>Ga0326727_10016048_pt1 | contig 15912 bp, 14 predicted proteins | sample MB2enrmetagenome_FD_207643 | JGI IMG/M metagenome (GOLD analysis project Ga0326727, IMG submission 207643) | Lab enriched peat soil microbial communities from McLean, Ithaca, NY, United States - MB29MY | ecosystem: Environmental > Terrestrial > Soil > Wetlands > Peat | place: USA: New York... | reverse complement strand
CGCCAATGAACAGCAGCGTAACGACGAATTTCAAGTAAACCCAAAATATTCTCTCCCGACGGGAGAATTATTATTTACTCTGCGCCCCGAGCTATGAGTGGTTTGAAGTAGTTATCACGGACCTCTAACCGCCCCGCTATTCTTACACTAGTTAGCGGAATCTTTGGAGGGTGCCGTAATACGGCTTACATCGTCTTCGATTTGCATGTGTTGCCGCAAATCTGCTTAGGAGTTAGCACGTGGATTGTGGCATGAAGCTGACTCAGTGATGAATGGAATTATGGACCGATTAACGAACAATTAGGCCCGGGTGGAGCGTCGAGCATGCACACTGCCCCCAAACATAGCACGGTGCTAATAGTGCTCTTCCTAGTCGCCGCCTCCACCATAACCAGCACAACAAAAGCTACAACAACGTCGATTACCTCAACACCATACACGACCAGCGCTAACCCGAACGTTAGCATAACAGTCGATTCATTTCCGGAGGGTGCGGAACTAGTAACGGTTGATGGGAATTTGGTTGTGACGCCTACGGTCTTCAGTTGGCAGCCCGGCTCAATGCACACCCTTTCTGCGACGAGCTCGATTACCTGCGGTTCATCGTGCCAGTTCGTGTTTCAGTCCTGGTCCGACGGTGGTAGACAAGCCCACAACATCACAACTCCCATCTCGGCTATGACTTTGCTCGCCGTATATCAGAAGCAGTATCTCCTAACCATCCAATCCAATGCCGGAGGCACAACTACTCCGCCTACTGGTTGGCAGAACGCCAATGCAGTAGTGCCGATACTCGCCACACCTTACAGCGGCTTCACTTTCGTCTCATGGAATGGGTCCACTTTCGTCTCGTGGACTGGGTCCGGTTCAGGCTCGTTTAATGGCACGTCTGCCTCGGCTTCGGTCACTATGAACGGCCCGATCACCGAAAACGCGAGCTTTGCTCCTATAGCCATCGCAACGGTCACCGCAACCTCCTCCCACACGGACCCCAACACGACATTCCAATCCAATCTGGAACAGATCACTATTACATCGGATCCGACAAGTCAAGGAATAATATCCGTGGACGGAACTTTGATCACTACCCCACAGACGTTCACATGGACGAATGGAACTACGCATATCCTTGCCGCTCCACAAGCCGCCCCATGTCTAAATTCTCATGGAAGTGTGAACTACTCATGTCAGTTTGTCTTTCAGAACTGGTTTGCTCAGAGCAGCCGATTCATTAACTCTAGTTCTTTCATCTACACGGTCCCGTCCTCGTCAGACACCGTGGTCGCCAACTATGAACAGGAGCAGACTCCCAGCTTCACCTTGAGCGCGGCCCCCTCGACGGTTTTCCTACCCGAAGACAACTTCGTCGGCTCAACGGACTTCACGTTAAACCTCACGAGCATTGGTGGTTGGCGGGGGAACGTCCAGTTCACCACTTCACAACTACCTGCCGGCGTGACCCTATCATACATGCCATCCACATTCTCATTCGATACGACATTCGCCTTGTGGGATGTTGAAGCAAATATCGCCGCGTCCGCGCCGGCAGGAAGCTATATGATTACGATTACTGCGACGAGCGGTTCGCTTACTCAAACAGCCTCGGTTACTATCGAAGTCCCAGGTTCTACGCTGCGGAATGTTGCGTAGTGGGCCTAGACGAGAGTTGTTTGTTCCAGGCCAGTGCGGCATACCAGAAACCGCAAGCTACGGATAGGAATAGGGCGTAGCCAAGGTAAGTGTGGGCTACATACAACGCATCTAAACCCCAACGGAAACCTACGAGGATCACTACGTAGACTCTGAGAATAGTCGCAGCAAACGTCACTCCACTCCCAACTAGTAAGAGAAACGCGAGCCTCGGTACACCGAGCGATCTTCCGACGTCTACGGTTACGAAGCTGAAAGCGGCGATGAACATTAGAAATGAGAGGAAACCTCCGCAAAGCGGGGTCACCTCAACACCGCCAATCATAGACGGGGGCCCGAAGGATAGGACGTCGCCGGAAACTGTAACTGGAATATTCGTCAAGCGAAGCAAAGCTACTGTAATTATTACGTTCACCGCCCCAAAGAACGCGCCCAACGGCGAGCTGGAAGCGTAGCTCTCAAGCTGAACCGCATGTATCAACCAAGCGACCGCCATCGCAGCACAAAGCACAGGCCACATGTCCCGGTAACCGGAAAAAAACTTCACACCATAGAGCACCCATCGCGAGCCAACGACGAACAGCCCCACTCCGCAACCCATCACAACTATCCAAAATACATCCGCCCCAGCGAGCTGGAAGTATCGAAGGATAACGAGTGAGATCAAAATTAAGATCGAACCGACAAACACTCTCATCCCCTGGTTAAACTCCATAAATCAAGTACCAGCGTTCGATCTTTCGATTAACTTGGCCACTGCGATTAAACAGGTTTTGGTTTCGTCAGCCTTCTCTGAACTTGTCGCTGCCACGTTTCAATATGGGTAACGCAAATATCAGGATTAGTAACGATGTGACGACAGTAAATAGCTGATGTACCTCGTCCGTGAACTCGGGCACTCTATTCTGGCCTTCGATAACGATCACATGTCTGCCCGCTGAGTAGGTTAGGTAGATGTGGTAAGTGTTAATGTCGGAGGAGGTTGGCGCGATGACCATTGTGTTATCGACAAGCACCGTCACGACTTGACCGGCAATGGATGCTTTGGGGACGACTACGTTTAGGGAGCCTGCGGTTCTGTTAGGGTCGGTAACTTGAATTGTGAACGATTTACTAGCCGCGTTGTAGGTGGTGTCTGCGGCGTTGATGTTACTGTCGGTGAGGCACTGAAGCGTGACGCTTCCCGATTGAATTGAGGTAAAGACTCCTACGGACCGAGTTTTGAAGAAGCCGACAATGTCTTCTAGAATTGAGAGCTGGACAGGGGCGCCCATCCATACGTGTGTGTATGGAAAGGGATCGAGTCGAACTAGTCCGCTTTGGGCGTTGTGAACCCACAAGAACGCTGATTGTATGCTAATGCTTCCGGAGTCACCCATGCCCCAGATCAGGAGATGCGGTACCTTCGCTTGGCCTGATAACTGCGCCGTCCTGAATACGTCTGAGTCTGTCTGGGTCGAGCCTGCAGCTCCTTGCAGTTCCGCGTCCATTATCACAGCCAAATTGAACAATCCGTAATTGTCGTTTATCAGAGTCCAAGCTGCAACCGTTCCACCTCCGCTCCAACCGAACAGGTATACCTGGCTGATGCCCATGCCATACTTCACCAGAGCTGCAAGGACATAGGGGAAGATGGGAATGGTGGACACGAACCATCCGATTGGGGCTATGATATTGAATCCCGCGTTCGCCAGCACATTTAGTACCTCAGACGTATTCTGGCCGAGTTGGCTATCACCAGTCAGAATGGGTTGGTCGTATCCGCCGCTCAGAAATATCACGGCTGGGTTTCCGATGGATTGTATGTTGACATAGGCGTTGAGTCGGCCTAAGAACTGACTCTCATAAATTGCAGGTACGTCACCTGAAGTCGAGACGTAAGAGTATGAGTCGGTAAGTGTTGTGGTCCATCCTAGGGCCGAGTTGCTCATAGCAATTGTGAAACGCATTGGATACTGAATCGATACCGTGGGCATCATCACGCTCAAATGCCAAGCACCGTTCCCATCTGACGTGGCGTTAAGGGGGCTGCTCTGGTAGTTTCCTGCGTCTGTGTACTGAATTTGAACTCCGCTCTGCCCTCCACCAGACTGGTCTGTAACTACCCCCGTTAAGTCAACCCTCTCGCCAGCCTTGGGTTGAACGTCGCTTGCGTATACCGCGTACTCGCAGCAGGGGCTCGTGTCGGCTCTGGCTTCATGTGGCAGGAAGGAAAGCGAGGCCACAACCAGAAGCAGAATTGCGACTGCTGCTACGTGCTTAGACAATGTACTAATCGCAACACCCGCAAGGAGAGCACTATATCTGCATTAACAGCAAATGTATGGAACAAACGAAGCAGAAGCGGCGAGGGACCGGTCATTGAAGATTTGTATGGTCAATAGTTACTTTCCTCCGTGGAGGGGAGGTGCAGAAACATATGTTCATGAACTCTCCAAGGCCCTAGCTGCGCGCGGTCACGCAGTCACGGTGCTTTGCACATCGGATCCCCTCAAGCCCGGAACATATTATGCGGAAGGCGTTCGGGTCAAGAGGCTACGACAGTTAACTAGACTGTATGGGACACCGATACAAGCGAACCTTCTCAGAGAACTGCACGATTGCGACGTTGATATTTTTCACGCCAACTTCCCCAGCCCATACCTCGCCTCCACAGTAGCCGTCGCATCATTCTTCAGGAAGATCCCGGCAGTGATAACGTGGCATAATGACCTCCCCCCAATCACCTCCGCGGCACGCGTCCTGATCGAAACACACAATCGACTCATCCTACCCGCATACATTCGAAGATACCGCAGGGTAATTGCCACTTCAGAAACATATCGAAGGAAGTCACCGATCCTATCCAGCCTGGGGCGGCGCGTCCAAGTCATCAACAACGGAGTCGATTGTCAAAGATTCCGTCCCGATGTGGATTCATCTTCAATTGAGGCAAGGTATGGGTTGAGTGGAAGGTTTGTTGTTTTGTTCGTGGGGGCGTTGACGAAGTGGCATGGCTACAAGGGGCTCGATGTTCTCTTGGAAGCTTTGCGTATCTATGTCAAGTCGTCGCGTGACGTTTTCCTGCTCGTTGTGGGAGACGGGGATTTGAAGCCACATTATGAATCCATGGCCCACAACCTTGGCCTCGCAAACCACATAATCTTCGCCGGCGACACATCCGCGGAAGAGCTGCCTGAGTTTTACACTGCTTCGGATTTACTTGCCCTCCCAAGTAAGGATATGTCGGAAGGGTTCGGGTTGACACTCCTCGAAGCAAATGCCTCTGGGCGACCCTGCATCGCCAGCAACACTGGTGGTATACCAGAAATTATCCGCGACGGTTACAACGGGCGCTTGGTTTCACCGAATGATCCCCAAGCACTGGCGCAAGGAATACTCAGCCTCGCGAAAGACGTGGATGTGAGAAGGAGAATGGGCGAGAATGGGAGAAGAGTCGCATTAACTCACGACTGGAAAATCGTTTCAGAGATGACCGAAGACGCCTATCTAACTTCAATGGCCACAGGTAAAAACCAGTACTAAACCGACAAGACTTCAAAAGGTGTTTGACATGTTGTTCTTATCAATTCTTCTTGGGATGGTAACGGGCTGCGCGCTCATGATCATTTTAGCTCGCGCCAGCTCAATTCCCAAGATCATACTCGGCGGATTCGCACTGGAACTCTCAATAATTATTCTTCTCGCCGAAATTTTCGGTTCACTACACATCCCGGTCACCGACTCAACCTACCTTCCTGTATTTCTCGTACTCGCAATCCTTACAAGCATACTAACTTTCAGAATTAACCCTAAACTTTCAGTGAACGGCACGGATATCGTACTTATGGTTTTTGCGCTGGCAATCGTTCTCGTTGTCTTCCATTTTACGTTCCCTTCTCCTTTGCCCTCGTCGGACGCCGTGGACACCGCGGGGCATTACATGATGGCGGAGAATATTTTGGAGACAGGAGGATTGACTGGACCCGGAACTTGGTATAACATACTCGCTCCGGGTTTAGGGTATGCGGACTATCCTTACGGGTACCATGTAGTGGCTACGCTCATAAGCCAAAGCATTGGCCTACCTCTCATCTTCGTGCTGCAACCATTTGCAGAGTTGTTGGTTGCAGTCACAATCGTCATAACGATGTTCATCAGTATTGAGTCCACTGGGTGCCGGCGCTTGGCTGCGGCGCCACTCATCGCGCTCGCGATAATGTCACCCTACACGTTCGACATTCTCACGTCAGGCTACTATTCTCAGCTGATGGGTATCCTACTGGCGGTAGGTTTCGTTTGGCTCTGCATCAGGCCTGTGCGAAATGGTGTTAAGGGTTGGGTTCTGCTATCGCTAATCGAGGCCGCCTTATGGTTAACGTACCCCTTCCTAGCCACTATCCCGCTCGCAGTACTCATCATTCAACTACTCTACTTTCGAAGCAGAACGCTCAGCCTAGAATTCATAGGAATCTTTGTCGCTTCAAACATCCTCGCGCTTCCTCGTGTACTCTGGTTCTTTCAAACAGGTCTGGGCCATTACCTGCCAGTAACTGGAGCTACACTTCCCCTACGAAACCTCTTACCGTTGGCTACAGTTGGTGCGTTAGGGTTCGTCCTATTCTTAGCATCGGCAACGAAGAAAAAATTAGGCCTCCCTGAGCTAGCTGCCCCATCTCTGTTAATGGCAGCTTTACTCCAAACTCTTGGGTTGTACGTGTTAGACAACATCCAGCACTACGCATCTTACTTCCTCTTGAAATCCGGATATCTCGCCTCATTCTCCGTCATTTCTATGGCGGGACAAATCTTCAAGAATCTCAATCATCCATCATCGGGCCTCGCTAGAAAGCTGATATTGGGCTCAGTCTTGGCGATCCTGATTTCAGGAAATATATTGTTCGGAGCATACGTCAATTATCGTGCCGTCGAGCGAACGCAAGCCCTTTCGCTTACGATTCCAGTTTATGATGGTGCCCTGTGGATCAGGAATAATGTACCAGACAATGTAACCGTCTGGACCATAGCTGCCTCACCTATACCACTCTGGGTCTTCGCCATCTCCCACCATATACCCCCGCAGAACTCGTGGGCACAACCGCCGCCGACAAGGAATCAATTGTTGAAACAAACAGTCGATGGATCCATGTTGCTCATTGTCGCTGGGCCAGAAATTCCAACAGATTGGCTTACGAAAGGAGGCACTCTCGATCTCAACAACTTCACAGTCAAGTTTCACGAAGCCAACGTCTACGTAGTCATATTCAACACAGATGATGGGTACAGTCAAGGAAATGCAAACGCAAGCCTTAGCTCGCAAAGCGCTTCTTTCAAGCCGAACCCATCGCTTTCGGTCGCAGGTCTAGATTATTTTCATCGCCGTTCTCTAATTACGGTTATCATTGTGAATAGTATTATGCCTGTGAAGAGCGATAGCAATCCTATGAGGCCGGATGCTATTGAGATGAGCGCTAAGTTCGTTACGACCCGGCCGTAGGTTTGATAATAGTTCAATGTCATTATCCCGTAGACGAATGAGTTCGCTAACGCGATTAACGCGAACCCACCGTAGAAAAGTAGCGGATGTCTGATCGAAACAAACTTCACCAAACTGAAAAAGACATCAAAGGCGTGCATCAAAGGGTTATGCGTCGACGAATCGAGGCCGGAGTAGGCCGCCGCGACAGGAACCTCAACAATCCGCATTCCCGCCCGATCAGCCTTCATGATTAACTCGGAATCCACCCCCATCCCAAACTCAGCTGCCACAAGGTTATCGATCGCCCTCCGAGAGTAGGCCCTGAACCCACTCTGGCTGTCAACGAATCGGTCTCCGACCTTAACTTGGGTAGCCACGTCCAACATTCGCGCTCCAACCCATCGATGGCGCGACATATCAGTGGGTCTGGCTGTGCGGCTCGCTATGACCACATCGGCATCCTCCATCTCCAGCGCATCTACAAGTAAAGGAATCTTCGATGGGTCATGCTGTCCATCCCCATCCAACGTTACGAGAACATCCGCGCCATTCCCCTTGGCCCATTCGAAACAATCTCTTAACCCCGCCCCTTTACCAAGGTTCTTCTCGTGCCTAACCACCGCCGCGCCTAAACTCTTCGCAATCAAGCCCGTCTCGTCGCCGCTCCCATCGTCCACAACCAACACTTTGTTAGCGTACCTTTGGGATCTTAGAATTACCTTCGCAATAGTCCCTTCTTCATTAAACGCAGGTATCCCAACGACGACATTCAAACAGGCCACTCGCTGAATACCTGGCCCAACCTGCTTAAAATCTCATAACTGACAACCAATCATTACTGCTGAAGGTCAGACGGTGGGAACATTTCTGCCAAAACTCGGCGTGACACGACAAAAATGGATACCTGATAAACTTTGGAATGAAATCATCCAGAAGATGCCAATTCCATGTGTAGATCTAATTCTTCAAAGGCCTAATGGTGCGGTCCTGTATGGTTGGCGGCTTATCTCGCCGTACCGAAATGTCTGGGCACTAGTTGGGGGTCGAATGCTTCGTGGTGAAAACCTTCTCCAATCTGCTTCCAGAATAGCTAAGGAGTACGGCCTTCTTCTGGGACGGGTTTATCTCAACGGGGTCTTCCCAGTCATTTTTCCGAACAGGGCTGACGTAGCAATTTCCCTCGCTGCACGCGCAATCTCAGGCGAGGCCCGGATTGACGGGTATGAGTTTTCAAAATTCATCTGGGCGAAGAGACCCCCTAAGGAACTTGGGGGCAATTACCTTCGTATGGTTAGAAACTGGAATCATGTGGCCAAATCGAAGGAATTCCTTCGCCTCAACCGTCTCACATGAACGACGCAATTCAAGAGAGAATTACTTGAAGAATGTTGGATCTCGCGTTCCCACGATAATAGAGGGGAGCACAAATAAGGCAAGGCTTGGGATCAGTACCCAATCAAACAGCCGTTTCGGCATCCTCGTCCTAAGGCTTGTTACCCCCACTGCGATGAAGTAGAACGCTGGGTAGTATAGGAACTCAGTGAACCTCTCGTCCAGGTTCCAAAGCCCTACGAACCTGTCAATCGGTGGGTACGTTGCTAGAAATCCTACGGCGAGGGCGACAGAGATTAACCAACTCAAAGCAACGACCGCCCCCGTGCCGCGAGGCTTTTCCCGCAAGCTGATTCTAAGCCCATAGAGGGTTAGGATGGCGAAAGGGATCTTCCACCCATGCAGCAGAAGAAAATACACAGGACTTCCATAAATCAGAGCAACATAGGAAGAATATTTTAGAAGAACAAAGCCAGCGCCTACAGTCAAAGCAACTACTAAGATGATGTAGGCCGCTCTCTCGTTAACACGAATCACATCCCACTTCCTGCCGCCGCGAAGATTAGCTACAATGAAAGAAGCCAAAACGACCAGGCCCCCAGCGCAAAAGAACAGCACGAAGAAATTACTTCCAAAGACGCCTGACAGAGTGTTCAAAGGGTAGGCTCCGAACAATTCCACCCTCCAAATCCTGTACAGATCCGGTAAAGCAAGCCTCAGAAAAAGCCCGTAGATTCCAAAGGCGAGAACGGTGTACACGGCCGTCCACCGGGTCGCCTTCCGTAAGATCAGTAGCAATGACAATGTCAGTAGAAGAACTACATAGGATATTGGCGTATGAAAGAGAAGGATAAGGAACGTAACCGCCGAGAGACGAAGAAGAACTTGAACCCCCGGCTGTTCGAAGAGCAACTTCATGTCACGCATCGCTAAGGGGAGCAGGAATAGTCCGAATAGGGTCGGCCGCGCGATGGTTGTAGAATAAATCATAACATCCGACATGGACACAAGAAGCACCCCAACCATCGCCACGACGGAACTCCCCTTGGCGAAGCTCGAATACATCCCAAAAGCCGGTAGTACGTACAAGCAACCTAAACCGATGGCTAGCAAGATCAGGGCTGAGTCAAAACTCAGATGAAAGAGCTGGCCGATGAATGCAGAAGCGTAGAAGATCCCGGGGCCTTGGGCCAGCGTCGTCACCGGAATTGTGGCATTAGTCTGGTATGTGGCAAGTGAGGTCAACCAAAAAATCTCATCGCCTGCCCGCAAAGTGAAGTAGGGTAGGTAGTATCGATCGTACAGTTTCAACATCAACTGAGCAAACACGACCAGAACGAGAACCACTCCCACGTTTCTCAGCCTGTTTGAGTAGGACAGGCGTAGGCTAATGATTGTAAAAACGTAAAACGCGAGTAAGATCAACAATGTATCCAAGAACATACAACAGACACATCATTCAGATTCTCATGTGGAAATACAAGGGTTTGGGAATGAGCTTGAAACTCAAGCAAAGCTGTCTGTGAGGTATGCGTTCCAGGCTAAGTAGTTCAAGACGAGGAAGACTACGACCAAACCTACAATCAACCATCGCCTCCGAGTATACAATGGTAGGCCGATTGGAAAAAGGAATGTGAGGTAGCGTGGGAATGAAAACGGGCTGGTGAGGAAACCGTAGGGGATGATTACACAAACTGCGATTGACACATAGAGGCCAAGGGCTGGGTCAATTTTGTAGGCCTCAAACCCCAAGAACAGTATGAATGCTACAAAGAGGAAGCCTTCGACAATTATCCGAGAGTTACTGATTAGAAAGTTGGCGGCGGATAGGTTGCCGGTGATTACGCCTGCTAAGCTAAGTAGAATATCGCGCGGCAACGGGTTGGTTTGCCAATGCATCAATAGCGCAGCTCTACTCACCACTGGAATACCGGTCATCACATAGCCATACACAAGCCAACCTCCAAAAGCCGTTAGCGGGATGAGCAGGTACGCTAAGTCAGCCAGCTTCCTATCTCTAATGCACTGGATAGTTAGGGGGACGAGTAAGAGAAGGCCATTTGGGCGAGTTAGAGAACAGAGTGCAGCCATCACGTTTGCAGACAAGAATTTAGATTTCTTAGCGAAGAACCATGACCCAATCGACGTGAGAAGGAATAATGGTTCGCTGTAATTTACTCCGGAGAATAATAGCACGGGAGGTAATAGGAAGTAGAGAACCGTGGATAATGCGGCGCGGCTTGTAGAGAAATACAACTCTGTCATTTTCTGGAATGCGACTATACTAACACCCCCTGCTATCGTAGCGACTAACCATGCGGCTAGGAGAGGATTAATCCCAAGAGGCATGAAGGCCCTGACTAAGGCGGGGTATAGGGGTGAAAACGCCCACTCTGGGGCTAGATTCCTCGGGTACCATCCAATAGCCAAGTAGAGATAGTAACCCGTGTCCCACGCCGAGAAAACATAGAGCCATGAATACGGCGCATTTCCATAAACCCTCATGAACTGCAAGTTATAACGAGTCGCGATCAAGGATTGATAGAGCATTCCAGCAAACAACACACGAATCCCCAGTATGATGGCTAGAGGTATGATTAGTCGGTATTTGGATTCGAGGATCTTACTGAATCGGCTACTTTGCAAGGTTCTGATACGATCGAAGATGGTAACCGTTGACTTATATCACATTACACACGAGCGCATCGACATTTACATTAACACAAGGCTCAACCAATTATGCCCGTGAATGATGCGTCCATATCTTCAATATGAGCCGTCATGTTTTTCATACCCCTTCTGCGTCTGCACAAGAGATTAAGAGGGGTTGACGTTGAAACTGAACTTCGCGATTTCCGAGTGTATCACATTGATCTTGCTACTTGTTGTCGTTAGCGCGACCCCTGTATTCGCACAACAATCGACGTTTTATTTCCACGACAACTCAGAACTTACGTTCTCATATCCACCGTTTCAGCTCGGCGGGTTTCAAGTATCGGGTATTCAAGCTAATCCGTCCAGTCCGAGTGCCCGGGTATTCGAGACATCGACTCCCAATGCGCCGACTGGGAGTGGAATGACCGTGACGATGTCATCCACAATCTCCGTCTCGGGCCAACCGCAAGGATACGCCGCCTTCGTAGCTTGGGTTACTCCTCCTTTCTCCGCAGCCGTAACCCTTGACGGGAGCGTCGTAATTTATGTGTGGATGAGCAGCAATGACGTGCTGTTGCCGTGGCAAGGCTCTGAATTCTTCATGGGCGTGGCAGATTATTCCCCGTCAAGCTCGACACCATTTCAACTTCTTGATGATTATGTCAGCAACGCTTCCATTGGGTACAATGGGTTCACTAGCTCTCCGAACGAATACATCATTAACACAATGAAGATTAATCATTACGAGTTCCAGGCTGGTAGCATGCTAATGTTCTTCGCTGGGGCGGGCTCTAACAAGCAAGGTTTCAGTTTCACCATCTACTTCGACAGCCCTACATGGCCGTCCCGAGCAGACATCCCCGCCGACCCCAGTTTAACCGTCTCCGAATTCCCAAACCTACTCCCCATACTACTATCAACGCTGCTACTCCCAATGATTCAGATCAAACGTAGAAGGACACGAGGGTAGCCGAATCGGGTTCTGGGCGGCTTTGAAGCCTCTGATAACCCTCCTAACAGACTTCGGAATTCAAGACCCATACGTCGCCGAAATGAAAGCGGTTATCCTCTCAATCTGTCCCGACGCCGATTTCGTCGACATCACCCATCAGATTGCGAAATTTAACATTCGAATGGGCGCCTTCACCCTAGCCACCGCAGCCCCGTACTTTCCGCCGCGAACCATTCACCTAGCCGTCGTTGACCCAGGGGTCGGGAGCAGCCGCCAACCAATCGTCATAGAGACAAAACGCTCCCTGTATGTTGGGCCGGACAATGGGCTGCTCGTCCCTGCCGCCTCGGCCGAAGAAATCTTGCACGTCTACGAGTTAACCAATCGCTCGTTGATGGGGAATCCGATCTCCTCCACCTTTCACGGAAGAGACGTTTTCAGCCCACTGGCGGCTAACCTAGCCCTAGGTTTACGACCAAAGGAAGCTGGGAGGGAGATTATGGACTACGTGGAACTATCATTCGTCAATGCAAAATACGATAATCGAGGTTTTGTTTGCGAAGTTCTCCACATCGACGGTTTCGGGAATATCGTGACCAACATCAATCAGAAGGAACTGAGTAGATTAGAGGGTCACGCGATAATAGTTATGAGGATCGATGGAGAGCGTTTTCCGGCGAAAGTAGTTCGAACATTCTCGAAGTTGAAGGGGCGAGAGTTGGGTGTTCTAATTGGGAGTCATGGCTTCCTCGAAATCGTGAGCCGGGAAGCCAGCGCAGCCGACAAGCTTGGTGTTAAAATTGGTGATGCCCTTCGCGTTGCTGGTGCCTAGGGTCATCGCTCAACGTCAGCTCCCTCAATCTCTCCTCTCCGAGGATGTGTTTGATGTATCCTGCTACGGAGGTTGGGACTAGTTTTTCCCAGCTGTCGCCGTCTACAACTCGTTCTCTGATCTCGGTTGAAGAGTATGTTTCGCGGTCATAGAATGGAATCGGTTCAACCCTGAACCCCGCTTCCTTGAATAGACGCGACGTTACGGGTTCGTTAGAGTATACGACCTTGAACTTGGGGGTTTGGGATACGAGGTGTGGTACCCAGAGATCGTGGATGCGAAGATCGCGGACGGGGATGAGGTAGTATTTTGCAGCGTCTATCTTCGCTTCATCCAAGGCGAGCCTAATCATCGTGACGCGTTCCCCAGCGGTGAACGGGTTATGTAGGGTGTGACTGAACTGAGCGCTCCCGATCGCGATAATAATTTCAGGTACACTCTTCAGGGCATACTTGACGCATTGTAAGTGGCCTAAATGAAAGGGCTGGAACCTACCAATGAGCAGCCCGCGATTCTCGCTGACTTTCAAGTCACGGTTCCTTCAATTTGGTGGTGCCCACATTGACTTCTCGGAAACCTTTCGATTCTGGAATTTGACGCCCTCTAGTTCGAGCAACCTACGTTTCATGTAGGTGCCAGTTGAAGGTTCACGTCCTCCCATCCCATAATTTCCAACTCTTCCTGAAGCAGGCACTACTCTGTGGCAAGGGACTATGAGGGGGAACGGGTTCTTAGCGACCGCAGTGCCTACTGCCCGCGAATACCGCTTTCCTCCTAGCCTCTGAGCTATCGCCCCATACGTCGTCACGCGGCCGCGTGGAATCTTGCAAAGTAGTTTGTAGACGTTTTTTCGAAAAGTAGAAACGTTTGATAGGTCCAGGGTGCGCGGGTTTGCTACCTTGCCATTACCTTCTAAGAACGCATGGAGCACGCGGAAACTCGGATCAGCTCGACGCACATTCGCTGGTCTCCCGAATTTTGCAGGCAAGGCCCTTCGAACAGATCTTTCCGCTTCGCGACGGCTCCTATCTGAGAAGGAACAAGCAACCACCTTCCCGCCGTGATTTCGCGCCACAGACAACCAGATCCCCCCTCGCCTGGCGGACGTGACTTCTATCAAGAATGATCCCTTGAGACGTTTCAGTATGCGATTGGTCGCTAGATAAAGGATGAGTTGAAGCCAAATTACTTTCATTAATCTCTGTAGTTGATTAATCCTCCATCACCCTCTGATGGTGGTAGCTTAGGCTATGACTCAGGGCTTGGACTGGATTCAGAAACGAACTGGGCTTGACCCAGTTGCGAACTCTGAAGCCCTGACTTTCGTCGAAACCACAGCCTCGACAATGTGCATGCAATGTCGGGGGAGCCGCATGCTCTGCGGAAAGGCGTACTGCCCAATCCTATCAAAAGCAGACCTGTTAGTCAAACATTTACCGAAGCTCTCAAGAGACGAGATTGATGGCTCCAGCCCGCCCGGCGCCTTCGTCGGCCGAGTAGGCTATCCGAAAGTCTACGTTGGTCCGCTGATTCCTCCAGAGAAGGGAGACACACGATTTCTCGATACACCAGAATTATGGATGGGCATCAGTATTCAAGCCATAATTGATTGCCGTTTCCGCTTGATCCGTGGTAAATCCCTAATTGAGGTTCAAGACGCGCAAGATCCCGGTAGGTACTTGCTAGATCTTCACGATTTGGCCTTATCCTCGACTTCTGTTGAAGTGAACGCGAAATTCAAGAAGAAACCAAGAATGTCCGTCGCGTTAAGTGAGGAGACGCAACCCTTCGGACCATCGGCTTTGATACAGAATCTCGAGATTGTTCCTAGCGCCGGGGAACAGAAGCTCGAGGCCGCGTATTATGACAGCGACTTACTTGCTGCAAATGGTATGGTCGAACTATATCGGGGTGGGGTTGAAGTTTCGCGCATCCAGAAAACGCTTAGCCTCGGCATGCTTGGCGTTCAAGATCATCGGAAGATTGTTCCAACCCGGTGGAGCATAACTGCGGTCGACGATACTCTATCTAAGCACCTCTTACAGAAAATTCGCGACTATCAAACCCTTGACAAATTTCAGGTCTACAAGTTTGAGTATCTAGATAATTGGTATGCCGCGATTTTGTCGCCACGTAATTGGGCGTTTGAGTGGATTGAAGCCTGGTTTCCAGGCACAGCTTGGAATGAGACTGGGAATGCCCCAGCGCTGATGGGTGACCACGAGCCTTTCGAAGGAAGAAAGACGTACGCTTCGGTGGGAGGATGCTATTACTCAACCAGGCTCGCTGTGGCTGAAGCATTGGAGCGGATGGAAAAGCAGGCGTCAGCTTTAGTTCTCCGCGAAATTCGACCGGGGTACATTCTTCCCGTAGGCGTCTGGAACGTCCGGGAGAGTGTCCGCGCCGCGCTTAGAACTGAACCCGCAATATTCGACGACTTCCAGCGGGCGTTTCTGTACGCTTGTAAGGAGTTCAGGATAAAGCCTGATGAATGGATTGGAAATAGCCACTTGGTTCGCGAAGAACTGTTTCAGAGACGGTTGAGTGAGTACTTTGGAATTTGAGAAGGTAGGTCGCGCAGTGTAGTGATTAATGCTTAACGGTAACTGGTGGAATCCACATGACTTTTTTTTCGGAATAGTGTTAAAATACGGATGTATGGACACATCTATGTGATTTTCAATGGTGACCAATAGTAGAGGTTCCACTATCGTCTACTTGATTCTGTTAATCGCTTTGGCCGTCACTTTAGTGCCGCAGAGTTTCGGCTCGACAGTAACTAGTTACGGAGATCAGAACATAGAACAATGGTCAAGCACGATTGGAGGCAACATGGTTCAAGCGTACGTCATGTTTTCCATGCCTGGACCGACTGTGATTCGCTCTGTCTCCATGTACGTTCAGTATTCAGGGTCCGATGGTAGTCAGTGTATGTTGTTTGGTATCTACCAGGATAACGGCAGCGGAAGCCCGGCAGGTCAACCCCTGGTTGCTTACACGAAAACCACCTATTGTCTTCACGGTTCTGCTTCA
>Ga0326727_10016047_pt1 | contig 15913 bp, 13 predicted proteins | sample MB2enrmetagenome_FD_207643 | JGI IMG/M metagenome (GOLD analysis project Ga0326727, IMG submission 207643) | Lab enriched peat soil microbial communities from McLean, Ithaca, NY, United States - MB29MY | ecosystem: Environmental > Terrestrial > Soil > Wetlands > Peat | place: USA: New York... | reverse complement strand
GCAGCTTTTCGGGGATCGCCTCCTCATTGCCAACGCCACGGGCTGCAGCTCCATATACGGGGGCAATCTGCCGACCATCCCCTACACGAAGAGGGCGGACGGCCGGGGCCCTGCGTGGTCCAGCTCGCTCTTCGAGGACAACGCGGAGTTCGGGTTCGGCATGGGGCAGACCATAGCACGGTTCAGCAGGGAGGCACGAAGGCTCCTCGACGGGCTTTCAGCCTCCGCCGACGCCAAGGCGCGGGACCTCTTCATGACCCTCAAGGGGGACGACCAGTCAACGCAGGGGGCCATCGAAAAGAGACGGCAGGACGTGGAGGAATTGAAGGCAATCCTCGCCCGGGACGGTTCGAGTGAGGCGAGGCAGCTCCTCTCTCTCGCCGATTATCTGGTGAGAAAAACCGTCTGGGCCATAGGGGGAGACGGCTGGGCCTACGACATAGGGTACGGAGGGCTCGATCACGTCCTCGCTTCGGGGGAGGACATAAATATCCTGGTCCTGGATACGGAGGTCTATTCGAATACGGGCGGACAGATGTCAAAATCGACGCCCCTCGGCGCGAGCGCCGAGTTTGCCGCGGCAGGAAAGACAATACCCAAAAAGGGCCTCGGCCTCATGACGACCACCTACGGCTACGTCTACGTGGCCCAGGTCGCCTTTGGCGCGAACCCTGCCCAGGCCCTGCGGGCCCTGCTCGAGGCCGAGGCGTATAAGGGACCTTCTCTGGTGGTGGCCTACGCCACCTGCATCGCCCAGGGAATCGATATGGGCAAGGGCATAGAGGAGATGCGCAGAGCCGTGGCCTGCGGCCACTGGCCCCTCTTCCGGTACAACCCCGACCTCACGAAGGAGGGCAAGAATCCCCTGGTGATCGATAGCCAGGAGCCCTCCATGAAGTTCGAGGAGTATGCCTACGGGGAGAACCGCTATCGCGCCCTACGCATGAGCAACCCGAAGCTGGCCGCCGAGCTGATGAAGGAGGCCCAGGAGAACGTGGAGAGGCGCTGGTCCTACCTGAAGCACCTCGCCGCCTGGAAGCCCTGAGAGTTTTCGGGGGTCTCTCGCGGGAAGCGCCGGGGAAGGCGTTCAGTACTCGTCCAGGTGATACCACTCCGCACTCTCCAGCCAGCGGTCCGGGCTGGAGACAAAGTCGATGATCTGCTGCAGGATGAAGTAGTGCTTATTCTCCTCACCCGCAACCAGGAGGAAAGCTTCCCGTTCCGGCCCTTCCTCGACCTGTGCCGCCTTTTCGAGGTAGAAGGCCTCTGTCTTCTTCTCTATATCCTGCCCCTTTCTATAGAGATCGACCTCGGAGACCCCCAGGCCCTCCGCATCCCCCTCTTCCCTCATTTTGATGAAGACATTCTTCACGTCCTTGAGCAGCGGGGTATCCGGCACCTGCCAGGACTTCCGCTCTTTCATCAGACTGAACATCTTGTAGTGGGCGACCTCCGCGTCGGCGAGCATGGTGAGGATACTCCTCAGGCCCTTGTGCGCCGAGCGGCTCGCCCCTTCCCGGTAGTAAGCCTCCCCGTCCTTCTCCATCTGCATGGCGTAGTCGTAGACGTTCATCTCCACCCCCTCGTGATTGCAGCCGCGATCCCCGTACAGGACCTTGCCCCGTGCGCGGCGCCGAATCTGTTCTCTTAAGTATAGTCTCCGGGAGGGGCTGCATCAAGGGTCGGGACCCTAAGGGGCAAGACAAAGGTCGCCGTGGCTCACCTATGGTCACGTCTGAACCTCATGATCTTGACGGTCCCTGCCCGGGGCACGAGCCGGAGGGCCTATCCCCCAGGGCACACGCATTTGGAAACTGCATACCCGCCGGAACCGTATGACACCCGTTCCTTCGCGCGTTGAGGCTCCACTCCCGACCACCGTACGGCTCCTCATCGCTCGATGTGCGCGGTGTGGCACGGGCAAAGAAGCTCGAGCACGCACATCATCCCGCTTCGCGGGACCGCGCTGCTCCGCCTACGCTGGTGAGCGGTCGTTCCGCATACGCGCTCAGGAAGGGCGCCATACGGTCTCACTCAAATTGGGTGTTCCAAATGCGTGTGCCCCGGCCTATTCCCTGAGGAGGAGCGGGTTGAAGCGTGTCCCGTGATCGTAGACGTCCACGCCCTCGCGCCGCTTCAGGAAATTGACGATCCAGTAGGTGAAAGGGGTCACGGCTGCTTCGTAAGCCGACTTGAGGAGCCACTGGGTCACCATTGTCGGCACCAGGACCCCAATCGGTATGGTGCCTGAAAAAGCAAGGGTGATGAAGACTCCCGAGTCGAGGGCCTGACCCACAATGGTGGAGCCTATGGTCCTCGTCCAGAGCCATCGCCCCCTCGTGGCGATCTTCATCTTCGCGAGGACAAAGGCATTTGCAAACTCACCGGCGAGATAGGCGGCGAAGGAGGCGGCGAGCAGCCGGGGCGTGTATCCGAGTATCCTTTCGTACGCGGCCTGACCGTCCCAGAAGGACGCGGGCGGCATGATCTGCCCCGCCCATATGGCAGCGACCGTGAGGAGATTGCACGAGAAGCCGAGCCAGATCACCCGTCTCGCCTGACGATACCCGTAGACTTCGGTGAGCACGTCCCCGAAAACGTAGCTGAGCGGGAAGATCACGATGCCCGCCGGCAGCACAAGGCCGAAGACGCGCACGAGCTTTACCGCGATGATGTTGGCCGTGATGAGGGACGTCGTGAAAATCGCGACGATCACCACGAACCATACGGAATAGGTCCCTGTCCCCTCACCTCTGTTTTCTTTTCCCATCGGCTTTCGTCGTCACCTTGTCGTCCTGGAAAGAGAGCCCCCCTTAAAGGGGGCACCCCACGGGCGCCTAATAATATACTATCTCCGGCGCCCATTGCAACCCTGCCAGCCAGCCACACGCATGGGGAAATCCCAACTTACGTGAGACCGTACGGCGCCCTTCCTGAGCACGTATGCGACGCGCGAGGCAACGGGTGTCATGCGGTCCGGCGGGTAGACCGTTTCCCAATGCGTTGTCCCGCCTGCCCGCTGCCCTGCGGTGGCCTACCGGTCTTCGGCAAAGTGTGTTAGAGTAGTAGCCGGTGCCCGAGCGCGCGCAGGGGAGGGCACGGGGAGGGAGACCATGGCAACGCTTTTCGAGACCACACGACTGAAGCATATAGAGCTCTCCAACAGGTTTGTCCGCTCCGCCACGTGGGAAGGTCTGGCAGCGCCGGGGGGATACCCGACCGAGAAGCTCACCAAGCTCCTTGTCGAGCTGGCCCTGGGCGGCGTGGCCACGATCATCACGAGCCATGCCTACGTGAGCGAGGAGGGACAGGCCGGCCCCTCCCAGCTCGGTATCTACCGGGACGACCAGGTCGGCCCCTTGCGGGAGATGGCGGAGGCGGTCCATGCTGCGGGGGCAAAGATCATCGCCCAGCTCTCCCATGCCGGGTGCATGGCCGCGGCCCAGTTGACGGGCAGGAAGGCTATCGGGCCGTCCGCGCTCGTGCAGGACGGCCGGGAATCCTGCGGGGAGATGACGGCGGACGACATCCGCCGGGTGACCGGGGCCTTCACCCAAGCTGCCCGGAGGGCGAAAGAGGCGGGGTTCGACGGCGTCCAGATACACACGGCCCACGGGTACCTGCTGAGCCAGTTCCTCTCCCCCCTTTGGAACAAGCGGCAGGACGCTTACGGGGGTCCGGTGGAGCAGAGGGCGAGGCTTCTCCTCGAGGTGGTCCGGGCCGCAAGGCAGGCAGCGGGCGAGGCCTTCGTGCTTATGGTCAAGATAAACTGTCAGGACTTCACGGAGGGGGGCTTCACCCTCGATGACATGCTCCTGGTCTCCGGCATGCTCGAAGGGGCGGCTATCGACGCCATCGAGATGAGCGGGGGCACCGTCGTCTCCGGCGACTATATGCCTTCGAGGAAGGGGAAGGCCGCCTGCGTCGAGGGGGAGGCCTACTACACGGATGCTGCCCGCCGCTACAAGGAGCGGATCCGGGTGCCCCTCATCCTGGTGGGCGGCATACGCTCCCACGCCGTGGCGGAGGGCCTCGTCGCCGAAGGGCTGGCGGACTATATCGCCCTTTGCCGCCCCCTCATCGCCGAGCCCCACCTCGTCAACCGGTGGAAGTCGGGGGATAGGGAGCCGGCCGCGTGCAAATCGGACAACCTCTGTTTCAAACCGGCATTCGAAGGGCGGGGCATCGCCTGCGTCACCATGGAAAAGCAGCGCGGGCACTAGCAGGGTCTCACCCCCCCCTGCTCTCGCGCCTTTACCAGCCAGGGAGGGGCCGAGGCCCAAGGGCAGAAAACAACAGGCCTAGGCGAAGACGTATTTACTCGTCCTCTCCAGCATGGCCGCGCCCGTCACCTCCGTCTCGAAGAGCGGGGTAATAGCCCTCACCTGATCGCCGAAGATGCTCCATATCTCCGCCATGTGCTCGTCCTGCATGGCGACCCTGTTCCGCACGAATTCAACCGTTTTCTCGTGCACCTGGTCTTTCTGGATGAGGCCGTTCACGATCACGCCCCCCACGGGTATGCCGAACTCATAGAACCAGTTGATGAACCTGGTGATGACCGCGATGGGCAGGCTCTCGGGCAGGGTCACGAAGAAGAAGGCGGTGAGGGCCTTGTCCGTAAGCAGCTCCTGCGCGTGGGCCATGCGGTCCTTGAAGCTGAGCAGGTAGTCCATGAGGGGGTCCTTTTCCTGCTTCTTCGTGAAGGAGAGCACCTCCCGGAGCGACTTCGCTTCTTCCCTGCTCTTCAGCATCTTTTCCACCCACAGGGAATAGACCTTCGACATGCCGAGGAGGCGCCGCGCGTTGGCGGTCGGGGCGGTATCGAAGACATAGAAGTCATACTCGTCCTTGAACATAAGGTCCATCATGTTCTCGAACATGGCCGATTCTTCGAAGGCCGGGTTCATGGTGGCCGATTCTATGAAATCTTCGGCTTTGCTCGTGATGTCGGCGAACTTCAGGAACCAGTTGATCTTCTCCCTGATTTCCTGCTTCGACCGCTCGATGGTATCCCTCGTGTCGATTTCAAAGGCATGGCACCGGTCTTCGTTGCAGACGACCACGGGCTTGCCGAAGACATCCTGGCCGAAGAGGTTGGACAGGCTGTGCACCGGATTGGTCGAGGCGAGCAGGGTCCTCTTGCCTTGTTTCGCCGACCAGAGGGCTGCGGCCCCTGCCATCACGGTTTTGCCCACGCCGCCCTTTCCCCCGAAAAAGATGTACTTGAGCCTGGGGTTCTCTTCCATGAATCTTCTCATGCTGAGGGTGATGCTGTTCTTTATGACGATGTTGTCCACCTTACACCTCCTGTGAAGCTCCCCGCCCTCGAAGCGTGCGGGGCTCCCGCATAGGAACGAACCGCCCGTGGGGGGAGCCTCAGAACATCTCAGCCGCCAGCTTCTCGATCATGGCAAGACCGGTCACGTCCCTCTCCATCTCCGGCACGGATGCGAGGATCTGCCCTTTGAACGTGTTTTCGATCACCTTGAGGTAGCGCTCCTGCATGTCGAGCCGGTTCTTCAGGTACTCGGGGATGTCCTGGCCTCTCAGGGACTCGGAGAGGACACGGTTGATAATGTACCCGCTCAGGGGCACGTCGAACTTCTCGAAGAGCTGGGCCGCCTTGACCGTATCGTTGATCACCATCTCCTCCGCGGTAACCACGAAGAAGAAGGCGGTTTTCTCCTTGTCGGTGAGGATGCTGGAAGACTTGTTGATGCGGTCCTTGATATAGAGGAGCTCGTTCAGTATGGCATCCTCGTCCATCTCCTTTTCGCGGCGCATGATGGCCGCAACCTGATCGTACTCGCGCATCTGCTCGCGGAGGCCGGTGATCTTGCCGATCCACGCGTCGTAGACCGAGGCCATGCTCAGGTAGTAGAGGGCATGACCCAGGGGCACCAGGTCGTAGATGTAGTAGTCGTAACCGCCCTTGACCACGATATCGACCACCTCGTCGAAGATGGCGCTCTCCTCCATGGCCGGCTCCGCGGCCGCCGCCTGGATGTAGCTCTCTATCTCCTCCGGAATCGTCTCCATGCCGTACATATCGAGGATCTTCTGCCGTATTTCCTGCTGGTACTCTTTTATCCGCCGGTCCGCGTCGATCTCCTGGGCATAGAGATTGGGAATGATCTCCGTCGGTCCCTTGCCGAAAATGTCCTTCTGAAAGATGTCACTCAGGGAAGCCTGGGGATCGACGGAGAAGACGAGCACCCGCTTGCCCTCTTTTGCCAGGTGATAGGCGGTTGCTGCCGAAAAGGTGGTCTTTCCGAGCCCGCCCTTGCCGCCGAACATGATGTACCGCCTGTTGGGATGTTGGGTAAAAACCGTTGAGAGAGAAATGGTGCACCTCCTTAATGAGACCGTCGGGTGCGGTGCGCACGACCGGGGGCCCGTGCTCGGGGGCCCCTCACCCCCTTCTTAAGCCTTATGCCGGTTATGCCAGACCGTCCGTCAGGTCCTTTTCCCTGAGCATTCTCCTCTTCCATGTGGCAATCTGGGGAACCACATAGGGGAGGAGCCTCAGAGAGTAATAGGGCGGGAGAATGGGCACGCCGAGCATGTCTCCCATGGTGATGAGGATGAAGAGATGCTCCATGCTCGCCCTCGTCTTGAGCGCAAACCGCGCGGAATCGTGCGCGGCCACGCCGTAGACGAACTCCTTTATCGCCCCGAATATGCCGCCGCCTTTCTTACCGCCTTCCCCCATAATTGACGCCTCCTTTACCTTCCGTTACCTTCACTGATACGGACCCGGCATTGTGCCGGGTCCGACGCTATTCGCGCTCTTTCAGGCCCCCGCCGGCTTATCCGCGAGGGACGCCCTCGTGGCCCGGTGTCTGCCGAAGGCCTTGAAGCCTTCTACCCCGAGGGCGACGGCCGCGACGACCAGGAAGAAGCCCACGAGACCCATGAGGGTATTGCCCACGAGGGCCTCACCCTTGACTACGCCCGTTGCCACCTTCCAGAGCAGGCTGTAGGAGGTGTAGCAGAGGGCGGCTATGGTGGTGATGAACATGAAGATCATGGGATAGAAGGCCCAGGCGTAGGATTTACCCTCCGACATGAGCCACGCGGTGACGAGCATGAGCGCCAGGGAGGCCATGAGCTGATTCGCCCCTCCAAAGAGTATCCACAGGTACTGCCACCAGCCCGTCATGATGAGGACAAGGGTCAGGAGGCCCGCGATGAAGGTACCGACGTGGGGATTCTTGAACACGACGCTCACGTCGCTCAGCAGCTCCGACGTGGCGACCCGCATAAACCGGATCACGAGCTGCATGATGGTGATGGCTAGAACCACCATCATGACGCTGCCGTACGATTTGCCCAGGGCCTGCGGCATGCCCAGGACCCCGAGGAACTTGGCCACGCCCGTGGCAAAGATGGCACCGGGACCGAGCGCTGCCGCCGCCTTGTACGCGGCCGGGGTGGCGTAGATCGTGCCGGCGATCACCAGGGCGAAGAGGGCGAGCATCATCTCCACGAACATGACACCCGCGCCCACGGGCCGGGCATCCGTCTCGTGTTCGAGCTGGCGCGCCGTCCCCGAGCTCGACACGATGCTATGCCAGCCCGAGATGGCCCCGCAGGCGATAGTGACGAACATGATGGGCCACACAGGGCCGATACCTATGGTAAAAGTGGTCACCGCCGGAAGGGTGAAGCTGGGATGGAGCACGAAGATCCCGATCATCCCGAAAAAGAGGCCGAGGAAGACGATGTACGAGGCCACGTAGTTGATGGGCAGGGCGAACCTCCAGATGGGCACGACCGCGGCAAAATAGCAAAAAACACAGGCCGCGAGGGCCCAGAGCAACCTGTTGCTCGAGAGACCCGCGCCGAGGATCATGTCCGAAGGGGCCACGGTGCCCAGCCAGATGCCGATGAGGGCAATGACGACGCAGACCGCGGTGGTGAGGACGATATCTTTCTTCCATCTATAGATCATCTGGCCCGCGAGAATGCCGGCGAGGGTGAGGAAAAGCCATGCCATGGGCGCCGCCTTGAGCGAGATGGCCGTGCTCACCACGACGTTGCCGAAGGCGCCGGCGATGAGCAGGAGATAGAAGTAAATGAAAGAGAGCAGGATGATCCTCGCCCGGGGTGAAATGAGCCGGTGGCTCAGGCCCCCGAAGGAGGCGCCTTCGTGCCTCATGGCGATCATGGCACTCGAATAGTCGTGAACCCACCCTATGAAGAGGGTGCCGCCCAGTATCCAGAGCAGCGCGGGGAGCCAGCCCCACTGGATGGCGATGATGGGGCCGATTATGGGCGCTGCCCCTGCGATCGACTTGAACTGGTAGCCGAAGAGCACGTTCTTGCTCGTGGGCATGAACTCCACCCCGTCCATGTACATTTTGGCAGGGGTCGCCCGCTTCCGGTCCGCCTTGATGACGTGCTGGTCGATATACTTCGCGTAATAACGATACCCGATAAAAAAAACGATGAAACCCAAGACAAGGACCAAGACAGCGTTCATGATCTCCCTCCCTTGAAGTTCGGTTCTCCGGCGTCGGGGAAATCCACCTTTCCCGGACGACGCCCCTTTTCCGCCACGGCCCCGCCGGAACGCTTTAAATTATGCAGCTATATCATCATATGGAACTTTATAAAAGGTCAAGGAAAATCAAAGGCGTGGTAATCCGGCATTGGCGGTGCGATACCGGGCAAATACGGCCATGAGAGGCCCTCTGCCGGCGCCTCTCGAAAAATATCTTGAAAATGGAGTGCAACCGGGCCAAATTGTATGGAGGCGAGGAGCAGCTCCTCTTTGGGTATTCCCGGACTCACCGATCGGCCGTGTCACCCGCTTTCCATTTTGCCATCGAGATGAGCGTCGGGTCAGGCTTTCCCCGGTCGACCGAAGAAGCGGCCCTCCAGTGGAGGCTACGGGCCGGCTCGATCCTCGTTGCCATCTCGGCGATCATGAACTGTATGCCCTGCAGGCGCGAGAGAGGCGAGCCGAAGGCCATTCTCTTCTTTACGTGCGTCATGGCCATCTCGAGGGCCCCCTGAGCCACACCGACACCCTGTGCGGCCACGTGATTTCTCGTTTTGTTGAAGAAATTGGATGAGCTGGGAGAAGCCGTTCCCTTCTTTCCCCACGAGGTCCGTCACCGGTGCCTCTACGTCCACCAAGACGATCTCCGCCGTATTCGAGGCCCTGATCCCCAGCTTCCCATGGATCCTGGTCGCCTGGTATCCTTGGGCGCTCGTATCCACAAGGATGACGCTACGCCGTTTGTGGACATTGGCGTTGTCGGGGCCGGTGACGTATGGGACCCGTGAATTCATGTGCTTTGCGGCAAAAGCAATTGCCGTGCCAGTGTTCATGCCGTGGGGAAGGACGTCCGTTTCTCGCGGAGAATCGAGGCTCGGGAACAGCCCGACCTTGCCGGGCCAGTTGACTTAAAATGAAACAGCTGTGCAAAAGCGGTTGCGGATTGGTGCAAACCGGGCCTCCCCTTCCGGGAAGGGCAGCCCTACCCTTTTCCCTCCTGCCGGACCGTCTCCCCGTAGCGCCCCACCCATTGGAGGAGCTGGTCGAGGGAGGCCTGGTCGAAGGCCGCCCGCCTCAGCGATACCCGGCGGAGCTTGTCCATCACCTGCCTCAAGTCTTCGAACAGCGGGCTGCACGGCTTGTCGCCGGCCAGCCTCGATGCCACGTGGTCGCAGAAATAGGGTGCGAACGGCTCAGTCTCGGCGCAATAGATGCGCAGGCACGGCGGGTCGGTCCTCACGCGGGCAACCCCGCACCGCATGAAGCGATTGAAGAGGCCGACCCACGCCTCTATCCCCTCCATGCGGGCCGTGCCCCTGGCGATAGCCCGGACCTGTCTGAACATGCGGTAATTTATCACCTGCCATATGACATCGTGCTCCGGCCGGCCGTTTTTTCCGAGCTCGGCGGCGAGGCTTATCTCGCCGGGGTCGAGATCGCCAAGTAGCTCGGGGTACGCGGCCAGCCGGAAATACTCGCTGAAAATGTCCCTGAAGCCCCGTGCCGCCCCTTTCGCGCGTTCCACCAGGTCCGTATGAAAACGAAGCAAGTCGTGGTGATAGGTGAGCTGTTCATACCGGCTGCGGGGAGACATCTCACAGATTATGTGGCCGAAATACCAGGTACCCGAGTACGACAATGGCGTCTCCCCCTCCCTCAGTATACCATACCGTGCACCCTCGCCGACCTCCCCGCGAGACGGATTTTGCACAACCGGCCCTCGCCTTGACCTGATTATGCTTTGAAATAGGGATGCAATCTGCTATTACTATGAGGAGCAGGCTGTAGATGACAAGGGTGCCCTTCCTCCTCTCCCTCGGAGCAGCCCTCCTCGTGGCGGGCTGTGCCGGCCGTACCCCGTCAGCCCCGCCCGGGGAGGCCCCGATCACCCTCTCGCCCGAGGCCCGCTCGGAGATGGAGCGAAAGGCCGTGGAACAGATGAGGGCGCGGGAGAAGATCTTCGACGCTTTCAGCACAAAGATGGATGAGTACCAGAGCCTGCTCGCCGCCTGCGACGCCCTTTCCGACAAAGAGGAGGACCGCAGTCTCAAGACCGCCTGCAAGGAGCGGCTCAAGACGCTGGGGCAGGAGCTGATCGACCTCGGCGCCCGTCTGGAGGAAGGCCCCTAGCGGCCGCGTTTACCTCCCTCATCCGGTCGCAGGGCCGATGACGAGCGGGCCCGCATGCAGTTTACCCGTGAGGGTCGGGCAGCGTGGAGGGGCCTCTGTTCCCCGCGAGCGCCCCCTGCGAGGGGAAGTCTCCATCAGTGTACCTGTCCATCCTGAAATACTGGAGCAGCCGGTGGAATGCGGGCGACTGAAGGGGGTCGTCCGCCATGCCGAAAAGATGGGAGGCGCAGAAGCAGTCGGAGCACCCGAACCCGGGTATGGACCATGCCGAAATCGGGCCGAGCCCCGCCGCAATGGCGCACTCGAGCCGGGTGGAGGAGCGGACGGCGAGCACCGCGTGGACTTCCGCAGCCGACCTGAGCCAATCGATATGCCAGTGGAAGCGCTTGCGCGTGCGGACGTGCCTCGCCATCCTCGCGGAAAGGTTGGCCATGGCCGACCCCACGTAGAGATAGAAGCCCTGAGGGAAGAAGGCGTTACCCGTTCTCCCCATCGGCAGCCAACAGCGCTCCCTCAGTTTCAGGACCAGGATATAGCTCCCCCTGTCGTGGGCCTCCGTCTCTATGAGGGACCAGGGGATGGCGAGCAGGCGCACCCGGTCGGACAGGGAGAGGTCGTGCTGCCATCTCACCGCGATGGGGATGAGGTCGACCGACCCGCGAGCGCTGAGGAAAGTCCGGGCAAAGTGCAGGTCCGTATGGAAATCGGGCATGAAGGTGCGGGCGTTCGGCCAGTGAGCGATGAAGAGGACCGCTGTCCTCGATCCTGCGGCAGCGTGTGCTGCGAGCTCTTCAAGGTGCCTCGCACCCCGGGCGGTCACCGCGTCGGGGAACATGGCAACCCTGCGGCCGAAGAGCGTGCACGACTTGACTTCGAGAAGCATTTCCCCCCGGCCGTCCCTGAGCAGGAAATCGAACCGGCTGCGGCCGACGGCGACTTCCTGCCTCACCACCGAGACGTCCTCGAGACCCGGGATAAGCCTCTCCTCGAGGAGGTGGCGGGCTGCCCCGTTCGTCCGGTGCGTGTCGAGCATGATGGGGCACCCCTCGCGATCGACCCCCACTACCGTGAACCGCGTGCTCCGGTCCGGCCGAGCCTCTTCCTCCACCACGTAGAGCCTGCTCCCAGGTAGGAGCAGCTCCCGGAGTCTGCCCGGATTGGGCAGAAACGCGGAGAGGAGCTTTCCCCCGTGCTCGCATCGCACGAGGAAGCGGTTGGGCCTGTCCTTGAATCGGGCCCGCAGGATCCGGCCGAAGGGGCGGAAAATATCGGTCATCTGACTCCATCAACAATCTACACGGGAACGGCCGCGGGTGCAAGGCCGCCGATCGGCGCTTTGTCTTGCGGAATGCTCCAGGTGCTGCCGGTTACGGCGAGGTTTCGTTCGATTGGCCTACACTGTCGACATCGCCTTGACACCGGATGAACCGGGAACAATACTACCTAGAGAGAAGGGCACCACGACCCTGCCCGGTGCTCGAAAGATCAGCATGGCAACCACGACGGCAATGAACTGGCGCGCGACATTTTTGTCCATTTACGCATTCGGTTTTCGACATTTTTGTGCCGGGTCGCTACCGGCATTACCCGGTGATCGACACGTTTTTCGCTCCATTCTCCCCCTTTGCATGAACCGAAGCCGTCTCACGAGGCTCGAAAAACAGGTCTACAACCCGAAGAGATGAGGAGGAAGCCATGGCTGGACAACAAGTCAGGAAAAGACCGATCGAGATGCTCGAAGGGGCCGAGGCATCATCGGAGCGCCTCGCGAGCCCACACCATCCCGATGGAGGGCTGCAGCCTTCGACCGGGATGGAAATACTCGACAGAATCTCCCCTGATTCAGTCCTTCATTTTGAAGGAGTGTCGAACCTTCTTCTTGCACCTTACCGGAGAGAAGCCGGCGGCCCGAGGCTGCTCAACGTCAACCACTTCATTCAGGAGGTGGTGCAGTCGCTGCGGAGAATCGTCGAGAAAAGGGTGAGGCTTCAAGCCGTGCTGGCGGACCGGGACATGCGAGTCGTGGCGGATCGGGAAGAGATGAGCCGGGTCTTTGCAACCATTGTCGCGTACGGGAGCGGGATCATCCAAAGGGGTGGCACCATAACGATTCTGGCCAGGCTGCTGCCGATAAAGTACGATCTCCTCGGGAAGGGCGGAGGCAGATGCGCCCTTCTCTCGGTCAGCTCTACGGATGTTGTGACTCACGGATCCGGCCCGGACCGCGACCGAAGAGGCAGGGCAGGAAAAGGCGCGCAAGGAGCGTACTCGGCCATCCGCTCGGTTATAGGAAGGTATAATGGTTCAGTCCGCATCTTAAGGCAGGAGGGCACGGCGCAGTTCAACATCTATCTGCCCGTCCTGCAAGGGGTATGAGGCCGCGCCTCTATGCCCGGGCGCTCTTCCGGCTGCGCGGTCCCGGCGGTCTATGCTGATGGAGGCAGACAGAATGGCAAGGCGTGATTTACCGTAATGGCGGTTCTCGTTACCCCCGCCCCGGATGGGGGCAGGGACAACGGATCATGTGTGGGATCCGGCAGATACCTTCAAGGCATTGTTCGCGGCCCTTTCGCTTTCCTCGGTGACGACCTTATCCATATAGGGCCTATCTCTCGTCGCAACAAACATGCACATGGTAAACATCCCGCAGAGAAAACCGACCCAAAACGCACCGATCAGCCACCAGATCATAATTCCCTCGCCTGTCTCCAATCGCGACTTTGGGTGCCCACCGCAAAAGCTTCCGATATATAATCGCCAATGTCAACAATTACTTTCATCATACACTCCATAGAATATATAGCAATTCCTGTGCCAGACAAACAGCATCTTCCCTCCTGCCCGGCGCCGACCGTGGCCGGTCCCGTTCCGGTACGTGAGGCTCAAACGGTCCCTCACCTGCCCGGAGCCTATTCGTTTCGACTGTCCGCGGGATCGTGAGTCCATGAGGGTCAAAGGGAGAAAAAGCACAGGGGCCGCGGGGAAGCTTCAACCAAAAACTTGACATCGCTCCTTCGGCGACATAACAATCTTACAGTGAGCTTCGTCCGGTAGCACTTGAGGGAGAATAATCTATGGCCACCGATAATCTGCTCGCAGAAATGCTCGACCGGGGCGTCTCCCGCCGCGATTTCCTCAAGTTTTGCTCGGCCATGGCCGCGCTCCTCGGGCTCTCTTCGAGCTTTGTGCCGAAGATCGCCCATGCGCTGGAGACGAAAAAGAAACCGATCCTCGTCTGGATTGAGTGTCAGAGCTGCACGGGAGATACGGAGGCACTGCTGAGGGCCACGAAGCCGACCGTCGCTGAACTGGTGCTCGATGTCCTTTCGCTCGACTATAGCGAGACCATCATGGCAGCCGCCGGCACGCAGGCTTCGAGGTCGCTCGCCCATGTGCTGAAAAACCAGAAAGGGAGATACTTCGCGGCGGTCGAGGGTTCCATCCCCCTGAAAGAGAATGGCGCATATTGCTGTGTTGGAGGCCGCAGTTCCGTCGATATCGTGAGGGAGGTGTGCGGGAGCGCCGTTGCCACCTTTGCGATGGGGACCTGTGCTGCTTTCGGCGGCATCCCGAAGGCTCAGCCAAATCCTACCGGCGCCGTCGGGGTGCGTGACGTAGTCCCCAGGGCGACCGTCATAAACCTCGCCGGCTGTCCCGTCAATGCTGAGAACATAACGGCGGCGATCGTCCACTACCTGACCTTCGGAGTCCTTCCCGCGGTCGATGCCGTGGGAAGGCCCCTGTTTGCCTTTGGAAAGCGGATCCACGACAACTGCGAGAGGAGAGCCCATTTCGATGCGGGGCAGTATGTGAGACAGTGGGGCGACGATGGACACCGTCTCGGCTGGTGTCTCTATTACATGGGATGCAAGGGGCCCGCGGCGTACCAGAACTGTCCCACGGTGAAGTACAACGAACGTACCAGCTGGCCGGTGCAGTCCGGGCACGGGTGTGTCGCCTGCGCGGCGCCCAACTTCTGGGACGAGATGACGCCTTTTTACCGGAGGCTCCCGCAGCCCTTCGGCATCACGGTGGAGACGACCGCCGACAAAGTGGGGCTCGCGGTCACCTCAGCAACGGTCGGTGGTATCCTTGTTCACACCATCGCGAGATTGCTCAGGCGAAAGAAGAAACCCAAGGAAGAACCGAAGGCTCAGCCAAAGACTGAATGGAAGGGTCCAGAATGGCACGGATAGTAATAGATCCCGTGACCCGCATAGAAGGCCACCTGCGCATTGAGGCAAAGGTGGAAGGTGGGAAAGTGGTCGATGCCTGGTCGTCGAGCACGATGTTCAGGGGCATCGAGATGGTCCTCAAGGGGCGCGATCCGCGGGATGCCTGGCTCTTCTGCCAGAGGATCTGCGGTGTTTGTACCACGGTTCACGCGCTTGCCTCTGTGCGAGCGGTGGAGGACGCGCTCGGTATGACCATCCCGGACAACGCACGGATCATGCGCAACATCATCGCTGCCGTGCAGTATGTGCAGGATCACGTGATCCACTTCTATCACCTCCATGGCCTCGACTGGATCGACATCGTGAGCGCTCTGAGGGCTGATCCGGCAAAGACCGCGTCTATAGCCCAATCTTTGTCCGACTGGCCGAACTCCGGCGCCTCCTTCTTCGCGATGGTACAAAAACGCGTGAAGGGTCTGGTCGATACAGGGCAGCTCGGCCCTTTTGCGAACGGCTACTGGGGCCACCCCGCGTACAAGCTACCCCCCGAAGTCAATCTGCTGGGAGTGGCTCACTATCTGGAGGCCCTCGATTGGCAAAGGGGCATTGTGAAGGTGCATGCCCTTCTGGGCTCCAAGAATCCGCATCTGCAGACCTATCTGGTGGGCGGGATAGCGCGGCCGGTCGACCCCAACAGCCAGAACGCCGTCAACGCCGACGCTCTTGAGCTTATGACCCAGGTCGCGAGACAGGCCATCGACTTTGTCGGCAAGGTCTACATACCGGACCTCCTGGCCATAGCCTCGTATTACAAGGACTGGGCGAGCTACGGCAGCGGCGTCGGCAATTACATGACCTACGGTGAGTTTCCTAGAGACAACCGCAGCAATACCGACAACCTGCAACTGCCGAAAGGGATAATTCTCGGAAAAGATTTGACGAAGATCGTGCCCGTCGACCAAAAGAAGATCGCCGAGTACGTGACCCACTCGTGGTACCAATACGGAGAGGGGGATCAGAAGGGAAAACATCCGTGGGAGGGTGAGACGCAGCCGTTGTACACGGGACCCAAACCCCCGTATGATTATCTGGATACGCA
>Ga0326727_10016045_pt1 | contig 15915 bp, 7 predicted proteins | sample MB2enrmetagenome_FD_207643 | JGI IMG/M metagenome (GOLD analysis project Ga0326727, IMG submission 207643) | Lab enriched peat soil microbial communities from McLean, Ithaca, NY, United States - MB29MY | ecosystem: Environmental > Terrestrial > Soil > Wetlands > Peat | place: USA: New York... | reverse complement strand
CAGGCGGAAGAAGCGGCGGCGGTGCAACATTAAACCTCCTGGCAAGCAATGCGAACGGACCGCCGAAGAGTCCCGCCAAAGAATTGTTCGCCTCCTTTCGTGGTCTGCTGCAGCCAGTCGGAAGCCGAGCAGCGCGAGCACCAGGTGCTGCTGAGCAGGGACTGTGATATAGTGAAGGACTACCCTGATGATTGAGATGACCGCCAACGCACGCAACCCGTCGTAGGCTGAGGAGCCCCCGCAGGGCAAACGACCCTGACCAAGAAAGATCACTGCGATGGCGGCTTCCGACTCCGAGATTCCCCGGGAGGGCGGTTCGGCCACGGTGGCCCGTTTTGGGGAGACGCATTGGAGCGTCATCCTCTCGGCGATGGACAAGCAACGCCCCGTTGAAGCCGCTGACGCCCTGGAAAGGCTGTGCCGTGTTTATTGGCCTCCGCTTTACGCCTACGTCCGGCGGTTGGGGGAAAGCCCGCACGATGCCGAGGACTTGACCCAGGAGTTCTTCGCCAGGTTTCTGGACAAGGAGTACCTGGCGGCGGTGGACCAAGCCAAGGGCCGTTTCCGGTCGTTCATGCTCGCCGCCCTCAAACACTTCCTGGCCAACGAGCGGGACAAGCAGCGGGCGCAAAAGCGGGGTGGCGGCTGCTCCTTTGTGCCGATTGATTTTCACAACGCGGAAAGCCATTGCGGCTTTGAACCGGCGGAAAACCTCACGCCGGAGGTCATCTTCCAAAGGCGCTGGGCCTCGGCGTTGCTGGGAGAGGCGCTGGCGCGGTTGCGGAACGAGTACGCCGCCACCGGCAAGGCGGCCCTGTACGAGCAACTCAAACCGACGCTGACGGAAGGGCGGGGAACCATCGCCTACGCCGAGCTGGCCGCAAGCTTGGGGATAAGCGAGGCGGCGGTCAAAATGGCGGTGCATCGGCTGCGCCAGCGGTATCGGGAGGCCATCCGCTGCGAGATCGCCAGCACCGTCGCCGACCCGGCCGAGATCGAGGAAGAGTTGCGCGAGGTGTTGCGCGCCTTTGGGGGGTGAGGTTTGGGCGGCCTGTTACCTTGGCGGCAGAATGCTTCTGTAAGGGATGAAAAGACAGATGAAAGGCTAAAGTATGGACACCATACGAATTTGCAAAGAGTGCGGGCAGCCGCTGCCGGAGAATGCGCCGGAAGGGCTTTGCCCCGCTTGCCTGGCCAAAGTTGCATTGGAAACCGGATCCGCGACATCGGGCGGCGCCGCGCCGGGGACGGTGGTGGCTGCTGAGTCGTGGCTTTTGCCGAGCGCCAGTCCCAGCCCTCGTTCGGCTCTTCAGATCGGACAGCTCTTCGGCGCTTATCGGATCCTCCGACTGCTGGGTAGAGGGGGGATGGGCGCGGTTTACGAAGCCGAAGAAATCAAGAGCGGCCGGCGCCTGGCCCTCAAGGTTATGAGCCAGGCGCTGGTCTCCGAACCGGATCGTAAACGGTTCCTGCGCGAAGGCCGCCTGGCGGCGTCGGTGAACCATCCCAATGTGGTCTATATCCTCGGCAGCGAGGAAATCGGCGGGGCGCCGGTCATTGCCATGGAGTTGGTGCGGGGCGGCACGCTCAAAGGGCGGCTTGAGAAGGAGGGGCCGCTGCCCGTCGCCGAGGCGGTCGAAACCACGTTGCAGATTATCGCCGGCCTTGAGGCCGCCGAGAAAGCCGGCGTGTTGCACCGGGACATCAAACCGGCCAACTGCTTTGTGGATGCCGATGGCACGATTAAGGTAGGGGACTTCGGGCTCTCCATTTCCACCTTGGCCCGCGGGGAATCCCTTCTGACCGCCGCTGGTTCCGTCCTCGGCACGCCCGCCTACGCCTCGCCGGAACAGCTTCGCGGCGAGGCGCTCGATGCCGCCTCGGACATCTATTCCACCGGCGCGACGCTTTACCATCTGCTGACGGGCCGGACTCCGTTTCGGTCGCCGGATTTCGTCAAGTTGATTACCGAGGTGCTGGACCAGCAACCCGAAGCGCCGCGTCAACTCCGGCCTGAGATCCCTGACGCGCTCTCGCGCATCGTTATGCGTTGCCTGGTTAAGGACCGCCGCGCCCGCTACCGGACCTACGACGAACTGCGCAACGCACTGCTGCCCTTCCGTGCCGCGGCCGCATTGCCCGCCTCGCCGGCGCGGCGTTTTCTGGCAGGCGCGCTCGACGCCCTCCTCGCCAGCGGGCCGGCCCAATTGTTCGCTTGTTACTGGGGGTACGACCCGCTGGACGGTTTGCTTTTTGACCGGACGATCCGATCCGCTTTGGTTTGGCTCCCGTTCTTTCTCTGGTACCTGCTCTATTTCACGATCGCCGAAGGCCGGAGTGGCGCCGCCATCGGCAAGACGATCTGTGGGCTGCGCGTCATCGGTCCCGATGGACGGGCGCCAGGTCTTTTGCGCGCCCTCGGGCGCACACTCATTTACACCGCCCCGACTGGTTTGGCCGCCGGTCTCTTCCTCGCGTTCGGGATGCTTCGGGTCGACTTCCTTTCGCCGCTGCCTTTCCTGCTGCTCTTCGTGACTATGCGGCGGCCCAACGGCTATAGCGCCGTTCAGGATCTCCTGACCGGCACCCGCGTCATCGTCGCGCCGAAAACCCAGCTACGTCCTGCGCTCTCGGCGGCTCCGCCCGCCCCGGCGCTGGATTCCTCGCCGTCCGGGCCGGCGGCAGCCGGGGACGGCGCGGTTTCCCCCGCGCGTAAGCTGGGCCCTTACGACCTCAAGACCTGCCTCTGGGAGACTCCCGCCGGTGAGTTGTGGGAAGCCATCGACCCCGTGTTGCGGCGCAGGATTTGGATTCACCTCCGGCCCGCCAGCGAACCGCCCGTTTCCCCGGTTCGCCGCGACCTGAACCGGCCAGCGCGCCTGCATTGGTTGAATGGCGGACTTACTGAGGCGCGGCTCTGGGATGCCTACCAAGCGTGCGACGGCGCTCCATTCCTTGCCCTCGCAGTCTCACCTCAACCCTGGTCCGCCGTGCGCTTCTGGCTGCTCGATTTGGCGGAAGAAATGTCCGCCGCCTTGAAAACCGGCGTCGCGGCCCCCACGCTCGCTCTGGACCGGGTGTGGGTAACGGCCAGTGGGCGGGCCATGCTGCTCGATTTCGCCTGGCCCGACCTGAGCGCCAGGAGGGCACCCACGGCGCCACTGCCGTTGGAACGCGCGGCCGACATGCAGGCTTTTCTGAACCTGGTGGCGAGGGAAGCCTTGGCCGGGCGTGGACCAGGAAGCGTCCTCGGCAGCATTGGCGGAGCGGCCCCTTGCCGCGGGGCAGCCGTGCCACTTCACGCGCGGAGTTTCTTGCTCAACCTGACCGAAGGCTGCTTCCAGGAGCCGGAGTTCATGGTGGGCAACTTGCGCTCGCTCATCGCCAAGCCGGCGCGTGTGTCCTTCGCGGTGCGGGGGGCTTCGTTGGCGGCGGTGCCCATGGCCTTGCTCGCCTGCGCCATCCTCTTCAACGCCCATGCGCATTTCTCCGAGGCCCGGTGGCAGCGGCGTTGGAACACCCTCTACCCCGGAAAACCGTCTCTGCTCGCCGCGGCCTGGATATATGACCATGCCCTGGACCGCGCGGACGGGAAAGACGAGCACAAACTGGAACTGACCCGTGCTTACCTGGTAAGTCATTTTGGCGAGTTGTTGACCAACGACCTCTTCTGGACGGATCATGCGTTGACCGACGAGTTAGCCGACGAAGAAGAACTCCGTGCCTCCGTAACGAACCACCCCGCGCCCACGCCGGAAATAATCGAGGAAGCCGAAAGGGAGGTGGGGGCTGAAATCCAGGCAACACAGGCGGTCCCGAGGTCCATCATAGCTTCTATGGTGGCCCTGGGCGGCTCCATCCTGTTTGCGCTGGTGGAGTTCTTCTCCGCCGCCCTCTTCCGCCAGAGTCTTATGCTCCGCTTGTTTGGCCTTGCGGTGGTTGACCGCCAGGGACAACCGGCCTCGCGCGTGCGTTTGCTTTGGCGGTGGGCGGTGGTCTGGGGAGCTTTGGCCAGCCTAACCGCGGTCGCCGAGTTTCTGCTTTCCCTCGGAATCGTCACGCGCTTTCGGAGTCTCCCGGACTTCCCCCCTGTTCTCACAGGTTTCCTCGCCCGCTTGCAAGGGATCTCCTTTGGCCACCCCATTTTGGTGGGTCTTCTCACCGTGGCGGTGATCTTCATTCTGCTGGTAATACCGGCCGCGCTGCGCCCGGAGCGAGGACTGGCGGACCGGTTGGCCGGCACGAGACTGGTGCCCAGATGAAAACGACTTACTTAAACGAAAGCACAGCACATGGACACTAACCAAATCTGCAAAGAGTGCGGGCAGCCGCTGCCGGAGAACGCCCCGGAAGGGCTTTGCCCTGCTTGCCTGGCCAAAGTGGCGCTGGGCACCGAACCGGCGGCGCCGGGTGGGACTATTCACATCAATCCGTTGGCCGGCCAGGCCGCGCCGGGCACCCGGGTTCCGCCGGACGTGGCCCAATTGGCGGCACAATTCCCCCAGTTGGAGATCATTGAGCTGCTGGGCATGGGCGGCATGGGGATGGTGTACAAGGCCCGGCAGCCGCGCCTGGACCGATTTGTGGCCCTGAAAATCCTGCCGGTGGACTCCGCCGCACATCCCTCCTTTGCCGAACGCTTCAACCGGGAAGCCAAGGCTTTGGCCAAACTCAATCATCCGGGCATTGTGGCCGTTTATGACTTTGGCCAGACCGGCCAGTATTACTACTTCATCATGGAATACGTGGACGGGATGAACCTGCGCATGTTGCTCAACGACCAGCACGTCACGCCGCGCCAAGCCCTGGAATTGGTGGTTCAGATTTGCACCGCCCTGCAGTACGCGCACGACGAAGGCGTCGTGCATCGTGACATCAAGCCGGAGAACATCCTCATCAACAAAAAGGGGCAGGTGAAGATCGCCGACTTCGGCTTGGCCAAGCTGCTGGGGGCCGCGCCGGATACGAGTCTCACGCAGAGCCAAGCCGCCATGGGAACCCTCAATTACATGGCACCGGAGCAGCGCGAGAACTCCAAAGACGTAGATCATCGAGCGGACATTTATTCCCTTGGCGTGGTGCTTTACGAGATGCTCACCGGCGAAGTTCCCGTGGGACGATTTGAGCCGCCGTCTAAAAAGGTGCTGGTGGACGTGCGGTTGGATGAAGTGGTCTTGCGGGCTTTGGAACGCGAACCTGCGAGGCGTTATCAACAGGCCAGCGAGGTTAAGAGCCGGGTGGAAGCCATAACATCGCCTGGCATCGAGACCTCGACGCAAGATGCAAAGGCCTCGACCGCGACTCCGGTGTCCTCCCAACCGCGTTTGTCCAGAGCGGCCCTCGCCGGCGTGGCCTGCCTGATCCTGCTTGTTGGCGTGATCGTGAATTCGATGGTCTTTGATCTCTACACAAGGCCACCAGGACACTTTGAGCCAGCACCTCCTCCGCCTGGCTGGCCAAGCGATGACCCTTACCAGAAGTTTGTGCAGCCTCTGACAGGGTGGCGGGTGGCGGTGGTGACGTCTTGGATGTTGGCGATAGTCTCCGTGCTCGGCATGACGGTGTCCGGTTGGGTGGCCGTCACGCAAATCCGGCGTTCGTCCGGCGTGGTTTACGGCCTTGCCCTGGCCTTGTTCGACGGGCTGTTTCTCCCGTTGCTCTTCCTTGATTCTCTGCTCTTTGTTCCCACCATGGTGATCTTCCTGCGACTAAGCGAACTAGGAAACGATGCCAATCGCCCAATTACCATTTTCATCCTTCTGGCAGCCTTCGGCATCGTGGCTTCGGTCGTGCTCGACTACCTCATTGTCCGCAGGGTATGGCGCTTCTGTCGTCAATAGAGTGAGCCCACGGGCTTTGTTAATGGCGGCAGGGTTTTGGGCGCCATTACCAGACGAGTTTTGGACGGCCGGTTACCTTGGCGACGGAATGCTTCTGTAAGGGATGAAAAGACAGACGAAAGGCTGAAATATGGATACAATGCGAATTTGCCAACAGTGCGGGCAGCCGATGCCGGAGAACGCGCCGGAAGGGCTTTGCCTCGTCTGCCTCGCCAAGGTCGCGCTCGGCAGCGAACCGGCGGCGCAGGGTGGGACCATCAACGTCAGCCCGCAGGCCGAGGCCGCAGCGGGCTCCCGCGTTCCGCCGAGTGTGGCTGAACTGGCTCCGCAGTTTCCACAATTGGAAATCCTTGAACTGCTGGGCATGGGCGGCATGGGGATGGTGTACAAGGCCCGGCAGCCGCGCCTGGACCGGTTCGTGGCCCTGAAAATCCTGCCGGTGGACTCCGCCGCGCATCCCTCCTTCGCCGAACGCTTCAACCGGGAAGCCAAGGCCCTGGCCAAACTCAACCATCCGGGCATTGTGGACGTTTACGACTTCGGCCAGACCGGCCAGCATTACTACTTCATCATGGAATACGTGGACGGGATGAACCTGCGCCAGTTGCTCAACGACCAGCCCGTCACGCCGCGCCAGGCCCTGGACATCGTCGTCCAGATTTGCACGGCGCTCCAATTCGCCCACGACGAAGGCGTCGTCCATCGCGACATCAAGCCGGAGAACATCCTGCTCAACAAGAAGGGGCAGGTGAAGATCGCCGACTTCGGCCTGGCCAAACTGCTGGGGGCCGCGCCGGACACGGCGTTGACGATGTCGCAGGCGGCGATGGGGACGTTCAACTACATGGCGCCGGAGCAGCGGGAGAACGCGCAAAAGGTGGACCACCGAGCAGACATTTATTCCCTGGGAGTGGTGTTCTATGAGATGCTCACCGGCGAAGTGCCGATGGGCCGGTTCGAGCCGCCGTCGAAAAGGGTCCAGGTGGACGTGCGATTGGACGAAGTGGTTTTAAAAGCCCTGGAGCGCGAACCCGCGCGGCGTTATCAACACGTCAGCGAGGTCAAGAGCAACGTCGAGACGATTACTTCGACGCCGCCGACGGCCCCAGCAGCTCCGCCCGCTGCGCCCGGGTCCGCGAGCCGGCGACCGACGTTTGCCAATTTGGTCGTCCAGCCGATGATTGTCCTTCTTCTGCTGTGGTTGGCATCATGGTGTTTCGCACGGAACTGGTCTTACTTCTTTGGCATGAGTTTGCTGCTCGCCGGCCTTCCGAGTATTCTTGTCAGTTCTCTTGTTGATTGGCGCTGCAAGGTGGCTAGCGAGGGCCTTCGCTGGCGGCAGCTTCCGCCCACAGTGCGCCGTCGCTGTAACAGGCGCACAATTCCGATGGCCGTCGCGTGCGTCGCCGCCTTCGTCATCGGGATGGCGGTTTTCCCATCCCGCACGACCGAGTGGCGCCAGGAGTGGTTTTCCCCGAAATCCCGCTCATACGAAAAGATTGGGCTTTCCGGCAACATTACCGGCTACCAAATACCGTTCTGGAGCAAACACTCGGTGGCGGGGTCCGGGACAATGGCATTAAGAATCTACCGCAAGGACTCCACCCCGGCGGCGCTGACCTTCAGCTTGCCCGGCTTGCGCGTGGAAAATGATTCTCGCGACCCCGGCCAGCAGCCGCCGGGCGTGCTGACTATTGATGTGTTGACGAACTGGCTCCGTGACAGCGCGCAACTGGACGTCGCCCAGCCCCAGGTGCAGGCGGAAGCCCGGCAACTGATGGAATTGTTCGAGCCATACCGCGAAGTGGCACCCCCGTCCTGGGATATATTGACCACCAGGGCGGTGGCAGGCCTGCGCGATTTCAAGCTTGGCGTGTATACATCGACCTTGGCCCAATTCGGCGCCTCTGGCTCGCTGTTTTTCGCACACCAGGCTTTTCCGGGAGCCTGCGTGTGCCTCTTCTATTTTCTCGCCTTCCCCTCGTTAAAGCGCGCCTTTGCCGAAGGTCGCGCCGAAATCCAAGCCGGCCGTTTGACGCCGCCAAAGGAGGCTCCGAAACGATTCCTCTACTCGGATATTCTCTCGGTTCCGTTGTTTCTCCTGGCCCTGTTTGCCGCATACCTGGCCTGGCAATTCATCGGGGTATTGCTGTTTTTGGGAATTCTCCTGGCTGCCACCATTCAACTGTCTTCGCGTCGGCAGATTCAACAAGCGCGGGAAAATGGTTTGTGGCCCCAGTTGGGCGAGCTTGCGACGCTCGACCACGTCAAAGGCCTGGCGCAAGCGGGAGAGAAGATGATGGCCATCAAGCTCTATCGCCAGATTTACGGGGCCTCGCTGGCGGATGCGAAAGCGACGGTGGAAAAGCTGGCGCAGCCCTCGACCACGGCCCATAAAACCGAAGCGCCACCAGCAATCGTTCCGCCTGCGCCGCCTGTTTCCTCGCATCGGCGCATGTCGAAAATGGCCCTCGCCGGGGCCGCTTGGGCGTTCGCGTGCCTCCCGTTCGCTTTAATTTCGCTTGTGATTGCCGAAGGAGCTCAGTTTGTGGGTGGCGGCCGGCCCGATTCGGCCTTTCAGATGCTCCTGTTGCTCATTGCCCGATGGGGAACGTTCACGTCACGTGGAACGCCCTTGTGGCAGACAGTGCTGGAGATCACAATTCTGGCGGTGGGCCTGACAGCACCGTTTGGCGTGACGATTCTCGGCTACGCAGCGCTGACGCAAATCCTCGACTCGGCTGGCCGACTTTACGGGCTGGGCATGGCCTTGTTCGACGCGCTGTTTTTTCCGTTGCTCATCGTGGACGGTCTGATCTTCGTGTTGGCCTTGTTCATTATGTCGGCGTTCGCGACTTGGTTAGGCGGTCCACTGCCTGCCAATACCGTTCGCGATTTTGGCCCAGCCGAGATCGGGTTGGCCGCCGTCCCAAGTTTCCTGATTTCGGTCGTGCTCGATTTCTTTGTTGTCCGCAAGGCATGGCGCTCGATTCGTCGAAAGAGCGAGATTTGAAGCCCTGTTACCTCTGCGGCGGAATGCTTCTGTAGGAAGTGGAAAGCAGTAAAGCGAAAGAAATCCGCATGAATACAATAGGACTGTGCAAACAGTGCCGGCAGCCGCTGCCGGAGAACGCCCCGGAAGGGCTTTGCCCCGCCTGCCTGGCCAAAGTCGCGTTGGGCAGTGAACCGGCAGCACCGGGCGGGACTATCAGCATCAACCCGTTGGCCGGCCAGGCCCCGCCGGGCACCCGCGTTCCGCCGGATGTGGCCCAATTGGCTCCGCAGTTTCCACAATTGGAGATCATCGAACTGCTGGGGATGGGCGGCATGGGGATGGTGTACAAGGCCCGGCAGCCGCGATTGGATCGCTTCGTGGCCTTGAAAATCCTGCCGGTGGAATCCGCCCAGCATCCCTCCTTTGCCGAGCGTTTCAACCGGGAGGCCAAGGCCCTGGCCAAACTGAACCATCCGGGCATTGTGGACGTTTATGACTTTGGCCAGACCGGCCAGTATTACTACTTCATCATGGAATATGTGGACGGGATGAACTTGCGCCGGTTGCTCAACGACCAGCCCGTGACGCCGCGTCAGGCCCTGGACATCGTCGTCCAGATTTGCACCGCCCTCCAATACGCGCACGACAAGGGCGTGGTGCATCGGGACATCAAGCCGGAGAACATCCTGATCAACAAGGAAGGGCAGGTGAAGATCGCCGATTTCGGGCTGGCCAAGCTGCTGGGCACGGCGCCGGACACGGCGTTGACGATGTCGCAGGCGGCGATGGGGACATTCAACTACATGGCGCCGGAGCAGCGGGAGAACGCGCAGAAGGTGGACCACCGGGCGGACATCTATTCCCTGGGAGTGGTGTTCTACGAAATGCTGACGGGGGAAGTGCCGATGGGCCGCTTCGAGCCGCCATCCAAGCGGGTGCAAGTGGATGTGCGGTTGGACGAAGTGGTCTTGCGGGCCTTGGAGCGGGAACCCGCGCGACGCTATCAGCAGGTCAGTGAGGTCAAAACTGGCGTGGAAATGATCACTTCCACTATGCCGGCGCCTTTGGCGGCTTCGCTCGCCGCACCCTCGCCTGCAGCGCCGTCACCGAGGTTTGCCGACTGGGTCGTCAAGCCGATGACCGGCTTTCTTCTCGTGTGGCTAGCAACGTGGTTTGCGCAGGGCTGGGTCCATTCGCTTGGACTAGTCCTATTGTTTAGCGTTCCGCCGTCCCTTGTTTTTGTCTGGCGTTACAAGTTAGCCAGCCTCGGACTTCGTTGGCGGCAGCTTCCACCCGCGGTGCGTCGGCGCGGCCACTGGCGCGCGCTAGCGGTGATGGCCGCGTGCGTGGCCGCTTCGTTTGTCGCGATATTGTTCTTACCTTATCGAGTATCCGAGTCGCGTGAAGAGGCGTTTGTCCCGCATTCCCACTCATGCAGAGCGGTCGCCCTGAACGGGAACATTTGCAGGCTCCAAGTACCGGCATATGGCAAGCGGCCGCTTGCAGCGTGGGGGCAATTCACGCTATTAGTCTATCGAAAAGACCCCCCGAAATGGTCTGGGGAGCCGGGCCTAGGCTTCGAATTGCCCGGTTTACGCGTTTTCTACGTTCCCGACGCCGGCCAAGAGCTGAGTTTTGGTATGTTGACGAACTGGCTCCATGAAAACGCGCAACTGGATGTCGCCCAGCCTCAAGTGCAGAATGAAGCCCTGGAATTGATGAACCTCTTTTCAGGCTACTACACCTATGCACCCATGTCTTGGGAGCAATTTTCCTCTAGCGCCAAGATGCATTTGCAGAGCTTCGACTCTAGCGGAACTAATTTCTCCTTCACAAACCTTAATAAGCTGTATCCGATCCGACTCGCCGCTCTGGGATGCGGGTTCTGCCTTTTCTATTTTGTATTCTTGCGCTCGCTCAAGCGCACCCTTGCCGAAGGGCGCGCCGAGATACAAGCCGGCCGCTGGGCACCGCCGAATGAGGTTCCGAAACGGTTCCCCAACGTCATCAAAGTCTTGTTCGCGGTAGGTCTGATCCCCCTGGCATTCGCAGTTGTGGCCGGGTTTCGAGGTGAAATCATCACCATGCTCGTGATCCTGCTCAGTCTGGGAGCCATCGTGGTCGTCGCCCTTCAACTCCATTCGCGCCAGCAGATTCAACAAGCGCGGGCGAAAGGACTCTGGCCGCAGTTGGGCGAGCCTCCGACCCTCGAGCACCTCAGACGCCTAGCCCAGGCGGGAGAGATCATTCTGGCCATCAAGTTCTATCGCCAGATTTACGGCGTGTCGCTGATGGATGCGAAAGCCGCGGTGGAAAAGCTGGCCGGCCACTCGGTGCCGCCCCTCAAAGCGGAAACCCCGCCAGTGGCCGCTCCGCCCGCAACTCCCGTTTCCTCGCAGCCGCGTTTGTCAAGAACGGCCCTCGCCGGCGCGATGTGGGCGCCCTGGTTCTTCCTGGCTGTGTCGGCGTACTTTTGGCCGGTAATAGTTCAGGTCAAGCCGGACAGCGCGCCACACGGACCGGCCGGGTGGCAGGTGATGATCACCCTGTTGCCGCTAGGCCTGACGTCGCCCTTCGGCACGACGATTCTAGGTTACGTTGCGCTGTCGCACATCCGCCATTCGGCTGGCCGCCTTTACGGGTTAGGCTTGGCGTTGTTCGACGCCCTGCTCTTTCCACTGCTCCTCGTGGATGGTCTGGTCTTCGTGTTGGTGACGGTGATCGTGTCGGCGCTAGTGTATTGGCTGCCCGGTCCAGCCCCGCTCAATAGCGCTCTCTCACCGCATCTCATTCTCCTTCCCGCCGGACTGGTCTCGATCGTGCTCGATTACTTCATTGTCCGGAAGGTATGGCGCTTCTGTCGCCGATAGAGTGGAATAATATATCGCCGCCTCGGCCTTGCCATTCCCGCGAACACAGGTAAAAGCTCTCTGCACTCGCGAGCCAGGAATCCGCTACGCACACGGCCCTTGCAGATTCGACATTCGGATGTTGTCGTTTACCTTGAGTTCATGAGGGACGCCACGCGCATTCTGGACGCAATCCAGCATGGCGACGAGAAGGCCGCCGAGGAGCTGCTTCCGCTCGTTTACGACGAACTGCGGAGACTCGCGGCGCATAAGATGGCGCACGAGGCCGCAGGCCAAACGCTTCAACCGACCGCGCTGGTCCACGAGGCCTGGCTGCGGCTTGTCGGTTCGCATGATCAGCAATGGAGCGGTCGGGGACATTTTTTCGCCGCCGCGGCGGAAGCGATGCGCCGTATCCTCATTGATAATGCCCGCCGCAAGAACCGCCTCCGCCGCGGCCAGGGGCTGGCGCGTGTGGACCTGGACCGGGTGGATGTGGCGATCCATTCAGACGAGGACACCCTTGTCCGAGTGGATGACGCATTGCGGAAGCTGGCGAATGAGGATCCGGTCAAGGCGGAGCTGGTCAAACTTCGTTTTTTCATCGGCCTGAGCATCGCCGAAGCCGGGCAGGCCTTGGGTTTATCTGAGTCAACGGCCAAGCGCTATTGGGCGTACGCGCGGGCCTGGCTTTATGAGGAACTCAAGGGCGATTCAGGATGAGTCAAAAATCTTTATTTCTGCCTGAACCAATTTGGCCCTAAAAAACGCCACTACAGGTAGAACAAGATTATGAAAGACGAATTTGCCAATCCAAACGCCAGCGCGGCCGAGACCATCTTTAACGCCGCCCTGGCATTCAGCGCTGCCGAACGCGGAGCTTACCTGGCCGGGGCTTGCGGCGACAACCTCTCTCTGCGCCAGCGGGTCGAAGCCTTGCTCCGCGCCCACGAGGCGCCGCCAGGGTTCCTGCCGGAGCAACCAGACGCCGCGCCCCGATCTACGATTTTCATCACGCCCATTTCCGAGGCTGCCGGAACGGTGATCGGGCGCTACAAATTGCTACAACAGATCGGCGAGGGCGGTTGCGGGGTGGTGTATATGGCCGAACAGCAGGAGCCGGTACGGCGGCGGGTGGCGCTCAAGGTCATCAAGCTGGGCATGGACACCAGGCAGGTCATTGCCCGGTTTGAGGCCGAGCGGCAGGCTTTGGCACTAATGGACCATCCGAACATCGCCAAGGTCCTCGACGCAGGCGCGACGGATGCTGGCCGACCTTACTTCGTGATGGAGTTGGTCAAGGGGATTCCCATCACGCGCTATTGCGACGAGAACAACCTGAGCACGGTGACGCGCCTGGGCCTCTTCATTCAAGTCTGCCAGGCGATTCAGCATGCGCACCAGAAGGGAATCATCCATCGCGACATCAAGCCGTCGAACATTCTGGTGGCGGACCATGATGGGGTGCCGGTGCCCAAGATCATTGATTTTGGCATCGCCAAGGCGACGACCGACCAGCCGCTGACCGACAAGACGTTGTTCACGGCGTTCGAGCAGTTCATTGGCACGCCGGCCTATATGAGTCCCGAGCAAGCCAAGCTGAGCGGGTTGGACATTGATACGCGCAGCGACATCTATTCGTTGGGGGTGCTGCTGTATGAGTTATTGACGGGGAAGACTCCGTTTGAAGGCAAACGGTTGCACGAAGCGGGGTTGGATGAAATTCGCCGCATCATCCGGGAAGAGGAGCCGGTGCGGCCATCAACGAAGTTGCACACGTTGGACGCGGCGGAGCAGACAACGGTGGCCAAGCACCGCCAATCCGATCCGCCGAGACTGGCGCATCTGATCAGCGGAGACCTGGACTGGATCGTAATGAAGGCGTTGGAGAAGGACCGGGGGCGGCGGTACGAAACGGCCAACGGGTTGGCGATGGATATTCAGAGGCATCTGAACAATGAGCCGGTCGTCGCGCGCCCGCCGAGCAGCTTTTACCGGTTCCAGAAGATGGTGCGTCGGAACAAGCTGGTTTTCGCCGCGGCCAGCGCCGTGGCCGTGGCCTTGCTCGCCGCTCTGGGCATCGCCACTTGGTCATTCCTGCGCGAACGCGAGGCGCACGCCAACGCGCGCCGCTTGCTCTACGGGGCCGACTTGAACCTCGCGCAACAAGCCTGGCAGCAGAACAACATCGCCCGGCTCGATCAACTACTGGAAGAGACGCGGGCCTTTCCGGACCGTGGTTTCGAATGGTATTATTGGCAGAGGCAAACTCACCTCTCCTTAAGAACGCTCCGGGGAAACCTGGGGAGTTTGAATTCTGTGGCCTTCTCCCCAGATGGCCAGCGGATTGTCCTCGGCGGTTTTGCTAATACCGCCGAGGTGTGGGACGTGGCGAGCGGCCGGAAGTCGCTTAATCTGACGGGGCACCGGGGTTACATTTTTTCTGCGGCGTTTTCCCCGGACGGCCGGCGGATTGTCACCGGCAGTCAAGACCAAACAGCCAAGGTGTGGGATGCGGCTAGTGGCGAGGAGCTGCTCACCCTTAAGGGACACACCAATGACGTTACTTCTGTGGCGTTTTCCCCGGATGGCCAGCGCATTATCGCCGGGAGTCATGATGGGACGGCCAAGCTGTGGGAAGCAGCGAACGGCCGGGAACTGCTCACGATTAAGTGGAAGTGGATCACGTCCGCAGTCTTTTCCCCGGATGGCCGGCGGATTCTCACTGGCAGTCAATACTCGACAATGGCCAAGGTGTGGGATGCGACCAGCGGCCAGGAACTGCTTACTCTCAAGGGGATTCCGGGTCCGAATTCGTCGGTGGCCTTTTCGCCGGATGGCCAGCGGATTCTCACCGGAGCTTGGGATAAAACGGCAAAGGTGTGGGATGCGGCCAGCGGCAAGGTGCTGCTCACTCTCAAAGGGCATACCGGGCCCATTTCGTCCGTGGCCTTTTCGCCGGATGGCCAGCGAATGCTCACCGGCAGTTGGGATTGGACCGCCAAGCTCTGGGATGCATTCAATGGAGTGGAATTGCTCACCCTTAAGGAGCATAGCGGAGTGGTTAGTTCTGTCGCTTTTTCCCCGGATGGCCGCCGGATTGTCACAGCGAGCTATGATGGAACAGCCAAGCTGTGGGATGCGGCCACCGACCCGGGACCGCTTACGCTCAATGCACAACACGCTATTAACCCTGAAACAATGGTTGTTCTTAAGATTAATTCTGTGGCTTTCTCCCCGGACGGCCAGCGGATTGTCACCGGCAGTGATGATCAGACGGTCAGGCTGTGGGATGTGGCCGGCGGACGGGAACTGCTCAACCTCAAGGGGCACACGGGTGTGATTAATGCCGTGGCCTTTTCCCCCGAGGGCCAGCGGATTGTCACCGGCAGCGATGACCACACTGCCGCCGTGTGGGATGCAGCCAGGGGACTTGAACTGCTCACCCTCAAGGGGCATACCGGCGCCGTCTCGTCGGTGGCCTTTTCCCCGGATGGCCGGCGGATTGTCACCGGAGCTTGGGATAACACGGCAAAGGTGTGGGATGCGGGAAGTGGCCGGGAACTTCTCACGTTCACCGGGCACAAAGGCAGAATCAGTTCTGTGGCCTTTTCCCGAGACGGTCGTCGAATTGTCAGCGGAAGTTGGGATTGGACCGCCAAGCTCTGGGATGCGGCCAGCGGGCGCGAGTTACTCACGCTCAACCAGTACTTAAACGTAACTCCGTACAGAAACTTAACTCCGATTACGTCCGTCGCGTTTTCCCCGGACGGTCAACGGATTGTCACCGCAAATTGGGACGCCTCGGCTAAAGTGTGGGATGCGGCCGGCGGCAAGGAACTGCTGGCTCTGAAAGGGCACCGCGATAGAGTTTTGGCTGTCGCCTTCTCCCCGGATGGCCAGCGAATTGCCACCGGTAGTGGCGATGAGACCACCAAACTATGGGATGCAGTCAGCGGTCAGGAATTGCTGACCTTCAAGGGGCATACCGGCGCCATTTCGTCAGTGGCCTTTTCCCGGGACGGCCGTCGGATTGTCACTGGCAGTTGGGATGGGACGGCCAAAGTGTGGGAAGCAGCACGACCGGAGCAGGTCGCCCAGTGGCAGGCGGAAGAAGCGGCGGCGGTGCAACATTAAACCTCCTGGCAAGCAATGCGAACGGACCGCCGAAGAGTCCCGCCAAAGAATTGTTCGCCTCCTTTCGTGGTCTGCTGCAGCCAGTCGGAAGCCG
>Ga0326727_10016044_pt1 | contig 15915 bp, 6 predicted proteins | sample MB2enrmetagenome_FD_207643 | JGI IMG/M metagenome (GOLD analysis project Ga0326727, IMG submission 207643) | Lab enriched peat soil microbial communities from McLean, Ithaca, NY, United States - MB29MY | ecosystem: Environmental > Terrestrial > Soil > Wetlands > Peat | place: USA: New York... | reverse complement strand
GAGGGCAAGGGGTGAGAGAGTGAGGGCTTTGGCCCGCTCTCACGTCTCTTTCGTACAACCCGCGACAGAACTCTCCCTCACTCATGTCTGAGCGCCACCATAGGATCGACCTTCGTCGCCCGGCGGGCGGGAAGGTAGGTCGCGAGCAAAGCGGCCGCGGTGAGCGCTAGCGCAGCAGCGACGAAGGTGAGGGGGTCGAGCGGCCTGACTCCGTAAAGCAGACTCGACAAAGAACGGACAAGCGCCAGGGCGCCGATGAGTCCGATTCCCACAGCCACCATCGTCAGCTTGAATCCCTCTCCAACCACCAATCTCAGCACATCCTCCCGCCGGGCGCCCATGGCCATACGAACGCCGATCTCGTGGGTGCGCCGGCTCACGGTGTAGGACATCACGCCGTAAAGGCCCACCACCGCCAGCGTCAAGGCGAGGGCCGCGAAGATGCTGAGCAGCACGGTGCGAAAGCGCGAGGGGGCCATCGACTTGGAAATGTGTTCCTCCATGGTGAGGAAATCTGAGAGAGGCTCGTTCCGGTTGACCTCCGCCACCGCGCGCCGAACTTCAGCGGCCATCAAGGCCGGGGCTCCCTCAGTACGTATGGCAAGGAAACCCACGGGACTCGCGTTTTGGCGCAGAGGAAGGTAAAGCTCCTCCGAGGGCTCGGCGGAAAGTCCCGCGTGCCGAGTGTCGCCCGCCACCCCAACGATCTCCCACCAATCCGGTGGCGTGCCTGGAAAGCTGACGTGCTTGCCGAGCGGATTTTCGCTCCCCCAATAAGCGCGGGCCAGGGATTCACTGACAATCGCCACTTTTGGTCCACCATCCCGATCGCCGTCTTCGAACAAGCGCCCCGCGAGCAGGGGAATGCCCAGCGTGCGGAAATAGCTGGGGCTAACCGAAGTGAGCAGGGCGAATTGGGAATCGCCCACAGGCGGCGGCTGGCGCGATTCCTCTTTGACTTGCATCCGAAAGGCTGTGGCCACAACGGCTCCGCTCAGGGGCAGGTTGCTGGTGAAGCCCGCGTAGCGCACTCCAGGAAGGGCGGCCACATGTTGCAGCACGCTTTCGTAAAACTCATTGCGTTTTGAGGAATCTTGGTAAACGCCCTCAGCCAGGTTGACCTGCGTGGTCAACAGACGTTCCGTATTGAAACCGGGATTGACTTCGCTTAATCGTGCAAAACTCCGAAGCATCAAGCCTGCGCCCACGAGCAATACGAGCGACAACGCCCCTTCCGAAACCGTCAACAAAGACCGGGTATGTCCCAGCAGGCCACGGTCTGAGATATCAAGGTTTCCACCCTCCTTGAGCGACCGGCTGAGATCGGATCGATAAGCGTGAAGCGAAGGGAACAACCCGAATAGCAGGCCGCTCGCGAGGGAAACGGCCAGCGTAAAGGCTAGGACACCGCCATCGATGCGGATTGGCGCGGCCAGGGGCATGTTGGAAGGCGCCAAGAGTCGGATGGCGCCCAGGCTCCAAGTCGCCAGCAGCAATCCCGCCAAGCCGCCCAGCCCTGAAATCAAAAGACTCTCGGCCAGGTTTTGGCGTATAAGGCGCGAGCGGCTTGCTCCCAGCGCAGCGCGCACGGTCATCTCCCTCTCCCGCGCCACCGCGCGGGCGAGCAGCAGGTTGGCGACGTCCGCACACGCAATCAGCAGGACGAAAGCGACGGCGCCCAAGAGCAGCCAGAGCACGGCACGATCATTGCCGATCAGAGCCTCCCGCAGGGGTTTGACTTCAAAATCCTTGCTCGCCGCAGCGGAGCTAGCCCGCGACGCCGGGTAGGCAACTCTGATGACCTCGTCGCGGGCTTGCTCCAGGCTGACTCCCAAGCGCAACCGCGCTATGGGAGTGAAGTAGATCGCTTGGCCGCTAATGTGGCTGGTGGCAAACGTCCAGGGAAAGGGAAGCGGCATCCAGATTTGGGTTTTGCCTGGGTACGTGAACCCGGCAGGCATAATACCGATTACGGTAAACGGCAGCCCGTTCACCAGCACAGGCCGGCCAATGACATCCGCGGGCGCGCCGAAGCGGCGGCACAGTTGGTCGCTCAGCACGGCGACTTGCTCGCGTCCAGGAACGGAATCCTGGCCGAGGAAACCTCGGCCGTAAGGCTGAATGCCGAGAAGACCAAAGAAATCGGACGTAACTTGGGCAGCTTTTACGCGTTCAGGCCGATCGGCGCCGGCCAGATTCACATCACCGGTTTGGTAAATGGCCGTGTCCTCGAAAGAACGCGTATGCGTAAACCATCTGGCAAGGGCCAACGCGCCATAGGGCTTGGGGTCAGGAACATGATCGATCACCGGGGCTCCCCAGAGAAAGACAATTCGCTCCGGGTGGGAATACGGCAAGGGATGCAGAAGCACGGCATTGACTACGGAGAAAATCGCGGTGTTTGCCCCAATTCCCAGAGCTAGCATCAACACCGCCACCGCCGTGAAGCCGGGACTCCGCCGAAACTGGCGAAGGCCGTAGCGAATGTCCTGCCAAAGTTGCTCAAGCCAGACGAAACTCCACACCTCCCAAGTGTCCTCCTTGACCCGCGTCACGTTCCCAAACTTGCGCAAAGCCGCATAGCGCGCTTCCTCCGGCGGCATGCCGCGCCCGATGTTGTCCTGCGTCTCCTGCTCGACGAAGTCGCGGATGTCCTGGTCGAGGTCTTCCATCATGCGCTTGCGGCGGCTCATGATTTGCCCTCCTGTTGCTAGCCCTCACCCTTGCTCCCTCTCCCTTGCAGTCCGTGTGAAAGCTCAGCCCTCTCCCTTGGGGAGAGGGTGGTGAAACACGACCTACTCCACCTTCTTTCGTATAGCCCTCGACAGAACTCTCCCTCACTCATGTCTCAGCGCGACCACGGGATCGACCTTCGCGGCGCGCCGGGCGGGGAGGTAACAGGCAAGCAGGGCAGCAACGGTCACGGCGCCGACGGCCATCGCAAGGCTGAGCGGATCGTAAGGTTTGATGCCATAAAGGAATCCGGCCACCAGGCGACCGGCGGCCAAAGCCACCAGGAGGCCTACGCACACGCCGGCTAATACCAATCTAAGCCCTCGGAGCAGAAACACACGTTTCACCTGCCCGGGACCAGCGCCCAGGGCCAGACGGATTCCGATTTCACGCGTGCGGCCGCCCACGATGAATGCGACCACCCCGTATAGACCGACCACAGCAAGGAATACTCCCACTAAGCTCAGAATCCCAATCAGCCGGAACTCGAGCATCAAATCATAGGTGGACTGCTCTATCAGGCTCTGTACGGTATCCACGTGGTCGATCACCAGCTCTTGACTGTAACGGTGGATTTCGTGCCGGAGCAGGGAGATTACCGGCGCCAACTCGCTGGCGGCTTCCACAATGACCTCACCCCCGCCGAAATTGATCTGTGAATAAGGAAGGTACATGTAAGGCACGGGCAATTCGCGTGTGTCTTGGATTTTGGCGTCTTCAGCGATGCCGACAATCAAGGTATTTTTGTTGTCGACCTTAATGGAGTTGCCCACTGCATCCCCTCGCGGCCAGAAACGGCGGGCCATGGTCTGGCTTATGACGACGACGCTCAAAGATTCAGGGCCGTCCGCCGAAGTGAAGCCGCGTCCCTGAAGGATGCTCGTCCCCACGGTCTGGAAGTATCCCGGGCTGACGGCATTCAGGTTTATAGAAATTTCCGACTGGCCTTCAGGAAGTTGATAGCCGGGTATGGAAACCCCCGCACTCATTCCACTGCCTGCACCGCTGAGCGGGAATCGGAAAGCGTAGGCAGTCCGTTTGACTCCCGGCAGGCCGGCAGCGCGCTCTGCGAGAATTGGAAGGAACTGCTGCGGTCTCAGTCGAGACCCGGCCAGCCCATACAAACTCAACCCAACCAGGTTCTTGTGGGTATCGAAGCCGACGGGCTGATTCCGCGCGCGGTACAAGCTGCGAAAGAAAAGCAGGGACGTGGTCATCATGATGACCGACAGGGCTATCTGACCGGCCACCATCAGATTCCGCGCCGTGAAGCGGTGACCGCGGTGAACGAGCGTCACTTCCTCTCCCTTGAGTCCGCCTGCCAGCCCAACTCTCCAGGCGTGGAAGACGGAAGTTAGTGCGGAGAGCAATGTGGCAGCAAGCGTAACGCCGGCGGTGAAAGCAACCTCACGCAGGTCCATCTGCATGTCCGGCCCCAGGAAGGCGAGGGCGGGCGGCATCAGCGCCCGTTGAAAGCTCATAAGCCAGTAAGTGAGTGCGAAGCCAAGAGCGCCGCCGAGCGTGGAAAGCAGAAGTCCTTCGGTCAGGGCCTGCCTCGCCAGCCGCTGTCTGCCTGCGCCGAGCGCCACGCGCACGGCCAATTCCCGGCGGCGGCCCTCCGCCCGAGCCAGCAACAATCCCGCGACGTTCGCACACGCAATCAGCAAGACCAGGCCAACCACCGCCATCAGCAGCGAGCTAATGGGCAGCATTCTGCCCTGCCGCTTGGTTTCGGGAACGAGCTGGAAAGTAGTACCCCGATTCGTTTGCGGGTAGGCGATGGCCAAGCGGTGGCCAAACGTGTCAAGCTCGGAGCGGGCTTGATCGACCTTCGCGTCATCGCTAAGGCGCGCCACAGTTTTAAACTCGCGGCCGCTCCGTCCCGCAGGGTAGGCGTGATTGAATTCTACGGCGCGCCCGATCAGCAGCCACAGGTCCGACGGGACGAGAGGCTCCGCCCCCTGGAAGTGAGGTGGCGCCACCCCAATCACCTTCGCTGTTTCGCCGGTGAGCTTGATTTCCTTGCCGATGATCGCCGGATCTCCTGCCAGCCGGCCTTGCCAGAGACGATAGCTGATCACTACGCCGGTCTCAGACTGGGCCCCACTATCCAGCTCGCGAGAGAAGGTTCGACCGAGAAGCGGCTTCACACCCAAAACCGTGAAGAAATCGGGCGAGACAGCGTCTATCAATACTTCACTGGACTCATCCAGAGAGTTCAGGAAGCGCGTTGAACGATAATAGACCGTGGCCCCCGAGAATGAACTGACCTGCTGGCGCATGTCGTCGTAGTCGGGATAAGAGGAATATGGCTCGACCCCTTGCGGGCTCTTTACGTAAAGCCGTACCAGCCGGTCCGGTCTGAATACCGGAAGAGGGCGCAAGGCGACGGCATCCACTACAGTGAACACCGCTGAGTTTGCCCCGATGCTGAGCGCGAGTGTCAGCACCGCCACGGCCGTGAAGCCGGGATTCTTCGCCAGCATACGAATCGCGAACCGAACGTCCTGCCAAAGCTGCTCAAGCCAGACGAAGCTCCAAACTTCCCACGTATCTTCCTTGACCCGTGTCACGTTGCCAAACTTGCGCAGAGCCGCGTAGCGCGCTTCCTCGGGAGACAGGCCGCGCTCGATATTGTCCTGAATCTCCCGCTCGATGTAGTCGCGGATATCCTGGTCGAGATCTTCCATCATGTGTTTGCGGCGGTTGAAGAACTCATGCCAGCGACCCATAGGCCTCCTCCTTCATTCGCACCGCAACGCGACCATGGGATCGACCTTCATGGCGCGGCGCGCGGGGATGTAACACGCCAGCGCTGCGGTGACCAGAACGACGACGGTCACGCCCGTGATGGTCAGCGGGTCTTGGGCGCTGATGCCGAACAGCAGGCTGCGAATTACCCCGCCCGCGACTAGGGCCGCTAAAACGCCTGCCGCCCATCCCACTAGGACCGGTGACATCCCTTGGAGCAGGACCAGGTTTCGCAAATCAGAACCCCGCGCGCCCAGCGCCATGCGGATACCCAACTCTTGGCGGCGACGCGCGACCGAGTAACTCACCACGCCGTAGATCCCCAGCGCCGCGAGCAACAGTGCAAAGACGCCAAACAGCGACGCCAGCCCCATCTGAAACCGGCGGACGCCCACCGATTCCGACACGATCTCGCTCATGGGCTGGAGGTGCTGGATCGGAACCCCGGAATCCACGCTCTGAATCGCGCCACGCACGGCGGAGGCAAGTGCCGAGGGCGCAACCGCCGCCCGAACTACCAGCGACGTGTATGAGCCCGACCACGGTCGAGCGCAGCCGGCAGGGAGATAGACCATCATCAACGGAGGCTCGTCCAGGGCGACCGTCCGGATGTCAGCCACCACGCCAATCACTTCCGCGAGAGTCTTCTCATCTGAGCCCGGGTAAAATTGCTTGCCGAGAGGATTTTCGCCCGGCCACACTTTCTTCGCGACGCTCTCCGAAATGAGGGCAACGTTGCGGTCGCGGTCGGCCGGCTCGATCAGGCGGCCTCGGCGCAAAAGAATACCCATCGATTCGAAATATCCGGGACTCACATATCGATAATTTGCGGTCGGAGATTGCGACCGGGGAGTCAATTGACCTGGCACGCAGATGTTGTCCACCTTCTCCTCCCCCTCGAGGGGAAGTCTGCTGATCCAGCCCGCGGATTTCACTCCGGGGAGTGCGCGCACCCGCGCCAGCACGTTTTCGTAGAACTCTTGTTTCTGCGCAAATTTCGTGTAGCTCCACGGAGGCAAAGTGATATTGGCGGCGAGCACGTGTTCCGTCGAGAATCCCTTATCGACCCCGAGCAAGCGGACCATGCTCGTGGTGAGCAGGCCGGCAACGATCAGGAGCAAGGTGCCGACGCCGACTTCGAAGCCGATCAGCGACTCCCGTAAGCGGCGGGCGGGGCGGCCCTCCGTGATGGTAGCAGCGCCTGCTTTCAGCGCCTGTTGCGGCTCGGCGTGCGCCACGCGCCACGCGGGCAGGGCGCCGAAGAGGATTCCGGTCAGCATGGAGATGAAGACCGCGAACCACAGCACGCGCCCGTCCACGTGCACTTCATCCAGCCGCGGTAGGTTGGCAGGCGCCACGGCCACTAGCCACCTCAGCCCGAAATACGCCAGGCCAACGCCCAGGACTCCTCCGAGGATGGCGAGCAGTGCACTCTCCGTCAACAGTTGCCGCGCCAGTCGAGCGCGAGAAGCTCCCAGCGCCGTCCGAATGCCCGCCTCCCGCAGCCGGACTGGAACCCGCACCAGCAGCAGGTTCGCCAGGTTCAGGCAGACGATCAGGAGCACTGCCCCCACGCTCGCGAGCAAGAGCAGAAGTCCGCGCCGCGCCGTTCCTACGAACGCGCTCTCAAGAGGAATGATCTCGGCGCGAAGGCCTACCCCGTGCTTTGCGTCCTTGGCAATCCGCGCCTGTATCACATTTAACTCGGCCAGTGCTTGCCCTACGCTCGTCCCGGGCTTGAGCCGGGCGATGGCGGTGTAATCGAATTCTTCGAACGGTGAAAACTGTCCCGGATCGAGTCCGAGGGGCTTGAAGTAATCCGTCCGCAGGGGAAATCGGAACGAAGCGGGCAGAATACCCACCACCTGGAAGGGCTGGCCGTCGAGGGTAATCGACCGGCCCACGATCGTTGGATCGCCGTGGAACCGGTTGCGCCAGAACGAATCGGTAAGCATCACCACCTGATCTTTACCAGGAGTGTCTTCCTGTGGCAGAAATGTGCGGCCCAGTTGGGGCACGATACCCAGCACACCAAAGAGATTCGCGGAAGCCAGGCCGCCGTAAATGTTCTCCGCTTCGCCGTACCCAGTTAAGATCGCACCCGTCGACGTGACAATTGCGACCTCGGCGAAGGAGTGGCAATCGCGCTGCCAAACGCGGAAATTCGGCAGGTTGGCAGGAAGCGTGGGATAGGTCTGGGTCAGCTCCGGGATGATTTCACGCACCAGGCAAAGCTGCTGCGCCTCGCGATAGGCAAGCGGCCGCAGCAGCACGCTGTTCACCATCGAGAAGATGGCAGTGTTGGCGCCGATGCCGAGAGCCAGCGTGAGCACCGCCACCACTGTAAAGCCGGGATTCTTCGCCAGCATCCGCAGCCCATATCGAATGTCCTGCAAGAGTTGCTCGAGCCAAAGGAAACTCCACACCTCCCGCGTCTCTTCCTTGACCCGCGTCACGTTGCCAAATTTGCGCAGAGCCGCATAACGCGCTTCTTCGGGCGGCATGCCGCGCCCGATGTTGTCCTGCGTTTCACGCTCGATGAAGTCGCGGATATCCTGGTCAAGGTCTTCCATCATGCGCTTGCGACGGCTCATGATTCGCCCTCCTGTTCAGCGGGCCCGAGAATGCGTGCGATCGCTCCCGCCAGCTTGTCCCACTTGCTGGTCTCAACCGCCAATTGCCGCCATCCCCTGGCCGTCAGTCGGTAAAACTTGGCCCGCCGATTGTTCTCTGAGGTGCCGTCCTGGACCGAAATCCAGCCTCGCTTGATGAGCCGATGCAGCGCGGGGTACAGCGACCCCTGCTCAACCTGCAACACGTCGTCGGACCTGAATTCGATGGCCTTGGCAATGGCGTGGCCGTGCGCCGGTCCCAATAGCAGCGTGCGGAGGATCAATAGGTCCAACGTCCCCTGTAGCAGTTCGATGCGTTCACGTTGTTCTTTGGTAGACATACTAGGTGAAGCTACTCTCCTTCAGGTAGAATGTCAAGGTGAAAGTGGCTTGACCGCGCTGGAGGGTATCTGTTTGCCTTGGTATTTGGTCGGGATTTTGCGAAATCGGAGTGTCGGGGAATTTCACCTGCAGTTCTCGCAGACGATTTGGTGCGCTCGAAAGTGAACTTTTCCGCTGAGTGGCGCCCTCCAAGGCCCTGAAACTGGCTCCCGATTAACCCGGTGCTAACACTCCCGAAGGGAGGCGCGAGGTGGTTCCCCCGGATCCATCAGGCCTTCACGTCCAACCCCGGCGCGGTTGAGGGATTCCCGCTGCGTCCACCGACCGTAGGGTTCACCCTCGGCTAATGACTTTGAGTCCCTTCCGGACCGCCCGTCCGGTATTTACTGCACTTTGGCTTCCGGCGCCTGATCCGGCGCGTGACCTTTTGTCGCTTGCACTTTTTCTTGCACTTTTTACTTGACACGCCCCTAAATCATGGTAGCCTAGAATAGTGGTTATGGGAGGAAAAGGCGGGGAAGCGAGGGCTGGCAAGGCGGAGAGAACGAGACCCACCCCGCCGAAAAACACGCCGCCAACCGAAAAAGATGTTATTTAGAGGGAACGAACTCAACAAGTTATTGGAAATGAAGGACTTAGCTTTTTACAATGCCGAAAACGAACTCATTTTTGAGTGCAAATGGACGCAATTCGGGCCGAAAAAGTGGCAAAAAACAGCCTTTATGTGTCTTCGAACCCAAAATCGCGACGCTCCAGGCGCCGCTGCGCACGCACGCGGGGCTAGAGAGAACGTCCCTCGCCCCGCGATGTGGCCGGCAGTCCACTCCGTCAATCCTCCGCGGTGTTGGTGCTGAACTTGGATTCCCGCTTGCGCGAGAATGACGAAAAGTCCAAGCGGAAGGCCGGCTGCGGGAAAACGAAGGAAAATGGACCGTGAGAAGTACTTCAGCTTGATGGATCGTGTTGCGGCCGGCTGGAGAGTATAACGGTGCCCGCAGCGTGACCAAAAGAGGTTGGTTCGAAAATTTCCCTTCGGGAGAGCGCAGACCCCAAACACCGGGGTCTGCGCCATCCCCATTAGTCCGCAGGCTGGCGTCGAGCAGGTAGCGCGCAGCTTCCGTGGTTAACACTCTGCGTATGCTACCATTACATAATACACTAGGCAGTAATATGTCACAACGAATACAGGGAACGATTAGCTTCTGGACCCAAAGCGAAGCGAAGGGATACCCACGCCCCAGGAGGCGAGGCGACCGCGCTCGATCGTTGGTCTAAAACGCCTGGACCTTTGTTACCTTGCCATTGGTGAAGGTCAGCACCCAGCGATGGCCTTCCCTCAAGTAGTACCAGTTCTCAGACAAGCTGCCATCGGTGGTGTCGTTGATCTTCTTTTGCTCGGGGTCGCCAAAGGCCATCATGACCATCTGGTAGGTCATTCCCTCTTTAACCGTGTTCTCAGCGATTGCCTGCTGGAACTCGGCGGGAAAGTCTTTGGCGGCAAGCTGGTCTTGAATCTCACTCACGTCGAGAACCCGCGCCATCACTCGCAGAAAGTTCTGCGGCTCGATATCGCCGTCGGTAAGTTCACGTTCGTAGCGGAAGTTGATTCGCGAGCCACCGGCGCGTTTATAGGCCGCGTTGACCTTGTTGGCGTGGCCGCTGCCGCGCCGACCCTCGCCGCCGCCCCCCAGGTGGATTTCCACCCGGTCGTTGTCCACCCTGATATCGGTGGCGGTGGCCCACTCGTTGGCATCCACGCCCACGCCCTTGGATTTGAGGTACTTGGTCAAGGAAGCCATGTCAATGCCGCGGTCGTCGAGGCGTTTGTTCTGCTCTGACTTGACGTAGACGTTCAAGCCTTCCTTGGTGGCGGGGAGCTGAATCAGGGCCTTCACTTCTTTGCCCAGGATAAGTTTCGTCAAGTCCTGTTTGGCGCGGTCCGAGGTGTTGGCGCGAAGAGCGCGCGGTGAATCAACAATCGTAAGCACAAAGAGAATTGCGGCCAACGCGATCGATGCCTTCTTCACTGCCTTCCTCCTCCGGTGAGTCCGTGAATTCCCTCCGCCGCAGCGATCCGAGCCTTTCCGCAGGCTCGAGGGCGCCACCACTTCCTTCCACATCGGCCTCGTGCTTATTACCGTGCACGTGGAATGTCAAGGAAAAATGCAAAGGAAAACTGCCAAGGAGTTAGCCGGCAATTTCGGCCGGTCTTCCTGCTGGACGCACGGACCGAGGATTTTATCTTCCTTTGTCCCCTTGCGCCACGCCATAACACCAAAGTACTGTGACGCGATCGGGATTGGCAGCGCGGTAGCGGGGACCTCTGGTCTTAAGCTCCGTCCTTGAAAGTCACATCATTGCTTCGGCAGCGCGGTTTGGATCACGCGCAAGTCGTCGGCCGCAGCCGCAGCGTGGAAGGTATAGCGCTTGGCGCCGGCGATCTCGAGGTAGAACCCTTTCCCGGAATCCGCCGAGCCCGTCTTCTTGACCGCAGTCAAGGGGAAGTCAAACGAGTCGCTCCCGTTGCTGGCGCGGTATTGGATTCTCCCGCCGCCGACGAGGAGAGTTCCGTTGCAACCCCCGACCACGTGTTTGTGCTCGACGGCCATCGAAGCAACTAAACTGGGAGTGACGGTCAAGACATGCCCGGGGATAAGAGTGACCGTCTCCTTGAAATCATTGTAAGGCTTTGCCACAACCACTAGATTATGGTCGCCGGCGGGCACGGGAGTGATTTCCAGGCGGCCATCGGAACCTGTCTGGCCGGAGGGCCGGCCATCAAGGATGACCTGTGCGCCTGCCACCGTCTGAACAACGAGCTTGGGGGGAGCCAACGCCGGGGCGGCGGGGGCGGCGCTTTCGAGAGCGACATCGCTCGCATTCAAGCGGACGCTTCCCCCCGCCACGAATTGCCTTTGCAGGTCCTTAGGCTTGAACTGTTCCTTCCTGAGGCCAATAGTATGCGCCCCGGGTTTGATGTTCGAGGCGCTGAAGCTGCCGTCCTGTTGAACTGCGCCCAGCGATCTTCCATCAAGCAGCACGTCGGCCAGGGGCGTGGCTCCGGCGATAACCAGAGAAGCCATCGTGGGAGCAGGTTGGAGGACAAAGACCAATTTCGATCCCTGACCTTTCAGAATATTGACGTCCTGGGATGGCGTCTGCTGAAACCCGTCCTTGACCACCGAAACCGTGTATCGCTTCGGAACCAGGTTGGCGATCACAAGCTGCCCGCGCTTCGTAAGGCGCGGGTATGCCTTGCCATTCAAGAGGACAGTGGCGCCGTCTTCCCCTGCCACCACCAGCAGGTTGCCGACGTTCCGATCGGCGCTGAGGAAAATCGTCAGAGCCGGCATCGCGCCCAACTGGAAACTGATTTTCTTCTCATCCTTCCCTGTGCCCACATCCAAATCGTGTGTACCCGCCGGGAGATTGGGAAGCGGCAGGGGCGCGGAACCAAGCGCGCCGATCTGCTTGCCGTCCATCGATGCCGGCATGGGGCCATAGCTCGACAGCACCTGACCCTGCTGCGGACCACTCGCAACCACGATCGCTTTGAGGTTCGTTGTTTGGAGCGGACCCTGAACGAGCGGCATCGAGTCGTGCGCGCTGCCAACAGAAATCTTCACTTGAGAGGTGCCGTCACCAATCTCGAGCGCATGCTGCCCCTCGGAGAGGTTATCCAAACTGAATTGGCCTGCCTCGAGCTCGCCGATGTCTTTTCCATCAAGCGTGACTTTCGCTTTCTCCAGGTCCGTGTAAACCCTCAACTCGGGCAATTGTGGCGCCGGCGTAGGAGCCGCCACCGGAACGGTTGTACTGACTGTCGTTGCCTCTTCGGCGGCACGCCGTTGATTGAGCAGGCGGAGCACGAAGAAGGCCGCGAGCGCGATCACAATCAACGCGATCACTCCAATCGCGATCCAGGGCGTCTTCTTCCCTGCCTGCGGCTGGACAGACACCTCCTCTGGGGGCGGGGCTTCCTGCGGCGGAAGCTCGGGTTGCGCCGCACGCTGCTCTGCGGGCATCGCGGGGGCGGGTGGCGTAGGCGCAGGTTGTCTCGGCAGCGTGACTGGGGCGGGGGGTGGAGGCACGCTCAGACCAGGCGTTTTCGGAACCGCACCCCCAACAGGAACTTGCGCGCCGCCGAATGCGGTGGGCGAGCCAGGACGGTCGGAGCCGGACACAGGGCTTGCAGGCGCTGCTTTCGACCCAGCCGCAACGGCCAGTTCGCGCACGGGCGCCGGCTGGCTCGTGGACGGTGATATACCAGCGGGTGGCGTTCTGGGAACTCCGGGGCCCAAGGCACTCACCGTGGGTGGAGCGCCCTCAACGGGGATGGCGGCGACCGGCTTGATTGACTCGAGGGCCTCAATCCGGGTGGCAAGACGGCGAGAGGCGCTTGCGACTGCCGATTCAAATTCCGCATCACCCTTGTGAGGCGCAGAGAGCGAATGCATTTTTCCAGCCAGCGTCTTCAGGGCAGCGGGTTCCGATAGCGTTTGCGCTTCGCCCTCCAGGCGGCGCAGTTCTTCGAGGTCCTGGTGGCGCGCTTGGCGGTGGCGGGTATCCTCGAAGTCCTTGGCCAGTACATTGTATAGTTGGGAGAGGCGCGGATCGGTGGGAGAAGTAGTCAAGGCTTCCTGAACCTGCGCGAGAGCCCCACTGATGTCCCCTTGCGCTTGGGCGCGGCGGGCTTGGGCGACGCAAAGTTGAATGAACTCTTCCCGCTTGCGGTCCTGGGCGAGAGTGCGGAGACTCTTGGCCAGACTGTAGCCAGGATCGAGCTCGAGAGCCTCTTGAATCAGGGGCTCAGCGGCGCGCCAGTCCGTCTCCAGGACGGTCTGGGCACGTTCCACCAGGGCCTCGAGGAGTGCTTGTTGTGGAGCCGGGTTCCGCTCATCCTGGCGATGCGCCTTGCGCAACGTCTCCAGCCCTTCCTGGAAGCGGCCCGCAGCCAACATTTCCTGGCCCTCCGCGAGTGAGCGCAGGGCTTCGCCCACCCGGTCCTTGCCCTGCTGGATCAACTTATCGAGTTCGGCCAACTCGGCATCTTCGGGGAATTCTCCCCCGGCCTGGCGCAGTAAACTCAGTGCCCGGTCGTACTCGCCGGCGCCCATCTGCTGGTCAATCTGCTTCACCCAACGCGTTTTGGCCTCGACGCGAGCCTGTTGTTCACGCCGCTTGGCGAGGCGGTCGATCTCGAAGCTCAATCCCGGATACTGGCTGTAAATGGTGCGCAAGATTTCCCACTGAGCCGAGGCGTCGGTGAACTGGCCGCGCTCCTCGTGCAGACGCGCTTTAGCGACAATGGAGTTAACCAGATCGCGCTTCTCGCGCGTGACGCGGAGGGCGCGCTCGAAGTGCGGCTCTTGGGGATGGAGCTCGAGGGCTTCCTTCAGGATATCCACGCGCTTGTCGAGGTTCGGCTCAGCTTCGACGCGGCGGTCGATTTCGGCAATGCGCGCGGAGAGTTCCTGGCGTTGCTTCTCCTCGATATCAAACTTTACCGCTTGAAAGAGAGCGTTCTCCGGATACTTGGAGAGATACTGGTCGCAAACTGAGAGTCCGGCGGCGAATTTGCCTTCCGCGAGCAGCTTTCGAGCCTCTGCGTAGGCGCTATTGATGGCGTCATGCTCGGACCGGACCTGGTTGTAGAGCGAGCGGTAGGACGCCGCTCTTTCGGGCGCCGCGCTATCAGGAGCTTGTTCGTCCAATTGCATCACTTGCTGGAGTTTGCTGAGGGCCGCGCTCACCTCGCCGCGGCTCCAGGCCTCGACGGCGCCCTGGTATAGTTGGTGTTTTTCAGTGTGGACGCGCTGATACTCCTGCTCCTGCCAATCGACTTCGTTCAGGAGTTGTCCTACACGGCTGTCCTTCGGTTTCATTTGCAAAGCATTTTTCAGCGCTTCCCGCGCATGACTATAGGCATGATTGGCCAGGTGTTGGCGAGCGAGGCTCAGCCAATCCTCGATTTTACCCGAGTTCCTCTTTTCCTCGATTTCATTCTTCAGGCTTAGCGCGCCGGAGTTGGTGGCATCCAATTCCAGGGCTTCCTGCACCTTCTGCAAGGCCAGCGGATACTCCTGCCCCTCCATCCGCGTCTTGGCGCTTTCCAAGAGCTGCTGGATACGCTTTTGGCGGAGGGCCTGATCGACTTTGAGACGAAGCACCGTCATGTCATGGTCGATATGGCCTTCCGCCTCGAGCTCTCCCAGAATCTCAGCGGCAAATTGGTAGTCTGCCTGTTCGAAGGCCTTGGCGGCGCGTTCGAGCCGCGGCCGGATTTTTGCGGGGTCAAAAATCTCAATGGGCTCATTCCGCATCGCCCGCTGCAAGGTGTCCGCAAAATCGCGCGCGGTGGAGAAACGGTGGTAAGGCTGTTTCGCCATGGCCTTATGGATCACCCTCGCGACGGTGGGGCTGACCGTAGGGTTGAGGTCGGAGGCGGGGGGCGGAATGTAATGCAGAATGGCCTGCACAATGTCGCGCTCGGTTGCACCTTCGAACGGCCGCCGCTTGGTCAGAGTCTCGAAGGCCACCACCCCCAGCGCGAAGATGTCGGACAGGGAAGAAGCAGGCTTCATCTCGGCTTGTTCCGGAGCCATGTAGAGCAAGGTGCCCTTCAGGCCGGTGCGCGAGCGGCTGTCCGCCACGTGCGCCATTCCGAAATCAATAATCTTCACCGAGTCATCTTCCAGGACGATAATGTTGGTCGGCTTGATATCGCGATGAACGAGGCCCATTTCGTGAGCGGCGTGGAGGCCCCGGCAAGTTTGGGAGATGATGTCGACCGCGCGCTCGACGGTCAACCGATGGCTGGCGGTCTTGATCAACTGGCCTAACGACATCCCCGGCAGCAAGGGCATGATGAAGTAGGGCTTGGCGGCGCCTTCGATTTCAAACTCGCCGATGTCAATGATCTCGACGATGTTGGGATGGTTGATGTGAGCCAGGACTTCGTATTCACGGTGGAAGAGCTGCAGCGCGGCAGGGTCGGAAACATCCAGCAGAGTCTTGATCGCAACCTCGCGCCGCAAGACGGAATCGAATGCCTTGTAGACTACCCCCATCCCTCCCCGGCCCAGGATTTCCTTGATCTGATATCGTCCCTTAAGAATCGTTGGAGTGTCCATTTCACGTTACCTTGTCGAGCGTGGGTTACCTTGCCGGTCCAGCCGGCATTAGAGTGCCCCCGTCAATAGACGGGCAGCCGCTTTTGCGCTCCGAGATTAACGCAAACGGCTACTGGAAGCAAGCTTGCAGAATCGGGTTGCAGAATTGAGTTGCAGAATCGGGCGTAGGGGCGGCCCTTGTGGCCGCCCGCAGGCAACCATAAGGGTTGCCCGCACAACACGGGCCACACTCCACACCGCTACTATCTTCCAGAGAATTTTTCCAGCTTTTCGATCTCGCGCTCCGCCAGATCCATATACTTCTTGGCAGCCTGCGGGTTTCGAGAATTTAGCGCTGCGTCAGC
>Ga0326727_10016042_pt1 | contig 15915 bp, 13 predicted proteins | sample MB2enrmetagenome_FD_207643 | JGI IMG/M metagenome (GOLD analysis project Ga0326727, IMG submission 207643) | Lab enriched peat soil microbial communities from McLean, Ithaca, NY, United States - MB29MY | ecosystem: Environmental > Terrestrial > Soil > Wetlands > Peat | place: USA: New York... | reverse complement strand
ATCAACCGGGCAAACCTTCCTGTGAGCGAAGAGAGCGTGTCAACACGAAGAGCCCGGTGCGGGAATACCGCCCGCCGGGATCTGTGAGGGGGGCACCGGGCAACCGGTGTCCCTACCTCAACAAATCAAGCCACCACATGCGACCCACAAGCCAACTACAAGCCAACTGCAAGCCAACGGGTAACCACCCTCAAGCCACCCGGAAGCGTGGCAAAGGGTGCCAACCCGGCGCTCACCGGGCGTCCAGGCTATGGATGGCGTCGCGGAGCCGGTGCTCGATGGCTTGGTGCCGTTCGGGGGCTAGAACCTTGCCCCCATCCAGCTCGCGGACGTAAAAGCTGTCTATGGCCGCGCCGCGTTCGGTGCAAATCTTGGCGGCGGAGATGTCCAGGGCCAGCTCCGTCAGCGCCTGCGAGATGGTGTAGAGGAGGCCAATGCGATCTTCGGTTTCGATCTCGACGACGGTGCGGGTTTCGGAGGCGTCGTTGTCGAGGCGAATTTGGGTCGGGATATGTTCGCCGGTATAGGCGGTGTAGAGGGGGCGGGTGATCTTCTGGCGCCCGATCAGGGCCGGGAAATCAACCTCTTCGCCCGTCAGGGCCTTGTGGAGGACGTTCTCGAAGTGGGTGCGCTGGTCGGGGCCGGCCAGGTTGCCGGTGATGGCGTCGGCGACGAAGTAGGTGTCCAGCACGAAGCCGTCGCCGCGGCTGAAGATCTCGGCGCTGAGGATATTGAGGCCCGCAGCGCTGAAGGAGCCGGCGATTTTGCGGAACAGGCCGGCGCGGTCCCAGGTGCAGATTCTCACGGCGTTGTAGCCGCGGTCGGGCTCGTTGTGCCAGTTGACGATGGGCGCCAGGGCGTCCTCCTCCTCGGAAATCTGGAGGCGCATGAAGCGGTTGGCGAGGAGCAGGTCGGCCAGGATTTCTTTGGCCGGACGGACCTGGAAATAACGCGCAGGCAGCGAGTCGAAATGGGCCTGGAGCTCCTCTTCGCTCAAGTTCTCAGGGGCGAGCCGGCGGACTTCCTGCATGAGCTGCTCGCGTTGCTGCTCCTCGGCACGGGCGAACTCGGGGCCGCCGGTCATGAATTGCAGGGCTTTGTAGTGCAGCGAGCCGAGCAGCAGGTCTTTGAATCCGTTCCAGAGCTTGTCGCTGGTGGCCTGCGAATCGGCAAAGGTGTGCAGCGTGAGCAAGGCCAGGGTTTCGGGCGTCTGCACCTTTTTGGCGAACTGCCGGATAACAGCGGGGTCGTCCAGGTCGCGCCGCTGCGAGACGCTGGCCATGAGCAGGTGGTGCTCGATGACGCGATGCAAGGTCTGGGTGGCGGCCTCGTCGAGGTTGAGGCGCTTGGCAGCGCGCAGGGCCAGCTCGCAGCTTACCTCCGTGTGGTGGCCGTGGCCGTCGGCTTTGCCGACGTCGTGGAGGAGCAAAGCCAGGTAGAGGACAAAGGGCCGCTCCAGCTTCTGGAGGAGCGGAGTGTAGGTGGAGTAGGGGAGGGCTTTGGCCTCCCAGACGCGGTCGAGCTGCTCGACGCACATCAGCGTGTGCTCGTCGGCGGTGTACTGGTGGTAGAACTCGTGCTGCACCAGGCAGGTGAGCTTGCCGAACTCGGGGAGGTATTTGCCGAGCAGGTCCACCTCGTGCATGGCGCGGAGAATCGGCGCGACGCTCCCGCGCTGGTCGAGGATAGCCAGGAAGCTGTCCCGCACGTGCTCGTCTGACAAGAAGGCGCGGTCCACCAGGCCCAGGTGGCTGCGAATGAGCTGGGCTAGGTCCGGGTGCAGGCGCAGGCCGCGCTGTTGGGCGTAGAGGAACACGCGCATCAGGCGGCGCGGCTGATCGCGGAAGACGTGGTTGGACGTGGCGTGGATGTAACCGTCGGTGAACTTGAACCCGTCCACGGGCTCGATGGCGGGTTTGCGTCCGCCGGGGAGCAGGCCCGAGAGCCGACCGGGGAGAGAGAAGTCCGGCAGCCAGCGCGGCTGCGGCAGGAGCGCCAGGCGTTGTTCGAGGGTGCGGGTGATCAGATAAATATTGCGCGAGTGGGTGTACACGTCCCGCATGAAGCCCTCGATGCGCTTGCTGGGCGAGCGTTCGTGGCAGCCGAGGTTGTAGGCGACGGCGGGCTGCAAAGCCTTGCTCAGCACGTCCATGGGACGGTTGACGTGGTAATGCATTTCGGTGCGGACACGCAGCAGGAAGTCGTAGGCGCTTTCCAGTTGCTTGCGTTCGCTTTCGCCGATGAGGTCGTGGGCCTGCAGCTCCTTGAGGGAACCGATCCGATACTTGAAGAAGGCCATCCAAAGCAGGTTCTGATAGTCGCGCAGGCCGCCGCAGCCGTTTTTGAGGTTGGGCTCCTGCATACAGGCGGAGTTGCCGAACTTGGCGCGCCGGGCGTCCTGGTCGGCGAGGCGCATGGCGATGTATTCCTGCTCGTGCGCGACGACGCATTTGCCGACCAGCGTCTTCTGGAACCGCTTGAACAGCTCCTCGTCGCCCGCGATGAGCCGCGCTTCGATGAGCGAGGTCTTAGATTGCATGTCGCTGTTGGCGATCTTCACGCAGTCCTCGATGCTGCGGACCGAGTGGCCGATTTTGAGGCCGATGTCCCACAACGGGTAGAGCGTGCCGTCAATGATGCGGGACAGATGCGGCAGCGGGCGGGCGCCGGCGGCGACCTGCCGGCTATGGAGGAACATAAAGTCAATGTCGCTGTGCGGATTAAGCTCCGCCCGGCCGTAACCGCCGAGGGCCACCAGGGCCATTTGCGGAAACTCCTTGCGGGCCTGCTCGGACAAGCTGGCCTTGGCGGCGTCCCAGAGGTGGCGCAGCAGGGCGTCGAGGATGGTAGCACGGGCATGGCAGATTTCGAGGCCGCTGGCGCCGGCGCGATGCCGCAGCTTGAGCCGGTGCGTTTCCACCTTGAGGAAGGCCTTGTAGCGGGGCAGTTCCTGGGCGGCTTGCTGCCCGGGCGGCAACGCCAGGCGCGCCGCGGCACTCTCTTCAATCTTCTTGAGCAATTCCTGCATCGCGAATCACTGTCGGTGCAAAACTCCCGCGACGCAAGCGCCGCTGTTTAGGCAGGGACGCGTTCCACCGCGACCCACTCTTTGGTGAGGGCGTCTGGGACGCGGTGGAACGCGTCCCTGCCAGCCTGACCTGCCAGCGCCGCGAAACCTTGTCGCCTTGCCGGGGTTTGGTAGATTGGCGAATATGTCCGCCACGGCTGATCCGGATGCCGCTCTGATGTTGCGCGTGAAGCAGGGCGACACAGCGGCATTTGCCGAGCTGGTGGACAAATATAAGCAGCCCGTCATGAACGTCGCCTACCGGATGCTCCACGACGCCATGGAAGCCGAGGACCTGGCGCAAGCGGTCTTCGTGCAGGTGTTCAAGTCGGCCCATCGCTACCAGGTCTCCTCGAAGTTCTCGACGTGGCTCTTCACCATCGCCCGGAATCTCTGCCTCAACGAAATCCGCCGCCGCTCACGGCACCAAGCCGACTCGATGGAAGCGCCCCACCCGGAGCAGGAAGACCAGCCGCTGCACCAGTTCGAGGACAAGCAGACGGCCTCCCCCCCCGAGCGTCTCTTGCACGGCGAGCTGGAAGCCAAGATCGAGCAAGCCCTGGCCGAACTGCCCGAGACCCAGCGCCTGGCCATTGTGCTCTGCCGCCAGGAAGAGCTGAGCTACGAGGAAATCGCCCGGGTGCTCGGCTGCTCGTTGTCGGCGACCAAGTCACTGATTCACCGCGGACGGGAGACGCTCAAGCAGAAGCTGAAGCCGTACTTGGCGAGCGGCGCCTGGCACAGGCCAAGATGAATGCAACTTTGCGGACCAGACGGTTTTAATATTCATGGCGATGTAGTATGACCAACGACCCAATCTACAACCAACTGCGGGAACTGAGCTGGCGGCGGACACTAAGCGCCTCCGAGGAAGCCGAGTTGCGAAAGTGGCTGGCCGCCCATCCCGAAGCGCAGGCTGACTGGGAAGCCGAGACCGGGCTGAACGCAGCCCTGGGCCGGTTGCCCGACGTGCCGGTGCCCGGCAATTTCACGGCGCGCGTGCTGCAGGCGGTCGAGCGGGAAGCCGCAACCGAGCTGCGCCGGTCTCACGGGAATTGGCTGACATGGCTGTGGCTGCGCTGGCTGCCCAAGGCGGCCTTCGCCGCTATTGCCGTGGGTGCCGGCCTGCTGTCGTATCACCAGGTTCAGGCTGCCCACCGCAAGAAACTCGTGGAGAGCGTCGCCGCCGTTTCGGCCGTGGCTTCCCTGCCCAGTCTTGACATCTTGAAAGACTTCGACGCAATTCAGGCGTCGAATCCGACGCCTGCCCCCGACGAGCAGTTGCTGACGGTGCTGCAATGAGCCTGCCTGTGCCCGAAATCCTCCGCGTGGCCGTGGTGCTGGGCGCTAGCCACCTGCTGTCGTTATCGCTGCTGGCCCAGGCGGCCACCAACCCCCCGGCGTTGACCCTCTCCAACTCGACGGTCCCGCGCCTGCTCGTGACCAAACCGCCAACGCCGCCTCCGCCGGGGCCGCCGTTGCCGTTCGTCCAGTCTCCCATCGGCTTCTTCCGTGACTTGTTCGCGATGAACCCCGCGGAGCGGATCCAGGCCCTGACCAATCGTACGCCGGAACTCCGGGCACAGATTCTGGCCAAGGTGCACGAATACGAGTCACTCAAGCCCGACGAGCGTGAACTGCGCCTGCGGGTGACGGAACTGCGCTGGTATCTGTGGCCGCTGATGACCGCGCCGGCGACTAACCGCGCCGCCTTGCTGGCCAGGATCCCCGCGCCAGACCGTGGATTGATCGAGGACAGGCTGCAGGAATGGGACAAGGTGCCGCCGGACGAGCAGAAGGCGTTGTTGGGTATGGAACCCACGCTCCGGTATCTTACCGAAATCAACGGACTCAGTGACCTGCAGAGGACGCAGCTCGTCAACAACATCCCCCCCGTGCGCCGCAAACTGCTGGAAGAAGGCATCCAGCAGTGGGCTTCGATGCCTGAAGCCCAGCGCCAAAAGACCTTATATCGGTTTAAGCAGTTCCTCGACCTGACCGCGGCGGAAAAGGAGAAAGCGCTCCGGACGCTCTCCGAGTCCGAGCGGCGGCAGATTGAGAAGACGCTGCAGACCTTTGGGAACTTGCGCCCGGAACAACGCGCCCAGTGCATCCGCTCCTTCGCCAAGTTTGCCAGTCTGAGCCTGGAAGAGCGCCAGCAGTTCCTCAAGAACGCCGAGCGCTGGAAGCAGATGTCCCCGAGCGAACGCCAGGCCTGGCGCCAACTGGTCTCCAGACTGCCCCCACCCCTGCCGCCGCACCCACTGCCCCCCCTGCCACCGCCGCCGCGGTCACACCCTGCGCGCATGGTTGTGACGAACGGCAATTGACTGGGGCGACATTTTCGTTTCCCAGTCTCGCCTTTCGGCTCTAAGCTTTAAGCAGTGCATCCCATTGCGCTTCAACTGGGCCCGCTCTCCATCCACTGGTATGGCGTGATGGTGGCCCTCGCCTTTCTTGCCGGGCTGTGGACCGCCAGCCGGCGCGGCCTGCGCGACGGCATCACCGCCGAGAAGATCGTTGACCTTGGCCCGTGGCTCATCGTCGGCGCCATCCTCGGCGCGCGGACGCTTTACGTCATTTCGTATTGGCACGAGTCGTTCGAAGGCAAGCCGCTAGCCGAGATCTTCATGGTTTGGAAGGGCGGGCTGGTCTATTACGGCGGACTGGTTGGCGCGGCGCTGGCCTGCATCTTCTTCACGCGGTTCAAGAAGCTGCCACTCTGGAAGGTGGCGGACATCCTGGCGCCGAGCATTGCGTTGGGCTGCGTCTTCGGGCGCATCGGATGCCTGCTCAACGGCTGCTGCTATGGGCGCGCGTGCAACCTGCCCTGGGCGATTCGCTTCCCCGCGGACAATCCGCTTAACCCCCCGACCTTCCCGGTCCATCCGACCGAGATCTATGACTCGTTGCTCAACCTGTGCCTTTATGCCTTCCTGGGCTGGCTGTACCGGCGCAAGAAGTTCGACGGCCAGGTGTTCGGGGTCTATCTGGTGTGCTATGCCGTGCTGCGCTCGTTTGTGGAGATGTTCCGCGGCGACTATCCCGAGTACCAACATTACCTGGGCGGCTGGGCCACGCCGGCGCACCTGGCCAGCATCCTGATCCTCGCGGCGGGCCTGGTCCTTCTGGGCCTGCTGCCGCGCGCCGAAGCCAAGCGGGGATAGAGGCTAGAGGACAGCCGATGGCCGCCGAGCCCGAACCCCCTTCGCCACCTGTCATCTGCTATCCTCGCCTGCTCCTCCTCGCGGGGCCAACCGCCGTCGGCAAGTCAGCCATCGCCCTCCTGCTAGCTGAAAAGCTCGGCGGAGAGATCGTTTCCGTTGATTCCATGCAGGTCTATCGCGGGTTGGACATCGGCACCGCCAAGGCCTCGCGCGCCGACCGTGCCCGCGTGCCGCATCATCTGATTGATGTGGTGGAGGTGAGCGAGCCGTTCGACGCCGCTCAATTTGTGCGCTTGGCCAGCCAGGCTGTCGCCGACATCGAGAGCCGCGGCCGGCTGCCGATCCTGTGCGGCGGGACCGGCCTCTATTTCAAGGCGTTCCTCGAGGGTTTGGGCCAGGCGCCGCCGGCGGATGCTGCGTTGCGTGCGGTGCTGCAAGCCACGCCCCTGCCGGAGTTGCTGCGCGAACTGGCCGAGCGCGACCCGGCGACCTACGAACGCATTGACCGCCAGAACCCACGCCGGGTCATCCGCGCCCTCGAAGTCATTCGCCTGACCGGCAAGCCGTTCTCCGCGCAGCGCGCTGATTGGGCGCACGCACCACGCACCACGCACCACGCTGTTCATTGCCTCGGCTTCGCCCGCTCCGCTGCCGATCTGCGCCAGCGCATCGAAGCCCGGGTTGACGCCATGTTTCGCCAGGGCTGGGTGGCCGAGACCGAACAACTCTTGAAGCGCGGCTTGGCCCAAAACCAGACTGCGATGCAGGCGCTCGGTTACCGGCAGATTGTTGAGCACCTGCGCGGAGAGCGCTCGCTACCCGACACGATTGACCTGGTCAAGGTGCGCACGCGGCAGTTCGCTAAACGGCAAATGACCTGGTTCCGGCGGCAGCTTCAATTAACCTGGATCAACCTCGAACCGCAGAGCAGCGCGGAAGCCGTGGCGGGGTCAATTACCGGCTTATGAGCCTTTGCGAGCCTGGGTACAGCGCCTTGCTTGGGAGGTGCAAGCGCATTGCACTGGTGTTGCCCTCTCGTTCACCTCTTGTTTAGCTCTTGTTTAGCTCTTGTTCTCCTCATGTTTTCCCAGTGGGTTTGACCCTCCGCCCACAGCCCTGAGCGCCTCGGTTCCGCGGCATCTGCCTTCTGCCCCGCAGGCTTGGGCGTCGGTCGCCCGGCAACACTATTATGACGCTGCCGACGATGCACAGGTTACGCCCGTTGGGTCCAGGAATCAAGAATTCTCCGCGTCCCATTACGCAGGGTGGGCTAAAGCTCGCCCCTCCGTGGTTTGCCATCAGGTCTGTCGGGACTCCGCGCGCGAAAAAGTGCTTTTTCTCCCGCCGGGACGGTGGTATGTTCGCTCGCAGACAATTAGAAAGAGAGCGAACGCGACAGACGCGCCGAATTGAAAGCACTGATCGAGACCAGGAACCGCCGGACGGAACGAGTCTTCCTCGTGGGAGTCGAACTCAAGTCCCGGGAGGGCAGGGAGCTGGATGATTCGCTGACGGAACTTTCCGAACTCGCTGCTACTGCGGGCGGAGAGGTCGTCGGCGACGGGATTCAGAAGCTGGCCACCCCATGCGCGGCAACGTATATCGGCAAAGGCAAGGCTGAGGAGTTTGCCCGGCATTGCGCGCGGGCGGATGTGGATACGGTCATCTTTGACGATGAGCTTTCGCCTGCGCAGAGCCGCAACCTGGAGAAGGCCTTCAACTGTAAGATCCTGGACCGCACTTCGCTCATCCTTGATATCTTCGCCCAGCGCGCCCGCACGCGCGAAGGCAAGCTGCAAATTGAGCTGGCCCAACTACAGCACTTGCTGCCGCGGCTCACGCGGTTCTGGGGCCACCTGTCGCGGCAAAAGGGCGGCATCGGGATGCGCGGCGGCGAAGGTGAAACGCAGTTGGAAACCGACCGGCGCCGGGTGCAGGACCGCATCGCGCGCATTTCGCGCGAGCTGGAGGTGGTGCGGCGCCAGCGCGCGACGCAGCGCAACGCGCGGCAGCGCAATCACTGGGCGCTGGCCTCAATCGTCGGCTATACCAACGCCGGCAAGTCCACACTGCTCAATACGCTCACCGGCGCCGAGGTGCTGGCGGAGGACAAGCTATTCGCCACACTCGATCCTACGACGCGCCGGCTGCGGTTGCCGACGAACCAAAACGTGCTCCTGACCGATACAGTGGGTTTCATCCGCAAGCTGCCGCACGGCCTGGTCGAGGCGTTCAAGGCGACCCTCGAGGAAGTGGTCCAGGCCGACCTGCTGTTGCACGTGGTGGACGCCAGCCATCCCGAGGCCGAAGAACAGATTCAAAGCGTGGATGCCGTGCTCAAGGACATTGGCGCCGAAGGCAAACCGACGCTCATGGTGTTCAACAAGGTTGACCAGTTGAATGGCAGCCAGGAGGTGCTCTCGCGGTTCCTGGAGCGACACCCCCACGGCGTCGCCATTTCCGCCACCAGCGGCGAGGGAATTCCGGCCTTGCTGGCGGAGCTGGGCAGCCAGTTGCGGCCCATCCGCGAATTCATCGAGCTTTCCGTCCCGCACGATCAGGCTGGCGTCATCGCCCGGTTGCATGAGGTCGGCCAGGTAATCGAGCGGGATTACAACGGCGCCACCGCCCGTTTCAAGGCCCGCATTCCGCCGCATCTGCACGAGGAGTTCGCGCCGTTCTTTGTGCGCGCGTTACAGGTGGCCTGAGCGTCTGCCCGGCGAGAGTTTTGTCCTCGCGCTGCGGCCAGCCTCCACGCTAAAGTCGGCCCATGATCGCTACCAAGCTCAAGGATCAGCCTGCCAGCGAACGTCCGCGGGAACGACTCCGAGAGAAAGGCCCTGATTCACTCAGCCCCGGGGAATTGGTCGCCATACTTCTGCGCACCGGTTTGAAGGGCACCAACGTGGTGGATATCGCCAAGGACCTCGTCCGGCGCTACGGCTCGCTGGATGCGCTGGCCCGGGCTTCCTGGCAGGAATTGGCGGAAGAGCCTGGCATCGGTCCGGACAAGGCGGTCACGCTGGTAGCGGCATTCAGCCTCGCGCGCCGGCTCGTCGAAGAGGTGCGCGCCGATTCGCCAGTGCTGGATACGCCGGAAGCCGTGGCGAACCTGATGCGCGAGGACGCTCGCTTGCGCAATGGCGAGACCTTCCAGGTGCTCCTGCTTAACACCCGCCGGCGGCTCATCGGCAAGCCAGTGAAGATTGCCGATGGCACCCTCGATACCATCCTTGTGCATCCCCGCGAGGTGTTCCGGCCCGCCATTGAAAACAATGCCGCCGCCGCCGTGCTGGTGCACAACCATCCCAGCGGCGACCCGACCCCTTCCGAGGCCGACATCAAGGTGACGCGCGACCTGATCCGGGCGGGTCAATTGCTCAAGATCGAGGTGCTGGACCATGTGATTCTCGGCCGGGCGACACAGGAACGGCAGAAGGATTATGTGTCGCTGCGGGAGTTGGGGTATTTCTACGCGTGATTCATCCAACCGCCATTATTCATCCCAAGGCGAAGCTGGACTCCACGGTACGGGTCGGGCCGTACGCCATCATTGATGAAGGCCTGGAGATCGGCCCGGAGTGCGACATTGGTCCGCTGGTTTATCTGACCGGCCTGACGAGAGTCGGCGCGCACAACCGCTTCTACGCCGGCTGCGTGATCGGCGAGGCACCGCAGGACTTGAAATACGGCGGGGAGCCAACCCGGCTGCGCATCGGGGACGACAACGTGTTCCGCGAACACGCGACGGTGCACCGCTCGAACAAAGCGGCGGAGGAGACGGTCATCGGCTGCCACAACTTCATCATGGCCCACTCCCACGTGGCCCACAACTGCCGGCTGGGCAACCACGTGATCCTCGCCAACGGTGCGCTTCTGGCAGGGCACGTGGCACTGGACGACTGCGCCTTCATCTCCGGCAACTGCATTATCCACCAGTTCGTGCGCGTGGGCACGCTGGCCCTGATGCAGGGCGGCTCGGCAATCAGCAAAGACCTCCCGCCTTACACCGTAGCCCGAGGCGGCAACGGCATCTGCGGGCTCAACACCGTCGGGCTGCGCCGCGCCGGGTTGACGCCGGCGGAGCGGCTGGAACTGAAACAGCTCTACCGCGCGCTGTTCCGCGAAGGGCAAAACCTGCGGGCGGCGGTCGCGAGCGCGCGAGAGAGATTCTCGAGCGCGCCCGCCAAGGTGATGCTGGAGTTTCTGGCAACTTCCAAGCGCGGCGTCTGCCGCGATGTTGGGGCCGATTTGAGCTTTGACGAGCCCGGGGAATCCAGCTAGATTTCAGGTGGAATATGACTTTCAGGCGTTCGAGCCGTCAAATTAGTCTCGGGGCTGCCGTTTTGGCGATGGGAGGGCTGCTGGTTTGCAACGCCCAGCCGCAAGGCAAGCAGCGCAGCCGGCCCATTCAGTTCTCTGTACCCAGAGGCGAAGCGGTCAGCACCAACATGCCTCAGTTGATGAGCAAGCCGGATGACCTGAAGCAATGGCAGGAGGAGCTTTACAAGCCGCCACAGTCGTTCGAGCCGCAGAGTTCGCTCGATGGCGTGATCGCCCTTCCGGTCCGCCCGCCGGCCACCCCGGCGATCCAGAGCAAGCGCGTGAAGGATTTGCTGGAGCGGCGGAAGAATTGGGTCTTCATGAGCCCCGAAGACCTTCTGGCGGCGCCAACCGTGGATGAGATTCTGAAGACACCGGAGCTTGGGCCGGATGGCCAAGAGCAGAAAGAGCCACCGGCTTTGCAGCGCTTTTATGAACACCTGGCTACCAAGCGTTCCCCCATCGAAGACTTTCTCCAACCTAAGAGTGACGAATTGTTCGGTTCGCCCGGCCAATTGAAACCGCGCGATGACCTCGCCGCGCACGACGATGCGAGCCTGCCCAGTGGACTCAAGGAGACCGCACAAGCGCTCCAGAAATTATTCGAACCGGGCAGCAGCGACAGCCCGTTCGCCCAGGGCGCGGCGCACGGCAACCTTTATGACACCTTTGGCCTCGCCAACAATACCTTGTCGAAGGACCAAGTGGATGCGCATAAGAAACTCATGGACGACTATAACTCCGTGTGGGACTCGACCTGGCACCCGCCTGCCGTCGCCGGGCCCGGCGACCCGCTCGCCACCCTCGCCGACACGATATCGCCGTCAGCGAAACCGTCGGCCCGCCTGCCAGGCCTTCCGAGCGCCACCCCCCCGCGCGGACTCGACGCGCAGGCCGATGTCCTCGATCCTACGCTCGGTCCGCCAGCATTGCCTGACCTGACCGCACAGGCGCTCAGCCAGACGAAGCCGGCCCTGGCGTTGCCGCAGGTTGAGCCAACGAGAGTGATGCCAGCCGCCCCCTCGTTTGACGCCCCGAAACGGGCCTTCCATTAGTATTCCCAGCGCAACACGGTGACCGCGCTTCCCGCCGCCAAGGTCGTGGCTGGCGGCACATCCACCAGCCCGTTGGCGGCAGCGAGCGAGCTCAGGACATGAGAGGCCTGAAGGCCAGCGGAATAGACTTTGCCCGCCGGGTCCACCTTGACCCGCATAAAGTGCCGCCGCTCACCTGGATTGGCCAGCGGTTCGGCCAGCACGCCCGGGTGGGCGGGCAGGGAAACGTCGGTCGCTCCCTGCCAGCGCAGGAGGGCGGGGCGCACGAGCAATAGGAAGGTCACGAGCGCGGAAACCGGGTTGCCGGGCAGGCCGAACAACAGTTTTGCGCGAAGGCGGTCAAGCACAAATGGCCGGCCCGGCTTGATCGCCACTTTCCAGAATTCCAACTGGCCCCCGATTTCCTCGAAAGCGCGCTTGAGGAAATCCATCTCCCCGACCGAAACGCCGCCTGAGGTCACGACCGCATCGCATTGGTTGAAAGCGTCCGCCAACGCGAGGCGGGTCCCCGCGAGCGCGTCCGCGACGAGGGGAAAGGCCTTCGGGACCCCGCCGGCGCGCCCAATCAGCGCCGCCAAGGCGGGGCGAATGCTCTCATAAATCAGGCCAGGGCCCAGCGGCTGCCCGGGTTCCGTCAGTTCCGAGCCGGTCGCCAGCAAACCGACCACAGGCCGCCGTCCCACCTGGACGCGCGCCACACCGGCGGCAGCCAGGAGGCTGATCCGACCGACACTCAGGACCTCGCCTGCCTCGGCGAGTGGCGAGCCATGCTTTGCATCCTCTCCGCGCGCCCGGACATTCTCCCAGGGCTGAACCGGAGTTAGGATGAGGACCTCGCCGGGCGTGCTCGCGGCAACGCGCGTGTCTTCCTGCATTACGACGGCATTGGCACCGGGTGGCAGAGGCGAGCCGGTGAACAGCCGCACGCATGTGCCCGGCGTAACTTCACCCGGGAAGACTTGCCCGGCGGCAACCTTTCCAGTCACGCGCAGGCGCGCGGGGGAAGCCGGTTTGGCTGAGGCCACGTCGGGTGCGCGCACAGCGTAGCCATCCATCGAAGAATTGTCGAAGACCGGGAGATCAATGGGCGCCCGGATTGGCTGGGACAGCACGCGTCCGGCAGCGTCGTTCAATGACACATTCTCGCTGGCCGGGGCCGGCACTGTGGCCAAGACCCGTGCCAGGGCCTCTTCAAATTCGAGCATAGCCGGACAAGTGGGTGACCTCACCCACCCTACTAGTGGGAAGAAGTCAGCACAAGGACTTGCTCCAGCGTCGAGACGCCCTCGCGGGCGCGGTCCAGCGCGACCATGCGCAGCGTCCGCATGCCCTGACCGATGGCAACCTTGCCCATCTCCCGGGTGTTGGCGCGGGCGATAATGAGTTTGCGGATTTCATCCGTGACGGTCATGGCCTCGATAATGGCCATGCGGCCGGCGTAGCCGGAGTTCTTGCAGCGGTCGCAGCCCCGCCCGCGATAGAGCGTGACCCCGTCGAAGATGCTCGGGTCAATGCCCAAATCCTGAAACATCTTGAGTGGATAAGTGACCGGTTCCTTGCAGTGGGAGCAGATGCGGCGTATCAGGCGCTGGGCGCAGGCGAGAATGACGGAGGAAGAGATCAGGAACGGCGCGATGCCCATGTCGTCGAGCCGCGTGATGGCGCCAGGAGCGTCATTGCAGTGCATGGTGCTCAAGACCTGGTGCCCGGTCAGCGCGGCTTCGATGGCAATTTCCGCGGTCTCGGTGTCCCGGATTTCGCCGATCATAATAATGTCGGGGTCCTGGCGGAGAATCGAGCGCAGCGCGTTGGCGAACGTAAGCCCGATTTCCTTCTTTGTCGGCACCTGGTTGATGCCGGGAACCTGGAACTCGACAGGGTCCTCAACGGTCACAATATTGTAAATCGGGTTATTGAGCTCGTTGAGCGCGGAATACAGCGTCGTCGTTTTGCCCGAGCCGGTGGGGCCGGTGACGAGGATCAGCCCATGGGGCGCGTCCACGGCGGCCTTAACCTGCTGGAAGGTGTCCGGATCCAGTCCGAGCTTGTCAATGCTGGCCGAGAGGTTCGACTTGTCCAGGAGGCGCAACACCACCTTTTCGCCATGGACCGTCGGCATAATGGAGACGCGTAGGTCGTAGTCTTTCCCGCCGACACGGATGCGCATGCGGCCGTCCTGCGGCAAACGGCGTTCCGCGATGTCCAGGCTGCTCATGATCTTGAACCGCGAAACCAGCGCCAATTGCATCTGCTTGGGCGGCGGGGTCGCGTCCATGAGGACGCCGTCAATGCGGTAGCGCAGTCGCAGAGTCTTTTCAAAGGGCTCGATATGGATATCGCTCGCCCGGTCTTTGACTGCCTGAACGAGGATGAGGTTGGCGAGTTTGACGACCGGCGGTTCCTCGCTGGAGGCCGCGAGTTGGTCGAGGTTGACCTCTTCAACCGCCTCGCCGTCAGAGACTTCGACGCTGTCGGCGTCTGCATCCACCTCGCCCTTTTTCCTGGCGTCCTGGATGATGTCCTCCATGCTGCCGCTTTTGGAGGCATCTATGTGGTTCAGCTTGTCCAGGATGGCTTTTTCCGACGCGATGAGCGTGGCGACTTCCAGCCGGGTGATGCGCCGCACGTCGTCAATGGCCAGCACGTTTAACGGGTCGGCCATCGCGAGGAACAGCTTGTTTTCCAGCCGCGATACGGGGACGACCTTGTAGTTGTATGCCATTTCGCGCGGGACGAGGTCGGCGACTTCGAGCGGGATGGCGAGGCGGGCGAGATTGATGGGCGGCGTATTCAGGACGCGGCCCATCGAGACGGCCATGTCCGCCTCGGAGACGTATGCCTTCCCGAGGATCAACTTGAGCAGGCGGGTGCCCTCCTTCTTCTGCTGCTCGAGCAGTTCTTCGACCTGCTGGGCGGTCAGCAGCCCGTCTTCCAGCAGGGCGTCGGCGATGCGCTCGCCAAATGTTTTGACCGGCGGCATGGGTTTACCGGAACAGTTTGCGGACATTGCTGACCAGCTCAGCCGGCGGCACAAGATACCACAGCAGCCGGTTGCGGGTGGCTGAGGTCAGCTCTTTGGCCGCCTGCTGGTTGAAAGGATTGGCCGTAGCCACCAGGACCGATTTGCTCATGCGATCGAACGGCAACACGCACCAACGCTGGCACGTTTCAGCCGGGAAACTCCTCGCCAAATCCATATCTATGTCGTAGCTCTTGAGCGGCAGGAAGGCAACCCGTGACTTGTCGCTCAAGAGTATCAGCGACTTCTCGACGGGCAGAATGTCTTTGTCCTCCAACCTCTGGATGAACGGGTCCGCCACGCCACCCTGGGGCACAGTCAGGTCAACGGTGGACCAGCACAGATCAAAGTCCCCGGCCGTAATAATCTTGCTCTCGACGAAAAGCTTATGCATCGGCCCTCGCCCATCTTCGATCTCCGCAGGGGGCGCCTTGCCCGCGGCTTTCGGGGCGGCTCCCGCCGGGGCGGAGGCTTTGGCGGTGAGGGCGGTCTCCGCCGGCATGGCTTCGAGGGGGAAGTTGTTGGCCTTGCTTTCGATTTGCTGCAACGCGGCCTGGACATCGGGGTCGTCCGGGTAGCGCTGCAGGATGGTTTCGTATTCAAGGATGGCCGAGGAAAGCTGGCCCATCTGCACGTAGGCCTGGGCGATGCGCTTGGACGTGCCGACGACGTCCTTCTCGCGATTCAGCTTGGAATAAGCTTCCTTGAGAATCTCGAGTGATTGATAGTCCTGGGGCTGCGACTGAGTAATGACTTCAAACATCTCAATCGTCTGCGCCAGTTGGGCCTCTTCACTAGGGCTTAGTGTGCTTGCCATGCGAATCTGTTTTGCCGGCCACTGCATTCCTATTGCCGCGACGTTTCGGCAGCCGGACGACCTCCTTGCAGCAAACTTGCGGCCAGTTTAAGCGGCGGCGGTTTTTCCGCCCAAATGCGTCGTGATGCAGGGGTTTTGTTCTAAACGGCAGACACTTGTGTCCTATTTTCGCACGTGCCGGGATCGAAGAGCGGGGTGATGGAGTGGTGGAGAAATGGAGCAATGGGGTGACACAGTGGCGGAGTGGCGGATTGGTGGATTAAGGGATTGACGAATTGATGAAGAGGCGTCTGCAAGGCATTTCAGTCCTCCCACACTCCAGCACTGCCCTACCCCATCACCCCACAGGCGCTAACTTAGCAGAACCTCTCCCACGGATATCGGCTCAGTTGGGCGGTTCGGGTTCGAGGCCGCTCCTTGAGTCCAGTTCGAATTTCGGCACCGTGAGCTACCACCTGGCGGGGTCG
>Ga0326727_10016041_pt1 | contig 15916 bp, 13 predicted proteins | sample MB2enrmetagenome_FD_207643 | JGI IMG/M metagenome (GOLD analysis project Ga0326727, IMG submission 207643) | Lab enriched peat soil microbial communities from McLean, Ithaca, NY, United States - MB29MY | ecosystem: Environmental > Terrestrial > Soil > Wetlands > Peat | place: USA: New York... | reverse complement strand
GGCGCTAAACGACTTGCGAAAGTCGCTCCTGGAAGAATCCGCCCAGGCCCTTCCCAAGTTCCAGCAAGACCTCGGGCGGGTAATCGGAGAGGTTACTGACCAGGTGCAACAGTCGGCGCGAAGCAGTATTCAGAAAGCTCTCGAACAGGAATGTGCAGAGACCCTGGCCAGGATGAAGAGCGACCTTGCTCAGGCCCTCCAAGCTGTCAGCGAACAAGCAGCACGGCAGGCGAGCGCGCTAAATGATCTCCGCAAGGCGGACGAGGAAAAGTCTTTACAGACTCTCGCCGACGTAAAGGGTGCTGCCACCCAGACCATCGGAGAAATCTCGGGCCAGATCGAACGGCAGGCGGAGGCGTTAAAGGACCTTCGCGAAGCAGTGCAAGAGGAATCAGCCAAGACCCTCGCCAAAGCGAAGAGCGACGCCGACCAGGCCATACGTGGGGTTTCCGAACAAGTGGGCCGGGACATGGAGGCGCTAAACGACTTGCGAAAGTCGCTCCTGGAAGAATCCGCCCAGGCCCTTCCCAAGTTCCAGCAAGACCTCGGGCGGGTAATCGGAGAGGTTACTGACCAGGTGCAACAGTCGGCGCGAAGCAGTGTTAGGGAAGCTCTCGAACAGGAATGTACAGAGACCCTGGCCAGGATGAAGAGCGACCTCGATCAGGCCCTCCAAGCTGTCAGCGAACAAGCGGCACGGCAGGCGAGCGCGCTAAATGATCTTCGTAAGGCGGTCGAGGAAGAGTCTTTACAGAGTCTCGCCGACGTGAAGGGTGCTGCCACCCAGACCATCGGAGAAATCTCGGGCCAGATCGAACGGCAGGCGGAGGCGTTAAAGGACCTTCGCGAAACAGTGCAAGAGGAATCCGCCAAGACCCTCGCTAAAGCGAAGAGCGACGCCGACCAGGCCATACGTGGGGTTTCCGAACAAGTGGGCCGGGACATGGAGGCGCTAAACGACTTGCGAAAGTCGCTCCTGGAAGAATCCGCCCAGGCCCTTCCCAAGTTCCAGCAAGACCTCGGGCGGGTGATGGGAGAGGCTACCGACCAGGTGCAACAGCAGGTGAACATGTTGTGCAGCCTCCAGAACTTGATCGAGAAGGAGTCGGCGCAGATTTCCTGCAAGGTCAAGAACGACGTTGCCGAAGCTCTGGCGGAAAGTTCGCTTCTTGCGGAACAGCATATGAAGTCCAACCAGGCTGCGCTCACTGATTGGGAGACGCAAATGGGCTCGCGGACCGAATTACAAATCCAGCAACTCGAGGGGAAGACGCGGGGTTCCCTGGAAACTTTGCAAGAACAGTCAGAGGAGTTGCTGAAGAGCACATTGGAGAAACTACAGAGCGAATCTCGGGCGTTGCCGGAGCAAATCGAGGCCAGCCTCAAGAAAGCTGCGGGCAATATCGAACAGAATTGGCTTGAGAGGATTCAGGAGAAACAACAGCAGGTGGCGGATGAGATCATGGAAGCCTTCGCCGCCCAGCTCAGCAAACAGTTAGAAGACAACCTGGACCTCTTCGGCGAGGAGTTGAAACTTAAGCAAGAACAGGCCGCGAGCGGTGTTGCGGAAGCCTTCCGAGGCAAGATGGTCGAGATGCTCTCTGTTTTTCAGTCTGCGCCCAGAAGTAGTCCTCCGCCTGCGCAACCGCCAAAGGCGCCGAGCCTTTGAGCCTTGAGGTCCCGTCCTATCGCAAATTTGACCCATTACGACCAACGCAGCGTACAGTGCACCCTGCACCGAAGCGGTAAGTGTTTCGCCTATACGCTATTCACCCGTATCAACCGCAGCATCTTTCGGCATTCTCTGAAGGCCCCGTGAACGTTCATAGGATGCGGCATCGGGGCGGGAGGTTGGGTGGCGAAGGCATGCACCCACAGCCATCAAGTTTCGGTCTTCCAGTTTCCAGTTTCCAAGTCCACTTTGCGTTTTGGAGTTTCAAGTTTCGAGTTTCCACTTTCCAGTTTCCAATCCCCAGTTTCCGTTCACCGGCTTCATTGACGCCGCGCGACCATTCCGATAGAATATGAAGTTAGAATTAAGGAAATACTGAGAGACCGGCTTTGAAGCCCGTACACTTCAATCTCCGTTTCCGCACGCGTCTTGCCCTGGTGATGTTTTTCACCATGACCTGCACCGGCGCTATTCTGACCTGGAACTATGTCAACCATCGTCGCGAGATCCTGAATTATGTGTCTGGAGAGACCACGCGCTTATTAACTGTCCAACAGCTTGCTCAGACTCAGATTCCACCGAAAACCAGCGAGGATGACGCGCTGAAGATCTACCAGAAGAAGCTGGAGGATCTGGGGCTCACCAGTGTTTCCACTACTACCAAGGAAGGCCTGGTAGTGGCGAGCACGAATCCCGGCCAAGTCGGGAAGAAGATCCCTAAGAAGATCCCCAATAAGATGAGACGCCTTGAAAGCAAGAAAGACCCGGTGCGTCTTGATGAAGAGTTTCCGAAGCTCGATCCGTACCCCTCGATTGACCAACCCCGCCTTGAAATTCAATACCCTCTGGTGCTCGGCGATAAAGTGATCGGGTACGCCGTAATAAAAGGCGATAGTGAGCAGGTAACGACTTTATCCCGCTTGTGGTACAAGCAGCGGCTCTACTGGATTCTGGCAACGATGCTGGCGGCATTGTGCGTGGTGCTTTACCTGGCCTTCCTTTTCACCAAGCCGATTGACCAACTGGTGGCTGGCGCGCAACAGGTGGCCGCAGGGAACCTTTATATCTCGCTACCTTCCAGGGGTTCGGACGAGATGGGTCGCCTGGCTCACACGTTCAACCAGATGGTCGAGCGGTTGCGGCAAAACCGGGCGCTCCAGGAACGTTTGAATGAGGCGGAAAAACTCTCTTTGCTAGGCCGGTTCGCGGCTACGGTGGCGCACGAGGTTCGCAACTCGCTGAATTTCATCAACCTCAGCATTGATCAGATTCGGGCCAAGCACTCGAACGGCGACGACCGCTCGGCGCGTGTAATGGAGCGGAACCTCGCCAACATCAAGGACGAAATCAGCCGCCTGAATCACCTCGTGAACGACGTGCTGGCAGCCGGGCGTCAGGCTCCGCCCACCCTGCTCCCTTGTGACCTCAGGGCCACCCTCACCGAAGCACTGGCCCTGGTCGAGAAGCAAGCGGGCAACCAGAATATCAACATCCAACTGGACCTGGCGCAGGAGCTGCCGATTTTCCGGCTGGACTCGGCTCAGATAAAGACCTGTTTCTTAAACATTCTTACCAATGCCATCCAGGCCATGCCTCTGGGAGGTCAGGTCCGCATTTTTGCGGTCATTACCAAGGCGCCCAACGGCGAGGAGTCCCTCGACTTGCATTTTGCCGACACCGGGCCCGGCATTCCCCCCGTCGAACGGGATAAGGTTTTTGCGCCTTTTTACTCGACCAAAGCCACCGGCTTCGGCCTGGGGCTGGCCATCGCCAAGAAAATCATTGAGGACCACGCGGGGCGGATCTTCGTCAGCAACGGCGATACGCCCGGCACAGACTTCGTGGTCCAACTTCCATTTCCTCAACCCGCGCGGCCCGAGCACGCAGCCCTCGCTGCCTCCCCCGCCGCGTGAGGACAATCCACGATGCCTTCCGGAAGTATCCTGGTAGTCGACGACGAGCAGCGGCAACGCGAAATCTATCGCGACATCCTGCAGGATGAGGGCTACGCCACCGACACCGCGGCCAGCGGCGAAGCGGCTCTCCACTTGCTCAATCATCACCGCTTCGATCTGGTCATTACCGATTTGAACCTCACCGGCATGACGGGAATTCAATTGCTGAGTGAGATTGTGGCAGAGGACCCGTCCGTCGCCGTCATCCTCATCACCGGTTACCCTTCCATCCAGTCGGCAGTGGAAGCAACCCGCCTGGGTGTTTACCAGTATCTCGAGAAACCCGTTGACCGGGCCCAACTCCTGAGCGTGGTGGACGAGGTTTTTGCACGCCTGGCAACGCTCAAGCGCACCATCCTGGGTGACTCACCGGCGACTAAGGCCATGATGCGCATGATTCTGAAGGTCGCTGCCACGGCCCACACGGTCCTGATCCTCGGGGAGAGCGGCACGGGCAAGGAGCTGGTGGCGCGCGAGATCCATCGCAACAGCCTACGGGCCGAACGCCCATTCCTGGCCATTAACTGCGCGGCGCTCACCGAAACCCTTTTGGAAAGCGAGCTTTTCGGACACGAGAAAGGCGCCTTCACGGACGCCCATCAGCAAAAGAAGGGCTTGTTCGAAAGAGCGCATCAGTCCACTTTGTTCCTGGACGAAATCGGAGACACCAGCCTGGCTATGCAGGCCAAGATACTGCGCGTGCTTCAGGAACATGAGTTCATGCGCGTGGGCGGCACCGAAGCCATCAAAACAGATGTGCGCATCATCGCGGCCACAAACAAGAACCTCGAACAAGGCGTCAAAGAAGGCAAGTTCCGCGAGGACCTGTACTACCGATTGAACGTCATCCCTATCCACTGTCCACCCCTGCGGGAACGCGAGGCAGACATCGACACCCTGGCTTACCATTTTATGAGGAAGGCAGCCTTCGTCTCCGGGCGCAGGGTGAAAAAGATCTCGCCGGAAGCGATGCGGGCACTACGGAGTTACGCGTGGCCGGGGAATATTCGACAGCTTGAATGGGCCATGGAGCGTGCCGTGGTGCTCGGGGACACAGAAGGTATCGAACTTCGGGACCTTCCGCCGGAAGTCCTTCAGCGTGCCCCGGCTATTGGGGCACTCCGTCCAATCATCCCCGAGGGCTCCTGGGAAGAACACGAGAAGGCCAAGATCCTGGAGGCACTCCAGCGCTCCAATTGGAACATCACCCGTGCCGCCCAACTGCTGGGCATGACCTTCCGCACGCTCCAATATCGCCTGGAGAAATTCGGCATCAAACGCCCGAGTGTGTAAACACTTCGCGCACACAGCGATTCTGCTCCGCCGCGGCGGCCTGGGAAGGTTCTGCCCCTCCTCCAGCCCCCACATGTCGGGCCAGTTCCCCGTGGGTACTGGGGATACTACGGGGCGTGTGAAGTCGTAAAATAACCAGCATCGGTTGTTACAGAATTGTTGCAGGTAGGGAAAACTCTCGCTCGACGACCCGCCCTGGGGTTTGCGCCACCTCTTTGCTCACGCAGGTCTGTCGTTTGGGGGGAGATCCCTGCCCAGGTGACCGGGCGGGGATCCAACTCCTAGGACATCGTGAGGCCGGAGGTTCGAGCGTAACGTTAGAGGCGCAGGGCCGGAGATGGCGAACTCCGGCGCCGGGCGGACCGACACTGGGCGCGGCCAATTGAAGCTGAAGATTTCCCGCCCCGCCTCATAGACCCCTACGACTTTTCGAAACTGCCGATGGCCTTGGCTTCGTCATCGTGGATGTCGAAAACGGTGTAGAGCTTGGTAATCTGCAGAAGGTCGTGAACCTTTTTGGTGAGGTTCAGGAGCTTCAACTGTCCCCCCTGGTTTGAAACCGCCGTGTAGGCGCTGACCAGCTCACCGATGCCGGAACTGTCGATGTAGCTGACATCCGCAAGGTTAATCAAAACCTTCTTATTTCCCTTGGCTAACTGGTCCCGGACAAGCTCGCGCAATTGCGCGCAGCCTTCTCCTAAGGTGATTCTGCCGCTAATGTCCACGACGATCACCGAATCAACTTGTCGAATTGTGGCTTTCATGCTCACGGTCGGTTCCTCCTTGTGTAGGTTGGTGCGGATGAATTCGCTTTATCAAAGTAACCTCGGTTCCCGAGCCTGGAAAGTGCTTCACGTGGAATTCGTCCATGAAAGTACGGATCAAAAATATCCCTCGACCGGAAACCTTCAAGAGGTTTTCGGTACAGCAAGGATCGGCAACTTCGGCGATATTGAAACCGTTACCCTGGTCGCGAACGCGAATCTCAAGCCGGTCTTTATAAGTCTCAAAGCGCAGCCACACGCTCTTACTCGGGTCGTTCTTGTTTCCATGCCAGATGGCATTGATCATTGCTTCGTGCAAGGCCATTTCAATTTGGTGCTTAGACTCCTCGCTAAATCCTGCGGTTCCAGCGACTCTTCGCGCGATTTCTTCAGCCGCCTCAAGGTTCTTGAGATCACTTTCAAGGGTCACTTCCACAACACTGGGTTCAGAAGTCATAAGCCGCGCGAGGAGCTACATGTCCCGTCCATGAAATTACCTTAGGGGTAAAAGAAAGTCAATGAAACAGCAAGCCTTTGAACTCATCATCCGACTCGTGCATCTTGACCCCGCCCGCCTTCCCCCAGTGCCGAACAAAGCTATGACCTGTCGCAGAAGAAAGCTTCTGGCCGTCTTCGACTAGATGCTTGAGGCGGAATTGCAATTGCTTTGTTCCGTGGCCCGCGTTCTGGTCAGGAAGAGGGTGGCGTTCTCAGCGCCTCGCCACTTGCTAAAGCGCACAAGAAGAGAACCGCCGCCATCACTATGCCGCCGCGGGTTGAAATATTCAGCATTGTCTCCAGACTCGGCAACAGCTTCAACACAATAGTGGCCAGCAGGCAAATTACGCCAAGTCCCCAGCTCACTGCGAGCACCCAATGGTAAACCTTGCTCATCGGACACCTCCTGTTTCAAAAATCTGCGTGGCAGTATAGCAATGTGGGGTCTCTGATTCAACGCAATTGCGAGCCCTCTTCTGAGATTTTCCGGCAGCGGTTTAGGCATTGTCCTAGGCGGGGATACAATTCTCGGTCACACGTCTTTTGCAGCGTTCAAATAGCATTCATGGGTGTACTTTCCGAAGCACACAAAAACCACCCTCTCGAGGGAGGGATTCTTTTCCAGGAACCTTCTCACCTCGCGCACAGCGATCGCCGTTGCGCGTTCAAGCGGAAAGCCGTACACCCCCGTGCTGATCGCGGGGAAGGCAATAGTGCGAATGCCCATTTCAAGCGCCAATTCCAATGAGGTCCGGTAACAACTCGCCAGCAGCTCATCTTCACGCCGGGCGCCACCGTGCCAAACCGGCCCCACGGTGTGAATCACCCACTTTGCCGGCAAATTGTACCCTTTCGTTATCTTTGCCTGGCCCGTGGGGCAGCCTCCCAGCCGCCTGCATTCTTCAACCAGCTGAGGCCCGGCAGCCCGATGGATTGCACCATCCACTCCGCCGCCTCCCAGGAGGGTTGAATTAGCCGCATTCACAATTGCATCCACTTCCTGTTTTGTGATGTCGCCCTCTACCACTATAACCCTCTCGGAAATCATGTGCTCTCCTCCGGCTCTTGATGCAGAAGGACGCTCCTGCCCCACCGTTTCTTCCTACGGCGGGCCGACCTTTAGAGTGCAGCCGACGATTATGTTACTACCCTCTCCTCCAAGTAGGTCAAGGCAGTACCATACTCAATATGGAATGCAAGCGCGTCCGTTCTACGTGTCGAAATATCGGCAGGTGCCGAAATATCGGCTGGCAGGATTTCAAGATGAAATCGACCAAGTCGCCTCACTTCGATTAAGTCCTTTTGATATATATAGTTAACGATGCTGAAAGGAAGAGGGTTTTTGGTGGTACCCTTGCCAATAACCTCGGTGGGCGAGGTGAATCAAAATCATGCTCCGAGTTACTACTAAAGTCGAAGAAGAGTACGGCAGGGTCACTCTGAAACTCGAAGGCAAGCTCGCAGGCCCGTGGGTTGATGAGTTCGAGCGTTGCTGGTGCTCAGCTATTGAGAGGTGGAAAAACCTTGTTGTAGAACTCGAGGGCGTGACGTTCATCGATTCCAAAGGTAAGTGTCTACTCGCAAAGATTCACGGCCAGGGGGCAAAGTTGATCGGAGCCGGACTCATGACCAAATCTATCATCGAAGAAATCGCGGGCTGCGGTGGGGACCAAAGAAGAGACGCGAATGGATCCCGCGGCTCCAAACACACCATCCTTGGCACGCTCGTCCTCCTGATCCTCCCCATGTTCCTTTGCTTTGGGAGCGCGCGAGGGCAAGACGTTAATCCTCTGAAGCTGACGCTGAAAGAGGCAGTTCAGCTTGCGTTGAAGCAAAACCCTCAGGTGCAAATCGCCAACCTGAATCTGGCGCAGAGTGCACAGGATCGGAACATTGCGCGCGCCGGCCTCCTTCCGCAGGCTGATTTCGAGACTGTGGACAGAGCTGAGCGCTATAACATTTATGCGCTGTTTGGCAGCAAGTTTCCCGGGGTCCCCGAGCATAGCGGGCCCTTTCAGTTTTTTCAGGCGGGCCCGAACTTTTCCATGCCGGTATTCGATCTGACCCTCTGGCGGCGTTGGCAGTCTGCGCACCAGGGTATCCTGGCAAGTGAGGCCCAGGAAACGGGTGTCCGGGAGCAGACCGTGCTGCTGGTGGTTTCGCAATATCTGGGAGCCTTGCGGGCGGGTGCAGCGGTGGTGGCGGCGCAGTCACGGGTCGATTTGGCGCAGGCCCTTTACGATCAGGCATTCGACCTGCAAAAAAACGGAGTGGGCACGGGATTGGACACGCTGCGGGCTAACGTGGAGCTGCAAAATGAAAAGCAGCGCCTCATCGAGGCGCAGACACAGGAGGAGGTGGCCCTTTACGGACTGGTACGACTCCTCAATCTCGACCCGCACCAGAAGGTGGAGTTGGCTGACAAACCCAGCTTTTTCCAAACCCCGGAATTCGAGGCCAGCCAGAGCTTAGAACAAGCCTTAGCAACTCGGCCGGAGATGAAAGCGTTGGAGGCGCGTGCGAGGATTGCGGTACTGGGAAAAAAGACGGCCAGCGAATCCCGGCTCCCCAGCATCAACCTCAGCGGAAACTGGGCTTACCAGGGCCTTTCGTTGCCGAGCTCTATTCCCTCCTATATATTCCAAGTTTCCCTGGACGTGCCGCTCTTCACCAGCGGCAGGATCCACGCCGAGATCGCACGGTCGGACCTTGAACTGAAGAAAGTCGCGCAGGAAAGAGCGGATTTACGCGACCAAATCGCCCTGGAGGTGAAGGCTGCTGTCGTGCAGCTCCAGTCCGCGCGCCACGAAGTTGATGTCGCCAATTTGGGCGTCAGCCTGGCTCAAGAAGAAGTGAGCCAAGCCCGTGACCGCTTCCAGGCCGGGGTTGCCAACAACATCGAAGTGATCACCGCGCAGGACGCTTTGGCGCGCGCCAACGACAATCAGATCGCAGCACTGTACAGCTATAACCAGTCACGCGCCGATCTGGCACATGCCATCGGCCAGACCGAAGGCCTTTACGCAAAGTGAGGTGGAAAGACCATGGAATCGAACGTCGCTGAAGTCGAAAAAGATACGAACCGGGAGCCGTCTGTCCCGCCCCAGCAGGAGCCGGAAAAGCAAGGGATGGCGAGTCGGTGGACAGACCCGAAGTTTCGACGGGCCTTCGTGTGGGCGCTGGCCGTGGTGGTCATCCTAAGCATCGCTCTGATCCGGTATTACTACTACCGGGTGAGCACCGACGACGCTCAGGTGGACGGGCACCTCGTTCCGATGGCTTCCAAGATTTACGGTGACATCTCCGAAGTGCGCGTGGATGACAACCAGCCGGTCAAAGCCGGCCAGGTTCTGGTGCGCATCGATCCGCGCGACTACCAGGCGAGAGTGGACCAAGCCAAAGCCGCGCTGGCGCTCGCAGAAAGCCAGGCTCAGGCAGCTCAGGTGGGCGTGCCGCTGACGCAGGAAACGACGCAAAGCTATTCCTCCTTAGCCGACGCGCAGTTAGCCAACGCGGAGGCGGAATACGATAGGGCCAAGACAACTTACGAAAAGGATTCCACCGCAGAGCTGGCTTTGGCGCGGGCCAACGTAGACGCGCGGCAAGCCGATAACGACCGCGCCCAGGCTGACCTTTCCCGCATGAAGCCCCTGGTGCAAAAGGAGGAAATCTCGCACCAGCAGTTCGATGCCTACCTGGCGGGCGCGCGGGTGGCTGAAAGCGAACTGAAAGCAGCGAAGGACAGGCTGATGGCCGCAGAAAGGGGGGCTGAGATTTCCAAGTCGGCGATGTTGGCAGCCAAGGCTAAAGTGGACCAAGCACGCGCCGGAGTCGAGCAGGCGCGGGCTAACCACAAACAGATCCCCATCAAGCAGGCCGATGCCGCTGCGGCTGCCGCCGCGGTCGTACAGGCCAAAGCCAACCTCGAGGCCGCCGAGCTGGAATTGAGTTACGCAACCGTGGTTGCTCCAGTGGATAGTGTAGTGACCAAGAAGTCGGTTGAAGTCGGCCAGATCGTTCAGCCTGGCCAAAGCCTGCTGGTCCTGATTCCCCTTCAGGACATTTGGGTAACCGCCAACTTCAAGGAGACTCAGTTGGCCAAGGTCCGGCCGGGACAGAAGGCGGAAATCCATGTGGATATGTACGGCGAGACCTTCACTGGCCACGTGGATTCGATTGCAGGAGCCACGGGCGCAAGGCTCAGCCTCTTGCCGCCGGAAAACGCCACGGGCAATTTCGTCAAGGTCGTCGAGAGGATTCCGGTGAAGATTCTTGTCGATCCCGTTCCGCCGGACAAGGCCGTTCTCCGCCCCGGCATGAATGTGGACGCCACGATCATCACGAAATGAGGTGAACCATGTTCCGCGTGATCACGGTGGCGAGGGAATATGGCAGCGGTGGCGCCCGCATCGCGCAACTGCTGGCAGACAGACTGGATTGGAAGTTGCTGGACCGATGTCTGGTCGAGAAGATCGCACAGGTCGCCAGGGTGGAACCCAAAGTGGCAGAGCAATACGATGAACGGCCCGATCCCTGGGTCAATCGCCTCGTCCGGGCGTTGTGGCAAGGGGGATCAATGCGGGGCATCATGGCCGGCCCCATCCCCGAGTTGTTCGATGCTGACACCATGGCCTCGCTCTCGCAGCGCATGATTGAGGAGGCAGCGGACATCGGAAACTGCGTGATTGTTGGGCGCGCCAGCCAATGCATCCTCCAGAAGCGGGCCGATGCCTTTCATGTCTTCATTTACGCTCCCCGCGCCGAACGTTTGCGCCGGGTTCGAAGCCGGCACGCAAGCCGCGCGGAAGCTGAAGCGGCCCTGAACGCACGGGACCAGGAACGCGCGGCGCTCATCCGCCGTTATTTCAACCAGGACTGGTCCAACCGTCATCTGTATGACCTGATGATCTCCTCCAAGTTGGGAGAGGAAGTTGTGCTGTCCACCATTCTGAGCGCCATGGGCCTTGGGCACGTCAGCCCTGCCGCTGCGAACGTGTGAAAAGATTTGAATCTGTCATCCTGAACGAGGATAGCCGAGGACCGCTATCCGTGATGTCAGAAACGGAGCGCATCACGAAGTGGGTCTGCCCTCTCGCAAGGGGAGGGGGTGGACCGCGACGGCGCTTTCACCAGTCCGTCGCGGGCCGGGCCTTCGCCCGCAGAAGGGTTATTGGCGCCCAGGGCGCAAAGCCCGCTCCGGCCCGCAGGCAGGTGAGGGGTTAGTTGCGGGGCGAGGACGGACCAGACAGGCTCGGCCCAAGCTCCCCGATGGAAACGAGTAATGCGCCGAGCTTCTGGAGAGATCAGGGCATCCTGCGAACTTAATTCGAGAATTGGATAGGCGGCCAGGCCACCTGCAGCCTCAGGTATCGAATGGGCCCGCCTGGCCGCAGCAGAGAACTAACCTTATGAGAAGTTTATTCGCCCGCGCCCGGCAAGGCGGAGTAACAAATCCCTGGGTAATTGCCCTGACGGTGATGCTGGCCACCTTCATGGAGGTGCTGGACACCAGCGTCGCCAATGTGGCCTTGCCGCACATCGCCGGCAACCTCTCGGCAGGCGTGGACGAGAGCACCTGGGTCCTGACCTCCTACCTCGTTTCCAACGCCATCGTGCTGCCGCTTACCGGCTGGCTCTCCTCGTTGTTCGGCCGCAAGCGCTTTTACATGACCTGCGTGGCGCTCTTCACCATCAGCTCGTTCCTTTGCGGCCTGGCCCCCACGCTGCCCCTGCTCGTGTTCTTCCGCATTCTGCAAGGGGCGGGCGGTGGCGCTCTTCAGCCGATATCCCAAGCCATCCTGGTGGAGAGTTTTCCGAAACAAAAGCAGGGGATGGCGATGGCCATTTACGGCATGGGCGTGGTGGTAGCCCCGATCCTCGGCCCCACGCTGGGCGGCTGGATCACGGACGATTACAGTTGGCGCTGGATATTCTTTATCAACATCCCGGTCGGCGTGCTTTCTCTGCTTTTCACCTACCTGCTGATCTTCGATCCGCCGTACCTGGTCAGGAAGAACTTTCGGGAAGTGAAGATCGATTACACGGGGCTGGGCCTGCTCAGTTTGGGTCTCGGGTGCCTACAGATGGTTTTGGATAAGGGCGAGCGCGACGACTGGTTCGCCTCGAATTTCATCATCGGGTGTGCGGCCCTGGCGTTTGTCGGCTTGGTCGGAGCGCTCCTATGGGAACTCTACAGCGACGACCCCATAGTGGATTTCCGCATGCTCAAAAATCGCAACTTCGCCCTCGCCACCTTCACCATGTTCATGCTGGGGTTCGTGCTCTACGGGAGCACCGTGCTGCTGCCCCTGTTTCTGCAAACGCTTATGGGTTACACGGCCTTGCTGAGCGGCCTGGTGCTTTCCCCGGGCGGGTTTTTGGTCCTTTTCGCGCTGCCGCTAGTGGGTCGCTTGACGCAGGTCATTGAGGCTCGATGGATAGTGGCAATCGGACTCGCTATCACGGGTTTCGCATTGCTGCACATGTCCCACTTCAACCTCGAAATTGATTTCCGCACCGCCGTGATCGCTTGGAGTTACTCGCGACTAGGCATGGCGTTTCTGTTCATCCCTATCAACGTCATGGCGTTCTACTTCATTCCCAAAGAAAAAATAAATAACGCTACGGGCATCATCAACTTGGCGCGAAACATCGGCGGCAGCGTGGGAATCGCCAACGTCACCACCCTGCTCGCCCGCCGGGCCCAGGTGCATCAGGCCATCCTGGTCAGCCACCTGACCCCGCTCGATCCCGCTTACACGGCTTCCCTGTCGGGCGCCAGCCGCTTCCTCATGTCGCAAGGGTCGAACCCCGTGCAGGCCCTGAACCAGGCGCATGGCCTGGTCTATGGCAACCTGATCCGGCAGGCCAGCATGCTGGCCTATACCGATGCGTTCTGGCTCCTCGGCCTCACCTTTCTCGCCATGATCCCTTTCATGTTTCTCATGAAGAAAACACATCCCCGTGGCGCCCCCACCACGCCTGCGCACTAGCGGCGCGCTAAGCTCTGTATTGAGCAAGCCCCGCCATTTTGCTATAGTGTGTGAGCAGCGAAGGAGGCTGGTGATGCCGGCCCTGGACTGGTCAAAATGCACGGCGGTGGAAAGCATCCCCGGAAAGGTGAGCGGCGCGTGGGTTTTCCGTGGCACGCGCATGCCGGTCGCGACCGTTTTCGAAAACCTAGAGGACGGCATGACCATTGACGAAATCATGGAGCAGTTTCCCGTATCGCGGGAGCAGGTGATGGCGGTCCTGGATTTTGCGGCGCGCAGCCTGGCAGCTCCCGCGCTCCGCTGATGCTTATTCTCTTTGACAACGGCACGCCCAGAGGCATTGCCTCCTCGCTGCAAGACCATACGGTGAGAGAGGCAAGGGCGCTGGGATGGGACACACTAAGCAACGGTGAGTTGCTGCAATCCGCCGAGGAGGCGGGTTTGACGTCCTGCTCACAACCGACACGAGCATTGCCTATCAGCAGAATCTGGAGGGTCGCAAAATTGCGATTGTGGTGTTGGGTAAAGGCAGGTGGCGACTGATCAAGCCGATGCTACCGCAGGTTGTCGCGGCCCTGAATGCGGCCAAGCCGGGAAGCTGCATCGTGGTTGACATCCCCGGGCGATGAGCCTTCGCCTCCGCCTTCCCCCTGCGACGTGCTACCTACTACTACAATCTTCTTGTTACTCGCCACTTCCCACTGTACGTCAGTTATCAGTTCTCAGTCTTCAGTTGCTTGGTCTTCACGTCTTCCTTCTGACTTCTGTCTCCTGACTTCTGATTTCTGACTTCTGCCTTTCGTTTGCTCGTCACCGCCCGCCAGCTCTCAGCAATCAGTTCTCAGTCTCTGGTATCCGTCGTGTTTTCGACATCGGCCCTTTCCCTGGGGGAGAGGATGGACCGCGATCCCGCGTACGCGGGACGCGGGCCGGGTGAGGGGTTACTTGACACGTGCCAAGCAGACTCAAGGCCAACTGTTCTTACACGGTCAGCTTATGCAGGTATTCATAGCTGATCTTGATGCTCTCCAGCGGCGGGACCTCGAAAAAATCCTGTTCCACGAAGAAGTGTTTCATGCCGCCCTGGGGCGCAGCCGCAAAGATGCGCCTCCAGTCGATAGTTCCCTTCCCCACCTCGGTAAATAATCCCATCCTGGCGTCAAACTCTGTTGTGGGCGGATTACCGGCCTTCAGGTCCTTGATGTGCAGCAACGGGAAACGACCCGGGTGTTTCTTGAAGATAGCCACCGGATCCTGGCCGGCGTGCGTAACCCAGAAGCAGTCCATTTCGAACTGCACGAGATTGGGATCCAATTGCTTGAGAAGGTAATTATAAGCAGTGGTCTCACCATATTTCTTGAATTCAAAATCATGGTTGTGGTAGCAAAACCGTATGCCGGCCTGGTGCGTCTGCTCAGCGGCTTTGTTGAACACGTCCACAAGCCGCTTGTAGTCGTCAAAGGACTTTCGATCTTCAGGTTCCAGGATGGCATTCACCATGTACTTAAGACCCAAATCTCTGGCTTCGGCGATCGACTTTTCCCAATGGGACCTTATATCTTTCAAGTTGTAGTGGCCGCTGGGCGCGGCAAGGCCGTTGTCTTTCAGCAGCTTTGCGAATCGGCTCGCTGGCATCCCGTAGAGGTCATAGGTCTCAACTTCTTTGTACCCGATGGCCGCCACTTTCTTGATCGTGCCCGGCATGTCCTTCTGAAGTTCATCACGCACCGTGTAGAGCTGAAGCCCAATGGGTTTGCCGTAAGGATTTGCAAAAAGATTGCGCGTTAACTCGGCCCCTGCCACAATTGTCGCAGCGCCTATGGCAGTACTCCGTATAAAATCTCTTCGGTTAATCACCAGGGTATAATCTCCTTTCTTTCTTATTCAACTTCGTACCCGCGAATCTCCCCACAGAGACGTGAAATCGAGATAAATCAGAAAGCAGAAATTAGAAATCAGAACCTAGCAGCATAGCCATTTCAGTTTCTGATTTCTGCTTTCTGATTTCTAGTTTCAACTTTCCTTCTTCGTTGCTACGATAACCCAATGAACCGGCGATTGTCACCTGGGACCTCCTCAACCGCGGACGCGAATTTCATGCGGCGCGCACTCCGGGAAGCACAAAAGGCCGATTCGGAAGGGGAAGTTCCCGTGGGCGCCGTAGTGGTTCACGATGAGAAGATTATCGCTCGAGCGCACAATCGACCCCTCGGCCTGTCTGACCCGTCAGCCCATGCGGAGGTCTTGGCCTTGCGGCGCGCGGCAAAGAAGCTCGGGAACTACCGACTGAAAGGCTGCGACCTCTATGTTACAATTGAACCGTGCGCCATGTGCGCCGGCGCGATTATCCAGGCACGCCTGCGACGAGTGGTTTTCGGAACGCCGGATCCTAAAGCGGGCGCGTGCGGGTCAGCCTTGGCGGTCCTCAACCACCCCAAAGTGAATCATCAGGTTGAGGTTGTTTCCGGCGTTCTGGCCGAAGAAAGCGCGAGGATTCTGCGCGACTTTTTCCGTTGCAGGAGGTAAAAGGTGTCAGGTGCCGGGTGTCAGGAGCAAGAAAAGCGGGAGCAGTGACCAGCCCCCAGCCCCGAGCCCCTAGTCCCCAGTCCCTATCTCGGAGAGGTACCGAAGCGGTCATAACGGGGGCGCCTCGAAAGCGTCTTGCCTGCCAAAAGCGGGCACGTGGGTTCGAATCCCACCCTCTCCGCCAAATAACCTATTTAACGTCAATGGCTTACAGTC
>Ga0326727_10016039_pt1 | contig 15918 bp, 10 predicted proteins | sample MB2enrmetagenome_FD_207643 | JGI IMG/M metagenome (GOLD analysis project Ga0326727, IMG submission 207643) | Lab enriched peat soil microbial communities from McLean, Ithaca, NY, United States - MB29MY | ecosystem: Environmental > Terrestrial > Soil > Wetlands > Peat | place: USA: New York... | reverse complement strand
ACCTGCGTCCGTGATAAAGAAGTCCGTCCCGCTGTGAATCAACCCGGCCGACGTCTGCATCAGGATCCTATGTCCCTTCTCAGGCACTGCATCGAGAATAACATTCACTAATGGGTCCTGGTAGCCGTCCATAGTGTTATGTCCGAGAACAATCTTTCCGTCTTTGGTCATGCTTCCGGTCGCAATGAAGGAGCTGCAAGATTCCTTCGGCGGGTCAATTGAGTTTATCTTCAGCGAGTCTTTCACGGTGGGCCACCAATACCCATAAAGTTCGATGATGCCATTTAGTGTCACAATTTCATCGCGGCTCGTGGAATCTCCGGCCGCGTTCATTCCTTCTGCGATCCCGTCAATCTCAGAGATGTCTTCACTATCAACTTTGGGCGTCAGGATTTCTCCGGCTTTCATCACAAGCCACGCCCATTCCAGCGAAGTCCCGTAATTCCATTCGACGCTGGAAACCCGTATCGCTTCTTTTATTTCACTGGCGAGGAGGTAACCGTGCTGAAAGCCACGTTCTTCGGGCGTACCTTCGATGTGAAGATAAATCCATCCGTTTCTTTCAAAACGGTAGGCCTTTGCTATCCATGACTTTTGCTGTTGAGTCAGGTTGCTCGGAGTTTGCGCTTGAACGCGCAGAAAAGAAACGGTAACAAGCAAATATAGAGCCACAACCACGTTGACTATTTTCTTCATAGAATGTCTCACTGTTTTGTGTTTTTGAAAATGGTCCTTAACAAATTTAATCTCTACGGGTAAATTCCCCGCTGCTTGCGGCGGAGAGTTTCATTGCAGTAATATAGTGTGGTCCCCGTGTTCGTACTATGTAATAAAACAGCTGTCCGTCAGAAAAGGGCGCAGATGGGCTTCATCTACTATTGTTGTGGTACGTGAATCTCACGGGTTTCTCTCCCCATTACTGGCCCCTCCGATCTTTTGGTTTCGCTCTCGTTCGATGATTCTCGACTGCCTTTCCGAGGATCCTGTCAATCTACCTGGCTATAAGTGTTCAAATATTCAGGATGAATATCGAGGTCCTGTTCTCTAATGTCAACGGGAGTTAGCCATCAGCTCATGGCTCATAGCAGACAACTTCTTGGATGCTCAAGGGAGGGCGACACACACATTGCGGTATTCCTTCCACAGATCAACAGGAGTGTCATCTTTATACCTCGACTGGCTAAGGGTATCGTTATTCACTATTTCTGTGAATTCATTCCAAAATGTTTTTCCGCGAAATCCAGGTACCGCTCCATGTCATAATCTGTCAAGCCGTGTTTACCCTTCCTCATGTGATAACCAATGAAATTGCCGACTTGTCTTTCAACAGGCGGCGTTTCTGTCACACCCAGACCTTCCTCTCCGAATAATCTGTAAACTGGTTCTGCCGCTTTCGCGGCAAGGAATGTCCCGTGCGGGTCTCCCCACAAATCCTCTTCGGCGGTCGACAGGTAGACAGGCCGCGGTGCTATCAGGGCGATAAGCATATGCCAGTCTACTGGAAGATCGTTCGCGCGATCATTGTATTTCTTGAATTCGCCGTTGAACCAATGAGGGAATTGGTCGTTGATCAACCTGACAGTTTCTCCGAAGCCTCGGCGGACAATAGTCGCGCCGCCGCATCCGGATTCGCACGAAAAGACGATAGCAAACCGCTGGTCCTGGACACCTGCCCACATTGCTGCTTTCCCGAACCGCGAGAAGCCGAGAATGCAGACCCTTCGGGCATCGATGGCAGAATCAGTTTCGAGGTAGTCCATCACTCTCCTGGCAGTCCACGACCAGGCTGCGATTGTTCCCCATTCTTCAGATGTTGGCTCCCGCTGGTCCGAAGGATCAAAAAACTTCCTGATGCCCTTGTCGTACGCGCTATCCTTGTCGTCCGGCTCGATCTCGCGGGCGTCATATGTCACAAGTCCGAAACCTCTCTCGACAAGAATCCGGGCGTCTGGAAACCATGTGGACACCAGGAATACCGCTACAGGCTTCCCTGCCTTCGGTAGAACTATGTTTACATCCAGCTTTGGCCACAAGTTTTTCTCAGAAAAGTAAATTGTCACGCTTTTCGCAATTGCGGAGCCGTTCAGTACAGTCTGTTCTTCCGACTTGACTTCCCAATGCATCCCTTTCGGCCTGCCGATCATGGCCTTTCCATAAACGTTCTTCTCAAATAACTTCAGTATCTCAGGTCTGCGTTTCTCGTTCCAGACGGCCGTGTCGGTCACACTGCGACCATCCATCATAATCAGCGGATCTGGAAGGTTATACTCCGGAATTTTAGACTCGTCGTACATTCCGGGCGGATTACCCGGTGGAATTTTCTGAGCCTGAACGGAGAGCGCGAACGCGGCGAGCTGAGTTATTATCATGACCGTGGAATATGCAAATATCTTCGTTCCTACGCAGTTTGACATTTTGCTAAGAGCAATTATGCTTTTCTGTCCTCCAGGCGCGAAAAAGGACGCGGCATGGTTCCGAGCCAGGCTATCTAGCCATGGTGCTTTGGGACGGTTTCGAGCCCTTTTCTATTTGCCGTCGGTATCATTTGATACTATTTGATCAAGACAAGTTTCTTGGTCTCGCTGAATATCACCGGTGTACCGCGGGAGAGCCGCGATGCCTGCAGGCGATAGAAATAAACGCCGCTTGACAAATCCCCGGCGTCAAATCGAACTTGATATGAGCCTGCTGCTTCCTCACCGCTCGCAAGAGTTGCAACTTCGCGCCCAAGCACGTCGAAGACTTTCAACGAGACAGAGCTGCGCACGGCCAGTCGATAGCTGATTACCGTCGACGGATTGAATGGATTGGGATAATTAGAATACAGAGCAAAATCCGTGGGCCCGCTCAACTCGCGCACTGCGGTGACAGTGCTTTGAAGTTTTACGAGCTCAACGCCGTCGCCAGTGCCCAGGTTCCTCGAGTACTCCCTGTCGGTCGAGTTATTCCAGTGCTCGTGCACGCCGAGGCTTTGCAGCCGAACGCCATCTCCGTTCGGGGCATAGTACGTTCCGGAAGGAGGATTGTTCGCAAGGGCGGCTTCGTGCAGATAATTATCGACCGCCCCGTAAATAGTCGTGTCATTCGGGTTGATTGCTGCTTCGGCACGGAAGAAATCGAGGCAGACCGATTCGATGGCCACATTATCTTGAGATACGAACATGCTCGAAGTCCAGCCGTTGTCAAACGGAGGTGAAAGCCATTTGCTTTTCGAAGATATCTCGTCGCCCTCTGTTTGACAGGCATAGAGTCCTTCTATGATGAACAGTACGGTCTTCGCGCCAAGATCCTTGTGCCCCATCAAGTCAACAAGCGCGTTATAAGTGCCCATCGGTCTTCCGTAAAACGTGTACTGTGGCTGGCCCGGATAAATGATATTGTGTACGGTGATATATGGGTGGACTCCTGCCGCAAATGGTGCATATATGTATGGAACCCCGCCTGTGTCACAACTAAGCGTTCCGAAATGGTTCTTTGCGCAAAAACTTACACCCGCGTAGCGGTGGCCCTTCAAGCTGGCAAGATTAATCAAGTAGGCAGCCTTTGTGACCGCTGTCGGCATATAAGCCGGATTGCTGCCTCCGAACCCGACCTGGAGAGTCAGCGGCTGAGACCAATGGATAATGGTCGTATCTCGAACGTATAATTCCCGGCCGTTTTCCTGGAGCCAACCCATGAAATGCATATTTGGAAATTCCGTTTTGCATTTGGTGTATATACAGTCTGGCGTGTAACGGATGAGATCGTAGACTGTTATATCGCTGTCCGCCGCCCCTACGCGGTATACAAGCTGGTGAAGAAGTGCGAGGACAGATTGCGGAGAAGTAAACGTTAAATTACCGACATTGTAGTCACCACCGCTGTTGTTAAGATCTATCTTGACGGCAATCTTTTCGCCGGGAGCATATCCAACTTCTCCTCTTCCGTGCTGCTTGTTGAAGTACTTGAACAGCATTATCCACGACGCGCTGTCGCTCGATTCTCCTGTCAATGCACAAAGCGATCGAGACAACATCGAATCGACATTGGCCTGATGAGTATATTTGTCATCCCACCAGTAACCTGTCTTTCCGTCCCATGTTGCGGCTGCAGAATCCCGCACCCATACCACGCGCCCCGGATAGATGCCCCTCGCAGTTCCCATCGGAGTGTTTGGCGAATCAATAGGTACAAAAAGAGAATCTTTGTAAGCAGGAGACGCATAAGTGGTAGAATCCGTTCTCAGAATTGCAAGCATTGCCGCACCAAACATCACGAGAACAAGGCCCGCAGCGAGCACATATCTAGATTTCCGAAAATAATCTTGTGCCTTCTTGAACGAAAGTAGTGCAACCGCACTGCTGGCAACATAGGCGATGAACCCGCTGGCAATTGGCGCAGCGACCTTCATGCATGGATATTCAGCGCGGCTCGGCTTGGGAATGATCCTGACCAGCATCCACACAAGAGAAGCAAACCCCATGATGGAAAATAGCAGCTTTGAAAACCGGTTATGTTTATGATTGACCTGCTTGTTTCGAACGGAGAGATTATGTTTACAATGGTTCAATCCGAACGGCGCCATGAACAACTCCTTTCCTGACAACACGCGTCCGGCACTCGGATCTTCTGTGAAAGAGACCTTCGCGTCGTGACCGGACTAGAATCACGCGGTTCGAATAAAAGGTAAGCTCAGCCGGCCAAACAATCAAACCTGAGCGGGACTGGATTTGCAGAGGTCAGCCCAATGAACTAGAGTCCCCGAAGATGATCACGCCGCGGGTAGCGTTCATCCGGCTTTGCGGCTGGACGATACCCCTTAGCTCTTCGCGTTCTTTTTCTCGAAATCAAGCAGCCACTTTTTTCGCCAAAGACCGCCACCGTATCCGGTCAGGCTTCCGTCTTTTCCAATCACGCGATGACATGGTATGACAATCGCGATTCGGTTGAACCCGTTTGCTCTGGCTACCGCACGGATCGCTTTGAGGTTGTTGATTGCGGCCGCCTGCTCTTCGTAGGATCTCGTGTGTCCATAGGGAATCGTAATAAGCTGCCGCCAGACTGATTTTTGAAATTCGCTGCCCGGGATCACGAGCGGAAGGTCAAACTCTCTCCGGCTGCCCGCGAAATACTCGGCCAGCTCATTTTCAAGTTTCAAGATGTGCTCGTTTACCCCATAGACAAAATTTGCTTTCAGTGTCCGCCTCAAATCTCCAAACTCGAACTCAAGCATACGTCTCTCACTGAACTCAAGGAGACAGATTCCTTCGTTCGTCGCTCCGGCAATCATTGGTCCGAGCGGAGTTGTGAGCCGATGGACGTTGATCACGTTCACGTACTTTGCGCCGTTCGGACTCGTGCCCACTATCTTTTTGAAAGCATCCGAGAAACCGCTGAGAGAATCGTATCCGTTTCCGAATGCGGTTTCAGTAACGCTATCTCCATTCTTGATCTGGCGCAATGCACCGTTAATGCGCAGCATTCTTTGATAGCCCTGAAACGTGAGTCCGTGATTTGCCTTGAACCAGCGCCTAACTTTGCTTGGCTCGACTCTCATTTTAACCAGTTCGAAGTCGGAAATTCTCCTCGAAGGATTAGCAGCAACTTGATCGATCAGTTCTTGTATGAAATCCGGTGTCGAGCCAAGCAGCTCAAGCGGCTTGCATAACTTGCATGGACGATACCCGTTGATTAAAGCATCTTTCGCGGCCGAGTAGAACTCTATGTTTTCTCTTTTTGGCCTTCTCGCCTTACATGTAGGTCTGCAGAATATGCCGGTCGTTCTAACTGCGACGAAGAAGATCCCCTCATAAGAGCTGTCCCTTCTCATGAAAGCATCGTACATGGTGTTTTCATCCCAAAGTGTCATTTCGCTGTTCGTATTCATGCACTAAATCTAGCCTTGTTTTGCACCTGTCCGCAACCGAAAAAACGACATGGTTGTTTGTCGATTAAATAAGCAAGCCGATGGTCTTGAACTCGCAAACAGAAACTCCGGTTTTGCTTTGAAGAAACAGAGGTGGCGTCAAAGCCAACAGACATCCTGCTCCGGAATTTGTCCTTCTCCTGAGGCATCTTCACGCGGTGTAAACGCAACTGCACCGTCCGTAAGGTGCTTGGACTCACCCACGATTTTCAAAACAAATCTTATCTTTCGTCAGCAGACGGCCCAAATGTGCCAGGAATAGGAACGTTGAGCAAACGCAGGAACACCGTCAGCTGGCCGCGATGATGAATGATGTGATTCAGAGTATTGCGGACGACAGCACTCCTTGGCATCTCCCAGACCACCTGACCTGCCCGCAACGCCTTCCAAATCACCGCCATTTGATCGTCGGGAGTTTTCTCCAAAAGGTCTGTTGCTTTCGACAACGACTTATCGAATGTCTCCATTATCTCGCCGGTGGTATTGGGGAACACGGGTTTAAATGGAGTGGCTGCAAAATCGAAACTTTCCGTTTCGATTGCTCTCACGATTGTGTTTGGGAGTTCCGCGATGTGCATGCCAAGTCTTCCAATCGACATTGACTTCTCGTGCGGTTTCCAGGTCAGTTTGTCTCCCGGGATCCTTTCCAGGATCTTTCTCGTATTTGCCGCCTGTTGATTTAACTCTTTACCGAACTCTTTCGCGATGCTCATAAGAATGACCTCCTTACTCTAAGTGAGTTTTTTAAAAATGTTCAAACGACTATTTACGTCCTGATAATCATAGACAAATTGTGTTCTCACCAACGCTGGTGAACAAGTACGCGGACGTCGGAATTGTATATTTCCTTTATTGTCTTCATCGTTACATCTGACAGGGACGGTAGATCGGCAGCTTTTACGTTTTCTTCAACCTGTTCTGCCCGCTTTGCACCGGGAATAGCACAAGTAACTGCAGGAAACATTAGAATCCATTTCAGCGCCATCTGTGCCATCGTCTGCCCGTGCGGTACGAGCGGACGCAGCTTTTCAACGGCTTGTAAGCCTATCTCGAAATCTATTCCAGAAAATGTCTCGCCGCGATCAAATGCTTCACCCTGCCGGTTGAAATTTCGGTGATCGTCAGGGGCAAATTTGCTGGAGCGATTCAATTTGCCTGTCAGCATCCCTGATGAGAGCGGCACTCGTGCAAGAATGCCAACACGCTGTCGCTCGGCTTCCTCGAAGAACAGTTCGGCCGGTCTTTGCCGGAAAATGTTGAAAATGATTTGCACCGTTTGGACATTCGGGTATTCAATTGCCTTCAGCGCTTCTTCAACTTTTTCTACGCTCACTCCGTAGTAGCGGAGTTTGCCATCTTTGACTAAATCATCCAGGACGCTGAAAACTTCAGGCATATAATATACTTCGGTCGGTGGACAGTGCAGCTGAAGCAGGTCGAGCGCATCCATCTCCAGATGTTTCAGGCAGCGCTCGACAAAGGCGGTAAGGTTCTGCCTATTATATCCTGCCGCAGTGTGCGGATCCAACCTCCGCCCCACCTTCGTTGCGACATGAAATTCCTCGCGACGCACCTCTCGAAGCTTCGCAATAAGGCTTTCGCTTCGACCATTCCCATACACGTCCGCCGTGTCGAAGAAATTTACGCCAAGATCGAGTGCGCGATGAAGCGCCGAGAGCGACTCCTTATCTTCGACCGTCCCCCATGCGCCGCCGATTGCCCAGGCGCCAAAACTGATCGCAGATACTTTCCATCCGGTCCTGCCTAATTCACGATATTGCATTGCATTCCTTCACGATAAATCCTTCCGTTCCCGGTATTACCAAAGTTAATTTCCACCAACCGCACTATCAAACCTTCATTATCTCAACTGCTTCCCTCATGAATCTGGAACAATACAAATGCGCAAGCTAAATTGATCTTACATCAAGCGTGAACGCACAGGGAACAAAGTGGCCGGACAAAATTTCTCGCAGACCGAATTCGATTTTCACAGCTCCCACCCTCTGAAAAACCTGCTCCATATCTACAAGGGACAATACCTAGAGCTCGTCATCTCGGTTATTCTCTTCGCAATTAAGCATTCTCCCGTTTGGATCCTGCCGGTCATCATCGCGCAGATGATCGACATCATCACGGACACGGCGAAACATTCGATTCATGACCTTTGGACTGTCGGCATAATCTTTCTGGCGATCATTCTCCAGAACATTCCGATGCATACCCTTTATGTGAGAGTATTCAGCGGTGCACTCAATACAATGCAGATGAACTTGAGGTCGGCAATTGTCAGGCGCCTGCAGGAATTGTCTATTTCCTTTCACGACAATTTTCAGTCGGGAAAACTTCAGACGAAAGTCCTCCGCGATGTCGAGACACTCGAGATTTTATCCCGAAACATCATGAATTCTGTGATGCCGGCGATCTTGACTATCATGGTAGCCTTCTCAGTGACGATACTGAGGCAGCCGCTCGTGGCGATATTCTATATCATTTCCGTTCCCGTTTCATCGAGCCTCGTATTTGTCTTTTCGAAGAAAATGAGACAGCGAAACACGGAATACCGCATGGAGATCGAGTCCCTTTCAGCAAACGTGGTCGAGATGATACAGATGATTCCGATTACGCGTGCGCATGGGGTTGAGGACGCCGAGGTCAGCAAGATTCGTTCGCGGCTCGAAAAACTGAAATCCAGAGGGGTCCGTCTTGAGGTTGCGGGCGCGTGGTTCAGCGCCACCTCATGGACCTCTTTTCAAGTTGTTATGCTTGTCTGCCTTTTATTCACCTCTATCCTGGCATACAAGAGAATCATCACGGTGGGCGAAGTGGTTTTGTTTCAAAGTTACTTCGCCATGATTGTCGGAGCCGTGAATCTGATTCTCAACTCGTATCCCGACCTCGTCCGCGGCTTAGAATCAATTCGCTCTATCGCGGAGATCCTCGAATCACCTGACGTAGAGAAGAACGAAGGAAAACACAAGGTCACTTCCGTAGAAGGCCATTTTGTCTTCGATCATCTGAGTTATACCTATCCGAAAGATCCCTTATCTCCCGACAACAAGATTCAACGGCCAGCTGTGAAGGACATAGATCTCGAGATACAGCCGGGCGAATCAATTGCCCTTGTCGGTGAATCGGGGTCGGGGAAATCCACACTTATAAGCCTCGTGATCGGATTCCGGCGACCGACACGAGGACGGATACTCCTCGACGGCTCCGACATGCAGGAACTGGATCTGCGGACATATCGGAGATTCCTAGCGGTTGTACCACAGACGACTCTCCTTTTCAGCGGGACAGTCCGAGAGAATATTTTGTATGGACTCGACAAGATCGATGATCGAAAGCTATGGGAAGTTTTGGAGGCTGCAAACGCGGCAGAGTTCGTCTCGAAATTGCCAAATGCGCTCGATACCACACTTGGAGAACACGGCGCACGCCTGTCGGGCGGCCAACGACAGCGCATCTCCATTGCAAGAGCAATCATCAGGGATCCGAAAGTGATTGTGCTCGACGAAGCGACTTCTGCGCTCGACGTGGCATCGGAGGCCCTGATCCAGGAAGCACTGCGGCGGCTCGTGAGAGGACGGACGACTTTCATTGTAGCCCATCGCCTCTCGACCATACGACATGCAGACCGCATTGTGGTTTTGAAGAGCGGCAGCATCGTGGAGTCCGGAACTCAGGAAGAGTTGATGAACTCAAAGGGGGAATTTTACAGGTTTAAGCTCCTTCAGCAATGAGCGGTCTAGCACAAAACGATCGAGATAACTGGTGTACAGGGAGGTTATTTATTGAACTCCAACCGCACGTTTACAATCTCAGGATCTGCGGCAATGCGGACCGGAGGCCCCCAGGTTCCCACGCCAGAGGAAACATAAATGTGTGTCGCGCCTTTGACTAAATAACCGTAAGCAAGCTCATAAACCATATCGGTGATATAGTTGAAAGGCCACATCTGTCCATGATGTGTGTGGCCCGATAATTGGAGGTCGATGCCGTTTTCCTCCGCGTCCTCTAGGTGGAAAGGCTGGTGGTCCATCAAGATCACCGGGAATTTCTTGTCAACCTTCTCCATGAGGGCAGCCAATGCCTTTCTATTCCGTAGCTCCCGGTCGTCCCGTCCCACAATGTAGAAGCTGTGGTCGATGAAAACAGCTGAATCCCTGAGGATTCTTATGCCATGCTCGGTGATATACTGGCAAGCCCTCTCAAGTCCCCCGTAGTATTCATGATTCCCAGTCACCGCATAAACTCCGAGCGGGGCTTTGATCTTGCGCAAAGACTCACCAAGATTTTGATCAATAACCGGATTTAGATCACCATCGACAATATCGCCCGGCAAAAGGACAAGATCGGGAGAAAGCGAATTTATCTTCTCCACAATTCCTTCGATCCGGCTACGCCCTATAATTGAGCTAAGATGGATATCGGATGCCATAACGAGGTTCAGCGTCTTCCTTTCACCAGCTCCTTTTAGTACCCTGATGTCAAGTGTGCGGACGCGAATATAATGTGCATTAATGAAACCGAAAAGAACAACGAGTAAGGTAACCGACACGGTGCAAACTCCTGCGACTCGTGCCGCCCGACCGGGATTCGAACTGATGAATTGCGGGAAGAATGGGACAAAATGGTTTGCCAGCCTGAAAACATCTACCGCGACACTGACAAGCAGCAAGTATACAAATGCGGCGAGCCAAAACGATCCGATCCAGTTTAGCGGTCTGCCGACGGATACTACGTCAGCTCGTTCCAGAAAAACAGATGCGATGAATGATACCGCAAGAAAAGCAAATGCGACCGAGTAGATCGTGTGGAAAATTCCAGCCGGTCGAAATGCCTGAAGACCTCGTGAGTAGATATAGTAATTTATTAGCCCATAAACCAAGAAGATCGCTATCGCTGCTGTGATGAAGAGTACGTTGCGCATTTTGTAATCAGCTGTTGTTTTGCCTTTCTGAGAAAATTGACCCTGAGGAGACTCTCATTTCAGCCGCTCAAGAATTCCCACGGTCGCCGTGCAACCGAAGCGAGTACAGCCGAGCTCCTTTATTTCGATTGCCCGCTCCAGGGTTCTGATTCCGCCTGCTGCCTTGATCTGTATCTTCGGGTCCGAATACTGTCTCATTGTCTTTATGTCCTTGTCCTCGGCGCCTCCACTTCCGTAACCTGTAGAGGTCTTAACGAAATCCACGCCAACTTTGTTGCATATCTTGCACGCTGCAATTATCTCACCCTCGCTCAAGTAACAATTCTCGAAAATAACTTTTATCAATGCACCCCTCTTGTGAGCAACTTCTGTTACGGCCTTGATGTCTTTTTCCACATACTCGAGGTCTTTCGATTTCAGCTTGCCAATATTCAGAACCATGTCGAGCTCGACCGCGCCATTGTCAATGGCTTCATTCGCTTCGGCGACCTTTGCATTTGTCGTTGTAGTACCGTGCGGAAAACCAATCACAGTTGTTACCAGAACTTTTGTGTCCTGCAGGATCCTCTTCGCCAGCTTCACATCTGACGGCCTTACGCAAACGGATACCACTCCGTATTTGTCTGCCAATTTGCAGCCTTCTTCAATTTCGGAATCGGTCAGTGTCGGTTTCAGCAGAGAATGATCGATCATTCCCGCAATTTCTTCGTAAGCGACCATCGGTCTAAACTCCTCCGGTTGTTCTTCTGCCCCACGACTTGCAGGGCTTTGAGTTAATCTCCGTTTTGCTGTTTGTTGACGAGTCTCTTCTCTATTTCGTCAAGCAGAGACTCCATGTAAGTTTCAATCTTCGGAAGATGACCATTTCCCGATGAAATCTCATCAGGCGTTTGAACATATTTTCCGGGACTTAGGTCATCCTTACAGTTTTCGATAAGTCGCCCAATGCTCGCCTCCGATGACTCAAGATGGAATTGTAAGGCGAGAACATTTCCTCCGCACTCGAATGCCTGATTGGCACATCCTCTGCTTTCTGCCAATCTCGTTGCGCCCTTTGGAATTTCAAACGTATCTCCATGCCAGTGAAAAGCGATGAATTCCGCCGGAAGCGGCTTGAAAAAGCCCAAGCCATCTTCTGTCTTACTCACCTGCAGCCATCCGATTTCTTTGTCCTCATTCCTCCTGACTTTTCCGCCAAGCACATCGGCCACCATTTGCGCACCGAGACAGATTCCAAGAACAAATTTGCCGGTGTTAATTGTTTCCTCGATGAATCTTTTTTCAGCGACAAGCCACGGATACTTTTCTTGCTCGTAAATATTCATCGGACCTCCCAACAGAATGAGCCATTCAAATGACTTCACGGAAGGGAGTTTTTCATCTAAGTATAATCTGGTTGCTTCGACGGAATGATTTCTTTCTCTTGTCCAAGATTTCATGTTGGCAAGATCTTCGAACGGAACATGTTGGATGTAATGAATTCTCATGTGGTTTCGGGCTCACCCGGATAGACAATTTCCATGAAATCGTAACTCCTCGTGGCAAAATTTCTTCAAAAGATATATTCGTGCGGGTTAGATTTCAACCGAATTATGGCTCCGCTCCTCGTTAAATTGCACGTGCCAAATCGCAAAAAACGCTTGACTTATTCCCTGATACCGCTTACATTTCGGAAGTAGAAGGGGTCTTGAGGTGTGAAGCTGGAGCGGCTCAACCCAAGCTAAAGGGACGACTTCAGAAATATGAAGTCATTGGCTTAATTCAGGGAGGTATGCCATGAAATCTTTCCTAGCAATCCTTTTCTTGGGACTCTTCGTTGAAGTCGCTGCGGCTCAGGAGTTCAGTCTTGCAGCTTACGAGGAATTCCTTGCATCTCACAAAGATATGACGAGCAGTCAACTTCTCTCGCTCTATTCTGCGGGGCTTTTCAAATCACAGGCACAAACAAATTACAGCAATGCTGAATATTTTGACAGCATTGAAGTAAAGTATAGCCTGACTGCCGATGAAAAATCGCTGCTCGCGAAAAACGGCTTCGTTGTCACTGAGCGATTGGATAGCACTCAATTCAGTAATTCGTTTGGCAATGCTTTTCTCGATGTTTACAACAAGGATCTGCCGGTTTTTGTATCGACGGACGCGATTCTTCATTCGATCCATATGTCTTACGATGCGATCCTGATGAACGTGGAACAACAGATCTTGATAGGAGATCTTAAGACTCTGCTCGCCAACCTCCACAACCAGCTTCCTGCGCTGGTCACAAAATACTCGGCTGATGCGGCGATGAAGATGATGCTGAACGATGTAGACGTTTACCTTACGGTTCCACAAGTCATTCTCGGCAGCGCCACAGGCCCGACATACAGTGGGAACGCAGGGGTTGTCGATACGCTTCTCAGTTTAATAGCGGCAGAGCAACCTGCCAATTATCCGATTTTTTCCTCTACACCAAGGACAATTGATTTCAGCCAGTTTACTCCACGCGGTCACTACACTGCAACAGTGGCATTGACGCAATATTTCCAGGCGATGATGTGGCTTGGAAGAATTGAAATTTATCTCATCGCGCCGGTTTCCGCTGATCCCCCGCAGACGGACACGGACATTCAGCGGCAGACGATTGATGCCGTGCTGATCAAAGAGCTTGCGGACACGAGCAACTCTTTTCCATTGCTGGATCAAATTGACGGCATTATAAAATTTTTCGTCGGTGACCAGGATAATGTCACACTTCCAAACATTGATTCCCTTGCACAGGAGATTAACCTACATAATGCTAGCGAGCTATTGGATACTCTTCGATGGAGAGCGTTCCAGGATACGCTTGCAGCCAAGCCTTATGCTTTTCAGAGAATTCTATCGCAAATTCTCATGTCGGATCCGTTGAGCCCGGAAAGGATCGAGACGGCATCGTCCTTCCTTCTTCTGGGACAGCGCTTCGTAATCGATTCTTACGTAATGGGGAATGTTGTTTATGATAAAATTGTGGTTAATGGTGTACCGATTAAGAGAATGCTTCCATCTTCGCTCGACGTTCTGTTTGCTGAGGGAAATAATGGTGCGGCGCAGCTTCTCCAGCCGGATTTGGATTATTACCAGTATTCATCTAATCTTGCAGCGCTCCGTTATCTGATAGGCTCATACGGCCAGGACTTCTGGCAAGAGTCGATGTATAACTCGTGGTCGAATGCAATTCGGTCTCTTAATCCTCCTGCAAATAGGGACAGCCTTCCTGCTTTCATGCAGACCGCCGCATGGTGGCAGGAGAAAATGAACACCCAGCTTGCATCATGGGCGCAGCTGAGACATGACAATCTTCTTTACGCCAAGCAGTCATATAGCGGAGGCATACCCGTCTGTTCATTTCCCGAGAGCTATGTGGAGCCGTTCCCGGAGTTTTACGACGCGGTTAAATCTTACGCTGCTATTGCCCAAGAAGAATTTGAGCAGCCTCTCCTTCAGAACATTGTCGTAGCCAATTATTTTGGAAACCTTAAAGCGATCGCGGATACACTTGGCAACATTTCCCGTGAAGAGCTTTCGGGTACGCCGGTACAGGAATCTGAAAAGGCGTTCCTGAGAGCCATGATGTTTACGCAAGACAGAGGTGGATGTGTACCTTTCACCACCTACAATGGATGGTATCCGGAACTATTCTACGGCTGGGCTTCGGGAACGGACAATAATTCACCGGTAGAGAAGAATCTTGTGGTTGCGGATGTTCATACAGCGCCTACCGATTCAATGGGATATCCCGTCGGTTGGGTGTTCCATGTTGGAACGGGACCGATAAACATGGCAGTTGTTGTGGCAACTCTTCCCGGCGGCGAACCGACCGCATTCGTGGGACCGGTAATGAGTTATTATGAGCATCTCAGTGTAAATTTCCAGCGGCTCACCGATGAAGAATGGCAGACCATGTATAACGTTTCCCCGTCGCTCAGACCGTCATGGGTAAACATATATCTTGCCGATACAACCGGTTCAGCCCGGAGTGCAGGTCTCTCATTGTTAACCGGCATCAAAGCCCAACCTTCACAAAACCCGCTGCCTGCTACTTTGACTCTTGCTCAGAATTTCCCGAATCCGTTCAATCCATCGACTATCATAGCTTTCTCTGTGCCGCAGTCGCTGTCGCACTCGCGCGTGGCGGTAACTATTTACAATGATCTCGGCCAGCTTGTGAAGAAAGTCTTCACGGACAACCTTCCCGCCGGCAATTATACAGTCCGCTGGGATGGAACCGATGTTCGCGGAACGAGTGTAGCAAGCGGAGTTTATTTCTGCAGAGTCACCGCGGGCGGCATGGTCGCGATAAGGAAGATGCTTTTGCTGAGATAATGGCAGGCCAATGACGGGAAGTAACCACGCACGATGTTTTTTTAACCAGAGGAAAACGATCATGAACACCATTCTCCGATTTCTGTTCGTGCCGGTTTTCGTTGCCGGCATTGTGAATTCCTTGCAAGCCCAATGGACGGAGACGAATGGCCCAGAGGGTGGGTACGTTTTGTGCTTTGCGTCCAGCGGTTCGAAGATCTATGCCGGAACAGACGGCGGTGGAGTCTACGTTTCCACCGATGATGGTTCAAGCTGGACGCAGGCAAACAATGGTCTGAAGGATCTCACGGTCAGTGCGATAGCCATCAGCGGAACGAATCTATTTGCTGCAGTCGAGAACACATGGGGTGGCAGCAGTGTTCATCTTTCCACTAACGATGGTGCAAGCTGGACTCCCATCGGCAAAGGGTTACCGAACGATTCTAATGTGGTTTTTCAAATCGACTGTTTCGCCGTCTCTCCCGACAGAGCGGGGGACACATGTGTTTTTGCCGGCGTGCTTGACGGTGGCGTCTATGTTTCGACCGATAATGGCTCAACTTGGGTTCCCGACACTGTCGGTCTCATTAACATGTTCGTAGTCTCGTTGACGGTCAAGGATACTTTTCTCTTTGCGGCGACTTTCACCGGCGTGTACCGGTCCACAGTCAATGCCACACCATGGACGCCCGCCGCACCGGCAGACATGGACTACCTTTCAGTCCAATCCGTCGTAGCATTGGACTCGAGTCTATTC
>Ga0326727_10016037_pt1 | contig 15919 bp, 18 predicted proteins | sample MB2enrmetagenome_FD_207643 | JGI IMG/M metagenome (GOLD analysis project Ga0326727, IMG submission 207643) | Lab enriched peat soil microbial communities from McLean, Ithaca, NY, United States - MB29MY | ecosystem: Environmental > Terrestrial > Soil > Wetlands > Peat | place: USA: New York... | reverse complement strand
ACGTACTTGGTGTCCGCGGGTGTGACGATGGGCGGAATCACCCCGGTCAGCGAAACCGCAATCGGCGCGCCGCCCGGTTTCACGGTGATCTTCTCCGGCTTCGAGATCAGGTTGCCCGGCGAGCGATTCCACAGCTGCCCTTCGCCCTGATCCATGTGCAGCTTGATGGTCTTGCCATCCGCGCGGTGAAAGGTCTCGTATTTGTTCAGCACCGCCTGAACGGTGTACTCGCCCGGCGGCACGTCCTTGAGGCTGCGGATCGGATAGCCCCAGGCGCTCGCGTCCACCAGCGCGGGCTGGCCCGGCTGCCAGCCGTCCACCGTCAGGCCGAAGACGATCTGCGAGCGCGGCGAGTCGTCGATCTGGTTGCAGGGATCGTCGCTGGGGTCTGTCGAGAGACACAGCAACAGCCGCCCATCCAGGCGCTCTGCGCTTGTCTCTTTTGGAAAAGTGACGATGAACGATTGTGCCGCGAGGGCGGCGGGGAAGAACAGAGCGAGGGCAAAGGCGATGCGTTTCATGTTCGCTAGTCTACCGCGTTGCGCGGCGGCTGGTCGAGGGGAGTGCATCGCTGTCGAACGGCCATCAGCTTCGTGGAAAACATCTTGACTTTCTTTTTGCTATATATCATGCTATATGGCAGAGGTGAACGATGGCTCTCCTTGAAAAAGCAAAGGTTTTTATGAGTGGACGGAGCCAGGCCGTGCGCATCCCGGCGCGCTTTCGCTTCTCCAGTACCGAAGTCTTTATCCGCCGCGACCCCCGCAGCGGCGACCTGATCCTCTCCCCGGCGCCCACAAGCTTGGAAGACATTTTTGCCGCGCTGGATGAGCTGGGAGTGCCAGAGGATTTCCTCTCTCCTTCCGATCGCTCCCAGGGCTTGCCCCAGGAACGGCCTGAGCTATGAAAACCCTCTACATGCTAGACACCAATACGGTGAGCTACATTGCCAAAGGCCACTCCAAAGCCGCGCGCGCCCGGATGCTCAACGTGAAGGAGGATGAGGTTGTATGCCTCTCCGTGATTACCGAAGCGGAGATTAGCTATGGACTCGCCAAAAGGCCTGAAGCCACGGCGCTGCGGGAGCGCATGGAATGGTTTCTCGCTGCGGTGAAGGTGCTGCCCTGGGGACGCGACGAGGCGCACGCTTATGGAACGCTCCGAGCTAAACTGGAGTCCTCCGGCAATACCCTCGAGAATATGGATATGCAGATTGCCGCCCATGCAATCGCGACCGGCGCGGTGCTGGTGACCCACGACAAGGCCTTCGCCCAGGTCGAGGATCTTCATGCAAGCGTGAAATGGGCTACCGACCTGCCATAGAACTGTACCTGAGGCTAGGTATATGGTCTCCCAGTCCGGGCGACATTTACTTCTCAGCATCCCAAATTTCGCCTGTGGGTTCGGTCAGATCAACCCCTGGAAGGAATGTCACCGTTCCGCGCATCGCGCCGTACAACACATCCTCTTCTTCCGTTCCGATTACATCGATCTTTCTGTAGATGAGATAGCAGTATCCATCATCTGTGGGGAAGCGATAGCCTCCAGGAGCATTGAGAATGTGCGCCGCAACTGCGGTCATCTCCCAACCAGTGTATTCGTCCGCGACCAGAAAAGCTGAGGTGAGCTTATCGTAGCCATTTGCCTCACCAAATTCCCGAACCTTCTCCGTATCTAGCGTAGCTTTGGTTCCCAGTTCTTGTTTGCCCAAGCCCATTCCCAAGAATCGCCCTCAGTAGAGCCAACCACCGTAACATCGATTCGCAGTAATGGCCTCACTGGATCCGAGAATGTCAGCGTAATTTGTTCATCGTCCCAGTCCCAAGATTCGTGTAGACCGTAACGTTTTTCAAATTCTTCATTCTTGCCCATCAGTTCGTGGAAGAGTGGATGAACGAATTCACGGAAACAATCGTCCCATACAGTCATGATTCAATCCCTCTGTTTCTAAACTATTTCAAACGGCTATTTCTCTCTTCAACCCAAACCTCCGCCAGAACCACTGATGGACGCTCTACTCCGGATGGTCGGAGGTCATCAGGCAGATGTCGGGCAGGTTCCGGTAGCGCTCCCCATAATCCATCCCGTAGCCGATCACGAAGAGGTTGGGAATGGAGAAGCCCACATAATCGGCTTCAATCTTTTCCAGCCGGTGCGAGGGCTTGTCGAGCAGCGTGGCGATGCGCAGCGTCCTGGGGTTTTGCTGCATGAGGTGCTTGCGCAGGTACGAGAGCGTCAGGCCGGTGTCGAGAATGTCCTCGACCACCAGCACATTCTTGCCCTCCACCGGCTCATCCAGGTCCTTGATCAGCTTGACCGCGCCCGAGGAGCGCTGTCCGCTGCCGTAGCTGGAGGTGGCCACAAAGTCGAAGGTTGCGTCTAAATTAATGGCCCGCGCCAGGTCGGCCAAAAACGGCGCAGCGCCCTTCAGCACGCCCACCATCACCAGCTTTTCGCCGTTCAGGTCACGGGTAATCTGCGCTCCCATCTCGGCGACGCGCTCGGCAATCTGCTGGCGGGTATAAAGAATCTCAAGGTTTTGGTGCATGTCGGCTGCCATGCACTTAGTATCGCCTGAAATCGGGGCTGGGAGGCAAGCGCGTCGATGAAAATTCAGAGCAAACGGTTCTGAATCCTGGCGAAGAAGGATTTTGCTGGCTTGACAGGTGCTCGAACGGGCGGCAGGCCAAGGCATTCCGCGCCGCATCAAAATCAACTTTCAGCCGCCATGATGGAGCACTCCGCTGCCGCTAGCATCCTCACTGCCGCGGCGCGAAGTAACCCTTCTTGGCTCGCGCCTGGTAGCGCCGGTCGTTGCAATAAAGGTAGATGGGACGAAAGGCCCCGTTGTATTTGAAATCGGCCGGCGTATAGATCAACGAGTACTGGCTGCGAAGTTCCTCTTCAATGCTCGTGAAGCTCTTCGTCATCTCCTCGACTGAAGGCGGAAAGAAGACCTGTCCGCCGGTTTCCTCCGACAATTTGGTCAGCACATCGTCGCCCTTGCCGCGGCTCGGCGTCCAGTTGGTGCTGATGGAATAAATAATGGTCTCGGCCCGCTGACATTCCTTGATGGCCTCATCCTGGTAGACGCGGCTCTGGTTGTCGTCGCCGTCGGAGATCAGCACCATCGCCTTGCGCACCGGTTCCGGGCCGCGCTCCGTAAGCAGCTTGTCGCGGCAGGCTGTGTAGACGGCATCGAAGAGCGCCGTGCCGCCGCCCGGACGCAGCCGGTTCACCCCCGCCTCCAGAGCATCGATATTGTTGGTCCAGTCCTGTTGGATGGTCGGTGTGGAATCGAAGCCCATCACGAAGGCTTGGTCGCTTTTGGCCTTGAGTATCTGCAAGAGAAATTCGGTCGCGGACTGCTGCTCGAACTGAAAGCGCGAGCGGATCGAGGTGCTGGCGTCGATGACCACACCCACGCGCAGCGGAAGATGGATCTGCTGGTGGAAAGAGATCACCTTGGCCGGCGCCTTCTGGTCGTCGAGCAGCGCAAAATCGCTTTGCCGCAGGTTGGGAATATATTCCCCATGCTTGTTGGTGACTGTGAAGATGAGGTTGACCTCATTGACGTTCAGCCGGATCGTGGGCTCATTGACTTCAGGCTGCTGGGCGGCCGGCGCGGATTGGGCGGCCGGCGAGGCAGCTGGTTGCTGCGCGTACAAGGCGGCTGCGGTAAACGCCGCAGTAAAAACAAGTCCGGAAAACTTTCTGATCATAGCTTCTTCATTTTATCAACCCTGGCTCGATTTTGCGTTACTCCTGCTCTGTTCATTCCGCCGAAGGAGCTTGCCGGTCATCCAGCCGGGTTAAAAACTCCTCCAGCTCGATGGGCAGCGGCGCTTCCAGTTGCAGCAGCTTCCCGGTGCTGGGGTGGGGAAACTCGAGCTGCGCCGCGTGCAGAAAATTCCTTCCCAGCCGCAGCCTCTCCGGCTCCGATTTTCGACGGGCGGCCTTGGAGGTCGCAGCCTGCGAGGCCACCTGATCGGTCAAATGACCCGAGCCGCCATAGAGCGAGTCGCCCACCACCGGGTGGCCAATCGACGCCATGTGAACGCGAATCTGATGCGTGCGCCCGGTCTCGATGCGCACCCGCACCAGTGTGAATTTGCCGAAGCGATTCGCGAGCCGCCGGACGACCTCGTAGTGCGAGACCGCCGCGCGGGCGTCGCCCAGGGGTTTGGTGGTCATGCGCGTGCGCCGCTGCGGGTCGCGGCCTACGTTGGAGTTGATGGTGCCCCTTGCCCGCTCGACGGTTCCCTGAAGCAGCGCAACGTAGGTCTTTTTGATCTGGCGGCTGGAGAACAGCTCCGCCAGAGCCGCGTGCGCGCGGTCGTTTTTGGCCACCACGATCAGCCCGCTGGTTTCTTTATCGAGACGATGCACGATGCCGGGACGCAGATCGCCGCCGGTCGCCGAGAGCGCCTTGAAGCGATAGAGCAGCGCATTGACCAGCGTGCCGCGATTGCGCGCTTCTTCATTCTGCCCCGATCCGGCATGAACCATCATCCCGGCCGGCTTGTTGATCACCGCCAGGTCGGCGTCCTCGTAGATCACGTCCAGCGGAATCTCTTCGGGCGTAGCCCGGAGCGGCGCAGGATGCGGCTCGCCGGTAATGTCGATCCGCTCGCCCCCGCGCAGCTTCAGCGAGGCCTTCTCGCGCAGGCCATCGACCAGCACATCGCCCTGGTCGATCAATAACTGCACGCGCGAGCGGCTCACACCCTCAAGCTGCGCAGCCAGGAACAGGTCAAGCCGCTGCCCTTTGGCCTCCGCCGGTACTTCGATGGTGCGCAGTTCAGTCAATTGCGGCCTCGTTCCTTGCTTGTGTCCATGATCCCATGAAAGCTGGGGTGTCCCATTGATCCCATAAAAGATGGAAGGCTCCGGAAGAATGCCTCAAATTATACAGTCACAATCAGGGTGCAGTTAAATTGTAATGAACCAACTGGTCACCATCCTTCCAAGCATAACGAAGCTCCTTCACAGCAGTACCATCTGGAGCAATCCAAATCGTGTTTCCGGCAACCACTCCGCCAAGCCGATCATAGAAGTACCGAGCCGGCACATTTTGTTCAAATGCCCAAAGGAATAAACCTTTGCGCTGATACGTTCCTGAGCACCATGACGCTATATGCGTAATCAGTTTTCTACCTATACCTTGTCCTTTTTGAGCAGGTAAAACGTGCAAATTGTCGAGCATAGTTCCCCATTGCTCATCTTCATTGCCATAAGCGCAGGCAAAGCCAACTATGCTGGCCTCTTGCTCAGCGACAACTATGTACTGGTTAGCTCTCGGATTGTTGAATCGATGCTTCCAGAAAGCCATCCGTTCTGACGCAATAGCTCCATCAAGGTATTCGTCGGAAAGAACCCCTCGATATGCGTTCCTCCAGCTTGCAGAGTGTAACGCAGCAATTGTTGTGAAATCATCTTGCTGTGCGATTCGAATGTTCACTGCACCAGTTTATCAATCCAACGGGGTGCCCCACCCTCGCCGCGTCTTTGTCTTTGCGGCTAGGGTGGGATACCTCAAACCTCGTCTGCCCCCTTACGTTCCAGTAATACCAACCCTCCAACCACAACGAGCGCCACTGCCGCCACCTGCGGTCCATTCAGCGCGCCGCCCAGCAGCGCGCCGCGTCCCTCGGAGTCGCGCCAGAACTCGGTGATAAAAACCACCACGCCCGCACACAGCAACAACAACCCCACCACATCGCCCGGCTGGCGGCGCTGCGGCAGCCAGAGCAGCAGAAGAATCGAAAGCGTGAGAAACCCCAGTGCCGCGTACGCCTGCACCGGATGCAGCGCAACCCCCAGCGGAGCGCCAGACCAGAGAGCGGCCAGCGGGTCGGTGTAGGTGACGGCCCAGCGCGCCGCGGTTTCGGTTCCATAGCCCGAGCCGGCCAGCAGCGCGCCGAATTGCTCGAAGGCCATCCCCAGCGCCGCGGGCGCGGCCAGCGCATCGGCCGTGTTCCAGAGCGGGAGCCGCTGCGCGCGACCATACAAGACAGCCGACCCACCCGCGGCCAGCGCTCCGAAGGCCCCCAGCAGAGGATGATGAATCATTGCCAGCGTCAGCATCCACGAAGGGTGAAGGCGCAGGGCGCTCCAGTTAAGCGCCACCAGCAGCAGCCGCGAGCAGATGAGCGCCGCAAAGAGCGCAATCACGCACAGGTTCCAAATCTTGCTGGGATCGAGCCCCGTTGTGCGGGCCGTGCGTTGCGCCAGAAACAGCGCCAGCAACACTCCAACGGCCGCCGCCGCGCCATAGGACGGGATCAGAATCGAGCCGAGATGAAAGAGAACTGGATGCACCAGTGTCAGAATACGGCATTTGCGCTTATCGGGGTCCCCTATGAGCGATTGATGCTCATTGGGGTGATTGGGCGCGTCAGCCGCAATCCTGCGGGAAGGTAGAATCCGGCCCACGGGGCCGTGGCTGATGCGCCGGTGAACCCTTCCTAAGAAGGTGGAGCTCTCCGCGGTTCATTAGGCATTCCGGACTGGCGGACACGGCACACAGAACCGATAGTCGAGTTGAGCCCCTGTTCATTGAATGTTGGTTCAACCAGCGTTGATCGTCCCACCTGCTTTGCAGGCCGGTATCTAGTGCGAATAGTAGGAGTCAGCGTGGAAAATTACAAGTCTTGTATTGCAGGCTTGCTTTGTGCTACCGTTCTGAACCCGCTGTTTTTGGGCCGCCGGTTCCGAATCGGAGAGCGGCAACGGCGGCTATCCTGCTTTTCGTTCGTCTTCGAGCACTTCATCCAGCATTCCGCGCAGGCTGGCCGCGCGCCCCGTAGTCAGCCGCGCGCCGCCGCCCGGAGCCTTGCGAGCCTCTGAAAGCTCGTCGGCCAGATTCAGCGCCGCCAGAACGGCCACGCGCAGCGAATCCACTGTGCGGCCGCCCGCGGCCACGGTGCGCATCCGCGCATCCACCAGCGCGGCGAGAGCGCGAATGTGCTCTGTGTCCTCACCGGCCAGGTAGTAGGTCTGGTCGTAGATTTCGACGGCAACATGGCCAGGCCGGTTGCCGGATTGCTCTTGAGCCATGGTTGACCTCACAGTTCCAGCGCGTCCAGTTGAGAGAGGATACGCTCCACGCGCTGCCGCATCTGGGCGCGCTCCTCGCGCAGTGCGCTGACTTCCTTCTCAAGCTGTTCGGCCAGCGGGGCCTGCTCGCGCAGTTGCGTTTGCAGCGTGATGACGCGCTCTTCGGCGGTGGCGCGCGCCTGCCGCTCCCACTTGACGAGATTCACGGTGCGCTGAATCCGTTCTTCCAGCGCGGAGAACTCGTCGACGCTCAACGTCACAGCGCCTGAGTCCGCGGCAAATTCCGCAGTCACTTCCGCAACCTGTTCAGCCACTGGCTCCGTCTGCTCTTCCGGCTGTGCTTCTTCCACGACATCTGACTTCCACAACGATTCCGACATTGAAAAAACCTCCACGGGAATATGGCTTATCCGTGAAGTATAGCGCCAATCTCAGCTATTTTCCGCCTGACTGCGCAGCCGCGCCCCAACTTTGCCAACAGCATCGACCACGCGCGCCTGGAACTCCTGCAACTCCTCCTCGCGCAGTGTGCGGTCCGCGGCCTGAAAGGTCGCGCCCAGCAATAAAGCGTACTCGCCCGCGCCCAGCTTCGCATCGCGGAAGACCTCGCGCGCCCGCCACTCCACCAGCTCGGGAATCCGCAATCCGGCTACCGCCTGATCGATCGTTTCCCAGGCGATGCTCTCGTCCAAAACCAGCGAAAAATCGCGGCGAACCGGCTGGAAACGCGAGATCTCCCGCGCAATCGGTTGGCGCAACGGCAGCCGGTAGAGCCTGTCAAGATAAAGTTCGCCCAGCAGAACCGGCTCCTTCAACTTGCGCTCGGTGGCCACGCGCGGATGCAGTTGGCCGAACCAGCCCACGGTTGTGCCGTCCACCACCACCCGCGCGGCGCGATACGGATGCAGCCACTGCGGCGTCAGTCCGGCCTCGGCAGGGAAGCGGTCGAAGAGGAGGGCCCGCGAGTGGAAGCGCGCCATGACCTGCTCGACAACTCCTTTCAAGTCGTGGAACTCAATCGCGCGCGCCGGGTGGAGCGCTCCCTGCTCCGGCAGAGTTCCCACCGCGCCGAAGGAGAGCGCGGGCCGCTCGTCCACTTTTTCTGTCGTTCCGCTGAAGACCGTGCCCAGCTCGAACAGCCGCACGTCGCTCACGTCGCGATGCAGATTGCCGGCGATCATCGCCAACATTGCCGCCACCAGCGACGGCCGCAGCACGCCGGCTTCCTCGCTGAGCGGATTGCCCAGCGGAACCGCCAGTCCCGGTTGCGGCGCAGTCAGCGCGGCTTCGGCAGCCGAGCAGAAGGTGCTGCCAATCGCCTCATGGAAGCCGGCGGCCAGCAGCGTGCGACGCACTTCAGACTCGTGGACCGCCCAAGGCAGCGCGCGCACCCCTTCGCCAAAGGCCGGCAACGTGTTGGCAAAGCGGTTGTAGCCGTAGACGCGGGCGACTTCTTCGATCAAGTCGATCTCCCGTTCCAGGTCCAGCCGCCAACTGGGCAGCGTTACCAGCCAGGCCTCTTTGCCTTTCGCAAACTCCGCTAACCCCGCTAACTCCGCTTTTTGGGCTAACTCCGCTAACTCACATCCCAGCGCTTGTAACACTCCCTCAACCGTTGCCGCGGTAATGCCCTCTGCGTCAATCGTCGCGCCTAGAATCCGCCGCACCTCGCTCAGCTTGAGCTCGATTGGCTGGCGATTGGCGGTGCGCGCCTCCATCGCGGGCACCCGCGCATCCACCAGATCGCCCTCAATCCAGCCGCCATTCGCCAGCAGAATGCTGCTCACCAGCGCCGATGCCACCGGCCCTGCGTTGTAGTCCGCGCCGCGCTCGAAGCGATGGCTGGCGTCGGTGTGCAGCCCGTGCCGCCGCGCCGTTCGCCGCACCGCGACCGGGTCAAACCACGCCGCCTCGACCAGCACATTTTTCGTCTCCGCTGTAATCATCGAATCCCAGCCGCCCATCACACCGGCCAGCGCCACAGGCTTCGTGTGATCGGCCACGACCAGGTCTTCCGGGTCCAGCACGCGCTCCACACCGTCCAGCGTCTTCAGCCGCTCGCCCTTGCGTGCGCGCCGCACGATAATGCCACCTTCCAGCTTGTCCAGGTCGAAGACGTGCGTCGGCTGGCCCATCCCGATCCAGGCGAAGTTGGTTGCATCCACCGCATTGGAGATTTGCTTCTGCTCGAGCAGGCCAAAGTAAGTGGCCACCTCCGCGCCCGCGAACCAATCCCGCGAGGGGCCGATGGTGACGTCACGCAGTACCCGCGCCGTGAACCGCCCGCAGGCGTCCGCGGCTTCGATTCGAACGGAAAAGGGCTTGTCGGCTGGCCGGATTTCCGGCAGAGTGAAGTCCATCACCGGCAGCGAGAGCCCATAGATCGCCGCCGCCTCGCGTGCCACGCCGTAGTGGTTCATCGCATCCACGCGGTTGGTGGTAATGTCCATCTCGAAGAGCGAGCCGTTGCCGTCGCCCAGGTCGTAGACGCCCTCGACGGCAATGCCGCGCAGGGTTAGATCTTCGGCGAGTTGTATATCGGTCACGGGCAGACTGGGAAAATAACTACGAAGCCATTTGGTAAGTATCTTCATCGGTAAGACCTTTCATCAGCGGAGCTAGCGGAGTTAGTATTGTTAGCGGAGTTAGCAGGCGACGCAGTCAGTTCATCCTTCGTCTTGACCGTCCTTGTCTCGGCCAGAGCCGAAATCAGCCCGTTGATCAATCGCGCCACTTCCCATCCCTGGTCCATCAACTCCCGCACGAGCTTTTCATCGAGATAGCCAAGATCGCCGGCCAATTCCAGTTGCGTTTGCATCTCATAGAGAGACCCTCGTGCGGTTCCCAGAAAATGCCTGAACTGCAAATCAGTCAACCTCCCATGTCCCTCGGCGATATTGCTAGGCACAGACACAGCCGCACGTCGAATCTGAGTAAGTAATCCAAAGGCCTCAGACTTGGGCAACCTATGGCTGAGCGCATATGCACTCCGCGCCAGGGCCATCGCCTTTTGCCAGACAATCAGATCTCGGTAACGCTTTGGCCGTGCCATCACTTACCTCGCAACCGCGCCCAACTAACTCCGCTAGCTCCGCTAACACGCGCGCAGCGCGGCTAACTCCGCTCTCACACAAATTGTCCCAGGAATCGCATATCGCCTGCAAAAAGACTGCCAATCTCGCTGATTCCGTACTTCATCATCGCAATCCGCTCCACGCCCATGCCAAACGCGAAGCCGGAAATCTTCTTCGGGTCATAACCGGGCTGCTTTTCCGCCGCGTAGGCGAAGACCACCGGGTCCACCATGCCGCAGCCCAGCAGCTCAATCCAGCCTGAGTTTTTGCATTTGCGGCAGCCCTTTCCTCCACAAAAGATGCAACTGATCTGCACGTCCGCGCTCGGCTCGGTGAAGGGAAAGAACGACGGAAAGAAGCGCGTCTTCACCGCCGGGCCGAACAGGGCCTTCATCGCGTGGTCCAGTGTCCCCTTCAGGTCGCTGAAGGTGATGTTGGTGTCCACGCACAGACCCTCCACTTGGTGAAAGATCGGCGAGTGCGTCGCGTCGGCCGCGTCGTTGCGATGCACCTTGCCGGGAATCACGATGCAGACCGGAGGCGGCTGCGACTCCATCGTCCGCATCTGCACCGGCGAAGTATGTGTGCGCATCAGCAGCCGGTCTCTTTGCGAACGCCGCTCCTGCCCGGCCACCACCAGCGTATCCTGTGTGTCGCGCGCCGGATGGCCTGGCGGGAAGTTCATGCTCTCAAAGTTGTAGTAGTCGGTCTCCACCTCCGGCCCCACGCCCACCGAGTAGCCCAGCGCCGCAAAGACGCTGACAATCTCATTCATCGTGCGGGTGATCGGATGCTCGGCGCCCAGGAGCCGCTGCGTCCCCGGCAGCGTGATGTCGATGGCCTCGCGAGCCAGCGCCGCATCGGTCGGACCCGCGCCGAGCGCCTCGTCCAGCAAAGCCTCCACCACCGCCTTCAGCGCGTTGAAGCGCACGCCCAGCAGCTTCTTCGCCTCCACCGGCGCAGCCTTCAGCCAGCGGTCGGAAACCTCTTTGAGCAGGCCCTGCTTGCGCCCCAACCATTGCAGTTTGAAGCCGTCCACCGCCGCCTCATTGTCCAGCGCCGTAGCCGCCGCACGCGCCTGCCGCTCCAGTTGGGCAAACGCGGAGTCCAGCGCAGCCTCGTCAAATGCCGTCAAATTGGGAATCTCAATGTTCATATGCGTATACAAAAGGATAAACCACTGCGTGGGGCGGAATCTTGTATTCTCATCTGCATGAAGCTTCTACGCCTGACTCTCGCTCTGGTTCTTGCCGGCGCCGTGACGGTCCCGGCCGCCGCCCAATCCGCCGTTTACCCTCAGCAGGAGGGCTTTGTCGACGCCCATGGCGTGCTCATCTACTACAAGACCCTCGGCAACGGCCCGCCGTTGGTCGTCCTGCATGGCGGTCCCGGCGCCAGCCACGACTACTTCCTGCCCTGGCTCCTGCCGCTGGCCCGCACCCACCGGCTCATCTTCATCGACGAGCGCGGCTCCGGCCGCTCCCAGCGCCTGCAGGACACCAGCCTCTACACCGTCGAGGGCGACGTCGAGGACGTGGAGGCCGTGCGCGTGGCCCTCCACCTGGGCAAAATCTCGCTGCTCGGCCACAGTTGCGGCGGCGTGCTGGCCCAGGCCTACGCCCTCAAGTACCAGCAGAATCTCTCCCACCTGATCCTCAACTCGACCTTCGCCTCCACGCGCGAGATGAACGTGGTGCTGGCCCGCGAAAAGGCCGCCATGCCTCCCGCCAAGCTGGCCCGCCTGAACGAACTCGAAGCAGCCGGCCTCTTTGGCAAGGGCGAGCTGTGGGAGCACGGCCGCTACCTGGCGGAGTACGAGACGCTCGCCTGGGGCCCCGGCTACTTTCCCTTCCTCTACGGCGCGCGCCCCGACTCCAACTACGACCCCGCCGCCGGCAACGCCCCCACCAACTGGGAGCTCTACCGCGCCATGTGGGGCTCCGACGGCGAGTTCGTCATCGACGGGAACTTGCGTTCAGTGGAGTACGTGGAGCGCCTACCCTCGATCAAAGTCCCCACGCTGATTGTGGTGGGCGACCACGACGAGTGTGACCCCAGCCTGAGCAAAGAGATGCACGAGAAGATCGCCGGCTCGAAGCTCGTCATCCTGCCCAACAGCGGCCACATGAACTTCGTCGACCAGCCGGAACTGTGGCAGAAGGCCGTCGGTGACTTCCTGAGCGGGAACTGAGTATGTTCACACAGCAGGCATTTGCACTGTACGGTATGCGGTGACACAATGGATGCGCCGCGGAATGTTCTGAAAGAGAAGGGCGAATGCATGAAACACTGCCCGCAGTGCTCGACCGGCTATCCCGACTCGCTCGCCGCTTGCCCCACTCACCGGGTACCACTCAACAAGATGCGCAAGCGGAGGACAACCGCTTGGATACTGGCATTGCTTATCGGAGCAGCGGCGCTGCCAGCTCTCTCGCAACAGGACGAGGGGCCGATCCTGCGTCCGAAGAAGCCTATTGCCAAGCCGACAGGAGCGACCCTGCTGATGATGTGCGACCTGACCTGCGACTGGAAGCTGGACGGAACGCCGATGGGTCGGATTAACGCCGGCGGTTCTGCCAAGGCGAAGGTCGAACTTGGCCAGCATATGGTGGTTGCTACAACCGAAGATGCCTTCGACAAAGTGGAATATGAGATTAAGATTAGGACCGCAGAGCAGACCATTATGCGCATCTCGCTCCAGACAGTGCGTGATGCACGGCTCAAGGCCGACCAAGAGGCGCGAGATAAGGCGCAGCGAGAGTCCAGAGAGAGGGTCGAGCAAGAGGCGAGGGACAAGGCCGTTCGCGAACAGCGGGAAAAGGAAGAAAAAGAGCGTAAGCGTGTTGCGCAGGAGGAAGCTGCAGGTGTCTGGACCGATCCGGCAACGGAGTTGATGTGGGAGAAGGAGGATAACCAGCACTGGGTGACCTGGCAGCAGGCGACGGATTACTGCCAGAGATTGCAATTAGCCGGACACTCTGATTGGCGCTTGCCGACAATTGACGAGTTTAAGGGAATTTACGACCCAAAACTCAGTTATGACCCAAAAGTTAATATTGGCGACTATCATTTGAAGGGCAATCTGCACCTTGAAAACGGGTATGGATGGAGCAGTTCTCAAGGTAGTTATTCTGGGGAGAAGGAAGTATTCTCCTTCTACAATGGAATACACATATCCCAACGGCTCGATGAAAGCGATTATACTCGTGCGTTGTGCGTTCGCCGTTCTGGAGAGTAATGGGAGAATGACATGACGACTGACAAGCGGGAAGAAAAAGAAGAATGGATTGGGAAAGTTAATGCAGAACTCTTGCCAAAGCTGCTCGCGGATATTAGATTCAAAAATGGCGTGAAACTCACCAATAGGTTTCAGCACGAAGTCGATATCTGGAAAAGAACGGGGATATTCAAACAGGTCATCGAAATAGGTAACGAGTTGGCTGCTGCTGAGTGTCTGATATGTAGATTGCATAGCGACGACCGTTTGATTTACGAGCAGCCTATTATAGGCACAAAGAAGCTTATCGATTATTTGACTATAAAAGGATCAGGTCAGCACGAGTGGGTAGAAGTCAAAACAGTCGCCCCAGAATGGGTGAATGATGAAGCCGGTTGGCTGCGATATATGAAGATCGCAAAAGATTTTACTAATGCCAAACTTATCGTAGTCCGCGAGTATGAAGGCGCTGCAATCGCCGGGCAAGCATTCAAAACCAGATGGAGTTTTATTCAGCAAACCTCAGAAGGTGAAGCGCGCGCAGCCCTCATTCCAGATGCAATGAAAGGCCCCGTATGGCTGCTTTTTTGCTCTACAGGATTCGATTGGCATCGAGATGAACTCGAGGATTTTGCGGATTTCTATAGGACGGGAAAGCCAAGAGGAGATGACCCGATGAGTAACGCTACTGAACGCTATATGCGGGATGAGGGTCTATCTTTCAACCGCTTGCTTGCTGGATTTCATTACCTCGGTCGTAAGAAAAAAGAAGTTTCAGCTCATTGTTTTACGATGAATGTAACCGGACCGAGGATAGGTGCCTGAGCATTGCCGGGTGCCCCACTCTTGAACGAAACACAAAGCCTGGGTGCCCCATCCTACGCGTATTTTCCACCCCATCGCACAAAGTTCGCGCGCCGGGGACCCCGGTTTGCGTAGGGTGGGATACGAGAATCCCACACCGCTGTCCTTCATTCACCTTGATTTTAGCGGGGAAAGGTTCGTGGTTTCCGACCCTTTCCGCCATGCCGGAAGCGGTAGGCCGGGGATTCATCTCCGGCAATACGGCGGCACAACGGGACAGGGTTTTAACCCCTGAGGTATGCTTTTCACAGCCGGTCATGGAAACCTATGCGCTCACGACTACGACGTACCAAAGGCGCGCTCTCTTCGTCAGAACCGCGAATGCTGAGTTGCTGGTCAAGACGCTCTTCCACTATCGGGATCAAGGACGCTATCGGTTGCATGGCTTCGCCATTATGCCGGAACATCTGCACGTTTTGCTCACCCCGTCCGCGAACCAGACCATCGAGCGTTGCGCACAATGCATCAAGGGCGGATTTTCGCATGAGGTCCGCGCTCAGTTTGCCGGAGAAGTCTGGCAACCCGGTTTCCACGAGCACCGGATTCGCGACGGAGAGGATTATCGGAAACAGCTCGACTACATCGCGGCCAATCCTGCACGGAGGCGACTCGCCGATTATTCTTTCGTTCACACTCGCTTTCTGGACCGGCTTGACCCCATGCCTGTGCATATGAATAGCTCTTGATTGTCAGCAAGCACGGATGCGGACAATAAGCATACCTCAGGGGTTAAAACCCCGTCGATTCCGCCGGTGTATTTGTGGGGGTTGAAACCCCCGCCTACCAGTCACGGCCTACCGCTGTTTGAGTTTTCCCCCAGCTTGTCCACACCCCATCCATGAGGCGAAAAGATCAAATTCAAGCCTCTGTGCTCGCGTTTTCGACGTTTTCCTGTCGAAAACGCGAGAATAGCCGTTTATTGCCCATTTATTCCAAACGCAAAACGGCCCGGAATCCACAGGACTCCGGGCCGTATCGTTGACTTGCTGACTGGCACTTACATGCCGGCCTTCTCCGCCGCCAGGGCGACCTTGGCCTGCTCGACCAAGCCGGTAAAGCCGGCCGCGTCCTTGACGGCGATGTCAGCCAGAATCTTGCGGTCCAGCTCGACGCCGGCCTTTTTCAGGCCGTTGATCAGTTGCGAGTAGCTGAAGTTGTTCATCTTGGCGGCGGCCGCGATGCGCACGATCCACAGCGAGCGGAACTGGCGCTTCTTCTGCTTGCGGCCGGTGTAGGCGAACTTCAGGCCGCGTTCGACGGCCTCCTGCGCTGCCTGGTAGAGCTTGGACTTCGTAAGGAAGTATCCACTGGCTCTTTCCAGAATCTTCTTGCGGCGGTCACTCCGCTTGGTACTGCGTTTTACGCGGGGCATAGCGATTTCTCCATTTTGCGTTCGGTGATGCGGCTGGAGGCAGGAGGCCAAACCCTTTGCGGGCGGCTGTAAACCTCTTCACTCGCTTTGTACAAGCCTTGATCTCTCGTGTCCGCCGGAGCCGCCTCAATAAAAAGGCTGCCGTCCGCGGGACTCGGGGGCCGGGGCAACGCGTTTGCCGGGGCCCGGCAGCGCCCTCTCCGTCAGGAGAGGAGGCCACGATCAGGCGTAAGGAATCATGCGCGCTACCTTCTTGTAGTCGCCATCGGAAACCAGCAGGGTCCGGCCCAGCTTGCGCTTCGTCTTTGGCGCCTTCGAAGTAAGGATGTGCCG
>Ga0326727_10016036_pt1 | contig 15921 bp, 11 predicted proteins | sample MB2enrmetagenome_FD_207643 | JGI IMG/M metagenome (GOLD analysis project Ga0326727, IMG submission 207643) | Lab enriched peat soil microbial communities from McLean, Ithaca, NY, United States - MB29MY | ecosystem: Environmental > Terrestrial > Soil > Wetlands > Peat | place: USA: New York... | reverse complement strand
AATCTGTCACCCCTATCCTTCGGGCCGCGTGCCCGTCACTACCTAAGGCAGGAGCCGGATGAAGGCAAACTTCAAGTCCGGATCTGTGCGGGGGGTGCGGAGCAATTCGCATCCCTACCGCGACCGCCGCGGCCGCGGACACCAACTTAGCACACACGATTCCGGGCCGCGGCTCAGGATGACGACAACTTGGAAGTCGCTTGTACTACTCCCGTGCGAAAAAGGAGAGCACGCGAAGCGAAGGGTGGGAGCCCCTGCCCGCAAGAAACCCTTGACACTCGCTATGCCATATGGTATAGTCTATTCGTCAGAGGCCAAAGGTGCGGCACATGGCGAGCATTCCACATCAAACGGCAAGTGTGCTAAAACCTCCTGTCTCAGCACAGGGGTGCACCCCAGCTCACGATCCCCCACCATCCCCCGCGTCCTCCCGCCTGAGCGAGGGCGGCGGCCCGCGGGGGTTCGAGGACGAAGGCTCGGGATCTGCGCCTCCGGCCGCCTGGACAGGCGAACGCGAAGAGCTGACCGCCGACCGCCAAGAGCAGAAAGCTGACTCTTGTCCGTATCCCGCGATCTCCCGCCAACGCCCGCGAAAACCGTTGGCTCGAAAAACCGGCGCTGCGTGGATCCGGGGGCGAGGCCCTGGGTGAAGCGTTTACTTCCATCTCGTCGGCCCCGCTATAATGCCGCTGTGGCTTGCACTCCCCGAACCCCGGTTCGTGCTGGCATGAACAGCCGATGAGAATTGCCATTCTGGGCACTCGCGGCATCCCTGCCCGCTATGGCGGCTTCGAGACCTTCGCCGAGCAACTGGCGAACCGGCTCGCTCGCGACGGCCATGAGGTGGTGGTTTATTGCCGCCGTGCCTTTGCCGAACCCGGCGACGTGCTGGCTGCAGGCGTCCGGCGGGTGGTGTTGCCGGGCTTGCCCAGCAAACATCTCGATACCCTTTGGCACACCGCCCTCTCGACCTTCCACGTGCTGGCCGAGCCGGCGGATGTCGTGCTGATCTGCAATGTGGCGAACAGTCTTTTTGCCTGGATTCCCCGGCTGTTTGGCAAGCCCACGGTTCTGAATGTCGATGGACTGGATCGTAAGCGCAGGAAATGGAACGCTCTGGGGCGGGGCTTCTTGCTTTTCTGCGAGATGCTCTCGGCGGTCGCTCCCACCAGGGTAGTCACCGATTCTTTCGCGATTCGGGAGTATTACCGCCGCCGCTACCGTTGCTCCTCGACCATGATTGCTTACGGAGCCGAGGCGCCGGCGGAGGTGGCGGGGCCGCAGCAATTCGGCCTGACCCCCGGAGCCTATTTGCTCTATGTCAGCCGGCTGGAGCCGGAGAACAATCCGGAGTTGGTAATTCGGGCATATCGGGAAGTTGAAACCGGTTGGCCGCTGGCGATCGTGGGCGGCAACCCCTATCAGCCCGAATACGTGGAACGACTGAAGGCCCTAGCCGATCCCCGCGTCGTCTTCACTGGGTCAGTGTACGGAGAGGGGTACTGGTCGTTGCAGAAAGGGGCCGCGGTGTACGTTTCCGCGTGCGAAATCGGCGGCACTCATCCCACCTTAGTGGAGGCGATGGCCGCCGCCAACGCCGTTCTCTATCTCGATACCCCGGAGAACCGGGAGACCATGGCCGATGCGGGAATTCCTTTTCGCCCCGAAGTGGCCGACCTGGCGGAGGCGATGCGAACCCTCTTGCGGGACCAGGCGCGCCGGACGGAACTCGCTTGCCGCGGCCAGGCACGCGCCCGGCGCCACTACAGTTGGGACGCCATCGCCGCTCAGTATGAGAGGCTGTTCGCAGAACTGCTTGCCGACAAACCTCCCTCGCGAGACTAGAATGGTACTTTGCTGAGGAGCCAGTGCCCGCGTGTTTGCCCGCCGCTCACAATTCTTTGGAGTTCGCTACCTGCTGCAAGACTTGGCGCTCACGGCAGTCGCGTTCCCCGTTGCCTATTGGATTCGCGCCCACATTTTGACGCGGGTGCTGGGTTTCGGCCCTATTTACCCCATCCAGAGTTACTGGCCGCTGCTCCTGGGGATGCTGCTGTTGTGGCCGGTGGTTGGCGGCCTGCTGGGCACCTACCGCCGCATCGATCCCCGAAAGCGGCTGCAATTGGCGCGCGATGCTTTTGGGCCGCTGACGCTGGGCAGCCTGTTCGTCCTGGCGGGCCTGTATCTGGCTCATGGGCAATATATCAGCCGGCCCTTGGTGGTGGTGCTTTGGGCCGTAGACGCCACTTTCGTGGTGGCCGGGCGGCTGTTCGCTTTTTCCGCCGATTCCTGGCTGCGTCGCCGGATGGAGTGGTTTCGCTACTTTCTGATTGTCGGTACCGGCACGGCCGCGCGCGAACTGGGTTCCTTTATCCAACAGGGGGAAGCCCTGGGGGACCGGCTGATCGGGTATGCCTACACCGGCCTGCAACCTCCACCCGATTTGGCCGGGGCCTACCGGGTGCTTCCGGTGAAAGCGGTTCCCGACCTGATTGAAGCCCAACCGGTGGACGAGGTGGTGTTTGCCGTGTCCCGGGAAGAAATAGGTTCGTTGGAAGCTCTGCTGCGCCGCTGCCAGGAGGAGGGCGTTCACACCCGGGTTCATCTGGATTTCCTTCCCCTCAACGTATCCCGCGTCTACCTTGAGCACTTGCGCGACGTTCCCTTGCTGACCTTTGCCAGCGCCCCCTATAACGAGGTTCTGCTGGCGCTCAAACGCGGACTCGATCTCCTGCTGGCGGCAGCGGCAACGTTGCTGCTGGCGCCTTTGCTCCTGGCTATTGGCCTGCTGATCCGTTGCACCTCTCCCGGCCCCGCGATTTATCGCCAGACCCGCTGTGGAGTGGGTGGCCGCCGCTTCACCCTTTACAAGTTCCGTTCCATGGTGGCCGACGCCGACCGTCTCCGTCCGGCGCTGGATGTCTATAACGAAGCCGAAGGGCCGGTGTTCAAAATGCGTAACGACCCCCGGGTCACCCCGGTGGGACACTGGTTGCGCAAATTCAGCCTGGATGAACTGCCCCAGCTCTGGAATGTCATTCGGGGAGATATGTCGCTGGTGGGGCCCCGTCCGCCATTGCCCGACGAGGTATTGCAATACGAGAAGTGGCAGCGCCGCCGGCTGCGCATGCGTCCGGGCCTCACCTGCCTGTGGGCGCTCGAAGGGCGTAGCGGGGTGAAGTTCGACCGCTGGATGGAACTGGACTTGGCCTATATCGATAACTGGTCGCTCTGGCTGGATGCCAAAATCTTCTTGAAGACCATTCCCTACGTCTTCCGGGGACACGGGGCCTTTTAGGATGGCGCCGCTGGTCTCCGTGGTCATGACCACGTACAACTCCGAGGCTACTCTCGAAAGCTGCTTAGCGTCGGTGGCTGCGTCTGCATACCCGTCCTTCGAGGTGGTCATCGTCGACAATGCTTCCAGTGACGGCACCTGCGACGTTCTGCGGCGCTTCGAGCCCGGTTTTCGCGTGATCTACAATCGCGAGAATCGCGGCTTCTGCGGAGGACAGAATCAGGCCATCCGCGAGGCCAGGGGCGAGTGGCTGTTATCGCTCAATCCGGACATTTTACTGGCGCCGGACTTTATCGCCCAATTGATGTGTGCCGCCGGGCAAGCGCCCGGGCTCGGGACGCTGACGGGCAAGTTGCTGCGTTGGATTCCCGAAGAAGGGGATGGACGCTCGCGTCTGATCGATTCTACGGGCATCTATTTCACCCGCAATCTGCGCCATTTCGATCGGGGTTCCGAGCAGCCGGACCAGGGCCAGTACGACCGGCTTGAATACGTGTTTGGGGCGACCGGAGCCGCCGCTGCCTATAGCCGGCAAATGGTCGAAGATGTCTCCGTGGGAGGAGAGTTCTTCGATGAAGACTTCTTTGCCTACCGGGAAGATGCCGACCTGAGCTGGCGCGCCCAACTGTTGGGCTGGCGGTGCCTATACGTGCCGGCGGCGGTTGCCTGGCATGTGCGCCGGGTTACCCCCGCCCGCTTTCGCCGCTTGCCTCTGCCGATCAACTGGCACTCGGTCAAAAACCGCTTTCTGATGCGGGCCAAGAACATCTCCGGCTCCCTGTATCTGCGATTGTTGGCGCCGGTTATGTTGCGCGACCTCTTGATCGTCGGCTACTGTCTGCTTCGGGACCGCAGGCTGCTCTCTGCCCTTACGTACGTCTGGCAGCATCGCGACGAGCTTCGTGCCAAGCGCCGGCAAGTGCAAGCTCGCCGCCGGGTCGCGGATTTGGCTTTGCTCGGCTGGTTTTCCAACCAGCCGGCAAGCTTCCCCTTCGAAACAGAGGGGAGGTAGTCCCATGCAGGTTCGCGCGTACCGGCAGGACGATTTCGATGAGCTTTGGCGGCTGGACCGGGAATGTTTTCCGCCCGCCTTGGCCTATTCCCGAGCCGAGCTACAGCGCTATGTTAGCCGTCGCGGCGCGCACACCCTGGTGGCCGAGAGCACCGCTGGCGCCATCTCCGGCTTTGCCGTGGCGGAAAACCTTTCCATGCGGCCTCGGCCGGAAGACAACGGACGGGCGGTTGTCGGACATATCATTACTCTCGACGTGCGCAGCCACGCCCGCCGAAGGGGAATCGGGGGCATGTTGATCGATGCCGCTGAAGTCTGGCTGTGCGATGCCGGTTGCGAGGCCGTGTATCTGGAAACGGCGGTCGACAACCAAAATGCCATACGCTTCTACAAGAAACACGGTTACGGCGTGCTTCGCACCGTGTCCCGGTACTACGACAATCGGCTCGATGCCCTGGTGATGGGAAAACGCATATCGCGGAGCGTCATTCGGCTGAAGGAGTAATCGTCAAGGTGCGGACGGTTTGGGCTTGTTCCCTTCGTTCGCTCTCTCGATCTTCGCTCTCCTGTCCCCGGGCAACTCATGCGAGGCGGAAAAACGAGAGGCGGGCGCCTTGCCCCCCGGGTCAACTGTAAGCCCTGCCCGGAGGCAAGCCTCTTGCAGGTGCTCGCGGATAGCGCGAACGACATCAGGCTGCTGCGAAGCCGGTAAAGCGGCGAGTTCCGCCGCATCCTGCAACACCTGCATAGCGTTGGTGTACTCGTGGCGCCGCAGGTGAACGAACCCGAGCGTATCCAAAATCGCCGGATTTTCGGGGCACAGAGAGCGGGCCTGCTCCGCCAAAGCCAGCGCCCGGTCCAAGTGAGTCCCCCGCTCTGCGTACAGCCAAGCCAAGTTGTTGGCGGCAACGCCACTAGGCTCGCCATGGCGCACTGCGGCCTCGTAATCGGCGATAGCCGCATCGAGGTTGTTCTCTCCCTGCGCTGCCACTGCCGACACCAACGCCGCCGTCGCACCCGGTAAACCGGCCACCGATCGCCGAACTGCCTTCAGGTCGCCTCGCTGAGCGAAGATCCCAGCCAGCGTCGTGGCGGCGGACGCGCGCTGCCCGTCCATGCCTAAGGTCTTCTGTAAGCAGCGCTCGGCATCCGCCCGGAACCCCAGTTCCGCATAGAGGCGGCCGGTAAGCTCCATCAGAGAGGGCGAATTGCTCTGCGCTGCCGCATCTTCCATCTTGGCCAGGGTGCGGACGCCGATCTTACGGCGCCGGTAGATGCGAATCAAGCCTTCCATCGCCGCCTGAGAATGAGGGTCGAGCCCCAGGGCACGGTCGAATCGCAGCAGAGCTTCCGCATCGTGCTGCTGCACTTCCGCAATTCTCCCCAATAGCAGTTGGGGGAATGCGGCTTCAGGGTCCATGGCCGCACACCGCTCGGCAATGAGCTGGGCGTCGGAGAACCGGTGTTGCCCTAGCAACAATTGGGCATACAACTCCAAAGCCGCCCAGTCGCCCGGTTCGTCATGGAGCACCGGCAAAACATAGGCCTCGGCATTTTCCAGAGCGCCGCGGTGCAAGGAATCTCGGGCCAGAGCCAGTCGCACCGGCACCGAGCTGTCATCCAGATCCAGGGCATGCAACCAGGCCCTGCGCGCTTCCACGTTGTCCCCGGCACGGTATTTGGCGAGCCCATAGACATATTGGGAGGCGGACGATTGGGGAGCCCGCTCCACGGCACTCTGGCCCTGCGACTCGGCGAGCGGGACATCGCCCGCAGCCAAAGCCACTTCCGCCTGCAAGGTGGCAAAGGTGCCCGGATCGAGTTCGCCGCGATACTGATCCAAGTGCAAGCGCGCTGCGGCAATCGCCTGTTCCCGGTCTTCACTGCCGGGCACCATTTCCAGGTCCGCTTCGATGATGCGAGACGCCAATGCCGCCCGGCCCTCGCCAAGCGGGGACTCCTCCTTCTTCCGCCTGGCGGCCTGAAGCGCTCCCGACCGCATAGCATCGAAGTAGCGAGGCAGAGCCTGGTCCGCCCTGCCGGCCAGCAACTCGAAATCCGGCAAGGCGGTCGGCGACAGAGGCTGCATGGCGTCAACGCGTCGCAGGATGACTTTCGCTTCTTCGACGCGCAGTCCCTGTTCCAGGAATTGTGCCAGACGCAAGTTGGTGTGGGGAGTATCCTCGCGTGCGGCCGCCTGTCGATAGGCCTGCTCGGCGGCGGCCAGATTTCCCTCTTGCTCTTCCAGGCGGCCCAGTGCGAGTAACGGCATGGCGCTGCCGACCTGGGCGGCGGCGGCTCCTTTGAGGACGCTCCGCGCATCCTGCACTCGGCCTTGGCGCAGGTAGACATCGGCTAAGGCCACGGCCACATTGACTCGCCCCGGCTCGGCTTGCAGTACCTTAGTAAAGGCCATGATGGCAAGTTGATCTTGTCCCACCCCCGAAGATGCGGCCCCAAGCAGCGCCAGCACTTCGGGGTCTCCTCGGCCGGATTGGAGTGCCGAGATGGCCTGCTCGTGGGCAAGGTCCAAAGCGCCTCCGGCCAGGAGTATCTCGCCCAAACGGAGCCGGGCGCCGGCGTTGCTGCCGTCCGCATCCACCGCTTGTTGAAAAGCGTCGAAGGCGTCATTCGGTTGGCCCTGGCTCCAACGGCATTCTCCCAGGCGGTAGTAGATCTGCGACCGCAGGGTGCGGTCGTCCTCCGGAGTCCGTTGGACAGCCTGTAAATAAAGGCGACAGGCTGCGTCCATCCTGCCGTGACGTTCCAGAAGCCGGGCTAGCTCAAACTCGCGGCGTCCCAACCCCGAGCACCCCAGCAAGAACCCTACCAGGACGAGCGGGACGAGACCGAGCGAAAAGTGGGCGCGCATGGGCTCCTGCCAGATCGGGTTGTGCGTTCGCGGGCTGGTTCCGCAGGACTGGGGCAAGCGCTGCGGCGAAACGCGCCCGCGGAAGCGGAAGCCAACTCTCTTCAAGATGTGATTTCCGCCCTCTTCGTTGTCGAACTCTGGGCAAAATCGGGCATCGTGGAAGTCCTTTTCAATTGGCCGCAGGCGGCAAAGATGTCCCGGCCACGCGGAATCCGAATATAGGCGCCAATCCCGGCGCGTATCAGGAGGGATTGAAAGTCCCCGACACGCTCCGGCGAGGGCGTACTAAATGGTATTTCCGGCCCGGCATTGAGAGCGATCAAGTTGACCTTGCACCGGATTCCCCGCAGTAGCTTTACCAGTTGCTCCGCGTCCTCGGGTCCATCGTTCACATCCTCGAGCAGGACATACTCGAAGGTTAGACGTTCACGCTCTCGTAAAGGGAAATCCCGAGCCGCGGCCATAAGCTCTGCAAGCTTCCACTTCCGATTCAAGGGCATTAAACGCTCCCGCAAAGCGTCATTGGGGGCGTGGAGCGAGATTGCCAATCTGGGCCGGATCGGCTCGCCGCCCAACTCCCGAATGCGGGGCACAATTCCGGCGGTGGACACCGTCATGTGCGATTCTGCGATGCCGGTGCCCCGCACCAGCAAACGCACCGCCTGCATGAAACTGTCGTAATTGAGAAACGGTTCGCCCATGCCCATGAACACCAGGTTGAGGCGCTCGCGGCCCAGATCCACCCGATGCTCGTTGAGCACTGCTTGCACTTGCCCAACGATTTCACCCGGGCGAAGGTTGCGAGTTGCGCCCAGCAGCGCCGTCATGCAGAACCGGCAATTGAGCGCGCAACCCACCTGGCTGGAGACGCAAATGGTCGCTCGACGGGGCTGACCGGCTGCCCGGCTCGGCGTTCTCGGGTTAGCCAAACTGGCAGCGGCGGCTGGCGGCAGGGCCGTGCTCTCGCTTTCATCGCTCCCCTCACCGCCATCGCCGTCGGGCATCCATACCGTTTCCACCCTCTCGGCGTCTGCGAGTTTCACCAGGTAACGAATCGTCCCATCGGCTGAGTAAAACCTCTGTTCCACCACAGGCGCCCCAACCGTGAACCGCTCCCCGAGCCTCCGGCGAAAGTCTTTGGGGAGGGCTGTAATGTCGTCCAGGGCCCGGATCCGTTGCCGGTACAGAGCTTCGAACAGTTGACGAGCCCGGTAGGGAGGCTGCCCCAACTCCTGCACAATCCTCGTAAGCTCATCAATCGAAAGGCCTAATAGTTCGAATTGCGGCGTGGCTGCCATGCATCCAATTACCTGATTCATAGTTTTAGATTCGCGCGGCCATCGGTTCGGAGCTTTTAGTTCCGGTCCTCTGGCGCCCAGCGAACCACGACGCTGCCGCTCTTGCCCGGCGGATGCTGTGTATCATAGCTGGTTGGTTCCGATAGTCTCCGTTGCCGCCCGAACCGTGCCCTGCCATAACGGAAACGGCCGCGGGTCAGAATGCTCAAATCAGAACGCCTAAAGAGGGACACCATGGTCGATGAACTCCGCAACGTCCAGCGCACCGTACTTAGCAATGGTCTGACCATTCTCACCGAGCCGATGGACCACATTCGATCGGTCTCGATCGGGATTTGGGTCAAGGCGGGTTCCCGTCATGAAGATGCGGAGGCTAATGGGATCACGCACTTTATCGAGCACATGGTCTTCAAGGGAACGCACAACCGTAGCGCCGAGGATATCGCCCGGCAGATCGATTCCATCGGCGGCAATATGGACGCTTTTACCGCCAAGGAGTGCATCTGCTTCAACGTCAAGGTGTTGGATGAGCACGTCTCCTTGGCTCTCGAGGTTCTCAGCGATTTGGTGCTCAACCCCGTCTTTGCCGAAAAGGAAATTGTCCGGGAACGAAGCGTCATTCTGGAAGAGATCAAAATGGACGAGGACAGCCCCGACTACCTGGTGCATGAGATCTTCACCCAGAATTTCTGGAAGGATCATCCCTTAGGCAAGCCGATTCTCGGCACCAAGGAAACCGTTCGCCGCTTTGAACAGCCCACGGTGCTGGATTGCTGGACGCGCCGCTTCTATCCGGGCAACTTGATCGTTTGCGCCGCGGGGCGGATCGATCACGACCGCTTCGCCGAGCAGGTGCGCCGCCATTTCGAGCCTTTGGCTCCTTTGAAGAACGGTTTTCACCAGAGCCCGCCCACGGTACGGCCGCGCATTATCATGCGGAACAAAAAGTCCCTGGAACAGGTGCAGATTTGCCTGGGTGTGCCCTCGCACCCCATAGTCCATGAACGCCGGTACACCTCTTACATTCTAAGCACGGTGCTGGGCGGCGGCATGAGCTCCCGGCTCTTTCAAAATGTCCGGGAACGCCAGGGCTTGTCGTATTCCATCTACAGCGAACTCAACCCCTACCGCGATACCGGGTGTCTCTCCGTCTACGCCGGATCCTCCCGGGAGAACGCTTCCAAGGTGGTGCAGTCGATAGTGAAGGAGTTTCATACGCTCAAGACGGAGCAGGTCTCGGCCGACGAGCTGCGCCGCGCTAAGGACCAGCTTAAGGGAAGCTTGCTCCTGAGTCTGGAGTCCAGTACCGCCCGCATGTCCAACTTGGCCCGTCAAGAGATGTATTTCGGCCATTTCATCGACTTCGACGAGATCATTCGCCGGGTGGAGGAGGTTACCGCCGAGGACTTGGTGGAGCTTGCCCGCGAGTTCTTCCGCGGGGAAGCTATTGCCGTGACCGTGCTGGGAAATCTCAACGGCCTGAAGCTCACTCGCGAGCAGCTTGCCTGCTAAGGGAAGGCCAGCCAGAGGGATACGCCCTATCGTCACCTATCGTCAGCCGCAAGGTGCTGCTATGCTGAGTTTCCGGGCGCCACACCGATGCCGAAAACCGCAGTTCCAGGTATCCCGATTAGCACAGATTTCTTACGCGAAGCCCTCTTGCGCCGTGTCCGGCGCCATGTGGATCCGCTGCCCAACTCGAACCTGAGTGCTCGGGTAGTAGCCAAACCCCTGGCTCTTACCATTCGCGATCTCACCATTGACCGCATGCTGGAGTCGGAAGATCGCTACCGCGCCGCCCAGGCCAAGCGCCTCTATTACCTCTCGATGGAGTTTCTGATCGGCCGCTGCCTTTCGGACGCGCTCTGCAACTTGCGTCTTACCGAGGCGGCTCGAGAGGTGTTGTCGGAAATCCAGATCGATCTCGACGAAGTGCTGGATCTGGAGCCCGATGCCGGGTTGGGCAACGGCGGCCTGGGCAGGCTGGCGGCATGTTTTTTGGAGTCGATGGCCACTCTGGGCCTTCCTGGAACCGGCTACGGCATCGATTACGAATTCGGCATGTTTCGGCAAGAGATTGTCGACGGCTACCAGCAGGAACGGCCGGACCGGTGGCAGAATTCCGGATTTCCCATGTTCTTTGCGCCAGCCGTCGAGCCTTATCTGGTGCCGGTTTACGGCGTGACCGAGCAGGGCAACCATTCGCAAGCCAAGTCTGCCTGGATCGGCTATAACCAGATCATCGGGCTTTCCCGGGACCTGCCCATCGTGGGCTTCGGCGGCGCCACCGTAAATTGTCTGCGGCTGTTCACGGCCCGGTCGCCGGAAGACTTCGATTTCGAGAGCTTCAATCAAGGCGACTACATTCGTGCCGTCGAGAAAAGGATCGCCCACGAAAACATCTCGCGCGTGCTTTACCCTTCCGACGGCGTAAGCGCCGGCAAAGAACTGCGGCTCTTGCAGGAATACTTCCTGGTTGCCTGTTCTCTGCGTGACATCATGCGCCGCCTCCAGCGGGATGGGCAAAGTCTGGAGCGGCTGCCCGAGCAGGCCGCCATCCAGATGAACGACACTCACCCCACTTTGGCGGTGGTGGAACTTATGCGGGTGCTGGTCGATGAACAGGATATGGCTTGGCAGCAAGCCTGGGAGCTGACCACCGCTACGCTGGCGTACACCAACCACACCCTCATGCCTGAGGCCCTGGAGAAGTGGCCCATTCCCCTGCTGCAACGGGTGCTGCCCCGGCACCTCGAGATCGTCTACGAGATCAATCAGCAGTTGATGGCGACCGTGGCCCGCACGTGGCCCTCGGATTCCGGCCGGCAGCACCGCATGTCGATTATCGAGAACGGCAATGTCAACCAGGTCCGCATGGCGCACCTGGCCATCGCCGGTTCCCATGCCGTGAATGGGGTCTCGGAGTTGCACTCTCGTTTGCTGCGCACTTCGCTGGTGCCGGATTTTGCCGACCTATGGCCGGAGCGGTTCGGCAACAAGACCAACGGAGTGACGCCGCGGCTGTGGCTGCTCAAGGCCAACCCGTTGCTGTCCGGCCTGATTGCCCGCACGCTGGGCCATGAACGCTGGATTACCGACCTCACCCAGTTGCACGCCCTGGAGAAATACGCACGCGATGCCGCCTTCGCCGAAGAGTTCCTGAAGCTCAAACGGCAGAACAAGGTTCGTCTTGCCGCTCTCATCCTCGCCAAGACGGGCGTCCAAGTGGATCCGGATTCCATGTTCGACGTGCATGTCAAGCGGATTCACGAATACAAGCGGCAACTGTTGAACCTGATGCGCATCGTTCACGAATATCTGCGCGTGGTGGAGGACGGGGCCGAGGTGGAAACCCCGCGAACCTACATTTTTGCCGGAAAAGCTGCGCCGGGGTATTGGGCCGCCAAACAGATTATCAAGATGATTCACAATGTGGCCCAGGTCGTCAATAACGATCCCCGGGTGGCCGATCGCCTCAAGGTGGTCTTCCTCCCCGATTATCGGGTCTCGCTGGCTGAGGTCATTATTCCGGCCGCCGACCTCTCCCAGCAGATCTCGACGGCGGGCATGGAGGCATCCGGTACCGGCAACATGAAGCTGGCGCTCAATGGCGCCCTGACCCTGGGAACCTTGGACGGCGCCAACATCGAGATGCGCGAAGAGGTCGGCGAGGAGAACTTTTACCTCTTCGGAAACACGGCGGAAGAACTGGACCGGCTGCGGGCGCGCGGCTACCGCCCCCGCGTCTTCTATGAAATGGTGGAAAGCCATCGGCGGGTCATGGATGCGCTCGGGTCCAACTACTTTTGCCCGGACTCGCCCGGGCAGTCCGGCTGGATCTATTACTCGATCCTCGACCAGGGGGACCGCTACTTCCACCTCGCCGACTTGACCAGCTATTTGCAGGTCAGCGGCGTGGCCGAGCGGGAATACGCCGATCGCAGCCTGTGGGCCCGCAAGGCCATCCTGAACGTGGCCCGCATGGGCAAGTTCAGCAGCGATCGCGCCGTCAGCGAGTACAACCGCGACGTCTGGGGCTTGCCGCAGTTCTCGTGAGTTAGCTGAAGGCCGACATGGTAGTGCTGAACGCCTGGGTGGCGGCTTCCTCCAGAGACTTCTTGCGCAGCTCCTTGCTTAAGACTTCCACGCCGAACGGTCCGGTGTAACCCGAGTTCAGCAGGCAAGCGACGAACCCCTTCACGTCGAATTCGCCCTCTCCGACGAAGCACCGATGATTGACCGTGTCCTCGTGCAGGCTCCAGGGACACTTCATGGTGCCGTCGTTGAGTTCCACGCCCAGCAGATACTGCTTGGGAATGCGGGCCACATCCTCATAGGGGATTCCGAGCTTTACCACGTGCCAGAGGTCGATCATGATGCCGCCGTTCTTGGCGTTGGCTCCGGCCACCATTTCCAGAACCGACGGCAGGGTGGTGAGGGCGCAATCGCAGATTAGCTCATAGACGACCTTGGTGCCGTGGTTGGCCGCATCGGCACAGACTGCGGCAAAAGACTCGATCAGGCGAGGCATGGGAACTTTCTGGTTCTCGAAATCGCCGACTTTAATATGGCGCGCGCCGAGAGCCTCCGCTGCCGTCAACAGGAACTGCTTGGTCTTGTCCGACTGCTTCTTCCTTTCCCCATCGAGGAACCAGTCGCTCAGAAACTGGACTTCGACATGCTTCATGCCGTAGTCGTCGAGGATCTGCTTCATTTCCTTGAGGCTGCGGCGCTCCATCGTATGTTCCATGTCGACCGCCAAAAGCTCCATCCCCTTAAAGCCGGCCTTGGCTGCCGTCGCGACCCGGTCCTTAAATTCAAAGGGGCTATGCTCCTGGGATCCGTGAGGCTCGGCGGAGCCCGCCAGCGTCCAGTACGAAGCGATCAATTCGACATTGGTGGCCATTGCCCGTCCTTGTAAGAGCAAAACTGAGTGCCATGCTACTTGAGGACGCCAAGTGCGTCAATCGGCATGCCGGGGAGCACCGCTTGCAGCCGCATGCTCAGGTCCACGGCCTGCACCGAGTGGGTGAGAGCGCCAATAGAGATGAAATCCACTCCGGCTTCGGCATAGGCACGGACGTTCTGCAGGGTGATGCCCCCGCTGGCTTCCAGGGGCACCGGCCGGGAGTGGCGCTGGACGCGTTCCACCGCGCGCCGGCAATCCTCGGGACTCATGTTGTCCAGCAACACCGCTTCCGCGCCGTGCAGCAGAGCTTCTTCCAGTTCCGCCAGGGAACGTACTTCGATTTCGATGGCCCCCTTCTCGGGACGATGCTGCTGGGCGCGTGCCAGAGCGGCGCCGATGCCTCCGGCCAGATAGATGTGGTTGTTCTTGATCAGCATGCCATCGCTGAGATCCAGGCGATGATTGCACCCGCCGCCGCAGGTGACCGCGTACTTATCGAGCAGGCGCAAGCCAGGGGCGGTCTTGCGCGTGTCGAGAATGCGGGCTTTGGTCCCGGCGATTTCTTCGACGTACCGGCGGGTGGCCGTAGCGATGCCGCTGAGCCGCTGCAGCAGGTTCAAGATGACCCGCTCGCAGGAGAGCAACGCCGCTGCCGGGTGCTGTACCGTGACCACGACTTGGCCGCTGGTGACCGGCACTCCGTCGCCCATCCCGGGGCTGAGAATCACCTCGGGGGGAGGAGTGGGTACGCCCTTAAGTTCGGAAAAGATCTCCAGGCAGCAGGCTATCGCGCCCAATCCAGCCAGCACGCAATCCTGTTTGGCCAGCACGCGAGCGATGGCCATTTGGTTAGGGTTTACGCAGGCGGGAGTGGTGGCGTCGCGGGTGGCGCGGTCTTCTTCCAGTGCATTGCGGAGAATAGCGGTGATTTGCGGGTTCTTCCAGTCCAAAGCCGTCGCCTCTTTCGGCAAACTTGACCCATTTACGTCAGTTTTTTGAACTCCACTGCATGGCCGGGAATTAACCACGGAATCCATGGAAAGCACGGAAGAGTTCCGCCACCCGGACATCGGACATCCCTTGTATTCTTCTCTGCCTTTTCCGTGTACTCCGTGTCTTCCGTGGTTAAATCTCCCTGGGCATTACAGCACCATGGAGGCCTTCCAGCGCAGCCCTGGCCTTGGCCTGCAGGGTTCGGACTTCTTCGCGCCGTTGGCGCAGGCCTTCGACCACCGCGAGCGGGGCTTTGGCGAGGAACTTCTCGTTGGCCAGTTGGCGGTCGCCGTTCTCCGCTTCCTTGTCCAACTTGGCCAGTTCTTTCTGCAATCGTTCCCGCTCCGCCGTCACATCGACAGGACGCTCGTAGAGGACGCGCACATCGAAGCGGGCGCCGCTGCGGGAGTTGGCCTGCTGCGCCAGAGACTGGGAGACGAATTCGACCTGCTCCACTCCGGCCAATCGCAGTACCGCCTCCAAATTCCCCTGCACTAGCCGGCGGATCTCGTCTTCCGCATGCACCTCGATGGGAATGCGCAGCTTGGGTTCGATCTTGAGCTCGGCGCGCAGGTTGCGCACGGTGACGATCAGATCCTGCAGGATCGCCATCCGGATTTCAACTTCATGGTCGATGAGCTGGGGATCGCCTCGGGGATACTCGGCCAGTGCAATGGACGGGCGCGGAGCGTTTCCCCGATAGATGGCCTGCCACAGCTCGTCGGTGATGAACGGCATGATGGGGGAGAGCAGCCGCAACGCGGTTTCAAACACCGACTCCAGCAGATGCAAGGCAAAGTCCCGTTCCGCCTTCGCCAACACGGTCTCGCTGCCCATCAACCGGGGTTTCAACAGCTCGATATACCAGTCGCAGAATTCTCCCCAGAAGAAGGTGTAGATCACGTTGGCGGCTTCGTTAAATCGGTACTCCGTCAGGGCGGCATTCATCTGTTGGGCTACTCGATTGATCCGCGACAAGATCCAGCGGTCTTCCAGCGAGAGGGCACGCTCGCGGTAGGTGTCCACGGCGCCGGCGGCGACTTCGCCTGCCCGGTCGAGGTTCATGAACATGAAGCGGGCGGCATTCCAGATCTTGTTGGCAAAGGCGCGATAGCCTTCGGTCCGGCTCTCGTTGTAGGCAATATCGGTGCCGGGAGAAGCCATGGCGGCCAAGGTAAAGCGCGTGGCGTCGGTGCCGTACTTCTCGATCACGTTAATGGGATCGATGACATTGCCTTTGACCTTGGACATCTTCTGGCGCTCCGCATCGCGCACCAAGGCGTGAATATAGACGTTGCGGAAGGGCACGGAATCGTCCTGCCGCTTGCCGTCCCCCGAGGCCAGCTTGACGGCCGCGTCCTGCCGGTGCTCGGCCAGGAAGTGGCAGCCCAGCATGATCATGCGGGCCACCCAGAAGAAAAGGATGTCGAAGCCGGTAATCAACAGGGAAGTCGGGTAGAAAACTTCCAGGTCACGCGTCTTCTCCGGCCAGCCCAGGGCGGACATCGGCAGCAAGCCGGAGGAAAACCAGGTGTCCAG
>Ga0326727_10016034_pt1 | contig 15923 bp, 17 predicted proteins | sample MB2enrmetagenome_FD_207643 | JGI IMG/M metagenome (GOLD analysis project Ga0326727, IMG submission 207643) | Lab enriched peat soil microbial communities from McLean, Ithaca, NY, United States - MB29MY | ecosystem: Environmental > Terrestrial > Soil > Wetlands > Peat | place: USA: New York... | reverse complement strand
CTCGCCCGCGTTCGTGGACGTGATCATTGAGCGCTGGCAGAAGCTTACGGGGAAGCGGGCCACGCTCGACGGCGATGGGCGCACGTTTGAGGAAGTGGCGGCGGCGCGCGTTCCGGAGGTGGTGGCGGAGGCCGACGCAGCAGACGCCTCCGTTGCCCCTGCGTCCGAATCCCGTTTCTCCTTGAAGCGACTGGCTCGGTGGGTCGCGCAGCGTGGAAGGTAAGGCAAGGGAGGGCGCATGAATTCGCGGGTCCTGTCTGGGCCCGGCGCCGGCGCGGGTGAATTTGTTGCGAAGGAGGGCTAGTTAGGACCCTGAAAAAGGGGTTTCCATGGCATAACGACCATGGCTGGAAAGTCCCCATGGCGCACCTGGGTTGAAAGCAAGTTGCCGCATGACGGTCTCCACCCCCGAACTCGCAGCCGCCTTCGGCATCTCCCGCCAGCGCGTGAACGAGCTTGGCCGCAAGGGCAAGATCACCCGGGAGCCTGACGGCCGCTGGGACGTGGACAAGGTGCGCGCGGCGCTGGGCCGGAATCTGGACATCCGCCAAATGTCCCCCGCGCGTGGCGAAGCGCCGCCGCAGACAGTCGGCAGGCGACCAACCGACCCGCCGCGAAACGGGGTATTCACTGGTGATCCTGGTGGGGTGAAATCGGGTGGAATGGGGACGGACATGATTCCAGACACCGGCCCGGCCGTAGGTACGTTGGCCCACGCGCAACTGGTACATGAGACCGCGAAGGCGAAGAAAGCGGCGCTCGAAGCGCGGCGGCTGGAAGGTAGCTTGGTTGACCGCGAAGCAGTGGAGGCCGAGTGGACCGCAATAGGCTCAGAGATTCGGGACAGAGTAATGGCGTTGCCGTCCCGTGTGATCAATCGTTTACCCAGCGAATGGAGATCGCAACTGCTGCCCGTGATCGAAGAGGAGGCGCGGTCGATGCTAACCGTGCTGAGTGATGGAATCCGCTCCGCTTCAAGGGCTGCGTGATGCGCTTGCCGATGCCTTACTTCCGCCGCCGATCCTGCTGCTTTCGGAATGGGCGCGAAAGAAGTTCGTGCTCAGTTCGGACTACGCGGGTACGACCGGGGATTTTGTGCCGTACCCGTACCAGATCGAGCCGCTTGACGTCCTCGGTCCTTCGAACCCGGCGGAAACTATGTGTTTGATGTGTGGCGCCCAGATGATGAAGACGCTCCTCATGATGATCCTGCTCGGCTACGTGATCGACGCCGAGCCGGGGCCGGTCCTGATCGTCCAGCCCAACGAGGCCGACGCCAAGGCTTTCTCTGCGGAGCGCGTGGCACCCATGCTGCGCGACCTGCCGTGTCTGCGAGGCAAGGTCCACGAGGCGAAATCTCGTGATGCGGGCAACACCATCCTGCAGAAGCGCTTCAACGGCGGGTCTATCGCGCTCACCGGCACGGTATCCTCCCGCGGTCTGCGCCGCCGCTCAGTGCGCTACCTGCTGTTGGATGAGATCGATGGCTACGAAGACACCCGCGATGGCGATCCGGTTTCACTGGCCGCCGCGCGCACTTCGAAGTTCTGGAATCGCAAAATCGTCAAATGCTCAACCCCGACCTCCGAAGGCCGGAGCCGGATCGCCGCAGCGTTCGAACTCTCCGACCAGCGGCTCTACTTCGTGCCCTGCCCGCTGTGCGGAGAGATGCAGGCATTGGAGTGGAGGCCGTCTCCCGATTCTGGCGTTCGATGGGGCGACGTCGACGGCCAGTACATCGAGCCGGAAGCGGCTATATACCAATGCGCAGGATGCCATGGGCTTATCCCCCATCACCGCAAACTGGAAATGCTGCGGGCTGGCGAGTGGCGCGCGACGAACCCGGATGGCAAGTATCCCGGCTTCCGAATCTCCCGGCTCTATTCCCCGGACTGGGCCTGGGGCAAGGTGGTGACTGACGCCGATGAGGGCTGGATTCCAGCGCAGGGTCACCCAGAAAAGTTGCGAGTCTTCGTCAACAACACCCTGGCTGAGACCTGGCGCGAGCCCGGGGAGGCTCCGCCGGACTACGAGAAGCTGATGGGCCGCAAAGAAGATTACTCGCTCGGTGAGGTTCCCGACGGCGTGTTATTCCTGACGGCGGGTGCGGATGTCCAGAAGACATGGCTCGAAGGCTACGTTTGGGGATGGGGCAGGAATCGCCAGCGCTGGCTCGTGGATTGGTGGCGCATCGACCAATCGCCCTTTGAGCCGGGCGCGTGGGAGCAACTCGAGGCAAAGCTTCAGCAGACTTACCGCCATCCCTCCGGTGCCGAGTTGAGCATCGTCCGCATGTGCATCGACTCCGGTTTTGCCGGCAACGAGGTCTATGCCTTCTCCAAGCGGCACGGCTCCTCGCGCGTGCTGGCTGTGGATGGCCGCCCCACTGGCCGGGCGCTGGTGGACCCACCCAGGCTGGTGGATCTCACAGTCCGAGGCCGAAAGATCACCCACGGCTGCAAACTCTGGCCGGTCAACGTCTCGATGGCGAAGCAGGAGCTGTATGCGCAACTCAACCGCGAGCGGCCGGCGCCCGGCGATCCGTACCCGGCGGGGTGGGTCCATTTCCCGATCGATGCCCCCGAAGAGTTCTACCGGCAGTTGACCTCCGAGGAATTCAGGCTGAGCGTCCGAAAGGGCGGCGTCCGGAAGTACCACTGGGAGCCGATCGAGAACCGTAGACACGAAGCGCTCGATTGTGCGAACTACGCGCGCGCCGGCGCCTTCGTGTTGGGAATTGACCGCTTCGGGGAAGCGCAATGGGCGCATCTGGAGAGTCTGCTGAATGTGAAGACGTTGCCGGCGGCAGCGTCAACGCAACAGAAGAAAGGCCCCGATTACGCCGCCCTGCGGACACAGGAGCAACAGGCGACAGCGCCATCGCCGCCGGCCGAAACCGCCCCACAGCCGGTGGAAGCACAGCAGCAGCAACAGCGGCAGCCGCGGTATATCGGCCGCTTCGACGTGACCAACTGGCTGGGATAACCCATGGCACTTTCGCTCGCACAACTTCAGGCCAACCTAGACGCGATCAACACGGCAATCGGCAGCGCAGTGTTGAGCGTGCGGTTCCCCGATGGCCGCCAGGTGACGTATAGGACTATGCAAGAGCTTCGCCTCGCCAAGGCTGATATCGAGGACGGGATTCGCACCTACGGCGGGAGCAACGCGAGCAAGTCCACTTTGGGGCAAACCAGGCGGGGGGATGGCCCCTGTGGCCCGGGGTTTCCGGGATGGGGGCATTGGTAGATGACCGTTGATCCCAGTTTCATTCGTTGCGATTGCGGGGACAGTGTTTGGGTGATAGATAGGGCTACCGCCGAGTTCACTTGTCGCAACCCGAAATGCAAGAACTACGGTAAGGTCTTCCTCCCGAAGTCGCTTCGGCCAACCATTGAGCGCGTAAAGGGAGCCGATTGGAAGCCAGCTATTGACGAACGTTACGGCCACAAAATATGAGGAATCTTTTCCGCAAACTGGCAAGCCTCTTCGGCGAAAGTCCCAAGAGTCTCTTTGCGCTGATCCGGCAACCACGGCCGGCTTCAACCTCGAAGCTCTACGTGATTGAGGTGGACTTCAATTTCGGTGAGGATCAACGCCGCGCCCTGGATGAAGCCCTTAACCCCATCCGAGCCAAGTACAGCCTGGATTTCTTCGTGGTCGAACCCGGCCTCAAATTGAAGCGATTCGATGACTTCTGACACCCTCACGCCCGAAGTATTGCCCGCGGCCTCCCGTCTGCCAGTCCTGCGCCGCGACTGGTCCGTGCCGCAACCGATGACCGTACAGCGCATGAGGGCGCAATTGGTCTCGGAGTACATGGACCGCCACGCTCAACGGTTCAGCTATGACGGAGCATCGGCCGGCCGCCGCACTCATGGCTGGTACGCCCCATCCTCGGACGCCAACGTCGAGTTGATGGGATCGCTGGTGTGGCTTCGCAACCGGAGCCGCGAACTGACCCGCAATAATCCCTACGCGGTTAAAGCGGTCGAGGAGTTGGCGGGAAACGCGGTCGGGACCGGGATCGTCCCGCAGGCAAAGACGGGCGACGCCGGAATTGACAAGACCATCGATACCGAATGGGCTTACTTCGTCGAGCAGTGCGACACGCCGCAACGTCTCGACTTCTACGGGATGCAGGCATTGGTCATGCGGACCATGGCTGAGAGTGGCGAGGCTGTCCTGCGGTTCCGGCCGCGGCTCACGGAAGACAATTTGCGCGTGCCGCTGCAACTCCAGTTGCTCGAGGCGGATTTCCTCGATCAATTCCGCACGATGGGAACGGTCAACGGTCACGTCATGCAGGGCGTGCAGTTCGATCTATTGGGGCGCCGGGTGGCGTACTGGATCTACACGTATCATCCCGGCGGCGTCCTGATTCTCAATCCGCGCGGCGGCATTGTGAGCCAGCCGGTGCCGGCCAGCCAAATCCTGCACGCCTATCGCGTGCTCCGGCCAGGCCAGGTGCGTGGCGTGCCCTGGCTGGCGCCGGTCATGCTGGCGCTCCGCGACCTGGACGATTACTGCGATGCGGAACGGGTTCGCAAGAAGATCGAAGCCTGCATGGTGGCGATGATTACGCAGGCGGAGGGCATCGAGGGATCGTGGATGGGATACAAGGGAACCGATCCGCTTACGAGTCATCCAGTGGAGAGCTTCCAGCCCGGCATGGTGTCCTACCTCAAGCCTGGTGAGGATGTGAAGTTCAACACCCCGCAAGCGGCAGGCGGCTACCGCGATTACAAGACCACCGAACTTGAAGGGATCATGGCAGGCCTCGGTGTTCCCTACGAGCTCGGCACCGGCGACATGTCGAAGGTCAACTTCTCCTCGTGGCGCGGTGGCATGCTGGGCTTCCGCAATACCATCGAGAATTACCGCTGGTTGACGCTGATCCCCATGGTCTGCATGCCAGTGCGGCGCCGCGTGATCGACCTCCTGGTCCTCCTGGGCAAGATTCCAGCGCGCGCGGTGGAGGATCCGAAGCTCAACCTGTATGCCACCCAGTGGACTGCCCCGCGGTTCGAATCGGTGGATCCGGTGAAGGACGCCGAGGCCGCGCTGAAGGACGTCCGCATGGGCCGGAAGACGTGGTTCGAGGCCGTCCTCGAAAATGGCTTCGATCCCAACGCCCAACTCGCCCAGATTGCGCTCTTCAACAAGCTCGTGGACAGGTTCGAAATCATCCTCGATTGCGATCCGCGCAACGTCACGCTGCGCGGCCAGGAGCAGCCGGCCGCCACAGAGGAGCGCACGCCCAGCAGCAAGGCGGTCGCGGGCAGCAAACAGAGCCAAGGGTTGGCCGCCCTCTCGGAAGAGGACCTGGCGATGGTCAAGGAGCTTCTGGTCGCGGGCTCATCGGCGCGCGCCGATCGCGATTGGGGGAGCGCCACAAGGACGTATCTCACGTAGAAGGGACGACAAAGATGATGGATTTCTGGAGCACTTATAAGCCGATCATCATGGCGATTGTTTTTGCCTGCGCGGTGACGGGTTTGCTTGTGTGGAACGATCCAACGTTGCTCCATGCTTGCCGCTGAGAGTAACAACCGAACAAGGAGTTAAACCAATGAAAGGTGATCCGAAGGTCCTGGCCGGTTTGCAGGAGGCCATCAATCTCGAAATGACGCTGATGCTGCAATACCTGCTCGATCAGCGCAACGTGAAGCGCTTCGGGCTGAGCATCGCAGATGGCCTGAAGACCTTGCATGAGCAGTGCGAGGACTACGCGAAGGACCTGGCCAGCGCCATGTTGTTCCTTGATGGCACGCCCGCGTTTGCGCCGAAACCGGCAGCCACGCATGCCACTGTTACCTCCATCCAAACAGACGCGATGGCCGCGGAGCAGGCGCTGGTGGCGCGGTATTCGGTGCTCTGCAAGGAGGCCTACGACGCTGGCGAGATTGACGTCTTTCACCTCTACCAGCACCTCATCAAATGGCATCGCCGCGGCGGCAACGGAAACGAGGGCCACCTCGCCTGGCTGCAGAAACAGGACTGGCAACTCGCGGAGTTCGGCGAGAAAGACTATGAGGCCGTGAAGGCCTGAAAGGAGCAGCCATGGCACTACTGCACACGAACATGACCGGCGCAGAGATTAACGGGATTGTCTCGCGGATGACGCTGGAGGAATTGGGGGCCATCGGCGTCCATCACACGGCCGTCGATAAAGACGGCGCCTGGGATGCCGGGGCGAACCTGAAGCGCCTGGGCGACAGTCCATCAAAAGACGCGCTGCGCGCGATGCACGCCTGGGTGGACCCATCAAAGGACGCGGCCACAAAGGGAGCCTACAAACTCCCCCATCACGACGTCTCTGCGGACGGCAAGGTGGGCGCCGCGAACATGGCGGGCTGCGCAGCCGCGATGGGGCGGCTGAACGGGGGCGGCCTCGACATTCCGGCCCCAGACAAGGCAGGTGTCCATGCGCACCTTGCGGCGCACTACAAGGACGCGGGCAAGGATGCCCCGGACCTCAAGGCCGGCGCGCAAGGCGGCGGAGAGACGATCTTTCAGGGCGAGCTTTTCTCTGCGTCCCACGATGAGATCAGCTTTGCTCCGCAGAGCGCGGACGACAAGAATCGCACGGTCGATGTGGTCTGGTACGGCGGACAGACCGTGCCCCGCTACGATGCCGAAACGGACACGGATTACATGCTCCGGCTCAATATGGCGGGCTGCCGCATGGCGCGCCTGAACGCCGGCGCCCCGGTCTTCGATTGCCACATGACGGGTACGGATTTCAAATCCATCGTGGCGAACCAAGCCGGCGCGAAGGCGCAGCGCGGCTCCGTGGTCAAAGCCTGGGCCGATGGAGCGGCGGGGAAAGCAACACTGCAATTCGGAGTCGAAGGCGAGAACAAGGACACAGACCAACTCTGGTCCGGCATCGCCTCCGGGCGTATCCGAAATCTCAGTTTCGGAACGTGGATCTACAGCAAGCAGCCGGTCAAGGACGCCAACGGCAACGGCACGATGGCGCCTCATCCGAGCGGCAAGCAGGCGCCGGTCTTCGAGGCTACCGATTGGGAGCCTTTCGAGGTCTCGGCGATCACGGTGCCTGCCGATTTTTCTACTCAATTTCTGTCCGCGTTGGGAGCGGACGGACGACGGGCAACCAGCCCAAATCAGGAGAGAACCGTCATGGAAGAGACGACTCAGACGGGCGCGGAAGCCCGTAACAATCAGGCAGTACTCGATGCGGCGCGCACCGAGGGAGCGACGTTGGAGCGCCAACGGGTGGCCGAAATCACCACGCTGGCAACCAACTTCAAATGCCAAAAACTCGGGGCCACGCTGATCGCATCGGGCGCAACAGTGAAGGAGGCGGAAGCCAAGTTCACCGCCGCCAGCGAAATCCGCACCATCGGGACTCCGCATCTGAAGCACGGCATTACCACGGAGTTTCTGGACGGGCTGATCGACACCGGTACGACGCTCGATGCGGCCAGGGCCAGCATTCTCCAGGAAATCGAGAAGCAGGGGAGCCGCGGGGTGGGCGGCCACCGGGTCGATGTCAGGACCGAGCTCTCCATCACGCGCGATCAGCAGGAAACGTTCGGCCAGCAGATGACGGCCGCCCTGTTGCTGCGCCACCGGGCGGACTTCTTCGGTCCGACCCGCGGCGCGGAGGTGTCCGCGGAGACGCGCCGGCAGCTCGACCTGGGCAAGCAGTTTCGCGGCTTGCGGCTCATCGAGATGGCGCGGGAGTACCTGGAAGTCTGCGGCGTCAGGACCCGCGGCATGGGGCCGAACGAGATCGCGGCAAAGGCGCTCGTCCCCAAAGTTCCGCGCGCCTCGTTCGAGTTGTTCGAGGGCGGCGGCGCCGAATCCACTTCGGATTTCCCCAACATCCTGGCCAACGTCGCCAACAAGACCCTGGTCCCGGCTTACCAGGCGTACCCGCAGACTTTCCGGCCGCTGGCCCGCCAAGTGACGGCGCCCGATTTCAAGCCGATCAACCGCGCCTTCCTCTCGGATTTGGCGGCGCTGCCGAGGCTGAACGAGAAAGGCGAGTACCACCGCGCCATTCTGACGGACGGAAACGTCAACTATTCGCTCGCGACCTATGGCGAGGTGGTGGCTCTCACGCGCAAGACGATCATCAACGATGATCTCCAGGCATTCACGCGCGTGCCGGCGGAACTCGGTGTGGCGGCCTCCAGAATGGAATCGGATGTCGTCTGGGGTATCGTGCTGGCCAACCCCTCTGCGGTGTATATGGGCGACAAGACCTCGGTGGCGCTATTCGCCGCTGGCCACAAGAACTTCCAGACAGGCGCTCCCTCGGCTTTCGCCGTGGCGTCCCTCGCCACCGGGCGGACGCTCTTCCGCCAGCAGACTGGCCCGCAGGGCACGCCCCTCAATCTCACGCCGCGCTACCTCGTCACGGGGACCGCGCTCGAAACCACGGTCGAGCAGACCATTTACCCGATGCAGTTGGCGGTCACAGCGCTGACTGCGGGCGTCCCGGTGTGGGTGCGCTCCCTGGTTCCGGTCGTGGAGCCGCGCCTCGACGCCTTAGCGACCTATGGCGCGACGGCTTGGTATCTGTTCGCCGACCCCGCGGACGTGGCCGGGCTGGAATACGCGTTCCTGGAAGGTCAGGAGGGCGTGTTCATGGAGACTCGCCAGGGCTTCGATGTCGATGGCATCGAGATCAAGGCGCGTCACGATTTCGGCGCCGCGGCAATCGACTACCGCGGCATTCAGCGGAGCAACGGCGCTGCGTAGTGCGCAGCTAGGCGGGACAATCACGGGGCGGTGAACAAATCGCCGCCCCGTAAAAAGAGAAAAGGAGAACCAACTCACATGATCAACTTCGTGCAACGAGGGGCAACCCTCACCGTTCTGGCGCCCTACGTACTCACCAGTGGCGCCGGCTGCCGCGTCGGAAACATTTTCGGTGTCGCAGTCAACAATCAAGCTCAGGGCGACTCAAGCGAGATCGTCCTGGAAGGCGTGTTCGATCTCGCCAAAGACAGCAGCACCTTCGCCTCCGGCGACCTGGTCTACTGGGACAACGTGGCGAAGGCTGCCACCAGCACGGTCGGCAGCAACCTGCTGATCGGCCAGGCGACCCTCGACCAGGCCAGCGGGACGGACGCGCTCGGAGGAGCTTCCGGCGATGCGACCGTGCGCGTCAGGCTGTTCGGCGTGCCGGGATTCTCCGGCCAGGTCAACGGGCTGCGCGTGGCGCACGCGCTCTACGATTACACCGTGGACGGCGGGGTAAGTTGCACGCCGGCCCAATCGGACACCATTCCGGCGAAGGCGGTGGTGCATGGCGGCGTCATCAACTCGACCGTGGCCCCCACGGCGGCCGGAAACGCGACGGTGGCGATCGGCACGACGGCGGGATCGGCGAACAACTCGATTCTGACGGCGACGGCTATTGCGAGCCTCTCGCTCGATGCCGTGGTCAAGCCGACCTGCACCACCACGCCGTTCAAGATGTCGGCTGCTGGCCAGATCTCGGTGACCATCGCGACCGGCCCGCTCACTGCCGGGCAAATCGAAGTCTGGGTGATTTACCAACTCGCCAGCAACGCGTAGAAGTCGGGCGAAGGCAGAACAAGGGCCGGCGCTTCCTTCTTCACGCCGGCCCCTGCCTGAATCACCATGGCCACCCCTGCGCTGAACTTCTCGCAATACAACCAGGTCTTTCTGGAGCAAGGCGGGATCTCTGTCACCTTCACACCGCAAGACGCATCGGGCGCCCAGCAGCTTCAGGCCATCGTCATGCCGCCGGCCCTGGCTGAAGAGATCATGGGCGGCGCCGGGTCGGCCGTGCTGCGTCTCTGGGTGGACTTCCAGGCGATCTCTCCGCAGCCGCAAGAGGGCGATCTCTTCACCGTGGGCGGCGTGACTTATGTGGTTGCCAAGCCCGAAGCGGAGCCGGTATCGACGGGCGGAGCGGTGCTGAAACTCCGAACCCAGTGAGATTCAAATGCTGAACCCCGGGCCCATAGCGGACGCCATCGCCGCGGCGCTCGCGGCGATTCCCGACCTGGCTGCCGCCATGACAGTGACGGACGCCAACGGCAACGCGATTTGTCGGATCAACAGCTTTCATTACCGGCTTGGCCAGGAGCATACCCGGGCGATGGTCGTCTACAAGATGCCGGCGCCGTCGATGCTCGTGGTTTGGGACGGCACGCAGGGCGGAAACTTCGACGGCGAGACGATGTGGAAACATCGTTTCCATGTCTATTTCCGTATGGGGAACATGGCGGGATCGAACGACCCGGTGGGATATGAGGAGTTGTGGACGCTGGTCTGCAATGGAATCCCTACCGGGTCTTCGGTGAATATCCGCTACATGAATTTACTCCCCGGGCTGAACATCATGGACACCCCGAGCGACGCGCACGCGGTCGACGAAGACCTGGTAGACCGTTTCGTCGGGACGTTCATCATTCCTGAAATCGGAGACAACTGACATGGATTTCAAACAAGAAGTTAACGGCGTCGACGCGGCCAAGGCGGAGCAACCCGCGTCTGGATCGGCCGCCGCCAAGGTTCGGTTGCGGCATCCGCACACCGGAGATATTCAGGAGGTCGATGCGACCCCTGACAAGCTCGTGCCCCTGATGGTTCAGGGGTACCAACAGATTCCGCCGGAGATCCCGGCCACCAAAGGAGTGTAATCGAATGGCAGCGCGTGTACAACAGTTGGTCCTTGGTCTGGGACTCGGCGAGCAGACCAACATCGCAACGGCGTCGGCGGCATTTCTGCGCTTCAAGAAAATCGATATGGCGCTGACCACGCCAAAGCCGGTCTTCGAGAACGACGCGGCTGAAATCGGGAAGGGTCACGAGTTTGCGACGGCGACGTTCCCGTCGCACTATGACGTGGCAAACCGCATCGAAAAGTATGCGAGTGCGGAGTTTGTCGCGTGGGCGCTGGCGTTCGGGCTGGGCAATGTGGTGCAGAGCGGGAGTAGCCCGAACTACACCTACACGATTACGCCCATCGACCCGGGGACATCGCTCGAACTCCCATATTTCTCCGTGGTCGAGCAGGTGCCGGAAGGCGGCGGCGCGGCCATCGACAACATGCATATCGGATGCGCCATCGAGGACTTCACCTACGCCTTCACCTACGGTCCGGGGCGCGCGTCCTCGAAACTGACGGTCAACTGGGTCGGCTCCGGGAAACTGACAACTCCGAGCGGGGTCACCGTGCCGGCGCTGACAACCGAGAGCAATATGCTGGCGGCGTCGATGGCGTTGACGGTGAACGGCATCGACCTGGTGGCCACCAAGCGGATTCTCTCCGGTTCCATCGGCTGGAAGAATAACCTGCTTCTCAACGCCGGGTTCTATCCGGGTTCCGGGCTGCAGAGCGGCTTGCAGTTGCGGGGCCGGATGGAGATCGGCGCGCGTGTGCCGAGCTTCCAATTCACCGCGCGCCTGCTGGCAACCTCGACCGAGGCCGCGCTGTTGCTGGCGCAAACCGCCGGCAGCGCGGTGCTGAGCGTTCAGTACGACGCGAACCACTCGGCTGCGTTCACCTTCCCGCAGCTCGCATTTCAGATGGTGGAGAACACCGAGGCGGACGGGATTGTGGCCATCACGGTCACCGGCACCCCGGAATACGCCACCTCCGGCGGCGTGTTCTCGGCGGTCTGCAAATGCGGTATCACCGGGATCGCGGGGTAACGACAGGCCCATGAAGCCCGCGGCGCGCCCGAGGCCCATCCTCCGGGACCAGCGACGGCGCGCCGCCTGTTTTCCCCGGAGGATCAACTTTCAACGGAGACATTATGGAATACGGAAGCCTACCTCAGACAAAAACAGAGGATGGGCAAGCGCTCGCCGGCATCACGGTGCGCGTGCCCAGCCCGCCGAAGAGTGCGATTCTTCGGCTGCCCACCACCCAGGAAATGCTGGAGCGCCTCGGACAGCAGAAGTCCATCCGCCGTACCATCGGGCGCCGGAAGTCCCAAACCGAGTTCGTACCGAACCCCAAAGCCGATCTCGATCTTTTCAATAAGATCCGGCTGGACAAGGGGCCCGAGTTCGATGAGTTCGAGGCTGGCAACGCCATCTCGAAACTGACGTTCTGCGAGGTCACAGATTGCCAGCGGGCCGGCGAGGAATACCGAATCACGCTGCGCACGCCTTTCGGCGATACGGTCCACACCGTCAAGATCCCCACCCAGCGGGACATCACCGTCTATCGCCGCACCGTGATTTCCGCAACCGACCTGCCCCACGGCCAGGAGGAGCTGCGGTACCGGATCGAGCCGGCCATAGCGCTGTACGATTCGGTGGTGGCGGCGACCGAAGGATACGCGCCAGATCTGAAATCCGAAGTGCCGCCGCATCACAAGTCTGCCGTGGTGGTGGAACTGATTCAGGCTGTCGACGAACTGGACCCGAGCCTGGACCCAAACTCTTAGCGCCGGATGAGTGGCCGAGTCCGGTCCCTCTCCGGTTGCTGATTTACCGATCGATTCGGGCGAGCGAGCTCTGCGATGGCGGCGAAGACGGGCCGGCCGCATGCCCCGATGCCAACGACGTCACCTGCGGGAAATGCGGCCTGGTGCGCACGGTGGACGATACCACCGCGCCGGGAGCCTGCGAGTGCGGGAGTGTCCAATGCACGGTGAACCGATGCGACCATTGCCCGGTGAACGAACTGGAGTATGTGCGCGCGCACTCCAACGCAGGCCGGCTGTTCGAGCGGTTACTCGAGCTGGAGTTCGACACCAAGCATTTCAGCGTCCCATGGACCGACGTCACGGTCGAGGAACAACGTGGCCTGCAACTGCTCGAGGAAGAGCGGGACAAGTACCGGCGCGAACAGTCGGAAGACGTGGAGAAGGTCACCGTAGAGGAAGCGCGCCAACTTCGGTTGTTGCAGAGGTACGGAAAACGATAACGCCATGAGATCCACGCCGCTCCAGTCGAACGCCAGGCCAGTAGGGTGGTTACGCAGCGCCCTTCCTGTCTTCCATGTCCGCGGCCGTCAGGCATTCGATGTAGCGGTGAACCTGCTTTTGCAGATGGCCCGGAACCTGGATAAAGTCTTTGTGTTCGTTCTCGATCACATAGTTGAAAGCGGTGCCCAGCGCCAGCTCGCCGAAGTCGTCCCGGCCGTAGATCTCGGGAGGGCGCCTTCCCAAAGGGACCTACCGAAGGATCTACTGGGCGGAGTCAATAGGCACCTTGGAGGTATTGCTTCCGCTTGCACGGCTGCCGGCCTTAAGGCGAACAGGTGGGGTTCCAGACCGAAGTATGGCGCGACCGTGCTCCGGGAGTTGTTGCTGGATTTCTACGTGCTGAACGGACGTCTTCCGCGCCAGAATGAGTTCGGCGGGGGATGCCTGCCGGCGGTAAACACTTACAAGCGGGAGTTCGGCAGTGTTGCCGCTGCGTTGGGCTCCGCCGGATTGGCAAAGGTGGCGGGTAGGGCTGCTTAGGGTAAACGGGATACGCGGTTCGGGCGGGCAGGCCTTGGGGCCTGCCCTTTTTGTTGGGCGGCATGGCCTTCGAAACCAAAATCCGGCGCGCACGTTTCGTGGTGGGGCCGTTCTCTCCAGAGCAGATGCGGACCATCGGCCAGGTGACGGCGGATAGCGTGGTGGCGCGAATCCGCCGCGGAGAGAACGTGCAGGACCAGCCAGCCAAGCCGTTGAAGCCCGGGCGGAACGGGCGGCGAGGTTACCCGGATTATAAGTTGGCGCGCGGTTTGCAGGCCATCCGTGATTGGTTCTGGCGTGGCAAGACGATGCGATCTCTCAAGGTGAAGTCCGCCAATGAGAACCGCGTCATCATTGGATTCATCGACCCCGAGGCGGACCGGATTGCGCACTTCAATAATCTGCGCGAAAAGCAGTTTGGTCTCTCGCCGAAGGACGAGGCGGTACTGAAGGCGGTGGTTCACGCGACGGCGAAACAGGCGCGCGTAGTACGGACGGCGAGGGTGGCGTAAATGGCCGATACGGAACAAATCACGATTGAGGTGGACGAACGGCCAGCGGTTCAAGGCGCCGCGCGCGCGAACGCAGCCATGGAGGGCTACGAGAAGACCGTCAAGACGACGCTGGACAGCGCGGGGAAGCTGATGCAGGCGCACGGGGATACTCTTGTGCGGGTGACGGACAAGAGCCGAAGTTCCCTCGATAATCTACTGCGTTCGATGGAACGGCAGTCGGCCCTCGCGGGCAAGACCGGCGCCGACCGGTTGATTGCCGAGCGCGATCTGCTCATTAGGAAGTGGGGCGAAGAGGAGCGCGCGGTCCAGGCAATCACAAAAGCTTATGACAAGATGATCGCGGCGGAACAGGGCGGCGGTGGATCGAAGTGGAAGGAATTCGGCGATCAGGTCAAGAACGCGATTCAGAACCCGCTACAGGCGGCCGGCAGCGCGGCCAGCGGGCTACTGGAGAAGCTCGGGCCGATGGGCGCCATGGTATCCGCCGGCGCCGTGGCGTTTGGTGCCTACGCTCTCGCCTGCTTCAGTGCGGCCAAGAGCCTGGGTGAATACGGCGTGCAGATCCGCGACGTGGAGCTGCGAACCGGCATGAGCGCGAAAGAGGTTGGACAGTTCAGCTATGCGGCGCGCGCGGTGGGCCAGGATGTCGGGATTTTCGAGCGCATGATGCGCGGGCTATCTCAGGCGATGGATGAAAACTCCACCGATGGCGAGAAGGCGCGCGCGATGCTCCAACGGTTGCATGTGACGCTGTACGACGCCACCACGGGCGGCGTGAAGCCGACTGCTCAGGCGCTACAGGAAATCGGCGCGGCGCTGGGGAAGCTGCCGGCTGGGATGGAGCGGGATGCGGCGGCGATGGCGCTATTCAAGCGCGCGGGCATCGAAGCTATTCCGGTGATGGTGGAACTGGCCGCGAATTACCGGACCGCGAAAGAGAAGGACTACGGGATTTCGGACGAAGAGGTCGAACGGTTACTGAAATATCAGAAGGCCGTGGCACAGATCGAGACTTCCTGGGGGCTGCTGGTACTGCACTTCAAGGAAGCGATTGTCCCGAGTTTCGACAACGGGCCGGAGAAGATAGCTCCGGCGACCTCCTGGATTGGCCGCGCGCGGAATTGGATGCTCGGGGCGAACGCGGCAGGGGAAGTAGGAAAGCCTACTGGGTTCCTTGGACTGGGAAGGGAGTTCCCTGGCGCTCCGGCTCCGTTTGTTGGACCGATAGCTCCGGGGCCGACCGCCTTGACAAGCGCGCAACAGGCGGCGATTGAGGGCGCGCTTTCTTCGGATACGCAAACCGGCGCGATGCGCGCGGCTCAAAAGGAACTCGAAAAAACGCAGACGGAACTAAGGAACCTTCAGGGACTCGGGGCGCCGTGGGAGAAAGTCGGGCCAGTGGCGGCGCGGGCAGAGCAAGAAAAGGCCGCCATCGAAGGCATGAAGGCGGCGGCTGAGGACGCCAAGAAATCGGCGGAGCAATTGAAGCAATTCCGGACCCAGGCGGCGGAATTCGAGAAGAAGGGCGATGAGGCGGAACTGTCGGCCATCGAGAAGATTTATTACCAGCGCGACCTGTTGTTGAAGCAGGCCGCCCAGGTGAAGGCGACTGAGGCCGACATCGCCGCCATCCGGAAATCGGCGGATGAGCAGGCTTCGCTGATCATGCAGAAATCCTGGGAGGAATTCGAGAAGTACGACCAGAAGCGGAACGCCGAACGGTCGAAGGAGATCACGGGGCTGCTTCTTCCCTCCAAGGAACAGACCAAAGAGTGGGGGGACATATTCGGAGCGCGCGAGCGCATCGAGGACATCGGGGGCGAGGCGCAACGCGAGGTGCTGCGGCGCCGGGCCACGCGCGAGGCGAAGGCGGCCGAAACCCCGGAGGAGGGCTACCGGATTCGCGTCGATCTGGCGGTCCAACTGGCCGAGATCGAAGTGGCGCGCATCCAGAAGGAGGACAGCGCGGCCAAGC
>Ga0326727_10016033_pt1 | contig 15923 bp, 13 predicted proteins | sample MB2enrmetagenome_FD_207643 | JGI IMG/M metagenome (GOLD analysis project Ga0326727, IMG submission 207643) | Lab enriched peat soil microbial communities from McLean, Ithaca, NY, United States - MB29MY | ecosystem: Environmental > Terrestrial > Soil > Wetlands > Peat | place: USA: New York... | reverse complement strand
GATTTTTCTCAGTTTTTCCGCAACTGTTCAGCCGTCCCGAAAAGCTCCCAACATTCAGGGGTTTTAACCCCTGAGGTGGTCGGTCGAAGCATTTAGTGGGATAGCTTCCTAGTTCTCGGCCATTGCTTAATTTCGACGGAAAGTTGGCGTGCAGCCCATGTCTTCAAAGACGATCCTGGTTACCGGTTCCAGCGGGCTCATCGGCTCGGAAGCCGTGGAACATTTCGACCGCCAGGGCCACCGCGTCCACGGCATTGACAATAATTTGCGTCAGGTTTTTTTCGGTGATCCTGGCGACACCACCTGGAATCTCAACCGCCTCCGCGCCATCACCAAGAACTTTACCCATCACAATGTTGACATCCGGGACCGCAACGCCCTCGAAACGCTTTTCCATTCGCAACGCTTCGATCTGATCGTTCACTGCGCCGCGCAACCGTCTCACGATAAGGCTCGCGACATCCCTATCCTCGATTTTGAAGTCAACGCCCTCGGCACGGTCAACCTTCTCGAAGCCACGCGCCTCCATTGCCCCGAGGCGGTTTTTATTTTTCTCAGCACCAACAAGGTTTACGGTGATGCTCCCAACGAACTTCCCCTCAAGGAACTCGAAACCCGCTGGGAATACGCCCGGCCCGAAGACTTCAACGGTATCAATGAAAATTGCCGCATTGACCGTACGCTCCATTCGCTCTTTGGGGCCTCCAAGGCGTCGGCGGACCTGATGGCCCAGGAATACGGCCGCTACTTCGGCATGAAGGTCTGCATTTTCCGCGGAGGATGCCTTACCGGCCCGTCGCACTCCGGCGTGGAGCTTCACGGCTTCCTTTCTTACCTGGTGAAGGTGGCGATTTCCGGCGGCACCTATTCGGTCTTCGGCTACAAGGGCAAGCAGGTCCGCGACAATATTCATAGCCACGATGTAGTGCGCGCCATTGAGGAGTTTGCCGCCAATCCGCGCTGCGGCGAGGTCTATAACCTCGGCGGCGGCCGCGAAAACAGCATTTCTATGCTTGAGGCCATCGCCAAAATCGAGCAATTGTCCGGCAAGAAGCTCAATTGGAAATACGTCGATCAGAACCGCAAGGGCGACCATATCTGCTACATCTCGGATCTCGCGAAATTCAAGTCCCACTATCCCAACTGGTCCATCACCATCGGCCTGGACGAAATCTTTCGCCAGATCATCGCCGATCACACTCAGCGCCTGCAAAGCGTGGGGCCAAAATAATGCCTTCCCTGTTTCGCAGGTTCTATCCGTGGTTGATTGAACTTTGGGTTGCTTTCGTCCTTCTCGCTTTCTTCGTGGTCCGCATACTCGGTTCTAGTGTCGGGCAGCGTATCCTTGCATTGGCAGGCCTTCATCACTCCCCATGAGACTGTTTCCGGCCGTGCTCGCAAACCTACTCTTGCTGTTTGCCGCTTTTGGCCTGGGCAGCTTTTTGCGGCCCTTGTTTCCTCAAAACTTTTTGAAAGTGGATCGCATTGCCGCCATTGCCCTTGGCGGACTCGGCTTGCTCGGCACACTGCTGTTCGTTGTCGGCATGCACCATTTTTCTTTAGTTGTAATACTTGCCGTTCTTCTTCCCGCCGCGCTGTTTGGCCTGGTGTTTATCAGGAAAGAATTAAGGGGGCCGGCCAATCATCTTCGATTTGAAAACATCCCTCTCCTTCCGGTTGCGGTCATTGCCCTCATTTTGATCATCACCCTCCTAGGTGGCTTGGCCGAACCCGTTGGCGATATCAAAATGGATGCCATCGCCTACCACTTCCTTGGTCCACGCGTTTGGCTGCGCGACAGCGTGATTCACGTGATCCCCGATGAGTGCCATGCCTCCTTCCCGGCGACCGTGGAAACTCTTTTTGCCGCGCTCATGGCTGTTGGCGGAACCCGTGCTCCGGAACTTTTCGCTTTCGTCGCGTTTGCCATCCTTCTTCTGATTGCCGCCGGGTTTGCAATTCGCATGGGTCTCGATCCTCCAGGCGTGTGGTGGGCCGTCGTCCTGACCGCCTCCATGCCCGTGGTCTACCGGGGTTCGTACGGTGGATTCAATGATGCGGTCCTTTCCAGTTTCCTTCTTTTGGCTGTGCGTCTGGCACTGGATGCAGGTGCGGCAAAGGATTACGCCTTGGCCGGCATTTTCGCAGGCTTGGCTATGGGCACGAAGTACACGGCTGTCATCGCCTTCCTCCTCATTCTAGGTTGTGCTTTTCTGTCCGCTCTTGTAAGGCGTGCGGAAAGGCCGGCAAAAGCCTTTGCCGGCTTGACGCTCTTCGCAACCATTGCTTCTCTGATTGCCTCTCCCTGGTATCTGCGCAACTGGCTGGTGCTCGGCTCTCCGATCTATCCCCCTCCCCCAGTGCTACTTCGCTTTTTCCATGTCAAGTACATGTCTCCCGATGCCATTCACGCTCTGGCGGCCATGATCCAAAAGGAAGGCTTGGGCATGGGCCACACCCTGGCCAGTTTTCTCCTTCTCCCTCTTCATCTCACCATCCATCCTGCCAATTTCTTGAATGGCGCCGGCGGTGTGGGAGTCGCGCTTCTCGCTCTTGCCCCCTTTGGTTTGTTGATGCAGCGGCGGGATCTCTTCGTCAGGATGCTGGTCCTATTTGCCTTCCTGCAAACGGCCGCTTGGTTTCTCACCGAGCAGGACGCGCGTTTCCTCATCCACCTCTATGTCATCCTGGCCATTTTCGCCATTTGGGGTTGGCGTTATGTGGCCGCAAAAGCTCCGCGCTTTGGTCCCTGGCTTTCCGGCCTGGCCGTTGCCTGCTCCATCCTGTACGGGCTCTTCATGATCGGCTCTTCCCGCGTGGACGATCTCCACGCAGCGGTTTCGAGCAGTTACGAGAAGCAGCGAATTTCCCGGGAAGTTCCGTTCCTGGAGAGCTTCGCCTATCTCAATGCCGATACCGCGGCGAAGAAAGTTTTGGTTCTGGAACCTCGGGTGCCCACGTTTTACTTGCAGAAGGATTACTTGAAGCCTGTAGGCCGGTTCGGAGAACAAACCGTTCCGGAGGCAAACGATTTTCGCCTGCTCTCCGGCAAACTAGCCAGCTACGGCATCACGCACATTCTCGATGTCCGCCTGGAGGATAAGGAAATCCTTCACGATTTCCGGGTGCCCCCAGATCAGACCAATCTTCAGCTCATCTTCGAACGCGAAGATCAACGTGTTTATCGCGTGGCTGGCGCGAATTAAGTCGGCCCTGACACTTTGCTTGGGTTTTTCAACGCCCGCTTTCGGCCACGCTTCCTTTCTTCATCGTGACCAGATAGAGCGTGCGGTTCTGTTCAATGGAGACGACCTGCATTGTTGCATTCTCACGACTCAACTCCAACGGCAACCACTCAAGGCCGGGAGCTGCATCCTCATACAGGAGGAATGACGAATGAGAACGTACGAATTCGGAGTAGGTTTGTATTTCGATTGGAAAGTATCCCACAAAGCTCCGAAGCGCCTTATCAACATTGTCTGTTCTGGTATACCGCAGCGCCTTTTCCGGATCGTCCAGGAACACGAACCTATGCTTCCAGGCTGGAGAGGCGTAGTAGACAAGCGGCACGTACGTGATTCCATTCGAAACCACAACGGGCAGTTCCGGATGACCTGCCTTTTCCACAAACTCCTCTACAGGTGCGGTCAGAGACGACACATTAAGCGGATGAACCGATCGCCAAAATGACAGTTCGACTACGCCCACACCAGAAAGTACAAATATAGTCAGTAAAGTAAAAGCCTTTGCGTTTGCACGCGAAAAAACGCGCCCCAGGCCCAGAACAATCCCCAATATGGCGGGAATTATATGTCTCTCCAGCATTTCCCCATGCATCACTCTCGTTACCACGAACGCTATAAAAGGCAAGGCCAGAATCCCCAGCACCAGCACATCTTCTGCTAAATCTTGGCGAGATACCTCGGCCTGAGACGAATCCACGAGCCGAATCCAGAGCCGGGGGCCGATCACGCCGGTAACCGCGATAGCGGCCATTCCCACCCCTATGCCGGTGGTTGTCCAGAAGAACGCACCATACGCCCTCGCAAGATCAGCGGCTGCAAAGTGCTCCCAATAATGTCCGCCGTAGTATGTCTTGAATGCCGACAGCAGCGGCCAGAAAAACAACAGGGGCAAAGGTCCGACGATCAAGGCAAACCATACCGCCCAGCGAAACTGTCGTCTTGTTAACAAGAAAGTACCTTCTGAAAGCCAAAAGGGAAGAATAGCCAGAATCGCGAAGTAATGAATACTCTGGGCGAACGCTAAAGTTAGTGCCAGTAATACCGTCCACCAGGGCGAAGGAAGGCGCTGATGACACAGCAGGGCAAACGCGAAACAGGCCACAATCATGCTGTAGGGCCGCGCGATATCCATAAAGTAGCGAAATTGAGCGGTGGAAAGAAGCAGGAAGGAGCAAAGGAGAGCGGCCCACGCCCCATCTCGCTTCTTGACGTAAAGAAACACGCAAGTGATGGTTATCGGCACGGCAAGAATCGAAGGAATTCTCAGCGCAATATGTAAATTGCTTGCTAAGTCCAACCCCAGCCGTTCGATCACATAAAAACCGGGTGGAGCGCTGTCCACCGACTTCAAAAGCGCGGCCCATATTCCCTTCAAGCCGGGCTGCGTAGCCACCATTTTTGTTATGATTTCGTCAATACTGAAGGCTTGAGTCGCTGCCCCCACCACACCCCGAACGCCCGCATAGACAGCGAGCAAAAAGATCAATAAATTTGCATTCTTCTCGAGTCGTTCTCGCGCTTGAACTATTTGCATCCCTGACCTGAATGACCTCTCGTCAACGTGCTTCCCCGAAGCGCTTTTGGATAGTACCACGTTGCCGTTAGGCGGGGTTTGAGGTACATCCCTTAGCTCTCGCTCCTTCATGGAACGACTTTTGTTTTCATCAAGATGATAGAATTAACATTTGGTTTTCGTGGGCTCTGTCCGAGATTATGGGAAAAATGGCAAAACCTGGGGAATCTTCGCACACCGCAGTAGGTGTGGACCTTCACAAAACGTACTCACGACGGTTTAATGGCCAGGAGTTGAGGCGTAGGGAAGTTTGGGAAACCCTGAATCGACACTTTTTTCAGCAATGGATCGATCCCGCTGCCACGATACTCGATCTCGGCGCGGGTTATTGCGAGTTCATTAATTCCGTGCAAGCCAAGCAGAAGTTAGCCTTGGATCTTAATCCCGCGACGGTCGATCACTCGACAGAAGGCGTGCGAGTCTTGGCTCAGGACGTTTCCGAGACCTGGGATATTCTTTCCCTGTCTGTCGATGTGCTTTTCACCAGTAATTTTCTGGAACACTTGACTTCGAAGGAGCAACTCGCACACTGTTTGCGGGAAGCAAGCCGGATCCTGAAACCAGGTGGACGGTTTATCGCTTTAGGACCGAATATACGGTTTGCTTACAAGGAATACTGGGATTTTTTCGATCACTATCTGCCCCTGAGCGACCGGTCTCTGGTGGAAGCACTCGAACTGAACGGTTTTAAGACCGAGCTCGTTATTCCAAGATTCCTGCCCTTTACGATGAGAGGGCGACCGCCTTCCCATCCATTGTTCGTGCGACTCTATCTGGCATTTCCTATTGCCTGGCGGCTTCTCGGCAAGCAATTCCTGATTGTCGCATCCAAATGAGGACATGAATACAGTCTGGGTACGCTTGACCATAGAAGGATTTCGGAAATTTGCCCCACATCAATCATCAGGGATACTTATCACTCGTTCTTCCTGTAATCGCCTCGGCTGAAGTACTTCTCGAGCCACACGTACAGGCAGATGAATAGATAGCGGCTACCCATTTCTTTGATCTTGAGCTTTGGCGCGCCGGACCGGCGATTTCGCCATGTTATCGGCACAACCTTCCAGCTATATCCTCTGACAATGGCCTTAAGGGGAATTTCAACGGTCAGGTTAAAGTGCGGAGCCAAGAACGGTCTGCAACCATCAATCACGGTGCGGCGGTATGCCTTGAATGCATTCGTCGTATCATTCAGATTGATCCGGAACAGCATGCGCAAAAACAAATTAGCAAGTCGATTTATCTTTAGCTTGAAGTACGGATAATCGATTGTGCCGCCACCTTTTACGAAACGACTCCCAAAAACGCAATCATACCCTTCATTCAGAACCTTCCAGTACGTTACGACGTCTCGGCAATCATCCGATTCGTCGGCCATCATGATTACTGCCGCATCTCCCTTCGAATGATCCAGACCATAGACGACGGCGCGGCCAAAACCGTGCGGCGCAGGATTTTGCATCGGCACCAGCGTCGGAATTCTCTCTCGTGCCGCTTCCAGGACTTGCCAGGTGTTGTCCACACTCCCATCGTCGACCACGACGATTTCGTGGGGAACATTCCGCAGACGGAGCTCCACATACAGATGCTCCGCAGTTGAGGCGATGCATCCTTGCTCGTCTTTAGCCGGTATGACCACAGTCAATAAGGAGAGCGGTTCCTGGTTTGTCCGACCTGATGTCGCCGCGGGAGACGGCCACCCAGCTTTCTTTCCTGCTTGATCCTCGTTCATGAATTCAGTCGCCTCGGGACGGCCCAGCTTCGTGTCTGTCAGAGTCTACATTCCCCCGAGCTGAAAAGCTTGGTTAAGAAGCTGATCTTCATTCTATAATCAATCTTCAGCCAGAACCGAAAGCGAGTTGCTCTGCAGATGTCTGGCTCATATTCAGCGCTGATACCGGTAAAAAGCGAATGGCAAGACCGTTCTTAAGTGTCCTGATTGACACTTACAATCACGAAAAATTCATCGAAGAGGCGGTTCGCAGCGTTCTGTCGCAGGATTTTCCCGCCACCGACCGCGAAATTCTCGTCGTGGACGACGGCTCCACCGACCGCACCCCGGAAATTCTGAATAAATTTGCATCCGAAATCCGCGTCCTGCGCAAACCCAACGGTGGCCAAGCCTCCGCGTTCAATCTTGGTATCCCCCAATGCCGGGGCGAAATCGTCGCCTTCTTGGACGGCGACGATTGGTGGGCTCCGAACAAGCTATCTGCGGTCGTAAGTGCATTCTCTTCTCACCCGTGCGTCGGCCTCGTCGGTCACAGCATCACGGAAGTCCTCGCCAATGGCGCTCGGCGAAGCGAGTTGGTCCGCGAAGCGCCGCAGTTTCGCATTGATTCCGTGGCTGGCGCGCGGATCTTCCGTCTCCGCAAAAGTTTCTTGGGCACCAGCCGCATGGCCTATCGTGCGGATCTCCTGCGCCGCATCGGCACCGTCCCGGAAGCGCTGGTCATTGAAGCCGACGAATTTCTCTTCACTTTGGGCTCGCTTTTCTCCGAAGTTCTTCTCCTGCGTGAACCGCTGACTTTCTATCGCCTCCACGGGCAAAATCTCTACCAGATCAGTAACGGCAATCTGTCCTCCCTCCGCCCCAAGCACGCCGTTCTGCTGGCCTTGGCAGATGCTTTGTGCCATCGCTTCGCCGAAGAGCGCGTCCCCGTGCAGATTTGCCACGTCATCGTGGACGCGGTTCAAACCGATGCGGATGTTCTTCGCCTTGCGCTGGGTGACGGCTCGCCTCTCGACACTTTTCGCACCGAATTCCGAAGCTACAACCTCAGCCACGAGCACGCTTCGCCGCTTCGCCGGCTCCTGAAATATGTCAGTCTCGTGCCCGCTCTCTTCCTTCCTCCCCGGCACTACAACGCACTCAAACATAAGTTGGCTTCCAGTTCCCTCTACGCCAGGGCTCGCGAAAAGTTTCTTCCATATCATCGCCCCGACCACGTTGACCGCACAGGGGACTGGAACCTCTGATGACCTCTGCTCCGGCTTCTCCATCCCAGCCTCTTCGGATTCTGATGGCTGCCCCCGTGCCGCGTCGCCGCGAAGGTGGCGTCGCCACCATCATCTACAACCTCGGCCGCGAATTGGAGCAACGGGGCCACTCGCTAACCTACATCTTTCACGAAGACCTCTTTGGCCAGGACACTATTTCCAGACGATTCAGTTCGCTTATTTTCGCCCACCGCCTGAATCGCTATATCGCCCAGAATCGCGAAAAGTTCTCCATCGTGAATCTTCACGCTCCCGCCGGTGTTCTTTATGGCATTCATCGCCGCTGGTTTGGTTCCCGCGACCTTCCGCCTTACGTGATGACTCTGCATGGACTCGAAGAGCGCCGCGTCCACGTCATGAGCCGGGAAGCCCGCAAGGGCCGCGCCTGGAATTTCACTTTGCGAAACCGCCTCTGGCATCGCCTCTACACTTTTCCACTTTTCCGCTGGTCCATCCGCACTGCCGATGGCGCCCATGCCTACAGCCGCGACGTCTGGAACCTGCTCCAACTCAAGTACAATCTCGACTCCGATCGTACCGCCTACATTCCCAGCGGCGTCGAGCCGCGTTTTTTTCTTCCTCGCCGCTATGACCCCGCCGGCCCCTTGAAACTCCTTTACGCGGGCACTTGGCTCGATCAGCGCGGCATCTTCTACCTTCGCGATGCCCTCGAGCGCCTTGCCCCGCAACTACCCGGGCTAACCATGACCTTCGCTGGCTGCGCCTGTCCTCCCGAAACCATCAAGAAATTCTTCGGCCCCACGCTGGCCTCTACGGTCGTTGTACAGCCGGGGGTGCCTTCGGACCACATGCAGGAACTCTTCGCCTCTCATGACGTCTTCCTGTTCCCGTCGCTCCTGGAGGGCCTGCCGTCCGTTCTCCTCGAAGCCATGGCCTCGGGCATGCCGGTAATCACCACCGAAACCTGTGGCATGCCGGACGTGGTCGAAGACGGCTTCAATGGCCTGTTGGTTCCTCCGGCGGATGCCGTTGCCATCGAGGAGGCGGTTCTGCGTCTCGCTGCCTCTTCCGATCTCCGCCAGCGCCTGGGCCAGGCAGCGCAACAGACGATGACACGTTATACTTGGGAACGCTCCGCTCTCATGCTCGAAAAATTGTTTCGCTGCGTTATCGCCAGCGAAGGTCAGGCGTCCGAATGATCGCGATCAGCAGGAATGCAACTAACCTGTACCATGAATTCCGATCTTCGATAGCGAACACGCTTGCCGCCGCTGCACAGGTATTTTGACAGGGAGAGAGTGAATTGGATAAGTCTGAGGACACCATGCGCCGCGACTGGGATGAGCGAGCCCGGCGCGACGCATTTTTCTACATTGCAAGCTGGCGCAAGGATTGGGATGAAACGTCTTTCTTTAAGTCCGGGGAACAGGATTATCTGCGACTTGTTTTGCCTATTCTGCAAAAACTCCAATTTGAACCAGCCGGCAAAGTCATGGCGGAGCTCGGTTGCGGTGCCGGGCGGATGACGCGGAGTTTTGCTCAGCGTTTTCAGTCTGTCTCTGCCGTTGACGTCTCTCCGGAAATGCAGTCGCGCGCAAAGGAATATCTTCAATCATTCTCGAACATCCACTGGGTCCTTTCGAACGGTGAAACGCTCTCCAGCATCGAAAACGCTTCGATGGATTTCGTATTCAGTTACCTCGTGCTCCAGCACATACCGACAAAGGAAGTCGTTTTCACAGCCGTTCGTGAAATGATGCGCATACTTCGCCCCGGCGGAGTATTTCTTTTTCAGTTCAACGGTTCCGACCAGCCCACGATGAATTGGAAAGGGAGGGCCATTTCGTGGATTCTCGATGGCTTGGCCTCCATGGGCCTTCATAGAGGGAGCCGACGTATCGCGAGTTCTGTCGGAGTTGATCCCGAAATGATAGGCAGGACTTGGCGCGGCGCTGTTCTCACCTCCACGGAGATTGCGGAGGCCGTTCGCTCCGGGCAAGGCTCACCGGAAGATTTCCTGGATGCAGGCACGCCGCTGGCTTGGTGCTATGGCCGCAAGCTGCCGGAGGCCCGAGCGTGATCACTCTCGGCCTGAACTATTCCCAGATGCACGATTCCTCTGCGTGTCTGATATGTGATGGCGAGCTGCTCTTCGCCGTTGCCGAGGAGCGCATCAGCCGCGTGAAGCACGATGCGCGTTTTCCAGCCTTGTCGATTCAAGCGTGTCTCGAGTTCGCAAAGGTCCGCCCGGAAGCCATTGACGAAGTTTGCCTGGGATGGCAGCCCATCGGCCAACTGTACCGGCATGACCTCAGCCTCTACGCCACGGGCCGCTGGCCCCTTACGTACCTTAACTTCCTCAATTCGACGCGCTATTTCCTCAGCATGTGGCACCAGGGCAGCGGCGCAAATCCCTTCGCGCGCCAGTTCGGTCCCACCAAGGCTCGCTACCGCTTTGTGGATCATCATCTGGCCCACGCGATCAGCACCTATTCCTGCTCCGGTTTCGATGATGCCGCCATCGTGGTGATGGACGGCCGCGGCGCTTGGGAAGCTACCTCCATCTGGCATGGCAACAAGGGACGCATCTACCCCATCCTCACCATCGATTGGCCGGACTCGCTCGGCCTTTTTTATGCTGTGTTCACAGAGTTTCTCGGCTTTGTCCCAAACTCGGACGAATGGAAGGTCATGGGGCTTGCTCCCTACGGCAAGCCGGGCGTTGACCTGAGCGCTTTCCTGGACCCCCTTGCCGCGCCCTATAAAGTCCACACTACTCGACTCGTCGGCGATGGCTGTGGCCCATACGCCAGCTGGCCCGCGGCACTGGGCTCGCCTCGCGTACCGGAAAGCGACATCAGCGATCTCCACAAAGACATTGCTTACGCGGTCCAGGACTTGTGCGAAACCGCCATGATGAGCGTCGTGCGCATGGCCTTGGAAAAGACACGCAGCAGGAATCTCTGCCTCGCGGGCGGCGTCGCGCTCAACTCCAAAGCCAACGGCAAAATTGCCGTCTCCGGTATCGTCGACAACATCTTTGTCCAGCCCGCGGCTGCCGATGATGGCGTCGCACTTGGCGCTGCTCTCGCCCCATTTCTCGATGCGGGTCAGCGCCTGCCTCTCAAACCCATGCGTCACGCCTATCTCGGCCCTTCGTTCGACGACGCGGCCATTGAGGCGGCGCTCAACGCTTACAAAATTCGTTACACACGCCTTTCCGATCCCGCGGCCACGGCCGCCGAATTTCTGTCGCAAGGCAAAATCCTGGGTTGGTATCAGGGCCGCATGGAGTTTGGGCCGCGAGCCCTCGGCAATCGCTCCATTCTTGCGGATCCCCGCGATCCGGAAATGAACATCAAAGTCAACAACGCCGTGAAATTCCGCGAGTGGTGGCGTCCCTTTGCTCCCTCTCTCAAGAAAGAAGCTGCGCCGGATTATCTCGAATCCGCCTATGACTCGCCGTTCATGATCCTGACGGCGCAGGTGCGGCCGGAAAAGCGCGACGTAATCCCCTCGGTGACGCACGTTGACGGCAGCGCTCGTCCGCAAACCGTCGAAAAGGAAATCAACCCGCTCTACTACCGCCTCATCGACGAATTCGCCAAGCGCACTGGCGTGCCCGTCATCATGAATACCTCTTTCAACCTCCGCGGTGAGGCCATCGTGCACACGCCCACGGACGCCATCCGCACTTTTTTCAGCTCCGGCATGGACGCGCTCGTCCTCGGCAGCTTCCTCGTTGAGAAATGAGCCGCCCGCCCTTCGTTTCGTTGAATTCCAGCCAGCGGTTGGTTAAACTCGGCCATCCTTTGCAGCGTCGGATTTGCTGCAGCGCGGAGAAGGCCGCGCTCTTCGTTACATGATTTTTAATACTTGGGACTACTACCTTCTCTTTCTCCTCCCTGCCGTCGTTCTTTTCCGTATTGCCCGGCCGAGCCTTCGCCCTTGGATTATCGTCCTCAGCGGTTGTCTTTTCTTTGCCTATTTTTCGTACACCCAATTGGGTGGAGCCATCGGCGCGGCCTGTCTGACGATTTTTCTATGGGAATCGTTCATCAGCCGCTTCTACAAGCCTTCTTCCTGGTTCTGCTGGCTAGGCGTCGTGCAAACCATTCTGTTTCTCGTCGTCTTCAAGTATCGCAACTTCCTCTCGGGCTTGATCTGGCCTGTGCCCAGCCACAACCCTCTTTACTGGCGAAATGCTTTCTTGCCCCTGGGGATTTCCTTTTTTACCTTCGAATTTCTCCACTACGCCTGGGATCGTTACCGCAACAAGACCGAAACCGGCACTGTCGGCGAGTACATGGCTTTTATTCTCTTTTTCCCCACCATGGTTGCCGGACCCATCAAGCGTTACCAGGACTTTTTGCCGAAGCTCCGCAGCATTCCTGCGGACTGGTCGTTGGATGTCCAGCGCGGCTTTACGCGCATCCTTGCCGGCCTGGCGAAGAAGTTTGCGGTTGCCGATCTTCTCACCGCTTACACCAATCACCTGAACATGCAGGACATCGCTCATGCCCATCGCGTTGTCCTTCCGCTTTGGCTCCTCGCCTACGGCATGAAAATCTACGCCGACTTTTCCGCCTATTCCGATATTGCCATCGGCTCCGCCCGTATTTTCGGCATCAAGGTGCCCGAAAACTTTGATTGGCCGTACTTCCGGACCAACATCACGGAATTCTGGCGCCACTGGCACATCTCCCTCTCTTCCTGGCTGATGGATTACGTTTACATTCCACTCGGCGGTTCGCGCGTCCCCATACCGCGCATCTACATGAATCTTATGGTCACCATGTTTATCAGTGGGCTCTGGCACGGTGCCGGCTTGAATTTTATTGTTTGGGGAGTTCTGCACGGGCTGATGCTGGCCGTGCATCGCTGGTGGCGTCACCGTCCCGGCGCTGTGCCTTCTGCTCGCCCTTCGGCGCGCGCGTTTTCCTGGCTACTCACCTTCCTTGCCGTGAACCTGGCCTGGGCTTTTTTCTGCATGGATATCCGTACGGCTCTATTCTTTTTCCACCGTCTCTTTGTGGGGTGAAGCGATGTCGCGACTTTCTTGGTGTCAAGAGCTACTTGAATACCTTGCCGGAGAAGAGGACTCTCCCCCCGCCGGCTTCTCGGTGGCGCTCTCCAATTTCTTGTTTTGGGGAGTCTGGTGGGGCATTCTGGTGGCGATTGTATTTGTTTTTTCCGGCCAAAGTTCGAAGTTTATCTATATCGACTTTTAGCGTGGTTCGCCGCTCAATTTAATGCCCACAAAGCGCCAAGTCGTTCTCACAGCCGCGGTCCTCCTGCTCGCCCTGGCCGCCATGAATCTGTCGATTGTCTATTTGACGCGCAATTCGATGCCGCGCCGGGTCATGCGGCGTGCCCGTGAGTCCCAGTCCGCCAGCGTCCTCGCGCTCGGCAATTCTCTCGTTGCGGCTGGCTTCGATGAAACCGCCTTTGATACGGGCGCCGGTTTGTCTTTCCCCGATGGCGCCGCAAATCTTGGCATTGGAGCGACCACCCCCGTTGAACACTTTCTCCTGTTCCGCTACGCGCGGGCGCACGGCATGCGTCCGCGACTCGTCATCTACGGCTTCTATGATTTTCAGCTTACCGCCCCCATTCAGTTGACCACCAGTGACGTGATCGGCAATCACGCCATGCTCTATTACCTTGAACCTTTCTATGCCCGCCAGTTCTATTCTCTCTCTCTTCATGACGCGTTCCAGTTTCGCACCATGCACGGGATTCCTATGTTTGCCGAGCGCGGCGCCATTTGGGCCAAAATCGAATTTCTCCGCCGCGCCATCTCGCAACAGGGCATGCCGCCCGAACGCACCACTCGATTGGGCCGGGCTGCGGATTTTTCCCTCTTGGAATCAGCTAACGCGGAAGACTTTCGTCGCCAGTGCGAGGCTTCGATGAATCTCCCGCTCGCTCCACCGGTCAACGAAATGCTTCGTCAGGCGTATGACGCCGGGTTTACGATTGCCGTGGTCGAGATGCCCATGCGCCAGGCCCATCGCAAACTGTTTTACGACACGACGTGGTGGCCCCTGTATGTCGAACACATCCGTAATTTGCTCGCGCCATACCACGTGATCTACGTCAATGCCAGCGGCTGGTTTCAGGACGATTCGCCTTTCGATGATCCACTCCATCTCTCCGCCGGCGGCGCAGCTCAATTCAGCGGTCGTCTTGGCAGCCTGCTCAAACCCTACTCCCAAAATCTCTCGGCGCATTCCGCAGCGGCCTCGGAGCCGGGGAGTTCCCGCCCTTGACCATCCCTTCCATTGCGCTCCTCGGCCGCAAAGACGAACCGACCGACGCGGTCGAGGAATATTGCCGCTACCTTGCTGACGCTCTCCAGGCCCACGATATTCAACTGGAAATCCGCCGCGTCCCTTGGGAGGTTCACGGCTGGCCGGGTGCGCTTCATGCCGTGCGGCTTCAGGCCACCCGATGGCGTGACACGTGGGTGCTGGTCCAATACACGGCTCTTGGCTGGTCCGCGCGCGGTTTCCCGCAAAAAGTGCTCCGCGCCTTGAAGATCCTGAAGTCGGCTGGTGCTCGCGTGGGCATCGTGTTTCACGATGTCGAGCCGTATTCCGGCACCCGTCTGATCGACTCCGTTCGCCGCTTCGTCCAGGTCCGCACCATGCGCCGCGCTCTCGCCCTCGCCGACCTCGCCATTTTCACCGTCCCGCTTTACAAGCTCTCATGGCTTCCCTTTAGGCCTGCACCCGTTACTTACACGGACCCAACAGCTCCGCCCCCGACAAAATTGTCTCCACGCACCCTCGATCTCGCAAAGGAAAGTCTCTCTCCTGCAGTGTTCAAACTCATTTCCCAACACCAGGCTAGATTGGGCGCTCCCGTTGACCCCTTTCCTCTACTTCCGCGTTGCCACTTCATCCCCGTTGGGCCAAACCTTCCGATCCCGTTCGAATTAAAGCTTCCGCCCCATTTGGTTGAGATAAACCGCAGAGTCAACGAGCGAATCGACCGGGCAAAGGGGCTTCTCCCGCCCTTAGACGCAGAAGAGCCCCCTCCACCGCTCCAGCCACCTGCAGATCACGTGCGCACCGTCGGCGTTTTCAGCATTACTGGCGGCGAGGCAGGCGCGAAAGAAACCCAAGATATCCTTCGTGCCATGCGCCATGCTTCGCAAAAACTAGGGCGATTGCGTCTGTCCGTATTTGGCCGACATGCTGAACTTCGCGAGGCGCAATTGCGAGTTGGCCTCCACGACCTTCCCGTAGAAATATCTGTGGAGGGTGTCCTGAGCGATCAGCAAGTTGTGGAGCGCCTGCGTACGTGTGATGTTCTTCTCTTCATACGCGGAGGTATCTCGACGCGTCGTAGCAGTGCCATTGCGGGCATAGCGTGTGGTGTTCCGATGGTCGCGTACGTCGGTTCGGAGACCTCCTGGCCTTTCCAGGACGCTGGAGTGATTCTCGTGTCACCAAAGGATCCGGAAGAACTCAACGACGCCTTGGTCCTCTTGTTGTCCGACTATGAGTTTCGCGCCGGACTCGCGCTAGCTAATTACATGACCTACAACGAACACTTTTCCTGGTCCGCCATCGCCACCCGCTTCGCTGCCTTGCTCAAATCACGCTAACGCCCGCTTTTGTTTTTTCTATAGTCTTAAACTCTGTGTCTCTGTGGCCAAACCTTCACTCGCCGCGTGACTCCAGCTTGTCACGCTTCATTAACGGGACATTCACCCACAACAGACCACTCTCGATGATGGGAAGATCACCGTGCACGTCCTGGCCTTTTCCGCCAAGCCGTGGTCTTCTATCGCTTCAGGCGAAGGTCTTTTTTTGATGGCTTAAGGGCTTTTGAAAAAGTTGTGCTCTGGAAATCTCTGGCTTGCTTGGGTCTCAGTGAGCGGCCTGAGACATAGGTAACACATTGTACCGGACACATAGGTGACACTTTCTCCCTGTTTAGGGAGGAAGTGAATATGCCTTGGAAGGAGTGTTCGGTCATGGATGAAAGACTGCAGTTTGTGGCTCGCCGGCGAGGCGATGGCGGAACTTTGCAGGGAGTTTGGCATCTCCCGCAAGACCGGCTACAAGATCTTCGATCGTTATCAGGAATGTGGCATGCAGGGGCTCACGGACCGAAGCCGACGTCCGTATCGC
>Ga0326727_10016031_pt1 | contig 15925 bp, 16 predicted proteins | sample MB2enrmetagenome_FD_207643 | JGI IMG/M metagenome (GOLD analysis project Ga0326727, IMG submission 207643) | Lab enriched peat soil microbial communities from McLean, Ithaca, NY, United States - MB29MY | ecosystem: Environmental > Terrestrial > Soil > Wetlands > Peat | place: USA: New York... | reverse complement strand
GGCCTGCTGAGGATTTTGCTTCGCCGATGAACCAGAGCACCAGCAGGAAGCCGAAGGTAATTATAGCGGAGATGATCTGGTTTCTGGTGAGAGTTGATGCGAACGTCCCAATTGAGAGGAAAGCGCAACCCAGAAGGAACAACCCGGCATATCCGGAAAGGATCAACTTCCAGGCCGGCGCTACAACCAATGCCACTGCTATGACACCCGGTAGGGTTGCCGCGATCAGGATAGTAAACGTAGCCAGGCAGGCGGTGAATTTTCCCGCCAGCGCCGCAGCATCGGTCACAGGGTAGGTGTAGAGCAATTCGATTGTACCGCTTTTGCGTTCTTCGGCGTACAGCCTCATTGTCAGAAGAGGCGCAACAAACAGCATAACTATACTGAGGTTCCACAAGAACGAGCGCAGGAATAACTCGATCATGCTATACTCTCGCCCAAGCTCGGGATGTTGTGCTATCTGAAAGCTGACCATGACGACCTGGGCCAGGATGTAGTTGAAAAAAACACCTGCAACCACGAGGAAACAAAAGGCCACCACGTAAAAGATGGGTGACATGAACATTCCGTAAAGTTCTTTTCTGAAAACGGGCCAAAAACCTTTCATGATCCGGCTCCCTCCTCGGAAGACTCTTCGGTCACAAGCTGCATGAATATATCCTCAAGGCTCAGTTGCATCGTTCTCAACTCAAGCAGACCACACCCCTTCTGCACGGCCATGGCAGCTATCTCCGGACGCCTGTCAGCCGACGGGTCGGTCTCTATTACAAACTTACTGGTTTCATTTGTCTCCAACGAGACTTTCTGCACGCCGGCCATGTTCTCGATTGCCTGAGCAAACTCCTGCGTCGGCCCACTCACTTCGAGCAGTATCTTTACCGTTTTCTGAAGCTGGCTGGTAAGATTGCCCGGACTGTCGGTAGCAACAATCTCACCCTTATTGATTATGATCACCCGCCGACAAAGTTGGGCGACCTCAGGCAAAATGTGGCTGCTCAAGAGGATCGTTCGTTCTTCTCGCAAATCCAGTATGAGACGCCTTATTTCGATGATTTGCGTCGGGTCGAGGCCGATTGTAGGCTCGTCGAGAATCAGTACTGACGGGTCGTTTAAAAGAGCCTGCGCCAATCCGACCCGCTGCCGAAAACCCTTTGAAAGATTGCCTATAATTCTGTTGGCATTCTTTTCGAGTCCGCAGGCCGATGTGACGCGGCTGATTTCCGCACTCATCCTCTTTGCCTCTACACCCTTGGCACTCGCCGCGAAACGAAGAAAACGCCTCACTGTCAGGTCTTTGTAAAGAGGAACGCTCTCAGGCAGATAGCCTATCCTTTCCCTGATCTGCAGGGAATTCTCCATTACATCGAATCCTTCTACCCTGGCAGTGCCGGATGATGGAGGCATATAACAGGTCAGAATGCGAATCGTGGTCGATTTCCCGGCCCCGTTTGGCCCAAGAAAGCCGACTACCTCGCCTTTTTCGATTTGAAACGAGACATTTTTTATGGCCCCGATAGGACCATAGAATTTTGTCAGTCCATTGGCTTCGATCATGTAAAGTCCTCATCTGAAGGCATCAACTTAACTCAAAAACGAACCGGCACCAAAATACCGGCGAGCTTTTTATCCCTATTTCAGCCTTTTGGCTAGTATTTCGTCAATTTATTTTTCAGGGCTGGAAAAGATACAACCGGTTGAAATCATACAGTCAAGTTCTTTCCGCTGAAGATATTCAACGGCGCGAAACTCCGGGTCTACGACCCGAACCTCGATGCCCGGCAAAGCGAATTTTTCGCCCGGGCATGTAAGCTGAAAGGTGAGGCGGGTTTGCTATTTGCGCAACTGTCTTAGCAGTGATTTTCATCTGGTTAGGATAGTTTACGGAACGATGATCCCGTTCTGTCGAGCGTCGCGAATCGTTCTGGTTCCCAGGGAGGTTGTGCATGCCTGACACAGATACTCATGCAACTCTCCGTCCGGAAGGATCAGCAGGAGGCGGCTATGGACAGGCATAGCTCTCCTGCACCTCGGACAGTAGAGGGCTGAAGCCCTGAATTCTTCAAATTGTCTTTGAGTGGCGGCAAGCGGCACGCTCAAACCCCTCAATTTCTACTAGGAAGGATTGGCTTCCGGATGAACACCGGACACCGTCTCTTCCTCAGGATCTTTGCGCCGGTTCCAAGGCCACTTCTTACCCTTGCCCCGGCCTTTCTCCCTCTCTAACTCCATGAACTCCTTCAGCAACTCTTCCTGGCGAGGGTTAATGTCTTTCGGGATTTTTACCTCAATCTCAACAAAAAGGTCGCCTCGACCGTATCCTCTTAATTTTGGGACCCCTTCTCCAGGAAAACGCACAACAGCCCCCGGTTGAGTTCCCGGAGAAATCTGCAGGGACTTTGCACCTTCCAGGGTGGGCATCTCGACCGTTCCTCCAAGGATGGCCTGCAAAAAGGAGATCGAGATTTTGCAATAAAGGTTGTCACCATCGCGCTCGATTTGAGGATGCGGGGTTACTTCGATCCTTACATAAAGGTCGCCTGCAGCTCCGCCCCGGTAACCGCTTTCACCTTCTTCCCTCAGCCTGAGCCGTGTACCCGAATCGACCCCGGCCGGCACCTTTACCTGAACGTGCTTGCTTTGTTTTGTTCTTCCCTGGCCCTGGCAATGCTTACAGGGAGAGACCAGCACCTTTCCAGTACCCTGGCATCGCGCGCAGCTCGTACTGATCCGGAAAAACCCCTGTGACTGAACCACCTGACCGGATCCCTGGCAAGCCGGACAAGTCGTTTCCCTCGTCCCGGGCTCAGCCCCGCTACCGCTGCAACGCGCACACCTGACGAAAGTGTCTATATCGACTTCCCTCTCAGTTCCGGAGACCGCCTCTTCAAAACTCAGATTTAGAGTAAACAGCAGATCGTCACCCGGCCGTGCGGCTGTACGCTGGCGGGTCTGGCCGCCGAGGCCGCCGAATGAGAAAAAATCCTGGAAAATGTCTCCAAACGAGCTGAAAATGTCCTCAAAACCTCTAAATCCACTGAAACCTGTACCGCGCAATCCATCATGACCATAAGCATCGTAAAGGCGCCTCTTTTGAGGATCGTGCAGCACTTCGTAGGCCTCAGCCGCTTCCTTGAATTTTTCCTCGGCCTCCTTGTCGCCGGGGTTTCGGTCAGGATGGAATTTGAGTGCAAGCTGCCGGTAAGATTTCTTTATATCCTCCTCACCCGCTTGTCGCGATACCCCCAAAGTCTCGTAGTAATCTCTTTTCCCCATCTAGACCGGTTTCCTCCTGCAGTCCTTACTGTTGCGTTCAGGGAATCAGCCAATTCCTAAACACGGTGTACCTACTTGTCAAGCCTAAAACGGCCCCGGACGCCATTCTGAAGCAACTCGCCATGGGCTGGGAAACTAGATCCGGCTTGCTGCTCTTTTCGATCCAGTCACACTTCATTGCGACGAAGAAAATACGCCCCCGCGCTATGTCTGAACCCGAAGCTACACTTCTTCCTGAGGCCCCTCCGGCGGCTGCTCTTCTTCGAAATACCGATCCGAAGATCCATATTCGATAGAAGCACCGTAGGAGCTAACTTCCTCGAGAATGTCCTGTAGGTCCACTCTGGCCGCTTCTGCCCCCGGCAACTCCTGCTCAGCCGGAAGAGGTCTGGATTCCTCAATCTGACGAATGTTGTCAGAATTTATCTTGCCCGCCGCAATCTCGCGCAACGCCAGAACAACTTCCTTGTTGCCCTTGACGTTTTCCAGCGCCCCCGGCGCACCATGGCGCAACTGCAAAACGCGCCGAACTGCAAGATGTACCAGGGTAAAACGGCTGTCAACATTGGTGAGGCAGTCTTCCACGGTTACACGAGCCATCAGCACTCTCCCCTCTTTAATCCGGCTTTGCCAAACAAAAACAGAGGCCATCCTGGTCCATAGAGTCAATCGTTCAGGCAAACGACAAACATCAAACGGCCGGATAGCCCTGGGTTTCAAACATCCAATCGTTAAAGTCGCTTATATAAACCCGATTGTTTATATAAACCCGACGCAAAACGTTGGCAACCCCAAAAGCCGGCCAAAATCACTCTGCTGCAAACCTTCGCCGCCAGTTCGGCGATTAGTCCCGCTGCCGGTTCTCATGGATTTGCCCGGACCCTTTCTCATTCATTTTTCAGGACGGCAGGTCCAAGTTCCCTTTCTTCATCGTCACTGAGCTCCATGCCTTCAAACCTGGGGAACGCGGGCGGCAGCCTGTCCGCAAATATATCGCCGCCTCCACCCAAAATATCCGCGTAATTATCGATGCCCAGGTCGCTCATCCACAGGGGTCTTTTCTGTCTCCTGAGCTCCGTAATATTAAGTTCGTGCGTTCGTTCATAAACATTAAGTTTTTCCATTATCGATCTCCGATTTTCCCGATTTCGATCTGGTTGTTATTAACAATATGTCTAATTGACGTAATGGATAATCGCAGCCGGCTACTAACAACCCTTCGCAAGAGTAAGATAAGCACGCGTAATCAAACGTCAAACAGAACCCAGGAAAAGGAGAACCGCCATCTGGGATTCGCGGAACTTTTCACCATCAAACGCGTTTTGCTCTACCGGCCCACTATAATTTGTCCCTTCATTCCAAGCATGGAACCAAAAGTCTTCATGCCGTAGAATTTATAGACTCCGAGCTGGGGGAGTTCCACGTTAACGATGACGCTCCCACGCGGATTGATTTTAACGCTTTTCAGGATTTGCCCGTTAAGGTCTCTCAGTGTGAAATTACGTTCGGACCCGGAAACATTCTTGATTTCGATGGCCAGCAGACCCGGTTTCTCGACCCGGATTACATTAGGCGAGAACTTAGAGCCACTTGGATCGATATAATGCTTCCTCCGCTGCTCATCGGAGCGGCTGACTGGACTTTGCCTTGGCCTGCGCATCCAGCAATGGCCGCAACAACAACCAGAATGACAAAAACCGACTTCTTTGATTGACGCATATTCCCACTCCTTACTCGCAGGTTCCAATGTGGTCCGGTTTTTTAGCCTGATAATCTAGTGATTGTTGTGGTCCAGTGCCATATAATTAGGAATGCTGGAGCAATTAAACCAACCGCGGCTGACCTCGCATCGGCGGGCGAGAGCAGCGCGGTGGCAGAACCGACACGCTGCCTCCCTCACTCTACACCGCTTCAGGAGATCCAGGATATGGAAAAAGGTGTACGCATTGCTGACTTGTTTCGAGATGAACATAAATACGTGGGCAAAAGGACTCTTGTACAGGGCTGGGTTCGGACGAAGCGCGATTCGAAGGCCGGAATCTCTTTCATCGAGCTAAACGATGGTTCCTGCATGAAAAACCTCCAGGTGATAGCCGAACTGGACCACCCCGACTACAGCGAACTACTTAAAAAAATAACAACTGGAAGTGCAATAATGGTCGAAGGCGCAGTTTCGCTCTCTCCCGGCAAAGGACAGAGTATAGAACTCAGCGCAGATCGAATCCACCTCTATGGCTGGGCCGACCCGGCACTTTATCCCCTCCAGAAGAAGAGGCACTCTTTCGAATATCTACGCCAGATCGCGCACCTGCGACCGAGGACCAACACTATCGGAGCGGCAGCAAGGGTGCGCAACCGTCTGAGCTTCGCAATCCACCAATTCTTTCAAATCCACGGTTTTCATTATATCCATACGCCGATAATTACGGCGAGCGATTGTGAAGGAGCGGGAGAAACCTTCCGCGTAACTACTCTCGATCCGGCCCAACCCGCTCCTGAGGGTGGCGACCCGTACATGAGCGACTTTTTTGCAAGACCGGCATTTCTTACCGTCAGCGGTCAGCTCCAGGCCGAAATTTATGCTCTGGCCCTTGGCAGAGTATATACTTTCGGCCCTACCTTCAGGGCAGAGAACTCCAACACCAGCCGGCACCTCGCCGAGTTCTGGATGGTGGAACCCGAGATGGCCTTTTTCGATCTGGAAGACGATCTCGATCTGGCGCAGACTTTCATAAAGAATCTGGTGGGAGTTGCCCTTAACGATTGTCAGGATGAGTTGGAGTTTTTTGCCCGCTTTATCGAGCCGGAGTTGACAGGTCGCCTTCAAGCGGCAGCCGAATCCGCCTTCGAGATAATTACCTATACGGAAGCAATCGACATCCTTATCAAGTCTAAAGAGCAATTCAGCTTTCCAGTTGAGTGGGGACATGACCTTCAGGCCGAGCACGAGCGCTATCTTACGGAAAAAGTTTTCAGAAAACCGGTGGGGATCATCAACTTCCCCAGGTCGCTCAAGCCTTTTTACATGCGCGTTAACGAGGACGAAAAAACCGTGGCCGCCATGGACATACTGGTCCCCGGGACTGGTGAAATAATCGGTGGGTCTCAGAGGGAAGAACGGCTCGAAACGCTGCTCGAACAAATGCGCCTCAAAGGGGTCTCGGCCGAAGACTACCAATGGTACGTCGAACTCCGGGAATTCGGGTCGGTTCCCCACTCCGGGTTCGGCCTTGGACTTGAACGCCTGATGCAATTTATTACGGGCATTCCCAACATTCGCGAGGTCATTCCTTTCCCCAGAACGCCGGGGCATGTGGATTTCTAAACCTCGCAATTCTTTCACCCGGCCCTGTGACTTTGAACAGCTCCGGGCTTTTTTATGGAGAGGAATGCTACTTCCTCTTGAGAACGAAAACCTGCTTCACCGGCACTGCGCCGAGCACCTCCTGGGCGTTGGCAAGCCGAGATGGCTCGGATTCCAGATCCTCCCAAGAATCTAAAAGAACACACTCTCCATCTTTTCTGACGAGGATAGGGACAGTTTTTCTGGATGGTTTCTTGCCTTCGAAAACCATGTTTCCGGGCTCTTCCGGTCGAACCAGTTTACACTCGACGCTGAAAGAATCAACCGCCTGGTAAAGGGTGGAAGCCGTGTACTCATTGACTGCAAACGGCTCAATTCTGCCGTTGGACAAAAGGAAGATGTTGTTACCGTTTTCTTGTTCGGGTGTTTCCATGGGCTGCTCTTTTCCGTTCTCTCCAAAAAACGTAAGCTGACTGTTTTTGATGACTTCGGCATTCTCCTTGCGTTTCATGATAAAGCACTCCTTGAATCTTCCGGAATTTCTTAAAGCCTCGAAGGCCAGGCTTATTTCACCCTCCCGGGTGCGCCCGCGAACTTCATAGCAGTCCAGCCGACACAGGATGCATCGGAATGCAGGAATCCGGCATTCGTCATTTTTGCACCAGACGTATTGAGTCATTGGATTCACTCTGTGAGGGGATGTTTCAGGTACCCCTATTCTAACCGATTAAATGTCCGAATAATACTTAAATGGAACGCCGGAGGCAAATTTTTGAAAAATGCGAGCAACCGGGACGAGATACGCGGATGGAGACTAATTAGCTTGATCGAAGCATTCTTCTGTATCACAATAGTACGGCAGCATCGGAACCGGCAATGCGTCTGGCGATTGGCCCCGCCATGGCGGCGGTACTTTTGGGCAGAAGGGTGGACCGGAGTCCACTGGGCAAACGTTGCGTTTCTTTCGTTGGAGAGAATATGAAAAAACCTGCAAAAACCAGCCGGAAGATACTCTGGCTCCCCCTAATCCTGTCCCTTGCGCTGACTGTTGCATCCTGTGCCTCTTCCGGGGAACGACAGGAGAAGAAGGAACTTGAGTCGCTGAGAAACTCGGTGGATACTTTCAACGGAGCGTTCAGGTGGGAAGAGTACACACAGGCGGCGGATTACGTACCTCGCGATAAAAAAGAAGGTTTCTGGAAAGAGGTGGACAAGTTTAAAGGCAAAGTCCGAATCTCGGACTATGAGGTGAGGGAAGTGACACTTGCCAGCAGGGGAGCATCGGGCATAGCAATCCTGCGCTTCCAATATTGGCGCGCTGAAGCTCCAATTCTGCGGGACGTTACCTTCACTCAAAAATGGTATTACAATGAAAAAGACAAGCTATGGAGGGTGAGCGAAAGTGGGTTTGGGGCAATTACCGGGACGCAGGCGAGTTTTTGATTTTGAGATGGTAATTCTAGCCTTGGCTACGGCTTGATGATTTCAATTTCAAAAAGCAAGGGCCAGAGCTTGCCTGTAACGAAGATCCTGCCTTTTTGCTCATCGTAAGCGATCCCGTTCAGCGCCTCTGCATTGCTTCCGGGCGGCAATTCCTTACGCAGAGGCGACATATCTATCCATCCGGACACCTCACCCGTTTTCGGAGATATTATTGCTACGAAGTCTTCGTGCCATATGTTGGCGAATATTTCACCTCTGATGTACTCAAGTTCATTCAAGCAACTGACCGGCCTGCCTGCGTCAAGCGCCCGCAGAGAATATTGTTTAACCAGTGTTGCCGGGTCCAGGAATATAAGCTCGTCAGTGCCGTTGCTCATTATCAGGTTTTTCCCATCATTGGTCAGCCCCCACCCCTCCCCGGAATAGCTGAATTCTCTCTCCACTGCGAAATTTTCCGGGTTATACACGAACCCTGTTCCAGATTTCCAGGTGAGCTGGATGAGAGACCCATTCCAGGACGCCAGCCCTTCCCCAAAATATTGAAACGGCAGATTGTATTTCTTCAGCACACGACCGGTTTCGAGTTCCACTTTCCGCAAGCTCGACCTGCCATTAAGCCCTGTACTCTCATAGAGGAAGCCGCTTACAAAAATAAGCCCCTGAGTAAATGCATCAGGATCGTGGGGAAACTTCCCGAGCACTCTGACCTCAAAAACAGGAGCAAAACGTCGTTCAGGCGAATGCAGGGGCGCCGTTTCCACTTGCCGGGCCGGGGCAGATTCGTTGTACGAGGCCGGGTCCACTCCCGCAGAGCTTTCGTGGAGGGAGAATCCAAAAAAAAGAACCGAAAAGAAACAAAACAGGGCGGCATGGCATTTAAGGCTGCGGGTTGTACCCATTTACTGTTGCTCTTCCTACGCTGTGGTAATTGAACCCAAGCTGTCGCATCGCAGCCGGCCTGTAAACATTGCGAAGGTCTACGAACACCGGGGTCTTGAGCGCGCTTTTAATGCGGAGCAGATCAAGCGCACGGTACTCGTTCCATTCGGTCATCAAAACCACGGCATCAGCGTCCTGGCAGGCTTCATAAGGGTTTGAGCAGAATTTTACTCCCGCAAGTAATTTGGCCGCCTCATCCATCGCTTGCGGGTCATGAGCGCGAACCACTGCACCGTGCTCAATCAGCTTCGAGATAATGGTTATGGCCGGAGCGTCTCTTACGTCGTCCGTTTCAGGCTTGAATGCCAGGCCAAGTACAGCCACTGTTTTACCACCTTCATGGCCTCCGAGCGCCTGGCGGATCTTTCTAGTCATGCGCGCCTTCTGGGCGGCATTTACCTCAATTGCCGCCTCGACTATGCGGAAAGCCGTCCCATTTTCCTGGGCAATTCTGAGCAGCGCCTGAGTGTCTTTCGGAAAGCACGAACCGCCGTAGCCAGGGCCGGCGTGAAGGAATTTCTTCCCTATTCTGCCGTCGAGACCTATTCCTCTTGCAACGTCCTGTACGTTGCCGCCGATTTCTTCACACAGGTTCGCAACCTCGTTTATAAAACTTATCTTGGTGGCCAGGAAGGCGTTGGCAGCGTATTTTATAAGCTCTGCCGTTTCAATCGTGGTTATGACAAATGGGGTCTCGATCAGGTATAGGGGCCTGTAGACCGATTGAAGCACCTCTTCGGCCTTTTTCGAATCGACCCCCAGAACTACCCGGTCGGGACGCATAAAGTCGTTTATAGCGGCCCCCTCCCGCAGGAACTCCGGGTTGCTGGCGACATCGAAAGTGGCCAATGGATTGGTTTCGGAGATAATCCTTTTAACCTGCGCCGCAGTTCCCACCGGGACAGTACTCTTGTTTATCACGACAGTATAGTCGCTAAGATACGGGGCCATTCGGCGGGCAGCCTCATAAACATAAGTAAGATCGGCATAACCGTCGCCACGCCTCGAGGCCGGAGTCCCGACCGCGATGAATATGACCTCGGCCCCCGGAACCCCTGGATTGTATTCGGTCGTAAAAATGAGGCGGCCTGCGAGAGAATTCTTTTTTATCATTGCTTCAAGGCCCGGCTCATAAATCGGGATTTCTCCCTCTTTGAGCCGTGAAATCTTTGATTCATCATAATCTATACAGGTTACCTCATGCCCGAATTCGGCAAGGCAGGCCCCGCTAACCAGTCCAACGTAACCAGTCCCGATGATGGCTATTTTCATTAAATGAACCTTTCAAACGTTGATATACGGCCAGCAGGCCGGAACGCGCGGGCCGACCCGCTCAGGCCCGAACTTAGCGGTGATATTTACCAATTTTGTGGAAAAAATACAAGAACGGCGGTGCTATTGCGATAATCGCCGGTTGCACTGACACGTTACTACAACCGGATTACCGGATAAGAATCTAAAACAGGTTAAGGTTGTATCTGAGAGCAAAGCCTTTCCTTGAGCAAAGTGAACCGTGACTGCATGCGGTTATTTTTGAGGGCGATCGCAAGTGCTTTCTTTGAACCCACTATCACAACGAGTTTCCGTGCCCTGGTCACCGCTGTGTAGAGAAGATTGCGCTGGAGCATCATAAAATGTTGTGTAAGCAGCGGGAAGACCACTGCAGGGTATTCGCTCCCCTGTGACTTATGAATGCTTATGGCGTATGCGTGAATGAGTTCCTCGAGTTCGGAAAAATCGTAACTTACGCTACGTCCGTCAAATTCAACCAGAACTTCACCTTCCTCCCGGTCTATCCGTCGGATGCGGCCGATATCGCCATTGAACACCTCTTTATCGTAGTTATTCCTGACCTGCATTACCTTATCATTTATGCGAAAAGTGCGGTCTGGCATCTCCAACGTTATTCCACTGGGATTGAGGGCATTCTGAAGCACTATATTAAGGTTTTGCGATCCGATCTCCCCACGGTGCATAGGACTCAGCACCTGGACGTCCTCCATCGGATCGAACCCGAAACGGCGGGGAATCCTCCTTGTGCACAGTTCGACGATAGTGTTTAAGGCATCCTGCGGATCATCCCTGGTTATAAAATAGAAATCCTGTTTTTGGCTGCTGTCCGCCCGCAGGTCGGGAAACGCCCCCTGCCTTATGAGATGGGCGTTTGTTATGATTCTGCTGCAACTGGCCTGTCTAAATATCTCCTGCAAGCGTATTACCGGGAACCTTCCGGATTCGATAATATCGCCCAGCACATTGCCGGGGCCCACTGATGGAAGCTGGTCGGCGTCTCCCACAAGGACAAGAACCGCGTGAGACGGCACAGCCTTGAGCAGGTGATTGGCAATCATTATGTCCATCATCGAAATCTCGTCCACAATTACCAGGTCGCTGGAAAGAGGTTTGTGCTCGTTGCGTTGAAATCCGCCTATCTGAGGACTGAATTCCAGCAGTCTGTGGATCGTAGCGGCAGAATGTCCTGTGGCCTCCGAGAGCTTCTTTGCAGCCCGGCCTGTAGGCGCCGCCAGGCTTACGCGCGCCCCAATGCGCTCGTATATGGCCAGAATCGCCCGGACAAGTGTGGTTTTGCCGGTGCCCGGTCCTCCCGTTATTACGACAACTTTTTCGCGCAGGACATGCTTGACCGCCTCTTCCTGAAGAGGGGCCAAAGAAAAATTCAGTTGGCCGCGGACCCAATTAAGTGCGCCTTCTGAGTCAATTTTCGCTTGCAGCCTTCTATAGCGCTGGATTGCGGAAAAGCGTCCGGCCGCACCGAGTTCAGAGGCATGCATCGGGCTCAGATATATCGCCCGATCATCGCCGAATTGATCCGAAGCACCTGGTCCAAGCTCTTCCTCCTTTATGCGCATGTCCCTTTTCAGCCGGGATAATGCTTCTTCCAAGATCGGCGTATCGATCTCGAGTCTCTTGCCGCATCGCGTTATCAACTCGGAGCGGGGCATGCAGACGTGTCCCTCTTCCGCAGCCTCATGAAGCACGAAAACGATGCCGGCTTCGGCCCTTAGCGGAGAATCGGCTGCAAATCCCAGGTTCTCGGCTATCTTGTCAGCGGTGAGAAAACCCACGCCCCTGATTTCCATAGCGAGCCGATAAGGATTTTCTCTGACGATATCGACGGACCGCCCTCCATAACTCTTGAAAATTCGGGTTGCGAGAGTAGCGCTCGCCCCGTTGGAGCGCAGGAAAATCATCAGAGAGCGGATTTCTTTTTGCTCCTCCCAGGCCTTTTGTATCTGCCCTATTCGGTATCTCCCGATACCGTCGATTTCAAGCAGACGCTCTATCTCGTTTTCGATTATATCCAGGGTTTTTTCGGCAAAGCGCCTGACAATTCGATCCGCCATTTTCGGCCCTATGCCCCGTATAAGACCTGAACCAAGATATTTCTTGATCCCCAGGACCGTTGAAGGCGCCGTCGTCTCGTAGCGATCGACTCGAAATTGTTTGCCGAAACGGGCGTGAGTACACCAGGTTCCTTCCATCAGAAGGGTTTCACCAGGGCACAGAGAGATAAAGTTTCCAACAGCCGTGACCAGATCCCGGTATCCTGGAGATCGGATCTTAATTACGCTGTAACCGTTCTCCTCGCTGGTAAATGTGATTCTTTCAACCAGACCCTGGAGCTTACCGCTTTTACTTTTTGTCGAATTCTGATTTTCCATTTCAAAAAGCTGACAAGGGAGCTTGAAATATTGTATATTTTAGAATCAATAGAAGTTCTTTATTTTGGAAAAATACTATATTTTGTTACAATTAAGGAGAAAAACTACGAGCTTTTCCCCTTGTGGTTTTTCGAACCAGGATCGTTTTCCGGTAAAATTGCCTGGTTTTTAATCTCGGCCGGCGGAGGGGTTGCCGTATGTCCCTTTACATCAAAACCGACGATTATCGCAAACACGGAATAAGCAAATATTCAGATCCGGCCCTGATAAGGGCCGTGGTGCAAAAAGAACTTAACATAGATCGGGTCTTTGTTTCATTCGTAAATAAATACGAATATATCAGGGTGGATTTTCTGAGGCCGAGGCCACCCCGCAGATTCAACCGACGGCAAGGCAGGCAACCAGCCTCGAGGTAAAGCGGCAATAGCGAATCGCAACAGCGGTTCTACCTTGGTCAATTCGGCTTTGCGTAACGGTGTCGGTAATGACCTTGGGCTGTCCCGCGCCCTTCGCACCATCGTATGAAGCGCCGTACTCTTTTCCAAACGTGCTCGCGTTCCTCGATCACCTTGGCACGAAAGTTCACATGGTGAAATTCAACGCATGGTCGTTACCGAATCGAATAGAGCAGTCGATTCTCGAGCACAGATCCATGATCGCTGCGCTGGAACGTCGAGATGCCGAGACGTTTGAGAAACTCGTGATAGATCATCTGCTTTTTTCCAAAAACAGCTACATGGGGCAACTAAAAGCTATCGTCGGTAAAGGGACTTTGAAGACGTTAACGAGCCGGTCTCACACGGGCCGGAACTAGACATGGATGAGAAATGGGCATTCCGGTGCAAAATCCCGACGGGAAGGTGAGAATATTTCAGGAATTGTGCAAGGGCGTTGAGGGATGCGGTATATGCCTCCATGTTTGCCGCAAAAAGCTTTTCAAACCGGCGCTGACGCTGAACCGGAAAGGCTACCGACCTCCCGTAATAGCTGAGCAGGAATCATGCACCTCTTGCGAGAATTGCGAGATCTTTTGCCCGGACATGGCCATTGCCGTTTCCGGCAGAACTGGGAAAAGGCGTGTGAAGACATGACTTCCGAAAGAGTTCGATCGGGCCGGTATTTTATGATGGGGAACGAAGCCTGTGCGGAGGGAGCACTGGCCGCAGGCTGCGAATTTGCAGCAGGCTACCCCATAACGCCCGCCACCGAGATTGCAAACCGGTTGGCCAAAAGGCTTCCTCAAGTTGGTGGCGCCTTTCTCCAGATGGAAGACGAGATAAGCTCCATTGCGGCTGTCATTGGGGCTTCCTGGACTGGAAAGAAAGTGATGACGGTCACTTCCGGCCCCGGTATCAGCCTCATGTCGGAGAATATCGGCTTTGCCGTGGGAGTGGAGACGCCGTGCGTGATCGTGAACGTTCAGCGCGGGGCGCCTACCACGGGAATGCCCACCGTGGGAGTACAGGGGGACATGGTGCAGGCAAAGCACGGTTCACACGGCGATTACGAGATCATCGCCCTTTGTCCTTCTTCGCCTCAAGAAATGTTCGATTACACGATCACAGCCTTCAATTATGCCGAAAAATACCGGACGCCGGTCTTTATTCTTTCCGATGCTTTTGTAGGTCACATGCGTGAAGAAGTTACGATACCGGAGGCGAAAACGATTGAGAGTGTTTATCGAAAGATTCCGTCACAAGGTACGGACCCACAGAGCATCAGAGGTTTTCTTGATGAGGACATTGCCCCGATGCCCATCTTCGGCAGAGGTTTTAAGGCTCACGTGACTAGTTCCTGTCACGACCAGGCCGGAAAACGAAACCTCATAGATTTGTCCTCGCTCGACCTGTTCGTGAGGCGGCTGAGTAACAAGATCCTAAAACACAAAGAAGATATTACGATTGTGGATGGCAATTACGCTAAAGGAGATGTCGTGCTCGTCTCCTATGGCCCCGTGGCTCGTTCTGCGAGTGCGGCAGCCAACGAAGCGAGAGAAGCCGGATTGCCCGCCGGGACCTTGCGAATAGCCACAGTATGGCCGTTTCCAGACCATGAGATCGAGAAAATGGCCCGGAAGGCAAAGCATGTAATAGTCCTGGAAAACAATCTCGGCCAAATGTATCCGTACATCAAAGCCGCGGCGGCTCGGTTTACCGGCGTATCTTTTCTTGCGCCCGCACTGATTGGGCAGATCCACGACCCGGAAGAGATCGTTCGCAAGATCAAGGAGGTCGTTCAATGAAGGAGATAGTTCATCCCCTGCGCAGATTCGTTCGACCTTCTGTCGTGTCAAGCACCAACTGCCCTGGCTGCGGTAACGGCATCGTGACGCAGAGTATCCTGCGAGCCATAGACGAACTGGCCATGGACATCGATGACTTCGTATTCGTTTCGGGAATTGGCTGCGCGGCTTGGATACCCAGCCCATTCTTTAATGCGGATGTGCTTCACTCCATTCACGGGCGGCCTCTTGCATACGCGCTGGGCATCAAAATGGGCCTGCCTGAAAAGAAAGTCATGGTGGTGAGCGGAGACGGCGACCTTGTGGCAATCGGTGGGAATCATCTTATTCACAATGCAAGGCGCAACGTGGACATGACCGTAATCTGCGTCAACAACAGCATATACGGTATGACCGGAGGCCAGGCCGGCCCGACGACACCGGCAGGAGTGGAAACCACCACAACGCCATACGGGAGTTTCGAAAACCCCTTCGATATTTCACGCCTTGTGATCGCTGCGGGCGCCACTTTTGTGGCCCGCTGGACCACCATACACCCCAGAGAGATGACCCGGTCTATCAAGAAGGCTATTCGGAAGAAGGGCTTTTCTTTTATCGAGGTCCATTCCCAGTGCCCGGTGCAATTCGGTCGTAAGTCAGGCATGAACGGATCTGTTGAAATGATGGAGGATTACCGGAAGAGGTCCGTGCGGGTAGAAAAAGCAGCCGGGTTCAAGGAAGAACAATTGAAAAACAGGATTGTTGTGGGGGAGTTGGTGGATATCGAGAAGCCTGAGATGGTCGAAGAAATAAACAGGATTCGGGCCAAAGCCATGAGGAGACCTTCATGAACCGTACCCAAATTATTGTAGGGGGCGTCGGGGGCCAGGGCGTGGTTCTCTCGGGGATACTGCTCGGGACAGCCGCCGCGGTATTTGAGGAAAAGAAAGCGGTCCAGACCCAGTCCTATAGTTCAGAACTGCGGGGCGGTGCAGCGAGGACTGAAGTGATTATTTCAGATGAACCGATCTTTGATCCCCAGGTCAGAAAGGCAGACATCCT
>Ga0326727_10016030_pt1 | contig 15925 bp, 10 predicted proteins | sample MB2enrmetagenome_FD_207643 | JGI IMG/M metagenome (GOLD analysis project Ga0326727, IMG submission 207643) | Lab enriched peat soil microbial communities from McLean, Ithaca, NY, United States - MB29MY | ecosystem: Environmental > Terrestrial > Soil > Wetlands > Peat | place: USA: New York... | reverse complement strand
CGATGTGAAAACTCTCGGTCTTAGCCCGAGGGCCCGCTAAACTGGACCACCTCCAGTTTAGCGGCACCCGAGGAGGTATCGCGGCTTTCATAACATCAGAGCAAAGCTCTGCGGTTGGATCTGCCCACCGTCTACTCTCCCTTCGGATTGCGCAGAGCGCAGCTCTGCGGTTGGGCTTCGCTGAGAATTCGCGGTAACCGATTCGCAGAGCTTTGCTCTGCGCAATCCGAGGTGGGGGAAACCCGAAGGGGGGAGACCCGGAGGGGGATTCGAAGGGCTTCGCTGTGGACTCGCGGGCACCGATTCGCAGAGCTGCCCACCGCCCACTGCCTACTGCCTTCCGCTTTCTGCTCTCCCCCAATCTGTGATATTTTAGAAGAGTTCAACACACTTCGATAAAGCGTTCAGTGGAGAAAAACCGCCGGGCCAAAGGGCGGGGCGAAAGCACTGAAGAAAGGCGCGGTGCCGCTTGATGAAAACCACTTTAAAATTTCTGCTGGTTCTGATGGTGGGAGCGCTGCCTGCATGGGCAGCCTTGGGCGAGTATGAGGGGTCGATAGGTTTGGACCAGCAAATTCTTCGCGGCGAAATTCGCGAGGAGGCGCACACTGGCTACAAACTTCACCAGATCATCACCTCGGACGGCGCCCTGGTGCGCGAATACGTTTCGCCGGAAGGCAAGGTGTTTGCCATTTCCTGGCATGCCCATTCGCTCCCCAATTTAGCGCAACTGCTGGGAGCCTATTTCCCGCGCGTTCAGCAGGCCTCGCAAACCAGGACGCAGCGCGGCGGGCCCCTGGTGATCCGGAACGCCGACTTCGTCTTCTTCAGCGGCGGGCGCATGATGGACTTCCACGGCACCGCTTACCTGCCCGGCCTTCTGCCTAAAAACGTTTCGGCGGGGGTGGTGCGATGAGGACCAGTCCAGAGTCCGGAGTCCGGGGTCCGGAGTCCTTCAAGAAACTCCGCAGTTTGTGGTTGCTTCGTGTCCTCTGTGCCACGAAAGATTCAACACAGAGTACACAGAGGGTCTCCGTGGCCTCTGTGTTAAATCTTTTTCCCCGACGGAGAACACGGAGGGGCCAATCCTGGTTGTGCTTCGGCAGCGCGGCGCTTCTGGTGGGGCTGATGTTTATGCCGGGTTGTGGCGGGGGCAGCACTACCACGACCACCACGACCACGACCCCTCCCCCGCCGGTGGCCAATTCCGTTACCGTGACGGTGAACGCCGGACCGGCCAACAATGCCGTGAACATGGCTTACGTCTCGGTGCAAGTCTGCACTCCGGGCGCTACTACTAATTGCGTCACCATCCCCTACGTGCAGTTGGACACGGCTTCCTCCGGGCTGCGCATCCTTGCCTCTTTTCCGGGCGTCAGCGGCCTTAACCTCAATCAGGTCACGGATCCAAGTAAGCACCCCGTGTATGAGTGCTACGAATTCGCCGATGGCAACTACCTGTGGGGACCGGTGATGCAAGGAGGCGTCGCGATGGCGGGGGAAAGCGCCACGAATGTGCCCATGCAGCTCATCGAGGGCAGCGCTCCCTCCAACACTCCTTGTGGCTCCACCGGTGGCAGTAACCTCACCACTTCCACGGCGCTCCAGGCGAACGGCATCCTGGGCATTGGCCCCGCCATGCAGGATTGCGGTCTCCTCTGCTATGGAACTACGGTCCAGCCTCTTTACTGGGTCTGTCCTTCCGGCAGTGCTTGCAGCCTGGCCTCAGTCCCCACGGCGACGCAGGTTTCGAACCCCGTGGCTTTCTTCAACAGCACCGACACTAATGGGGTAATGCTCACCATGGGCTCGGTGGTTTCAAGCGGAGCCAGTCAAGCCACGGGCACCCTATACTTCGGCATCGGAACTCAAACCGACAATGCCCTCAGCAGCAGCGCGAAAGCTTATGCGCTCTCTTCGGACCCCTTAAACCCGATACCCTATTACCCGATATTCGCTATATACAACAGCACCAGCTATGCGGCCTCGATTGACAGCGCGCAACAATACCTCGTCATCCTGGATCCCACCACCCTGGCGGGAGCAGGAATCACCAGTTGCGCTTCGTCACAAAGTACCTATTACTGCCCAAGTTCGGCGGTCACCCTGCCGCTCACCATCAAAGACAATAATGGCGACACGGCGACACTTTCCCCCGCCCTCTCCATTGGGAACGCCACGACGCTGCTGGCCAGTTCGGTGCTGGGTACCGGGACCAACACGGCCTTCAGCAACCTGGCCGAGGAGTCCGTGCCGGGGACTGATTACGTGATCCTGGGAATGCCGTTCTTTTATGGCCGCACCGTGTACGTGGGGATCGCGGGGCAAGCCCCGCCTTCCGGCCTATCCGCTACTACTTATGGCGCGCTCGGCTACTGGGCATTTTAGAAGAACAGAAGGCAGAAAGCCTCAGGCAGTAAACATTGTGCAGGAATTTTGCATCTATGGGGTGGTAGGGGCAGGCGGGTAGCGACCATTCCGTATGAAAGGAAGAATTAAGGGCGTTTCACACAGAGTTCACGGAGGGTACCAGCACAGAGACCACGGAGAAGAGCGTGGGTTTTCTCCGTGTTCTCTGTGAGCCAAACTCCGTGCCCTCTGTGTGAACATCTTTTCAGCTTTGATGCGAAACAAAACCATTCTCATTCGGAAGCCGCTCGCGGTTCTCGTGTTGGGCTGTGTCTTCAGTGGAATTTCCTGGGCCCAAACCGCCCGGCAGGATCGCATTGTGGGACCCATTGCCGGCTCCCCCGCCGTGTGGCTGGAGGGCAACCGCCGCCCCATGTTCCGCCCGGAAAACGATCTGGGCCCGGTTGACGATTCCCTGAAACTCGAAAACATCACCCTGGCATTCAAGCCCACGGCGGAGCAGCAGGCCAACCTGACGGCCCTGCTCGACGATCAACAGAATCCCTCTTCACCCCTTTATCATCACTGGCTGACGCCGGAGCAGTTCGCGGACAGCTTCGGCATGAGCTCGAACGACCTGGCCCAGGTCGTCACCTGGCTGCAGTCGCAGGGATTCACCGTAACCTATACGGCCCGCAGCCGCACCTGGTTGTTTTTCTCGGGCACCGCTGCGCAGGTGCGATCCGCGTTTCAAACCGAGATTCATAACTACTCGCTCGACGGCCAGACGTATTACGCCAACTCGTCAGAGCCTGCCGTGCCCGCCGTCCTCGCTGACGTGGTGCTGGGCGTGATCTCGCTGGATAATTACCACGCCAAACCGCTCGGCGTTTTCCGGCAAGTTTCCGGTGAAAAGCCGGCGTCGGGGGCCAACCCCGAATTCACTTCCTACCTCAGCAGCAGGAATTTTGTGACGCCGGGGGATTTCGCCGTCATTTATGACTTGAACCCACTTTACAGCGCCGGAATTAATGGCGCCGGGGTGTCCATCGCGGTGATGGGGCAAACGGACATAACGATGAGCGATATCACCGCGTTTCGCACCGCGTCGGGGCTGACTCCCATTAACTTGCAGGTGGTTGTGGTGCCACCCGATCCGGGCACGAGCTCTAGCACCGGGGTCATCGACGAAGCCGCTCTGGATATTGAATGGTCCGGCGCCGTGGCCCCGGGGGCTACGATTTATTATGTGAACTCGGCGGACGCCATTAACACCTCGCTCCCCTACGCCATTGACAACACTCCGGCGTCGGTGATGTCGGTTAGCTATGGCGCCTGCGAAAGCTCTTGGGGCAGTGCGCTGGCGAACCGATTATCTAGTGTGTATCAGGCTGCCAGCGCATCTGGAAAGACGATTGTGGCTGCCGCAGGTGATGAAGGCGCGGCGGATTGTGATTATTCTTCCTCGACGACCACAATTATCAACACCGCCACACATGGCCTGGCCGTGGATTTCCCTGGCAGCTCTCCTTATGTGACAGCTATGGGTGGGTCGGAATTCGCCGAGGGCGGGGGCAGTTACTGGCAGACGGCCCCAAATGGGGCGGACATTCTCACTTCCGCACTCTTCTATATCCCTGAGACGGTTTGGAATGACACGACCCCTACCGACGGCCTGCTGGCCGGGGGCGGGGGTGCGAGCATCTATTTTTCCAAGCCCCCCTGGCAGAACGGGACCGGTGTTCCCAATGACAACGCTCGCGACGTTCCTGACCTGTCGCTGAACGCCTCCCCTGCGCACGACCCGTACTTGATCTGTGTGCAGGGGAGTTGCGTCAACGGCTATCGCAATCCCAACAACCCCACGCTCGCCAATGCCCTCAGCGTGGCCGGGGGAACCTCCGCGGCGGCGCCCACCTTTGCGGGGATTGTCGCCCTGATTAACCAGTATAAGGGCTCCGCGCAGGGCCCTATCAACCCCATCCTCTACCAAATGGCGGCGAATGCGCCCGCGGCCTTTCACGACATCACCACCGGCAATAACATCGTGCCCTGCTCCAATGGGACTCCGAATTGCCCCACCAGCAACCCGTTCCAGATGGGCTACAGCGCCGGCGTTGGCTACGACCAGGCGAGCGGATTGGGCTCGGTGGACGCTTATAATTTGGTCACCATGTGGAATTCACCGGCCACGGGGAACCTGCCCGCGCCTACGCTGACCGCGCCGGCCCTGGGGGCTACGGCGGTCAGCTCTCCGGTCACCTTCACCTGGTCGCAGGTGGCCGGCAACAACGGTTACCGGATCATGGTGGCCAGCACTCCCGCTGACATGACCACCAATCCGGCCACCAACACGTGCAGCGCCTGCACGATTATTCAAACCACAGGCCCGAATACGAATTCCTTCAATTACCCAAACACGCTGGCCGCGAACACCGTCTACTACTGGCAGGTGCAGGCCATTGAGCCCGCCGTACCAGGGGGTGGGTCGGCGGCGTGGTCAAACGTCTTCGTCTTCAACACCGGCACTCCGAACTTCAGCATCACGGGCTTGCCCAGCAGCGTCTCGATTGCCCCCGGGGGCACCAGCGCGCCCACCCTGACCCTGGTTCCCGTGAGCGGCTTCCTGCCCAATACCGTGGTCTTTTCCTGCGCCGTGTCCGGCACGCTGGTGGGAGTTACGTGCAGCGTCGGGTCGCTGGGCGGCAATAACCAGGCCACCGTCACCATCACCGCCTCGTCCACCGCCACGTCCTACCCGGCGCTGCCACGCCACCCTGGCCTCGGCGGCTGGTGGGCGGCCGGCCTCGCCCTGCTGGGCCTCCTGCTGATGGCGCGGGCCGGACGGCGCCTGGGCGGCCCCACCCTGGCGTGGAACCTGCGGCAGGTGGCGCTGGGCGCGGCGCTTGCCACCCTTTTCGTGGCCAGCCTCAGTTGCGGCGGCGGAAGCAGCAGTGGGGGCGGCGGGGGCGGCGGCGGAGGAGGGTCGCAGGCGGAATCAGGCACCATCACCGTAACCGGCACTCCCACCAGCGTCCTCGGCGCCACCATCGGCACCGTCCACAGCGTGACGATTAACGTGTCCGTCACCTGAAGGCGCAAGCTAAATCGACAATCTGTCTTGGCCCGTAGCGTGCAAGTAGCCGAGAAGGTGAGTTAATGGCCACTGACGGACAAATTGTCGCTAAAAACGAAGCCTCCGCGCCTACCCTGAACTCTCTTGGACCTTCTGGGACCATGAAGGCACTCAATCCCTGCGAACTGGAAATTGACCTTTTTTGTCAGGGCATGCGCATCAATCCCTCCTGCGCGCTCGAGCAAGACGCGCGGTTCATTTCGCGCACCCGCGCCGGCCTGGGCAGCGGATTGGAGTTGGTCATTCCGGGCCCCATCAAGGATGTGTGGGTGAACGTGCCGGTGGAGGAAGACTTCGCGCAGCAGTCGTCTTACGAGCTTGTCCGCGAGCAGGGTGAGTACTGGGTGAAGAACGCGCGCCTCGGCCATCGTTACGCGGTGCGCATTCCGCCGGAACCGGCTTGGTACACGCGCGCAACTTCGCGAGGCACTCCCATGCACAAGGTCGGCGTGCTGCAAGGGACTTACCTCGGCATCTACATTTCGAACTCGTGCGGGTTCTGGTACCACTCGCCGGCGGTCAACTGCCGGTTCTGCGCCACCGGCCTGAATGTGGGCGTGAACGAGGTGGCGCGCAAGGACATCGATGACGTGGTGGAGGTGGTGCGCGCCGCCAAGCAGGAGTCCGGCGCCACCTTTGTGCATTTCAATTCCGGCTATCAGACCGACCGCGATCTGGATGAGGCGGCGCCCTACGTGAAGGCCGTCAAATCGCGCGTGGGCACGCTGGTGGGATTGCAACTGATTCCCACGCTGGATTTCTGGAAGTATGACCGCTTGATGGATCTCGGCGCGGACCACTTCAGCTTCTGCTACGAGTTCCACAACCCGGAGTTTTTCGCGCGCTTCCTGCCCGGCAAGCAACAACTGGTGGGCCAGCAGACCTTTTTCCGCGCGCTTGAATACACAGCGAAGAAACTGGGCAAGGGATCGTGCTCCGGCGAAATCATTGCCGGCGTCGAGCCCCTCGCAGACACGCTGCGCGCCATCGATTACATCACCGGCATCGGCGCGTTCCCCACGGTTTGCATTTTCCGCCCCACCATCGGCTCCGACATGGAACAGTGGCCCTCGCCGCGTTACGAGGACATGCTGGTGGTCTTTCGCCACCTGTACGAAGCCTGCCGCCGCAACCATATTCCCATTGATGTGACGCCCAACATCGAGGTAAGCCTGATCGTGCAGCCGGGCGACACGCGGTATCTGGCTCCGCGGCACGTGGCGTCATCGCTTTACCACGCTGAAATGGCCCTGGCGCGCTGGCTGGCACGTCCGTACTTTGCGTGGAAGATGCGGCCGAGGAAAATCACCGCTTCGGATGTCCTCGCGCCGCCGGCGAGCGGGGCAGCAGCGGCATGATCCAGAATCAGAACCAACCCGCCGTCACCGTGAAGCTGCGTGGGGAAGCTGAGGCCAATCCCCTTGCCGGCGCGGTGGCCGCGGCGGCGGAAGCTGCCGGCGATCCTTTCGAAATCGAAACCAGCGGCGCCGGCCTGGAAGTAGTGGCGCGGGCGCCGCTGCCCAACGGCATTCCCAATCGGGCGCGAATGAAGATCTTCTCGCCCAAGCCCGGCCACACGTTGGTGTTTTTCTTCAAGAAGAGCCTGGTTCCCTACAGCCGCGATCGCTACAGCTACGGCGGGCAGGATTTGCGCGCCCCCTCGGTGGAGGCGCAGGAAATCGCCGCGTGGCTCGCCTTCCTGACCTCCGGCTTCCATCCTGACAAGCGCCCGGAAAACCTGAGGCGCGCGTTTCCGTACGAGATTCCCGAGTAGGGGGTGGGCACAGCGGGGTCTCTGGCCGCGACCAAACCACGCCGTGGGGGAGTTACTGGCTGACCGGCTCGCTAACCGGCTTGCGTAGAGCGCAGCTCTGCGTTTTGGCTCGGGAAACGGACACGAATCGCAGCTCTGCGTTCTGCGCAAGCCAGCTAAGAAAAATTACCGAATTGCAATTTAGCGCTCTTTGAGTGTTCGCAGGAAGCTAATTACGGCGTCCACCGATTCAGGATAGAGGTTGTGCTGAAGCGTGGCTTGCCCCGTCCGGGCAGGATCCACCTTGGTTCTGCCATGGCTGATAATGTCCCTCAACTCCTCGTCCGATTTTGCCTTTAGAGTCTTGGAATTAAGATGGGGAATCTCGGTCTGGAAGAACATATCAGCCTCGGCTTTGCCCTCGCCCTGCGCCCCGTGGCACCGGGAACAGGTGCGGGCGAAGACCTCCTTCCCCGACATTTTGGGCGCCACGCCGGAGACCACTGTCATCACCATTTCAGGCGAGTGTTCTACTGGCGTAGCGTTCACCAGCACCCCTCCTTCACCGAGCCACATTTCTGTGAGCACATGGCGGCCTTCGCGGGTGTCGAAAACCAATCCGGCGTCCTTAAAGAGGGAGGCCCCGAAGAGCTGGGAGATGATGTGCAGTTTGGTCTCGCCGCCCTTGGCGTCGCTGATCACCAGGGATTGATCCGTGAGCTGAATCTTGAATTGATATGTCCCCGCCGGAAGCGACGTGCCACCGGTCTCGAAGGCGAACGGAACATTCGCGCTGATGACTTTTGCCGTCTGCCCGTGAGCAGAGGCAACCGCCCACAGGGTGAGGACACTGAGGGTGGCGAGAACTCTAGCCATCATCGGTGGAGTTTTCATGGGAGTTTCTCCTGGCTTAGGTTTGGGGGATGTCCAAGGCGAAGCCGCAGCGTGCGCACTCGCGCGAACTGTGGGCGCTGCCCGCGCAGTGATTGCTGTGCCGGGACCACGCCTGAGAGTGCCATGGCGTTTTGACTGATCGGTCATCAGAAAGCGTCCTTGGCGCGCCGTTCGTGCTGTTGGCCGCCCAGAATTCCCTATTTCTACTTTGGAACCCTATTTATACACCCAACCGCCTCTTCTGGTGAGCTTTTTTCATCCCGGCATTTCCTAGCGACCCCGTTTTGTAGCGAGGGAAAGCAGCAGTTTCGCCAGGCGGCGGGAGTCGTGGCGGGCCACGTGGTCCTCGATCAGCAAGTTAGCGCACAGGGGTTTGACGCCCAACTTGCGGACGGCGTCGAGGTCCATTTCGACGGGCGCGGCACGCTCGGCGGCGTACCGTTTCAAGAGCGCGGAGGAGAGCGGCGCGGTGTTGAGCACGATGTGGTCAAAAAGCTTGCGCCCCGCATGTTGGTGTAGGGCCCGGATATGGTCGGCGGCGGAGTAGCCGCGCGATTCGCCGGGCTGGGTCATGAGGTTGCACACCAGCACCTTCACGCCGCGGGCGCGCGCAATCGCTTCGGCGATGCCCTGCACGAGCAGGTTAGGGACGAGCGACGTATAAAGCGAGCCGGGCCCCAGCGTAATGAGGTCGGCTTGACGGATCGCCGCCAGGGTTTCGGGCAGTGGGCGGCAGCGGCTGGGGACGATATGCAGGCGTTGGATGGGCAAGCGGGTTTTGGTGATGCTGCGCTCGCCGCGAATGACCACGCCGTCGGTTCGCGTGGCCTTCAGGTGAACATCGGAAAGCGTGGCGGGGAAGATTTCACCGCGAATGGCCAGCACCTCGCTCGACAAGCGGACGGCTTTGGCGAAGTCGTGGGTAAGATGCGTGAGCGCCGTGAGAAAGAGATTGCCGAGATTGTGGCCGCGCAATCCGTGGCCGCTGGAGAAGCGGTAATTGAAAAGCTGGGTGAGGAGTTGTTCGTCCTCGGCGAGCGCCACCAGACAATTGCGGATGTCGCCGGGAGGAAGAATGCGGAAATCCCTCCGCAGGCGGCCGGAACTGCCGCCCTCGTCCGTGACGGTGACAACCGCGGTGAGGCGCGTGATTTCAGGGCGAAACTCAGCGGGGCGGGCGGGTTCGGTGACGTGGTGTTTGAGGCCACGAAGCACCGTCGACAAACCCGTGCCCCCACCGATGGCGACAACTTTCATCAATAGGTCTGAATCCTTGCGACGATAAGAAGACTGACGATTTATGATTGCCGAGGGTCGATTGAAAAAGCGGGGATTTGCCAATCCCCCGTCGTCAATCGTCCATTGACCATTGGCAATCCTATTGGCTTCCTGCCGGATAAATCAGGCGCCGGAAGCGGGGGTCTGCGCTGAGCCCCTGGAAGTCTTCGTCGCGGCGCGCGTGGATGCGGTTTTCGGGACGCAAGGCAAAAGACGCTTCCAGATGAGCGAAGGCCTGGTCCGGGTTCCCTCCGAGGGCGTGCGACACCGCCAGCGCGTATTGGATGTGATCCTGATGAGGTTTCAATTTGTCGGCCTTGCTCAGGTGCTCGACCGCCAGCCCGAACTCGCGCGCATTCAAGCAGGCAACACCCAGCGTGTAATATTCGTCGGCCGATTTGGGAAGCGGCGCGGGGCGGCCCGCCCTCTGCCTGCAAAGACGCAAGTGCACGTGGGCGCGCTCGGCCACGTCGCGAGCGCTGTTCTCAACCAGCTTTTCAAAGATCTCCGCAGCTTTGTTGTAATTCTGCTTGTGAAAGGCTCGGACACCCGTTTCGAAATTCTTGATGGCAGCCAGGTATTGGAGGTCGACGGGCGGCCTTTCGAGAATTGGGGATGGCCGGCCCTTATGTCGGGTCTTGGCCCTGGCGCGGGAAGCGGGTCTGACCGCCTCGCTGTGACGCGCTCGCACCTTCGCCCGCGAAATGCTTCGTTCTCGGTCAACGGCACGGCTCACCCGCGATGCAGCCTTTCGGGGCCTTGCCATGGCCTGTCGTTTTGTCGATTTAAGTGTTTTCATTTCAATATCTTAGGCAATCAGCCGGGGTGAATTGCAAACCTGCCGTGAAGATTGCACTATCTATCTATAACAAATTTCGGTAGTTGGAGTCAAATCGTCATTTTGTATGGCGGTTACGACCGAAATGTCCAATTTCTTTATGAATTTTCGGAACGAGCTACAGTCTGTCATAGAAAACCCATCGACTCTTCCGCTGTGCTGTTCACCTGAGCTTTCTATTGACGATTTCTTGGCCCCGATTCATAGCCAAAGACCCTCACCATTAAAGACATCACAACCGAAGAGTGTTGCCAATTTGTCGATGACGTGATAAAAAGACAATTGGATTTAAAATGATTTCACATATATCTACGCAAAACCCCCTCCCCGGGCGAGGCTGCGCCTGTGGTTGTAGCCGCCGCAATTAATTTGTTTCGCCCCCCCTTTAGAGCGGGGAAGTGCGACGACAAATTTCAAGTTTCAAGAGGAGGTCTTCCGGAATGACCGATTACAAACACCCCGAAGTTTTGGTAAGCACGGAATGGGTCGCCGCGCATGTGGATGATCCTCATGTCCGGCTTGTGGAAGTGGACGTGGATACCAGCGCTTACGAAAAAGGGCACATCAAGAACGCTACGGGGTGGAATTGGACCACGCAGCTCAATGACAACATCCGGCGCGACATCCCCAACCCCAAGCATTTTGAGGAGCTTTGCAGCGCGTCGGGAATCGCCAATGACCATTCCGTGGTTCTTTACGGTGACAACAACAACTGGTTCGCCGCCTTCGCGTTCTGGCAGTTCAAGATCTATGGACACAAGGATTTACGCCTGATGAACGGTGGCCGCAAAAAGTGGGAACTGGAGGGAAGGTCTTTCACCACCGACGCGACCACGGTTACCCCCACGCAATATCACGCCGGCGTGGCGGACATGAGCCTGCGCGCCCGCCGCGACAACATCTTCCAGATTCTTTCCGGCAGGCAGGCGTCTCTTGTGGATGTGCGCTCGCCTGACGAGTTTACCGGCAAAGTCATCGCGCCGCCCGGCATGACGGAGACCGCGCAGCGCGGCGGGCACATCCCCGGCGCCGCGAATGTCCCGTGGTCCAAAGCCGTGAATGACGACGGAACGTTCAAGACCTACGACGATCTCCTCGCCCTCTACGAAGCGCAGGGCGTGCGCCCCGACAAAGAAGCGGTGGCCTACTGCCGCATTGGTGAGCGCAGTTCGCACACTTGGTTTGTCCTCAAATACCTTCTCGGTTTCGAAAAGGTCCGCAATTACGACGGAAGTTGGACAGAATGGGGCAACCTGATCGAAGCCCCCATCGAGAAAGGCGAAGCGAAAGCCCCCAGCGCCTAGGCGGAAACCGCGGAATCCCCCCTGCATCCCTGGCGCCTGCCGGATGCCACCCCCCTTTGGCAATGGATGGGGAGGAATCATCATGGACCGGCGCAAATTTCTGGAAACTACACTGCTGGGTACGGGCGCGGCCCTGTCAGGAGTTTCGGCCCGCGCCGTGGTCTCACCGGCGTTCGAAAGCCGCGACGGCTACGTCCGGCACGGGCCGGGCCGCTGGGTTATCGGAACCTCCTGCGCAGAAAAAGTCATCACGTTGGATGCGGGTCGACTGGCGCTCACCTCTTTCAAAAACAAAATCTCGGGCCGCGAATACATTCAGGGTGCCGCGTCGTCCGATGAGATTCGCCTCACCGCCGACGGCCAGGAAATCACCGGCGGGAGCGGCGGCTGGGAACTGATGGGAGAGGACTCTCACCGTCTCTCGCAGGGCGAACTCCAACTCGACTTGCAATTACGGCGAGGGCCTCTGCGCGTATCCAAGCATTACGTTGTCTATCCCGGCAGCCCCGTCATCCGCGAGTGGCTTGGCATCACCAACGATTCCACCAAACCGCTCGCGCTCAGCGATCCCGCCTTTCTCGAGTCCCGTGTTCTTGCCGCCGACGCGGAAAATCTTGACCTTTATTACCTGACCGGCGGCGGCGCGTTCAACGGCTCGCAATTGCTGAAAAAAGAAAAGGTGAGCGCCGCCTATGCCCGCACCTTCGACTCCTACGATCCCTCGGACACGGGGCCGCGGGGTCTGAGCTACAGCGCCCACCTGCCGCTGCTGGTCCTGCACAACGCGCCGGCCAAGGATGGAATCATGGTCGGATGGGACTACCTTGGCCATTGGCGGCTCCGGGCGGGCAACTACGCGGGCAGCCCGGTTAATCTTTCCCTCCAAGTGGCGGGTTACAACAAGGAACTAGAACCGGGCGAGAGCATTGAAACACCCAAAGCCTTTGCCGGAACTTTCACCGGCGATCTGGACGCCATGGGAAACCTGCTTCTCGATTGGCAATACCAGTACTTGTGGGACCTGACCAATCCCGCTTACTTTGCCAAGGCAAGATGGGCGGTGAACTGGCCTATGCCATGGGTTGGAAGGGGCGGAACACCCAGCGCCGATAATTGGGGAAGGCGCTTGGCTCTGGACCTTCGTTATGTGGATTTACTCCGGGAAACAGGCGGCGATATTTTGTGGGATGACGCCGGCTGGTATGACAAGTGGGGAAGCTGGAACGGTCCTGATTGGCGCCTTACCAACGAATACCTGGGCAAGCACGGCATGAAGTGGGCGCTCTGGTATCCCACTTTTTTCGCCACACCCGATTCGGAAGTTGGACAACAGCACCCGGAGTGGCTGATTACCAAGCAGGATGTATTGGAGCAATCCATCAAGGCCACCGCCGACTGGCAGCGGCAGATTCTCGACAAAAGTGTGGAGGCCTGGGGGGATTTTCAGTGGCGCTTTGATGGCCCCGAGGGGACCAGCGCCACCGACACCGGCTACCTCGACTCTGACCAGAATTTTCGTGGTCTCGCCCTGAGTTTTAAGAAAGCCCACCCCGCCAGTGGAATCGACGCCTGCGCGGGCGGCGGCCGCTGGATCAGCTATGATATGGCCCGCCTCGCCGAATCCGGAGAGTATACGGATGGCGGCGTGGGGCCTTACAGCAACTACTACACTTCGCTGCTGGTGCCGCCCGACAAGTGCCACAACGTCGTCGACTTCGACCACACTTATTACAACCCCGCGAGCGACCGCACGCATCTTTGCATGGACCCCTGCTGGTATCGCGATCCGGGCGACGGGCCGGACCTAGAGGCCATCCGCCAGGACTGGGAAATCTACCATGACTGGGTCGCGCAAGGTGTGGCCGGGCGCTGGAGCCATGTCTTCCGGCCGGCCGTGGAGGGCGACGACCCCGTGTGGTATTTCCAGCGCATGGACCGCACCGGCTCCAAGGGCGTCATCATCACCAAACACGCCAAGCGAGGCCCCACCTGCTACCTCGTCTCGAAGCCGAAGGAACGCACGCAATCGGATTCTTATTTCGGCGAGAGGGGAATTATGTGCAGGCTGACGACCACGGAAGTGGCGCGGGCCGACACGGCCATCTATGAAGACCGGGTTGACCATGAATACCGCTTCTATGGTGTTCCCGGCGAAGCCTTCGGCCCGCTGAATTTACAATACGCATCGGAGGGGGGACCGAAGTCCTACGTCACGTCCATCGCCAAGCTCGGCCACCGCCAGGCGGTAAAGGACAAGTTCTTTGGAATGGCGATTCAACTCGGTAGCGAGCCCCTTACCATCACGCACCTCGGGCAATATGCCGATCACGGCGCCCAGGGTGTCTACACCCTCATGCTCGTGCGGGCGGAAGACGGAACGATCCTGGCCTCGGCGGATCTTGATACAAGCCAGGGCCATGCCGATGCCGCGGGATTCAAGTACGCCGCGCTCGACGCACCGCTGCGGCTCGATGCGGTGCCCCATCGGCCCATCGTCGTCAAGCCCCGGGGACTGAATCCCGAGTTGTTCTACGACATTCGTTGCGCCAAATCGAATTACCAGGCGTCGAGGACGGGAAATGACCTGATGGGGGCGGGCGTTGAACTCGCACGTATCGAGCCCGGCGAGTTGATCTTCCTCAATCTCCCCAACCATCCTGGCTCCGTCGCCGGCAAGACGCCTCCCCCAAACCCGCAGCACGTCACCAAGCGGCTGGGTACAAACCTGGGCATCCAGGGCGTCGAGGTTGCCTGGAAGGGCGGCGCGGGCAACCACGGGGTTTCTTATTGCGAGATCTTGAAGGATGGGGCCGTGGTGGCCAAAGCTGCCAAGGGTTCCTTCTTCTTCGACTACCAAGGCCATCCCCTGGAAAATCTGAAAGCTCAATATGAAGTTCGCGCGGTGGATGGCGCCGGCAATCGAAGTTCGTTGGTGGCGGCCGACTTGATCGCGGGTGATCCGGAGACCTATACGGCCCTGGGCGGCTTCGGCTCGACGCAAGGAACAAATCAATGGAAGTACGAAGAGGCGTTGAATGAAGGAGCCTTCCGCGAAATGAAGTGGGATCGCGGCGGTTACGAAGGCCGGTGGACAGGCCAGGGCCCGGCCGCCATTGGACGCCTCTGGATGCAACCCGGCGCGGAGGCGGATGTCTCCCGCACATTCGTAGCGCCCGCCGATGCCACGCTGACCCTCTCCGGGTCAATTCGCAAGGACCCGAGCGCCCAAAACGGCCACACCATCCTGGGGCGCATTCTGCATAACGACCAGCAAATTTGGCCGGCCAGCGGCTGGGCGGAAGTCCTGCCTGACTTTTCGAAGGCCCTCCCGTTCCGGTTGGAAAATGTTGCGGTGGCCAAAGACGATTCGGTACGGTTCGTCCTCAAGCGTTCGGGATACACCGCCCAGGACACCGTGATTTGGAATCCCACAGTAGTTGTGAGACGGCGGGTTTAGAAGGCTGGTCCGCGTGGCCGGCAGGGGGACAATGGGCGTTTAACTGTTGTGAGCCTCGGCTATCCTTTTCTGGTATTCTGCATCTCACTTGAGACGGAGAAGTCTGGTCGCTGCCCTGGAAATTATTATGCAATTTCCCCCGCCGAAAGCGTTCTTCTCTCATATGCGCCGATGGTCTCTCCGCGTCGTCTTTTGGGCAATAACCGCCGCCCTCATTTTGATCTTTGCGACCCGCTTCCCGAAGGGAACCATCATAGCGGCCGGCGAATCGCGCACGGCGGTCGTCAAGCGCGGGGACTTCCGGCGCACCATTCGTATCTCGGGTTCCACCGAGGCCGTGCGGGCTTTTTCCGTGCAATCGCCCCGCATGGAAGGTGGGGGATCGCAAATGGTCCTGATGAGCATCGCCCGCGCCGGGACGCGCGTCCACCAAGGCGACGTTCTGGCCGAATTCGATCCCCAGGAGCAACTCAAGCGATTCCGGGACAGCCAGGCGGATTACCTGGGCTTTCTGGACAAAATCAAAAAGCAACAGGCTGACAACGCCACCGAACTTGCCAAGGACCAGACGGCCCTCAAGGCTGCGGAGGACGATTACGCCAAAGCCAGGCTGGAAATGGCCCGAAACGAGGTGGTCTCGCGTATTGACGCGGACAAGAACCGCCTGAATCTCCAGCAGACCGAAGCCACCTTAAGGCAGCTTCGCCAAACGTTCGACCTCAAGGAGCAAGCTCGCCAGTCGCTCGTGAAGGATTTGGAAGTCCAGCGCGACAAGTCCCATGGGCAGATGCTTTATGCGCAGATGAACTCGCAGCGCCTGGCGATTCACTCACCTTTGGACGGCTTAGTGGTGTTGAACCCCATTTGGAAGGGCAGCGGAATGGGAGATCCGCAGGAAGGCGACCAGGTGTGGCCG
>Ga0326727_10016028_pt1 | contig 15926 bp, 13 predicted proteins | sample MB2enrmetagenome_FD_207643 | JGI IMG/M metagenome (GOLD analysis project Ga0326727, IMG submission 207643) | Lab enriched peat soil microbial communities from McLean, Ithaca, NY, United States - MB29MY | ecosystem: Environmental > Terrestrial > Soil > Wetlands > Peat | place: USA: New York... | reverse complement strand
TGGCGACCGCCAGCACGACGTTCATAAACGGACCCGCGAAGAGAATGATCAACCGTTGCCAGCGCGGTTTGGCAAGGAAGCCATGGGGATCCTCCGCGCCTGCATCGCCTGGCTGATCCCCCAGCATCTTGACGTAGCCGCCGAAGAGTAACAAAGAGAACCGGTAATCGGTGTCGCCGCGCTTGAAACCAAACAGACGCGGCCCAAAGCCGAAACTGAATACTTCTACTCTTACATCGAAGGCGCGCGCCGCCCAGAAGTGACCCAACTCGTGGACCAGGATCATCACCCCGATCAGCACCAGCAGCCACCACACATTAGCCAGAATCGGCATCATAATTCAATTGTCCTTATACTTCCGTCGGCAGTGCGCCGGAAGGAAGCAGCGCTGCGTTGGTTTCGATCACGTTTTGGGCCATCCGCCGCGCGGCGGCGTCAACTTCCAGTATTTCACCCACACTGGACGGATCCTGATACGGCATCCTCTGCAGCGTCTCTTCCACCACGCGGGCTATCGCCGGAAAGCCGATCCGGCCCTCCAGAAAAGCGCTCACGGCGATCTCATCCGCCGCATTCAGAACACAAGAGGCCGATCCGCCTCTTCTTAACGACTCGTATGCCAGTCGCAACAAGGGAAATTTTTCGTAGTCCGGCGCGTAGAACTCCCACTTTCGCGCTTCCGACCAGTCGATGCGGGGAACCGGCGCGGCTCCGCGTTCCGGCCAGGTCAGCGCATATTGAATCGGCATCCTCATGTCTGTGGCTGAAATTTGCGCGATGACACTGCCGTCCTCGTACTCCACCATGGCGTGCACCGACGATTGCGGATGTACCACAACCTCTATGTCTTCCGGCGCAAAATCGAAAAGCCAGCAGGCTTCGATGACCTCGAAACCTTTGTTCATGAGCGTCGCCGAATCGATTGTGATGCGATTGCCCATCTTCCAGGTAGGATGCTTCAAAGCATCGGCCGGAGTCACCCACTCCAGTGCCTCTTTGGGCGTCGTCCGAAACGGACCACCGGAAGCCGTGAGGATGAGCTTTCGCGCCTCGGCGCGGAGTCCCGCCCGCAAACACTGGTGGGCGCCATTGTGTTCCGAGTCCACAGGTAGCAGTTCGACGCCGTGCCGCGCGACCGCATCCATCATCAATTTGCCGCCCGAAACCAGCACCTCTTTATTGGCCAGGCCAATTCGTTTACCGCGGCAGGCAGCTTCGTAAGTTGCCTCCAGACCCGCGACCCCGACGATCGACGACATGACGGTATTGACCTCGGGAGCTATGGCAACCTGTACTCGCGCTTGCGGCCCGCTCAATAACTCGGTTCCTGAATGTGGCGAGTTTCCCGATTTCAGAAGCGCGCGCAGGCGATCCACGTCGGCCGAGTCCTCTACGACAGCTATCTGGGGATGAAATTCACGGATTTGTTCAGCCAATAGCTCGATGTTACGACCTGCCACCAGCGCGAAAACACCCAAGCGATCCGCGTTCTGTCTCACGACATCCAGTGTGTTGGTGCCGATAGAACCGGTCGATCCCAATATGGTTAAAGTGCGGGAAGCCATTCGAGAAACTACGTAAGGCCATCATATCATGAGCCTTGCAGAATTCTGATCTTTTTTGCGAGACCCAAACCCTTGCGGGCGCCGGGGAGGTTGCTTCAGGGGTCTTTCAGTTTAGAGGTTAGTCTCGCTTTGGTGGGAGTTAATTACCTCCCCGGCTTATTTCCAATACTAGTAGAAATTGAATTTGGAAGCAACCAAAAAATGTATATTATTTTTGGTACCCGTAGTTTTCCGTACGTCAGCCGCGCACTTCAATCCCCGTCAGACCCTCTAAGACCTTGATTGTAGAGCAGATATCCTCATCTCCATGCCCCGTGGCAATCGCCGCCTGAAACAACTGGGACGTCAAACCCGTGAGCGGCAGCGGAACGCCCAGTTCGTCGGCCGATTCCAGCATGAGACCGATATCCTTGTGCATCCACTTGACGGAGAAGTTGGTCGTGAAGTCTCGGCGAAAGACGAACGGAGCCTTGTAATCGATCAATCCCGACTTGGCGGCGCTGTTCGACAGGATATCGAGCATCAGCTTCGGCTCCACCCCGGCCTTAGTGCTCAGCACGATACCTTCATTGAACGCCTGGAGGATGTTCGACAAGACCAGATTCTGCGTCAGTTTGGCATGCAGGCCCATCCCCGGCCCACCGCAGAAATAGATCTTCTTCCCCATGATCTCGAGGAATGGCTTGGCGCGTTCGAAGATCTTCTCGTCCCCGCCGACCATAAAGGTGAGCGTGCCGTTGATGGCGCCAGGCGTTGAGCCCGTGCACGGTGCGCCCAGAAAATCCACGCCTGATTTCGCCAGTTCCTTCCCGATGCAGACACTCGCCGACGGGCTGATAGTGCTGGCATCCACCACCATCGACCCCGCTTTGGCGCCCTCTTTAATGCCGTCCGCGCCGAGAATTACCGTTCTGGCCATCTTCGTATTCCCTACGCACAGGAAAACGGCCTCGGCGTCGCGCGCCACCTCGGCTGGCGTCGCGCAGGCTTTCGCCCCCGCCTCGGCCGCCAGTTGCTTTGCTTTGCTGCCCGTATTCGACCAGACGGCGACTTCGTGTCCAGCCTTAAGAAGGTTCCGCGCCATGGGATAGCCCATGAGTCCGAGCCCAAGAAATCCAAGTTTTGCCATAAAGGGAATTGTATATGAGGAGGCCCATTCACGGCCCGCTCACCCGCGCTCTCGCTATACTGGAGCGGGCATAATCAATGAGCGTTGAAACGCTGTTCCTGAACACCGCCGTGGCCCGTCTGCGGCAATTCACCGATCAGATTGTCCTCTGCCTCGGCAAACTGAGCGACGACCAGATCTGGGCACGCGGCCGTGAAAATGAAAATGCCGTGGGCAACCTGGTGCTTCACCTCACGGGCAATGTACGGCAGTGGATCGTTGCAGGACTGGGCGGAAAGCCGGATATCCGCGTGCGCGACCGCGAGTTTTCAGCCGAAGGCGGAATGACGGGCAACGAACTGGCGGCGCAGCTTCGCCAAACCGTAGACGAAGGTGCTCAGGTGATAGCGGCACTCACCGCCGATCAACTAACCCGCGTGTACGAGATTCAGAATCGTAAGTCTACCGGGCTCGAAGCCGTATTCCATGTCGTCGCGCACTTCGCGGAGCACAAAGGACAGATTATTTTCGCCACCAAGAACCTCACCGGCGAAGATCTGAACCTGACCATACCGCGCAAGAAAAACTCCTGAAATTGCAAGCCGTTCCCATCCCGCCGCGCACCGGCGTGTTCGCCCTGATCCGCGAGGCGCTGGCCGGCTCCCACCGCGATTTCACCCAGGGCAATCTGCGCCGCGCCATTGTCGTGCTCGCCATTCCGATGATCCTCGAAATGGCCATGGAGTCGCTCTTCGGCGTCGTCGACATGTTCTTCGTTGCCCGCCTGGGAGTGGATTCTCTGGCCACCGTCGCCCTCACCGAATCGCTGCTGGTGCTGGTTTTCGGCATCGCCCTCGGCCTGAGCATGGCGACCACCGCTTTCGTCGCCCGGCGCATCGGCGAAAAGGATCCCGCGGGCGCCGCCGTCGCCGCAGTACAAGCCATGGCCGTCGGACTGCTGATCTCGCTGGTGGTCTCCGTTACCGCGATTCTTTATGCCCCGCACCTGCTGACACTGATGGGCGCCAGCGCCTCCGTCGTGCGAATCGGCGGCAATTACATGCGCGTGCTGCTGGGCGGATCGGTCACCATCTTTATGATCTTCCTCATCAACGCCATCTTCCGTGGCGCCGGGGATCCGGCTCTGGCCATGCGCGTCCTGTGGTTCGCCAACGCCATCAACATTGTGCTCGACCCCTGCCTGATCAATGGCTGGGGCCCGTTCCCGCGCCTCAACGTGATGGGCGCGGCCGTCGCCACCACAACGGGCCGCGGCCTGGGGGTCGTATTTCAACTCGTGCTGCTCTTCGGCGGCTACAGCCGCGTGCGCATTTACGCCCATCAGATCCGCATCCGCTGGGCCGTGCTCTGGAGGCTGCTCAAAGTCTCCTTCACCGGCATGCTGCAATTTGTCATCGCCACCGCCAGCTGGGCCGGGCTGGTCCGTCTCTGCGCCACCTTTAGCAGCGTGCCTGTCGCCGGCTACACGGTAGCGATACGGATCTTCATGTTCGTGATTCTGCCGTCGTGGGGACTATCGAACTCGGCCGCCACTCTCGTGGGCCAGAATCTCGGCGCCAAACGGCCCGAGCGCGCGGAAGCTGCCGTATATCAAACCGGCCGTTACACCATGACGTACATGGGCGCCATCGCCATCGTATTCCTGCTGTTTGCCCACCACCTGGCGGCGTTCTTCACGGCCGACGCAGCCGTGCAGGAGGTCGCTGCGGATTGCCTGCGCTTCATCAGCCTGGGGAACATCTGTTATGCGTGGGGCATGGTACTGGTGCAGGCGTTCAATGGCGCGGGCGACACCAGGACGCCGTCGCTCATCAATTTTTTCTGCTACTGGTGCTTTCAGATCCCGCTGGCATGGATGCTCGCTATGAATCTGCACTGGGGTCCGCGTGGCGTTTTCACCGCCATCCCGGCAGCCGAAACCGCCATGACAATTTCATCTCTGGTGGTCTTCCGCACAGGCGTGTGGAAGAAGAAAATGATCTGAGGATTCACGCTCGGCTTCTGCCCTTCCGCACCCATCCCCATATCGAAAACGCGCTGCCGGCGATGGAAACGATTACCAGCGCCACCAGAAATCCCTGCACGACCGGAGAGTTTGCCATGGCGACAATACGCTGTCCGTAGATCAGTGCCAGCCCACCTTCCACCACGAAACGCAAAAATCGGCAACCGGCGATAATCGCCAGCATCCGCTTGAGGGGATATTGCAAGGCGGCGGAGACGCCAATGAATGCTGTGAACGGAAACCCGGGAGGCGCCAGAGCGGCCACCGCGACGGCAATCCCTCCGTACTTCTCCACCTGACGCTCCAGATACACGATCCGCCTGCTTTTGTGGCCGCCTTCGATAGCTTTCTTCCCCGTTCTGCTCGACACCCAATGCATCATGGCGACGCCGATCACCGAACCCGCCGTGGCCATCAGGACGTAATAGAACATATGCGGGCGATGGTTGGCAGTGAGCGCAACCACCAACAAATCGTTACCGAGGGGCAGTAAGAGGAACGACGAATCGAGCGTGCCCAGCAATAGCAAACCGAGGCCGCCGAGAGAATAGAAGAAATGGGCGAGGTTATGTACGATCTCGTGCATGCACCGGCGGAAACCCGCCGTTAGTTTTCAGCACGAATAAGGCCGCTGGCCTGTCCCACATTACGTAAGCATTGCCTTGTTGATGCCGACGCCCCACCCGGGAACCTTCGGCAGGTTCATATAACCTTCTTTGTCGACCGTCGGAGCATTCTCCATCATGGCAAAACCCGTGGTATAGGCGGCGATCGGCGGATCGTGCAGCAGTTCGATCCACGGCGCGTTCGGCCATGAAGCAATACAGTGCAGTTGCGCAACGGTGCCGAGGTTTCCCCCTCCATGGTGAGGGATCACGCGTTTGCTGAACGATGCGGCAAGGGATGCGATTTCGCGAATTCCAGTGACACCGTCCGCGACCATAATGTCCGGCTGCACAATATCGAAGACGCCCTTTTCCAGCATGGTGCGAAACTCATGCACGCCGATATTATTCTCGCCGCCGACTATGGGTATTCCGACCTGACGATTCAGTTCCGCCAGAGCGTCCCACTCATAACGCCGCAGAGGCTCTTCCAGCCAATAGACATTCAGCTTTTCGAGCTCGCGCGCCGTTTCGAGAGCGCGGCGGAAATCCCATACGATGCCGGGTTGCCAACCGGTTGACGACTGCGCCTGGTTGGCGTCCGTCATGATCTCCATACCATCGCCCACGGCCTTGCGCACGGCGGCAACCAGATTGATATCTTCGCGCATGGTCTGGTAGTGGAGGCGTAGCTTAATGGCCTTCCAACCTTCAGACTTCAACTGGAGGGCCATGCGAACACGCTCCTCCGGCGTGGAGAGCTGAATCATGCTGGCATAAGCCGGCACGCGATCTTTCTGCGCGCCCCATAACTTATAGACCGGTTGTTGAGTCGCCTTACCCATCAGATCCCAAAGCGCGATTTCGAGGCTCGCCACTGGACGTCCTGCAACGTAATAGCGCAGCGGGCCGGCGAGGCGCTCGATATCGAACGGATCCTTCCCGACCAACTGCGCCTTTGCGTTCTCGAGGGCCGACGCGTCCATGGACGGCCCGATGCCGATCAATCCCTGGTCGGTATGGATCTCGAGATACGATCCACCGCCGATGCGGTGCATGGTGGATCTGCCGGGGTCCCATGCTGCTTCCATCATTCCCGTTTCGCGCAAAACCTTCAGCGGAACGAGTCGAATATCGGTGATCTTCAGACGGGGAGCAGCCTGCACGGCGGGCAACATCGCGACGGCCGAAATGGTTTTAAAAAAGTCTCTTCGCAGCATGCCGGGTCCATCATATACCCAACCTGCCCGACGCCGATGTCAGATGGCCCGGCGCCCCGATACCAGCTGAAACACGAGCACAATCACGGCCAGGACCAGCAGGATATGTACAAACCCACCGAACGTATACGAAGTGACCAGCCCTAACAACCACAGCACCAGCAGAATCACAAAAATCGTCCAAAGCATGCTCTTACTCTCCTTGATTTGAAACCTTGGTTTCGGATTTATTGCAATGCAATCGGAAGCCCAGACGGATCGGAGCGCAAATTTGATCGGCGTGGGTGCGCGGTGCAACGCATTTTGACCACGGGCGGTCACTTTATGGGAAAGCATGCGTCGGTCCCGTGGCCGGTTATCGCATTCGATTCAAGCCTGCATGGTCGCGAGGGACCTGGCCGTCCCCGTGCACGCTATTCGTCTGTAAGACAGGAGAAAGTAACTATGCGCAAAACACTGGTAGCCATATTGGCCATAGCCGGAACTCTGACCACCGCTTCGTTCGCGGCGGACCGGGAAATTAAAGTCGACGACCGGCTGGACGCTTCGGCGGACACCCTGACCGACATGATGCAGGCTTCCGACCACGGTATCCCTCACGATCTGCTCGATAAGGCGCGCTGCGTCGTTGTCGTGCCCGGCATGAAAAAGGCCGGCTTCATTTTCGGCGCCAAGTATGGCCGCGGATTTGCCACTTGCCGCCGCGCAGGTGGATCGGGCTGGAGCGCTCCGGCTGCGATGCGGGTGGAAGGTGGCAGTGTTGGATTCCAGATCGGTGCTTCGGAGACCGATATCGTGCTTCTTGTGATGAACGACGGCGGCATGAAGCACCTCTTGTCCGATAAGTTCACCATCGGCGGAGACGCATCCGCGGCGGCGGGTCCGATAGGCCGCGAAACCACGGCACAGACGGATGCCATGATGAACGCGGAGATGCTTTCTTATTCCCGTTCGCGCGGATTATTCGCCGGCATCTCGCTCGAAGGCGCTACGCTTCGTCCGGATGAGGAAGCCAACCACGAACTCTACGCTCGCGACTCGACCAATCGCGAGATCCTGACTGGCGATTTCAAAACTCCGGCCGCAGCCGAGAAATTTGAAAGAGCGCTGCATCGGGATTCGCCTCGGCGCGAGCAATAGCCGGGGGTTCCCATGCCCGACGCACACGACAATGCCACGCGTCAGACGCACCTGAGAGCCGCCGAGCAGCACGACTTGGCGGCCCAGGCCCACCGTACCGCGGCGGAACATAACGAAAAAGGAAGCGACGCGGAGGAAAGCTGGCATTCGCAGCGCGCGCTGGAATACTCGGATCACGCGTGGAAGCTTGCAAAGGAAGCCCACAACAAATCTGGGCGGATGGAAACTCGAGTGAATTATGTCCAAACGCTTTAACAATGGTTCGCATTACGAGAATCACCCGACCGCCGCCCAATTACGCGAGGGCCGGGCGCACGCCCATGCCGTTGGCGAACTGCACGGAGAGCAGGATCACCTGACAGGGAGCGAGCATTCACGTCAGGACCTGGTGCATGCCCCGCACGCTCATGTCACGAGGCATGAAGGCACGGTTGGACATGGCATCGCCTCTTTCGGACACGATGAGACAGCCGCGCTCGCGCTTGAATTGTGGCGGGCCAGAGGCTGTCCGGAAGGATCGCGGACGAAGCCTGGCACCGTGCCGTGGTAGAGTTGCGGTTGCGGGCATGCGGGCGTTAGTCACCGGGTCCTTTTGAGTCTGCAGCGTTCACCGAGGAATTTGGATGAGGGCACCTGAGATCGAGGCACCCGAAAAACCACAAACGCTCCTGGCTCCTCCGCCCGGATCGATGCCACCGAGTGTCGTCGAGGCGAAAGATGCGAAGCCGCGGCGCAGGGGATGGCTTTATGCAGCGATTTTGGCTCTGCTCGTCCTGGGGGCAATCGTTCTTTGGTCCAGAATGCATCAGGCGCCCGCCGCGGCCGCAACCACTGCCAAAGGCGGCAGAGGTGCACCCTCCGCTACGCCCGTAGTCGCGGTGAAGGCTACCAAAGGGAACATCGGTGTCTATATAACGGGCCTGGGAGCCATAACTCCCATCTATACCGTAACCGTCAAGAGCCGCGTGGACGGCCAGTTGATGGCCGTCGACTTCAAGGAAGGCGATCTGGTCCAGAAGGGCGATCCCTTGATCGAGATCGATCCCCGGCCCTACCAAGCTGTCGTCGATCAGGCCGAAGGCGCACTGATTCGCGACCAGGCCTTGCTCGCCAACGCACTCGTCGATCAATCCCGTTATGAAACCCTGCTGGCGCAGGAAGCGATTCCCGAGCAACAACTGGCCACGCAAAAAACTTTGGTTATCCAGGACCAAGGCATCGTTAAGAACGACCAGGGGTTGCTCGATGCCGCGAAGGTAAACCTCGCCTATTGCCACATCACGGCGCCCATCACGGGCGCGATCGGTCTGCGGCTGGTGGATCCGGGTAACATCGTGCACTCGAGCGATACCACCGGGATGCTGGTGATCACACAGATCCAGCCCATCAGCGCGATCTTCACCGTTTCCGAAGATCAATTGCCCCCCATCCTGCAAAAAGTACGCGCCGGCCAGAAGCTGCCGGTAGATGCCTGGGATCGCGCGCTTAAGAACAAGCTTGCGTCGGGCACACTCGACACGATCGATAATGAGATCGATCAGACCACCGGGACCCTGAAGCTGCGCGCCGTTTTCGCGAACGCCAACCGCACACTCTTTCCCAATCAGTTTGTAAATGCGCGTCTGCTGCAGCAGGAAAAAACCGGCGTCGTATTGCTGCAATCCGCCGCCGTTCAGCGCAATACCAACGACACCTACGTGTATCTGATCAAGCCTGACAGCACGGTTACTGTCCGAACCATCAAGGTGGGCACCACGGAAGGCGACCAATCGGAGATTACGTCGGGACTTGCGGAGGGCGATGTAGTGGTGATGACCGGCGTCGACAAGTTGCAGGAAGGCAGCAAGGTGAACGCCACTCTGAATGGAACGAAATAAGGTGTGAGTCCGTCCCGCACATTCATCCTGCGCCCCGTGGCCACGACGCTGTTGATGGTGGGGATTCTGCTGGCAGGCTTTGTCGCATTCCGGCAGCTGCCCATTTCGGCCCTGCCCGAAGTAGATTATCCAATCATTCAGGTGGTCACATTTTATCCCGGCGCCAGTCCGGACGTGATGGCTTCATCGGTGACGGCGCCGCTCGAGCGCCAGTTCGGCCAGGTCCCCGGCCTGCAGCAAATGACCTCGGTGAGTTCCGATGGCAGCTCCGTCATCACCCTGCAATTCAATCTCAGTCTGAACATTGATATCGCCGAACAGGAAGTGCAGCAATCGATTAACGCTTCGGGCACATATCTGCCCGCGGGTCTTCCGGTGCCGCCGGTATACAGCAAGACCAACCCCGCCGACGCGCCCATTCTGACCCTCGCCTTAACATCCAGCGAGATTCCGCTTTCGCAGGTGGAAGATCTCGCCGATACCAGGCTGGCTCCTAAGATTTCGCAGCTGCCCGGCGTTGGTTTGGTCAGTATCAGCGGCGGTCAGAAGCCCGCCGTGCGCATCCAGGCCAATCCGGCGCAGATGGCCGCGTATGGGCTGAATCTGGAAGATCTGCGCACGGCGCTGGTGGCGGCCAACGCTAATGAGGCCAAGGGAAATTTCGATGGGCCGCACCAGTCGTATCAGATCGGCGCCAACGACCAACTGCTTTCGAGCGCGGATTACGCCGGGCTGGTGGTCGCTTACAAGAACGGCGCTCCCGTCAAACTGACCGACCTCGCGGACATCAAAGACGACGTCGAAAATATACGCCAGGCCGCGTGGATGAACCAGGTTCCGGCGGTGATCCTGAACATTCAGCGCCAGCCTGGCGCCAACATCATCTCGGTGGTGAACCAGATTCAGCAACTGCTGCCTCAGCTGGCGACCACTCTGCCGGCATCGGTCCACATCGCTACCCTGACCGACCTGACCACTACCATCCGCGCCTCGGTTCAGGACGTCGAATTTTCGCTGATGCTCACCATCGCGTTGGTGGTTATGGTGATTTTCATTTTCCTGCGCAGCGTTTCGGCCACGATCATCCCCAGCGTCGCCGTGCCGTTGTCGTTGGTCGGAACGTTCGGCGTGATGTATCTGCTGGGCTACAGTCTAGACAACCTGTCGCTGATGGCGCTGACCATCTCCACGGGATTCGTGGTCGACGACGCCATCGTGATGATCGAGAATATCTCGCGTTATATCGAGGAAGGAGAAGAGCCGTTGCAGGCCGCGCTGAAGGGCGCCGAGCAGATCGGGTTCACCATCATTTCACTGACGATTTCGCTGATCGCAGTGCTCATCCCGCTGTTGTTCATGGGCGACATCGTGGGGCGTCTTTTCCGCGAGTTCGCCGTCACATTGAGCGTGACCATTCTCATGTCCGCCATCGTGTCGCTCACCCTGACGCCGATGATGTCAGCGCGACTGCTAAAGCATAAACCCGAGTCCTCGCGGGGACCTCTTTATCGCGCTTCGGAAAACGCCTTCAACGCGGTGATCGCTTTTTACGGACGCACGCTGAAGTTCGTTTTGCGCTTCCAGACCTTAACGCTGCTGGTCGCCCTGGCCACTCTGCTGCTGACCGTTTTTCTCTTCTACGAAATACCGAAGGGCTTCTTTCCCGTGCAGGACACCGGCGTTATTCAGGGCGTGACGGAGGCATCGCAATCCGTTTCGTTCAGCGAAATGTCCAGGCTGCAGCAAGCCGTGGTGGCGAAGATTCTGCAGGACCCGGCGGTCGAAAGTCTGTCCTCGTTCATCGGGATCGATGGAACCAATACCACGCTGAACAGCGGACGCGTGCAGATCAACCTGAAGCCTCTCGCGCAGCGCCAGATCAATGCCAGCGACGTGATTCGCCGCATCCAGCCGGGTCTGGCGACGCTTACCGGCATTACGCTCTACATGCAGCCGGTGCAGGATTTGAGCGTCGACGATCGCGTGAGCCGGACTCAATACCAATACACGCTGGAGGATCCAAGCGCCGCCGAACTGAATTCGTATGCGCCGAAGATGCTGGCGGAACTGCAGAAGCTGCCCGAGCTCAGCGACGTGGCGAGCGATCAGCAAACGCAGGGCGTGCAGGCAAAGCTGGTCTTCGATCGCCCCACCGCTTCCCGCCTCGGCATCACTCCAACGGCGATCGACGATACGCTTTACGACGCCTACGGGCAGCGTGAAGTATCCACCATGTTCACGCAGCTGAATCAGTATCACGTGGTGCTCGAAGTGCAGCCGAGCTTCGACCAGAGGCCGGTGGATCTGCGCAATCTGTACATCCGTTCCGGGATGGCGGGCGCAGCCGGCACGGCTGTGACGGCGTCACCGCTGCAGTCGGGCGAGGTGCAATCGACCATCGCATTTCCCAACGGCGGCCAGGTGCCTCTCAGCGCGTTCACGCAACTGCAGACCACCTCGGTGCCGATTACGATCAACCATCAGGGCCAGTTTCCCGTTACGACGCTCTCCTTCAATCTGGCGCCGAACGCTTCTCTGGGCGACGCCATCGCAGCCGTCAATAAGGTAAAGGCAGATCTCGCCATGCCGCCGAGCATTCAGGGCGCGTTTCAGGGAACGGCCGCAGCTTTCCAGAATTCTCTGACCGGCGAGCCGATGCTGATTCTGGCCGCTCTGATCACGGTCTACCTCGTGCTCGGCGTGCTCTACGAAAGCTACATTCATCCGGTCACGATTCTGTCCAGCCTGCCCTCGGCGGGTGTGGGGGCGCTGCTGGCTCTCTACATCACAGGGAACGATTTCAGCGTCATTGCGCTCATCGGCATTGTGCTGCTCATCGGCATCGTGAAGAAGAACGCCATCATGATGATCGATTTTGCACTTGAAGCCGAACGCGTGGAGCATATGTCGCCGGTCGATTCGATTTACCAGGCCTGCCTGCTGCGCTTTCGCCCCATCATGATGACAACCATGGCAGCGCTGCTGGGCGGGCTGCCGCTCGCTCTCGGGTCCGGCGTGGGATCGGAATTACGACGGCCGCTCGGCATCACCATCGTAGGCGGATTGATCCTGAGCCAACTGTTGACGCTCTACACAACGCCGGTGATCTATCTGTTCTTCGATCGGCTGGCCAGCCGCTTCAGCCGCGCACCGCAGCGAGTGGAACACCGTGAACCCGGGGCTGCGCCGCAACCGGCGCCGGCGGGCTGAAGCCATGAATATTTCCGAGCGCTTCGTGCGCAAACCGGTGGCGACCACACTACTCACTGTAGCCATCGCTCTCGCCGGCGCACTGGCCTTCCAACTGCTCCCGGTGTCGCCCTTGCCGCAGGTGGATTTCCCCACCATTTCCGTCGGGGCCAACCTCCCCGGCGCCAGCCCCGAAACCATGGCATCGTCCGTGGCGACACCGCTCGAACGGCAGTTCGGACACATCGCGTCGGTCAGTGAAATGACCTCGTCGAGCAGTCTGGGCTCGACCAGTATCACGCTCCAGTTCAATCTCGGTCGCGACATCGATGCGGCGGCTCGCGATGTGGAAGCCGCCATCAACGCGGCGCGCGGCTACCTTCCCGCTAACCTGCCCAATAACCCCAGCTATCGCAAAGTGAATCCGGCCGACTCGCCCATCTTCATCTTCGGATTGACTTCGAGCGTCCTGACCAAGGGCCAGATGTACGACGCGGCCTCGACCATCATGGCGCAGAAGCTGTCGCAGATCGCCGGCGTCGGCCAGGTTTCGGTGGGCGGCAGCGCGCTGCCCGGCGTGCGCGTGGAACTCAATCCCACCGTACTCAACAAGTACGCCATCGGCTTCGAAACAGTGCGCGCCGCCCTCGGCGCAGCCAACGCAAACGTTCCCAAAGGACATTTCTCCGACGGCAGACGGATGTGGGAAGTGGGCGCCAACGATCAGCTCCTGAACGCCATCGATTACGAGCCGCTGGTGATTGCTTATCGCAACGGCGTCGCTGTGCGCGTCTCCGATGTGGGGCAAGCGGTCGATTCGGTGGAAGACATTCGCCAGGCCGGTTATCTCAACAGCCAGCCCGCCGTGCTGGTGATCATATTCAGGCAGCCCGGCGCAAACATTATCCAGACTGTCGACCGCATCCGCGCCGCTCTGCCGCAGCTCGAATCGGCTATTCCGCGCGCCATCAAGCTGACGGTGGCGATGGACCAGACCGTTACCATCCGCGCGTCGGTCAACGACGTCGAGATTACCCTGGTTATCTCGGTGGTGCTGGTAATCCTGGTAGTGTTTCTCTTTCTGCGAAACTTCCGCACCACGTTTATTCCCAGCATCGCCGTGCCGGTCTCGCTGATCGGCACATTCGGCGCCATGTACCTGCTGCACTACAGCATCGACAACTTATCGTTAATGGCTCTGACGATCTCGACCGGATTCGTGGTCGACGATGCCATCGTGGTTATCGAAAATATTACACGCTATCTTGAGAAAGGCATGGCGCCGTTCGCGGCCGCACTGAGAGGGGCGCAGGAGATCGGCTTCACGGTCCTGACCATAAGCTTTTCGCTCATTGCGGTCTTTATTCCGCTGCTGTTGATGGGCGGCATCGTGGGGCGCCTGTTCCGCGAATTCGCGGTAACACTCTCGATTGCAATCTTTGTGTCCATGGTTATTTCGCTGACCGCGACGCCTATGATGTGCGCCTGGCTTCTGAAACCACAGCATGCTCATGGCTGGCTCTATCGCACCAGCGAGCGATTCTTCGAGTGGATCGTGGAAGTCTATGGCCGCACTCTCACGTCCGTCCTGCGGCACTCCTTCACCACGCTGTTGGTTCTGCTCGCCACCATCGGGCTGAATGTTTACCTATTCATCCGCATCCCCAAGGGATTCTTTCCGGAGCAGGATAATGGCCGCATCAGCGGCGCTATGCTGGCCGATCAGGACACTTCGTTTCAGGCCCTCGACAAGATCCTGCTGCGCGTCATCGATATCGTGAAAGCCGATCCGGGCGTGGATGAAGCGATGGGTTTCACCGGCGGCGCCAACTCCGCCCGCATGTTCATTTCGCTCAAGGCGCTGGATCAAAGAAAAGCCAGCGCCACGCAGATTATCGCCCGACTGCGGCCCAAACTCGCGAACGTTCCCGGCGGCACTTTGATTCTGCAGGCCGCCCAGGACGTCCGCATCGGCGGCAGAGCCAGCAGCGCGGAATATCAATTCACTCTGCAAGGCGATAATCTTCCCGATCTGATCTCCTGGTCGCCGAAGATGCTCGCCAAGCTGAAGTCGATCCACATTATCGCGGACGTGAACAGCGATCTGCAGAATCAGGGTCTGCAGGCGCTGGTTACTTACGACAGGGCAACGGCCGCGCGCTTTGGCATTGAGCCGCAACTGATCGACGATACGCTTTACGATGCGTTCGGCCAGCGCCAGGTATCGACCATGTATACCTCGCTGAATCAATACCACGTAGTGATGGAAGCGGCGCCGCAATTCTGGCAGGATCCGCAGTTTCTTCGCGAGATATATGTGAGTTCGCCCGCCGGAGCGCAGGTTCCACTGAGCGCTCTGGCGGCGTATTCGCCCGAGACGGCGCCCCTGACCGTCAGTCACCAGGGGCTTTTCCCCGCCGTGACCATCTCATTCAACCTGGCGCCGAACGCTTCGCTGGGCGACGCGGTGGATCAAATTAATGCGGCCGCTTTGACCATCGGTTTGCCGAAGACCATTCACACCTTATTCGCGGGAACGGCGCAGGCATATCAGGATTCCCTGAGCAGTGAGCCGATATTGATCCTCGCCGCGTTCCTGACCGTGTATCTGGTTCTCGGCATCCTGTATGAGAGCTTTATCCACCCCGTCACGATTCTTTCGACCATTCCGTCGGCCGGCGTTGGGGCTCTGCTGGCACTCACGCTCACGCACACGGATCTGACTATCATCGCTATCATCGGCATTATTCTGCTGATCGGCATTGTCAAGAAGAACGCCATCATGATGATCGATTTCGCCCTGGCCGCTGAACGGAACGAGGGTAAGAATTCACGCGATTCCATTTTCGAGGCGTGTATGCTCCGCTTGCGGCCCATCCTGATGACCACGATGGCGGCCATGCTCGGGGCTTTGCCGCTCGCGCTGGGTACCGGGACCGGTTCGGAACTGCGCCGGCCGCTCGGCATCACCATCATCGGCGGATTGATCGTAAGCCAGATGCTCACGTTGTATACGACCCCGGTGGTTTATCTGTATTTCGACCGGCTTGGCCACTGGTGGGCGGGACGAAGGCAGGCTCCTGCCCAAGTGCATCTCAGTCCGGAATTCGGAGACTAGCGCATATGACCGAAACGTTCCCAGGGAATTCGACCATCCTCCTGCTGGCTTCCGATCCGTTGATGCGGACCATACTTC
>Ga0326727_10016027_pt1 | contig 15930 bp, 11 predicted proteins | sample MB2enrmetagenome_FD_207643 | JGI IMG/M metagenome (GOLD analysis project Ga0326727, IMG submission 207643) | Lab enriched peat soil microbial communities from McLean, Ithaca, NY, United States - MB29MY | ecosystem: Environmental > Terrestrial > Soil > Wetlands > Peat | place: USA: New York... | reverse complement strand
TTGGGGTCGGGAATACTTTGGATCATATTGTGGATATGCCCAGCAGTACCTCTTTTACCAGAAAAGACAATCTATAAGGAAATCTGTTTATTTTTAAGGTTTTTATATTGTCATATGGATTAATCTATTCCTTTTTTCATCTTTAACAGACAATCTGCTTTCAAACAATTAAAGTAGCAAGAAATAGGAATCAAATATTCACTAAAAGATTTAGCCTACATCCATAAATACATAGCAATATTATTTGTTTTATTTTATCTATTTTTATATGACAAAACAGATGGTATATGTATAAAAACGAAAGTGGAGAAAATGATACCCAAATGTTTTAAAAATTGTTTGAATTTTATTACGATAAGAATTCTTATTATGAGTATGATTCCAGGAGCTATTGCTCTTCCTGTAAATAATAATCCGCATATAATGGACTCTAATCCAGCTTCGATCACTGAATTATATGTTGGAGCTACCCATGAAATGCCAAATCAAAAATATGTTAAAATTACAAATAATGGAAATGAAGCAGTGAATATGAAAGGTTGGAAGATCAAAGACGAATGTGAAAAGCATACCTACATTTTCTCAGATTTCATATTGAAGCCTAAGTCCACGGTAACTGTTAGGAGCGGGAGTGGGACAAACACCTCAGATACATTATATTGAAATAAGTACTCATTTATTTGGAATAACAGCGAAGATACAGCATATTTGTACAATGCTCAAGGAGAATTATTTGATAAGGAAGTTGGACATAGTCCATCAGTGAGATGAAAAAATTTCATTTTATTTTATTTTATTTGATAATGCTCGGATAAACCGAAATTACCAGAATTACAACATTGGCTTTTTAGGGTATTAGCTACAAAATATCCAAGTTCTGCCATGATTACAACTTTTTATTATAAAATACTGTTATTTAAAAACATGGAAATAGGTTTTAACTAAAACCTATAAAATAATCATTAAGCAATTGATTTTTTACAGTTTTGTTTTCAGAATTTTTATTGTGAATTTATTTCAAATGTTGCTGCTTGTAAATATTGTATCCGGCATCGTACCCTGAAAGGAACTTCGTATCGTATCCGGTATTGTATCCACCAGCATATCCGATATCTTGGGAAGTAGTGCTTTTTGGTGCAAAATTTATGTGTCCTGTTTTAGTATATTTCAAGCCTTTAATTCCGAGATAATATCCACGATTGTATCCATTTATAACTCCAATCGTATATCCTTCACGGTATCCATTCAAATAATGCTGTTTATCCTTTGATCCCCAATTTGGGTTCAAAGGTACGCTTACTGACTCAGTAATTTCATTTTTGGCTTTTGTATTTGTGCTTACTGACTCAGTAGTTATATATGCTGGCTTTATTATTTCATTGGATTTATTCAAATTATATAGAGCAAGTCCTTTGCCTTTCCAAGCATCGGAATTATGTGGGTTAATTTCAATCGCTTTATCATATGCTTTTATCGCTTCATCAGATCTATTTAATTCATATAGAGCAAATCCTTTATTGTTCCAAGCAAACTCATTATGCTGGTCAATTTCAATTGCTTTGTCATATGCTTTTATTGCTTCATCATATTTATTTAATTTAGATAGAGCAATTCCTTTATTGTACCAAGCTATTGAATCATGTGGATTAATTTCAATTGCTTTTTCATAGGCTTTTATTGCTTCATCTGTTGCATTTAATTTATTTAGAACATTTCCTTTATTGTACCAAGCTATTGAATCCTGCGGATTAATTTCAATTGCTTTGTCGTATGCTTTTATTGCTTTATCGGTTGCATCTAATTTATTTAGAGCTTTTCCTTTATTATTCCAAGCTTCTGAACTCTGCGGATTAATTTCAATTGCTTTGTCATATGCTGTTATGGCTTCATCGAATTTATTTAGATCAGAAAGGACGTTTCCTTTATAGACCCAAGCATTGGAATCTTGTGGATTAATTTCAATTGCTTTTTCATAGGCTTTTATGGCTTCATTAGAGTTGTTTGAATTAGATACATTGTTGTTGGTTGAGTTTGAAATATCTGCAAATAGCGCCGCGTCTGCGATACTCACTAGAATTAAAAGCGTCAGCAAAATAATTTCAAAAACCATTATGATTAGATATCCTTTACTTGCTTTTCCATATCTCTTTTTTTCCATATTCAGCCTCTTGGTTTGGATTTAGATATTAATGCTAATGAAAATTACACAAATATAAATGGATATTATTTCACTTTGAAAAGTAAACTTTTCGAATGAAATATTATATTTATGAATATATCAGTATAGTTTTATACTATATTTAATTGTTAAACTTATAAAATTTATCAAAAAAATCATCAAAACAACCATATTTTAACTGCAAGATAGTCATTTAGAATAAATAATTTTTAGTTTGAATTCCGATATAAACTCAAAAAACTTCATTATAAGTTGCAGGTATTCTCAAAGGTCAATACTTTTCAATGCAACAAAGTTTTTAATTATGGAAAGAGTATGAGAATAACATCTTGTTGGAAAAAAATGAATTTTTTGATGACGAAAAAACGTTTTTCTTACTGGATTGACAGGATCTTATCCTTCACCAAAGTTCACAAGAAAATAATATACCTTATAATTTTACGAAATATTCTAAAGTAAATAGAAAGAAACAGACCAAACATTCCAATAAATATACCCCAAAATGTACTCCCAACCATGCATCTACCCACAAGATGTATTGCTTGCTTTACCTTGATTTTGTCATCAAGCATGCAAACGACAACCACATCATCGTCGACAGCCATCAATTACTTAATTTTTTTATTTATTTAAGTGATCAGGCTGATTATATATCAGAAAGTTGATCTTGTGACCTGCAGGGAGGATATGCCTGCAGCCCATAGAAGGTTTATTCGAGGTACTGGAAAACCTTTAAATTGTAACTAAATTTAATTTGTTATATATTTTTTGCATATATTCTATAATTGTATTAACTAAAACGAATTCGTACTAAAATTATGTAATTCTGATCTCATGAATTATAACATAGATAAACCTTTCCACGCCAGTCAGAATTGACTTAATCTCAACTCCTGTCACAAGTTGTTTGAGTATTCCTTGAGATACCCTTACCAGACTCAAGAAAATGTTTTAAATCGCCCTACATTCGGCCATTTTTGACTTTAATATCAAAATCCTGGCTCATGTATAAAATAGCGAAGGAAATACTAAAAATAAGATTGAATAGAGCTTGAAATGAGCTCAATAATTAAAATGGGAGTTATTGCAGCTCCCCTGTATTTTTATCTTTTTTGGCTCCACTACTTCCTGCAATTATTGATTTCCCTCACTGGAACGATCATAAAACGAATTCATAGTAACATCCAAAAAAGACGATATTTTTATTCATTCATTTTCTAAAAAGTTACAAACTTGTTCAATTATAGGCATGTAATTTGCATTTTATTAAAAATTGTATAGGGATTAAAATCATCCCTACTTTTTTTATATTTTAGTATAATTTTCAAGGATCTCTATATGTTATAGTAATCATTGCCAAGCCTTGGGCTGAATTTACCGGCAGAACTCCTTCTATTAATTTCGTACCATGTTTGTCGTAAACATCCAATTTTATTGTGTATGTAGTCGGATTTTGGCTTATAACATTATTTGGGACAGCCACCCCTATATTTATTCCGTCTTCCATTTAATATCCCCCCAATAACTCAAAATATCTGTAATGATAACATGATATCTATTTTATTTATAAATATTGATGACGTATTATCTAAAAACTTGACATATAAAGATATCAATTATAACTATATTTATGTACATTATTGTAAATATATTAAGATAATACGATCTATTTACATAATACGATTGAATAAAAGTATATACAATTATTGGATGACAAAAACGTAACAAACTCTGCAAGATCAGGATACACTATAATTGTTGAAATAATCATAAAGTTAGTTGGAGAGTTTGAGGATAATTATCATGGATACAAGCGAATACTTGGTTTACAGGTGGTATTAAACACCGCTAACATCTCGATACATGGGAATGAACGTAATTGTTTTGCTTGTGGAACATTTAAATAATATTAAGTAAGTGAAGGTGTTATAAACTTCGTTGTTTGTGGCACAAATAATGACTTAATTTCAGCCCCTAAAGTAGGTTTTTTGGAGTAGTATAGATTATACTTGAGCTTTTAGTGATGGTACAATTTACGATCGCATTAAACCCACTTTCTGCGGATGTACACAAGAACGCCATCTATTTTCTAAATATGAAAGTAAATTAAAAACTAATCTAACTTTCAATGAATAATAATTGGCGGACACAAGAGATATATCATAAAAAGATACAAATTATACTGTTCTCTCAGCCTATATTTAGAGGGAGGCGCAGTGACAAGGTTGAAAATTAATTTATACCCTAAAGGAGCTTTCTGGGCAGGATTTCGCTTCTTGAAAAAACACATATTTAGTGCATCTGATATGAAAGTAGGCTCGAAAAAAAAATTCAGAATTTCGAAATCCCTCATCATATAGCCGTTATTATGGATGGGAATCGTAGATATGCAGGAAATATGGGGAAAAGTCGAAGTTTTGGGCACTCAATGGGGGCAAAAGTTAGTGAAAAGGTAATTGATTGGTGCTATGATATAAAGGTAAAACAGCTTACTCTTTATGCTCTATCTACGGAAAATTTCCAGCGTCCTGAAGATGAGATAGACGGCTTATTTAATCTTATCAACGAAAAATTTTTGAAACTTTATGCCGACCCAAATACTTATGAAAAAAAAATTCGTGTCCGTATCATAGGTGATAGGTCGAAATTGCCTGATTTTCTGAATAATTCAATTGAAAAGCTAGAAAAAGCTACGGAACATTGTAATAAATTTCATCTGAACGTGGCAATTGCCTACGGAGGTCGGCAAGATATTATTCAGGCTGTCCGGGATATTGCAAGTTGTGTTTCCAGTGGGAAGCTTTCTCTTGAAGAAGTGAATGAAAATCTCATTTCAAAACACCTATATCCTTCTCCGGGATTCTCAGTTCCGAATGTGGACCTGATAATCCGTACAGGTGGCGATGAGAGAGTTTCTAATTTTCTTTCTTGGCAGGCTAACGGAAGCGAGTGTGCAGCATATTTTTGCGTTCCTTTCTGGCCCGAATTCAGGAAAATCGATCTTCTTAGATCTGTTAGGGTTTATCAGGCTCGAAAAGCCGAAAACGAACAGGAGCACTCATATAGAGTCTCAAAAATCATAACTTTCCTGAAGATAAGGAAATATGGAGAAAAATGCGAAGACCTCAGAAAGCTTGAGTCAGCAAAAAAACAAGGAATCTCCTGAAACCTCCTCTATTTCTTATAATTGCAATTAGGTGTAATATCACGAATTTGCTGTGACTTCTAAATTTAATTTTTGTACACTGTGTGTAATTGGTTTCTCATGATATGGAATTGTTCTACTCAATAACTTATTGAGATTTGTGATTTTACAGAAAATTAGACATGCTGTCCAATTAAGTGAATACAATTCAAAGAATGATACATTTTTGGAAAAGTTTGTTATAAATTTCGGTCTTGTCTGTGGTTTATCGAAAAGCTTGAGCTCAGGACTTTCTCTATATTTTTCTCAAATTCGGGAGATTTACTTGTTTTTTGAGAATTAATCAAGGACTTACGGATAAGACCTAAATTTCTTTTATGGGAACTAAATTGCTTGTGTCCACTCTACCCATAAAAATGTAGGATCCTTCGAGATGCACACTCCGTTTGTCAAAATCCAGGAACTCTTGATGTTTTTATGACCATCTTTCTTTAATCCAGTTGAATTTAACTTTGCTTTCGCTTCTTCTACCATTCCTTAATATAATGAGGATTTCGATAAACTCCTAAATTTCTTCATATGCTGATAAATGACTCGTGAAAATCAGAGGTTTATCGAATTACTCTAATGTTTTATTTTAGTCGAATACCCGCAGTTTTTGCTGCAGGAAGGAAAATTCCTACGAACCTTATTAACTAACTGAGTTATATTTTTAGCTCCCTTTGTACCATAAAATGTAACTATGTAATCCATACCATTTGGTTTATAAAATAAGATATAACATGGTTTTTTTGTATGAATTATCGTACAAAATTTCATTTAGACAGTAAAGTCCTAATCTTATTTATAAAGTAATTCGATAAACTTCTGATTTTCACGAGCTATCCTATTGTAGCTTGTTATGGTTATGCCTATTTTAATAATGTATCAAGAGAAGTCCATAATTTAAAACCGAGATCATTAATACTCCCTCTACTGCTTAACTCGCTATAAATGACATACCACTCCATTATAATATCATCGTCCGTAGATAGTTGGAAATAAAGACTAGTCCATTGGGTAGAGCTGCATTGGTGGATAATTAATTTCAGCAAGTTTGTCTTCAACTAACTGAAGAAGCTTGTATTCTTTTTTAAGAGCTAAATAGATAAGAGTTTTCATAAGTAAAAATTAATTCTAAGATATTTAAAATCCTCAATTCTCAAATGGCTAGATGTTTATCGAAATTCTCTACAGTAAACTTACGAATTGAGTCCATTAAAAAAAATATAATTATAAATGTAAATATCCATCCTTAAGTTACTTGGCGCTGTATAACCATGGAAAGCACGGTAAAAATAAAGTGTAGTCGGAGATTGTACTTTTCTTTCCGTTTTTTTCCTTTTTATTTCATTTCGTTCAACTTTGAAGTAGTGATTAGTTGAGAGATGCATGTCCTTGATGATAAATTCATTTTTCTAAGTTTATGAAGTACTAATTTTAACTGTGAGGCCTATAAACAGAAACGAAAATGGAACATTGAATAGACGATGTTGAGTCCCATAGAAAATACATATAAAATGTTTTCTCTATTTATGCTTAACTACCGGATGTGGGGTTTATTTCATTTTCTGGAACCTCTGGATACATTTATCAATATCTTCCGTATTTTAAGGTTTGATTCCTATATCTATTCGTTTGGTTGAGGAAACTAAAACTAATTATCAGCATTCAAAGGCATCAAAATATGAATTCAAAAAAGAATTATATTCAGATGTTCGGGATTCATACCCCTATTATCAAGGAAGGGGATGATATCGTACGAATTTTGGAAATTTCGCTTGAGGAGGCAGGCGTTGTTCCAGTTGAAGGGGATATTTTCGTACTTGCTGAATCTGCAGTTGGCACGGCGGAAAAGAGAGTTATTGAGCTTGCAAGCATTATTCCAGGAGAAAAGTCACAATTACTTGGGGAAAAATACGGAATAGATCCCAGAGAAATGGAACTTGTGATTAAGGAATGTGATGAAATTTTTGGGGGTGTGCCTGGGGCTGTACTTACAATTACAAAAGGCGTTTTGGCTCCAAATGCAGGAATCGATGCATCCAATGCTCCTGAAGGTCGTGTCGTCTTGCTTCCAGAGGATCCAAAAAAAAGCTCTGGATATATTCGAAAAAGGCTTGAGCAGCGTTATTCATGTAGGCTTGGAGTGATTATCGGGGACAGCAGGACTCAGCCCCTCAGACTGGGATGTACAGGAATTGCGCTTGGTGTCTCAGGATTTTTACCTGTAGAGGATGCACGGGGAACTCGTGATATCTATGGGAAACCTCTCATGGTTACACATAAAGCAGTGGCAGATAACCTTGTTTCTGCTGCGGAACTTCTGATGGGTGAAGCTGGAGAGAGGATACCCTGTGTACTTATCAGGGGCTCTCGGGTCAACATGGTAGATGAGTCTCCAGAAATGCCAAAGATTTCAATGGAAGGCTGTATGTACTTTGGCAATATTATTAAAGGTCGGACAGAAAGCAAGGTTTAAATGTCAAAAAATATTTGAGTGTTTAATCTTCAGAGGTACTCTTAAAAGAAGCTTCTGTGAGATCTGTTTGTAAGATAATCGTGGCAAAAGGATTTCAGAAGCGCATATTTCTAATTAAGGTTTCGTTTATGAAGTCAAAATTTTGATAGTGCACTCTTCAGTTTCCTTAATAATCGTTTTATAGTACCCACCGCAAAAATCGACACTTCATAAAATGAGCAAAATGCATCCATTGTCAAGTACAAAAAGATTTTTATCAGAAGTAATCTAGAAGTAAACAATGGAAAGAGATGAAAAAATAAAATGTGAACAATATTGTATGTCTTGCAAGTTTCCAGGTAATATGATTTGAGTCCTGGCCAAAAAAGGAGATATTTCTTTCTTTCCACTATGTTCCTCAATAAAGCGCTCTCATTGTACGAACATACCATCTGAACCATAGCATGGTTCAGAGACTCTACCTTTTTAGGACTCAATCATTTCAGCGAGAACCCTTACAATACTTTGTGGGGTAAAGAAATAGCCATATCGCTTCCCCTCGGCATCTGCGAATTTACCAAGCAATCATCCTTAAACCCTACCACGCACATCCTGACTTTTACTTTGGTATCCCCTACTTTGATATTATCTATCAGATCCATAAGTTCTCCAAGCTTTGTGCCAATTGCATCCTTGCGTGCACGGTAGTTATTTGGCAATAACCATTGAGTGAGCATTTTTCTTTTCCAATTAAATCCAGAGCATTATCTATAAGGATGCCTAGATTGCCATTTTTGAATTACCCATTAGAACTTTCCATCTAGCATCCTTTTGAACCCAAAATACGTTTTCAGCTATGTACTCATCCTATATTCAGGATCTGACGACGGATAGTTTTCAAGTTTCTTTTAAAGCTCTTCAAAATAATCTTAAATATATTTAAGGAAAATTAGCCCGAGGACAAAGTGCTTGTATTCTGCATCATTCCTGTTGTTTCATTAGCATATCTGCAGATTTTCATCGTTCATTCTCGAATCCGAAGTTTGCGTTTTCCTTTTCTTTTTTTGCCATAGTTATCATATTTTTTGGAAATGGGATTTTCTTAACCAATATGAACTTTTTTTATTTTCCCGGTAATTTCATACTGGAGTTCAGTATTTCTGGTAAACATTCATTCCAAGGGGATGTTTATACAAATTTTATACTAAGTTAACACATATAGATTTTACTAAAAATTACATTTATCGTGATAATCGATTAAAATTGATAATCGATAGTTGAGGAATGAATCTGAAGATTTTGTGTACAGCTTTTTGTTATAATCTCTATCTATTGATGACATTGGGAATAAAATTAGTATTTTGAGGATAACGGAAGCCCTCTTTAAAATCAAAGAATAATGAACCAGGAAAAAAAATCGTTTCAAATACAGAAATAGCGAGAAATATTTGACAGGAATCACGCAAAGGAAAAATCAAAGGTAAATTGGAATCCTCATGAATATATTATCTACGAAAATTTTTTCTGTTTAAACTTGAGATTGCCAAAATACAAATGAGAGGAAAAATGAGGATTCAAAGAAAATATGGTGGGCCCGCTGCGATTCGAACGCAGGACCTCACGGTTATCAGCCGTGCGCTCCACCAGGCTAAGCTACGGGCCCATTTGCCAGTTTTTTGAAAATATCGGCGTTGAAAGGCTTTTTTGAGGAGGCAACCTTATCCAACAACACTTTTAATACTCGAATTACTACTTATAACTTTTGCTTGGATGTTTGAAATTTCATAGATCAAAAAGTTTATTTCAGGTGAATGCCCCTAGCTTGCTGCGGGATATAAACTTCCCTGATAACCGTTATTGCCTAACTGACTTCGATTTAACTCTACCTTTGTACTATAAAAATAAGACTATGGCATGCATACCACCGTGGATATAATAAATAGTATATTATTTTTTTAACGAGACACTTGGGTTTTTTTAATACAGTAGAATAACCTCCTCTGCGGATGAGTGAGATATTATGAAATAAGAGGACCAGTTCACAAAAGTTCCCAGGAAATGGGTTTATGCAGTAACTAAAAAGATATTCAGAGCAGGGAAAGTTCTTGTCACTACCGTTCAAAGGGTGAGTATATAAAGGATTTCGACAAATCCCCCAATTTAGTTATGTGCTTATAAATGGTATACAAATGATTTGTGGAAATCAGAAGCTAATCAAAACTCTATAAAGATATTGTTCACTGTTTTTTGTTATAATCTCTATCATTTAATGACATTGGGATAAAAGAAATATTTTGAAGATAGTAAACACTTTTTTAAAATCAAAGAATAATGGACAAGAAAGAAAAAAGCATGTCAAAATACAGAAATCAGCGAGACAAATTTGGACAAAAATCATGTGAAGAAAAAAATAAAAGGTAAATCGGAATCATCTATAGTAATCACTACAACTTTCTTTACTCTTCCATATTTCATCATCTCTATTTTGTAGGTTCAGGAATCAACTTAGAATCGATAAAATTTTTATTTCAAGGATAAGAGTTTTGCCTGCGAGCTCATGGTTAAAGTCTAATGTAGCAGAAGTTTCTGTGGAATTGAGTACTTTAACTTCCCTTCCTCCAGGTGTTATGATCTTTTTCCCTACTTTGGGGGGAACCTGGAGTTCAAGCTTTGCAACGGGGACATCTTGAACAAGATATCTCTTGTATTCGCCATAGGCCTCTTCAGGTGAGATTATAAGGATTTTTCTCTCAGCTTCCTTCATCCCCAGAACTCCATTATAAATACCTTTTATTATCTGACTCGCATCAACCCTAAAAAAGAGAGGCTTATATTCCCTTTCTGGGTCATATATTCCTGCTTCAATGGCTTTTTCTTTTGATGTAGTATCGAATACAGTTCCATCCTCGAACTTTCCGGTGAAGTCAATAAGGAGGGAATCTCCTTTTCCAACAGTATAAAATTTTTTCATTGTCTTTTTATCCTGTGCATTCCGTTTTCAGCAAGAGTTCCTTCAAATATTAAAGTATGCCGAATGGATGGATACTTATATATGATTTAAATAAATTATCTATTTGATTTTACAAAGTTAAATTTATTGCACAGAGACAAACCTTATATCGTGAATCAAGGTCTTGCCTGCGAGCTTGGGTTGGCATCAAGAGTAACATGCACATCTTCCTCAACAATTACTCTAAAATGATTTCTTGTAAAGCTCCAATCACTTGCCTTACTTATGGAAGTTCTCTAGACTCAACAATTTAATCATAAACGCTTTGCTACTGCATTTGTTAAATTCTCCGGAAGCTTTCTCAGGAGTAATTGTGAGAGTCTTTTCTCCCCTTCCTTTCATCTTGATTAAACTTGTGTACAACCCCTTTATCATCTGGCCTGAGCCAACTAAATAGGTTAAAAGAGCATAAGTCCTCATATTAAAGTATATCCTTTACTGATTTGCGACATTTTTTCTCAAGGTGTCAAAAACAGTACATCTTTTTAGTTTTCTAGTGTAATTCACCTGGCCAGAGTCTCTGGCTACACTTGCTATTACAAAGTGATGATAAGTGTAAACAAAAATTTAAAAAATAATAGTATTATAGGACTATTTAAATAGGACTATTAATACTTTTTAAGTGGACCGGTCGGGAATTGAACCCGAGGCCTCTACCATGCCAAGGTAGCGATCTTCCCCTGATCTACCGGCCCCTTTTTATCTTGTGCTTGTCAGCACATACGCTCAGGATCATATATAAAACTGTCGCCATTTAGGCTCCGCATTCTGTAAACATAAATTTATGTAGTGAACCCTCTGCAAGCAACGAAGTTCGCTACTTCTCGGGATATAAATGAATAATTTAAAATCAAATATTATAGAGGATTCCGATTCACCCTTTACTTTTTTTCTTCGCATGATTTCTGTCCAAATTTGTCTCGCTGATTTCTGTATTTTGATATGCTTTTTTCTTTCTTGTCCATTATGCTCTAAAGTTTAGATCCAAAGTGTGACTTTCTACCTTTTAAGATATATTCAGTCTCTGATTATTCTTTTTTTGCTTTATTTTCTCGAGGTTTACCTGCTTTTGCATGTTGAATCTGAATGGATAAAAGTAGAATCCTGATTAATTCCCTTTTTTATTTTCAAAAACAAAGCCATCAAGTTGGCTTTGCAATTGTCCCTCTATTTCTTCTTCTTTGCAGCTATTAATAATCCTTTTTCTGAATAAACAGACTGGGATGCTGTCTGGTATGTACTCAGTAACCCAAGAAATTTCCTGAAAGAAATTCGATGAATGCCCTGTTTCCAAAGTTCAAAGTCGGAAAGACCATGCAGTAGAGGTAAAACAAGAATTTTAAGCATAATGATTACATCAGCTTCAGGTCTGCCTTCAGAAACCGTTTTGTTAAAAAATATCGATTCAAAAATGATACAAAAAATTTCAATCAATTAAGAAATCAATTTCAGCAAGTTTGTCTTCAACTGGCCGAAAAAGTTTTGATTAGTCCTTAAGAGCAAAATCAGTAAGAGTTTTCATAAGTAAAAGTCGATACTACTAGATTTAAATTCTGCAATGCTCAAATGCATAGGATTTATTGAAATTCTCCATTCATATGATACGAGTTATAATAACTAATTGTATACTTTTAGAGCCCGAATTTAATAGATTAGACTAAGTACAGTATTATTTCACAAAAAACGCTTTTTCTTTTTATATGCATAGAATCATTCGGAAAAATAAAAAATCTCACAGTAAAAAAAAGTAAGATATAAATTTGAATTGTATGAAGAAAAAGAGTTATTTAGCTTATTTATGCGGTATGAAATTTATGATTTCTTCAAATTCGGATTGTAGTTTACATTTTAAATAATGTGACTTTTTGTGTTTAATATATGCCTCATAATCCGATTATTAGATTGTTATAATGAATCCTAAAGCCAAGCTTCAGACAATGTTTAAGTGCACAATCATCACATGTACCAAACACTTCGCTGAGAGCACTGAAAGACACAAAATTCACATGCATAATAAAATGAGTTAAGAAAAATCTAAAATTAGCTTTTCTAGATGAATTCTTTCATTGGCAGCGTCTTTAAGGAGAACATCTGTTTCGGAAATTTTTACAATAAGACGAGCAATATTTTCATCATTTTCTCCTGAATATACAAGTGCTTTGGCAAGTTCTTCAAGAATTTCAACTCCCAAAAGCCCTTTTTCAACTATCATATCGTCAATAAGTTGACGGCCTCTTATAAAATTTCCTGTGAGGGCTGAATTGAGCAGTTCGTCTACAGTTTTATCCACAAATTGCATTATGGTTTCGTAAACCATCTCTTCAGTAATCTCAGAACCCTGTGGAAGCATAGAAACAAGCTGGAGAGTTTGGACAGCTTTTGCAACATTTCCTTTCGCAAAATAAAGGATTGCATCAAAAGCTCCATCTGAAAGGTGTACATTTTCAGCACAAGCAATTTTCTCAAGATGGGTTTTCATAATAGAATCAGAAATATATGTGAAAAATATTTGAAGACACCTTGAGCGGAGAGGAGAAATGAGTTTAGAAGGCTTCGTAGTGGAAAGGATAAATCTGCATGTTGCACTGTATTTTTCCATAATTCGTCGGAGTGCGTTTTGTGCATCTGAACTAAGGGATTCAGCACTACCGATGTAGATTAACTTATAATCGGTATCAATAGAAGCCATGCCAGCATAATCATTGATAATTTCCTTAAATATATCTATTACACTTTTGTAAATTCTCTTAGGTTCATCAATCCCCAGAAAACGCACAAAACGCTTATCTCGGATCAGATAGCGTTTCCCCTGGTCAAAAAAATCCGAAGCATTGAAGTATGTAAAATTGTTTTCCCATGTACTACCATATATTTTCCGGGCAAGAGCAATAGAAGCCGTCGTTTTTCCGGAGTCTTCTGGGCCGTAAAATATAAGGTGGGTGAGATTACCTGAATCAGCCAACTCGGAAAGCGTGGTTATTACATGTTCGTTTCCGAGAAACTCTTCCAGGGTGCTTGGCCTATATTTCAAAGTCCAGAGATCCTGCATCTATTCCACCTTTTTTTCATTTTTTGCCAACAATTTCAAAGACCTCCATTTTTCTTTTTCCGAATAGTTAATCAGCTAAACCTTCATTTCCTCTAGCTACTTCTACTCTTTTTTCAATTTCTCCTTTTGCTTCAAGCAGTTCCTTTATGACCACACCGTAAACGGGTCTTGCAACAATTACACCAATGAATACTCCAATGATGGTAGTAATTGCAAAACCTTTCAGAGTTCCAAAACCCATTACGACCAAAGGAGCCATTGCAATAATATTCGTGGAAGCTGCACCTATAATTATCACAAAAGCTTTTCCTATTCTGGAAGAAAAGGCACTCTTTGTTGAAGGAATTTTGCCTTCATAAAGCACCTCATCTGTGATGATTATAAGGTGGTCAATTCCGGTGCCTATGGAGGCGATGATACCTGCAATTGATGCCAAATCAAGCTGCCATTTGATAAGTGCCGCAACTCCGAGGATCATGATGAGTTCACTGATGGAAGTTCCTACCATAGGTATCAAAATTTCAGGTCTCTTGTACCTGAAATAAACCACTGAAGCTACAGCAATCAGGGAAATCAGGCCTGCAATCACAGCTTCGGTTTTGAACTGCGCTCCAAGGCCTGCATCCACATGCCCTGAACTTTCAAGCATTACATGGACAGGAAGAGCTCCTGCTCGAAGGTGGACCTCAAGATTCTTTGCTTCTTTTTTTGCATCGTCACCTGTGCCTGTGGAAGCTTCCCAGGAATATATAGGAGTTCCTCGCAATCTGGTGGCTGCATCAGGATTCAGAGGAGCCCCATATACCTTTACTTGATCCAGGTACATATTCAGATAATGTTGTTCTGGATTATCAACGGCCCCTGTTTCGATTGCTGCTTTTTGGAGTGCTCGGGATCCTTCTTCAGAAAGGGTGAAAGGAACATGCCACTGATTATCATGAAAGTTTATAATTTTGACATCTTCGATAGTATCACCATAAACCACATGCTTAGTTTCATTTCCTGTAGTCTGGATCCTAATCTCGAACTTACCCTGTTGATCGACAATTTTCTTGGCTGTTGCCAGATCAATGCCTGCAAAGTCGACCTGAATATAATCTTCTCCTACAGTTCTTACAGGAATATCTTTCAGACCAAATGCGTTGAGCTTATCATTAAGTATATCTCGTGTACTATCTCTTGTCTCAGTGCTGACCCCTTCTTTGTAAGTTGAAGTCCCATCCTGATTTTTGACAATAAACCCTCCCACTTTCTCCATAAGAGCCTCGAGATCCTTTTCAGATATTGACTTTTTTATTTCGTAGCCAAGTACGCTCTTGCTACTCGTTTGACCTACTTCTGTATCAAGAGATTTTGCGAGATAATTCTGGATAAGAAATTCTTTACTGGTAGAGGCTATGGTTACCTGAGTTATGCCTCTGCTCGGATTGTCCACGCTTACATTAGCTCCCAGCCCCAATTTCTCAATTTGGGATGCATTAATCGGAGTAGAGGTAGTAAAGGTGATATATTTATTGGCAGATCCGCCGCCTTGTAAGTTATTATTTGTGATGTTAATAGGGGAGCCAATTGCAGGCTCAACTAACGCGCTGACTATCTTTTCGGGATCTGCATCTATCTGAGCAAGCGTCCCCTCCAATTTAAGCTGAAGCCAAGATCCGCCTTCAAGGTCAAGACCATAGTGCAGATGAGAAGTTGCCCCCGCGCTGGTATAACCTGGGTGGATAGCAAAGATCGCTCCAAGAACTGCTAGGATGAATATGATTATTCTCGGATTTTTTAAAAGATTTTTTGCGTTATTCATCTATTATACCTCCCTCCGAATTCTGGTTTCAGCACATACCAGCGCAGAATTCCCGTATTCAGGAGCCAGGTATTCATAATGTCTGCAAACAGTCCTGCGATCAGCACGATCGAGATCCGAGAAAGTAGAGGAATCTGTGTGAAGGAAGGAATAATCAGATAAAGATAAGTAGAGACTAAGTACATGATTACAAGTGCTACAAGAGCTGTGCTGGTCATTGTAACTCCTGTCTGTATAGCTCGA
>Ga0326727_10016026_pt1 | contig 15930 bp, 17 predicted proteins | sample MB2enrmetagenome_FD_207643 | JGI IMG/M metagenome (GOLD analysis project Ga0326727, IMG submission 207643) | Lab enriched peat soil microbial communities from McLean, Ithaca, NY, United States - MB29MY | ecosystem: Environmental > Terrestrial > Soil > Wetlands > Peat | place: USA: New York... | reverse complement strand
CGAAGGTATCACCGACGTGCAGGATCTCCTGACGGAGCTCGACGCCGAGAGCGGTCACCGCACGCGATAGATCGTGCCCGTCTGATCGTCGCCGATGAATATGCTGCCCTTGGCGCCGACCGCGATGCCGGTCGGCCGTCCGATGCGCTGGGTGCAACCAGGCTGGAAACCGGTGACGAACGGCACCCACTGCGATGACGGCTGCTGGACCCCCCAGTTGGTCATCGGCGTCTTGGGCAGGTCGCCGTTCATCGGAACCTCTTCGACCTCGGGAGCAACCGTGCAGCCGCCGATCTGGTGCCACGAACCGTGGCTGGCAATGAACAGCGCGCCGCCGTAGGTCGACGCCAGCGTGTAGGCGCCGCCCTGCTCCGCGGGGTAGAACGCAGCGCCGATGTGCGTGATATACGCGGGAAACTCTACGAGCGGCTGGACCGTGCCGCTGCAGTCGGCCGGCGCGCCGGCCCCGGTGACGTATGCGATGTGATTCTCTTCGCAGTACGGCCAGCCGTAATCGGCGACGCCGCCGGCTGCGCTCGCCGTAACGTCGTCGGCGAATTCATACGGGTGGTAGAGCGGCAAGCTGTCTTGGCCGGCGCCGGCCGCCCAAAGGTGCCCGCTGGCCGGATTTACGGCCAGTGCGATCGCGTTGCGGAAGCGTTTCGCAAGCAACGTCATCCCGGTGCCGTCGAGATTCATGCGCCAGATGGCGGCGCGCTGCGGATCGCTCTCGCCGGTGCAGCCGTTGCACGACGAACCCATCGCAGCGTACACCGTGGAACCCGAAACCGCGACGGAAGTCGACGTATGATCGTCGCCGTCGCCCGGGTCGGCCGTCGGCCCGGTCCGCACGGTTGCGATCGCTACGAGCTTCTCCGCTTGCAGGTCGCCGTCGCGGTAGGCCGTCGACCACACGTGGTACTCGGTTGCGATGAAGACCGTGCAGGTGCTTTGAGAAAAAGCGACGCCTTCGGCGTTGTTTCCGCCGCCGGGCTCACCCGGCGGGATGCTCTCGCCGGCGATCGTCGCAAAGACGCGTGCCGCGCCGGCGGCTCCGCTGCTCTCCGCGTTGGGCACGATGTAGACCGATCCGCCGTGCGTTCCGACCAGCAGATCGCCGTTCGGCAACGCCGCGAGCTCGCGCGCGCCGGGAACGCTCGCGATCGTGACGATCGTGCGCCCGGCCGGTACGGTAAGCGCCGGAGCAGACGGGGTGAGGCCGTCGGTGGCGGTCGAAACGGCGGTGCCGGAGCAAGTGCCGCCGGATGTGGCAGCCGCCGACGGTACCGCAGCCGGCGATGAGGTCGATGAGCCGGCGGCCAGGCTGCCGCCGCCGCCGCCGCCGCAACCGAGCGCAAGCAGCGCGGCGGTGCCGGCGAGCGATATTCCTAGCGTACGCTTGAAACGAAGGCGTCGCGAAAGGCCTGCGGTGAGAGGTTCGTGCATGCTGCCACCCGTGAAAGCGAGGGTTCCTCGAGATCGGCCGGCTCCAAGCGTACCATGTAGTCGCGCGCGACCGTATAGGCTTCCGCTTGCACGTCGACCTGTCGCGTGCGGATCCGCCCGGTGGCGGGATCCGTCAGCTCTTCGAGTTTGACCGGATGCACGCGGCCGCCCGAGAGCGCAATGAGCGCCCCGCTGCCGCCGCCGAGCAGATAGCGGACCGCTCCGTATCCGAGCGTGCGCGTATAGTCCACGTCGAACGCGACGGGCTTCGCGCAGCGGAGTTCGTAGCCGATGTCCTTCGAGAGTACGGTCGCCTCGATGCCGAGTTCGTGTAGCCGCGAGCGCACGCCGTCCCGGAGCAGCGATCCGATCGGCACGTCGGCCAAACGCACGTGCCCGTACGCGTCACGCGTAACGCCGTCGAAGGCGGCAATCGCCTCTTCATCCACTCGTTCCATGATGCCCTCGGCAACGACCGCGACGCCGTGGTCGCGACCCTGCGAGCGGCGCTTCACGATCGCGCCGACGAGCGTATCGATCACGAGCCGCAGGTCGATCGTTTGCCCTGGAAACTCTTCGGGAATCACCGCGAGCGTCGCTCCGGCGGCTTTGCACATGCCCAGTGCGAGCGCACCGGATTTGCGTCCCATGCTCACGACGATGTACCAGCGCGTCGTCGTGCGCGCGTCTTCCAGGAGGCTTTCGATGATGTTCGATCCCACCGAGCGGGCCGTTTCGAATCCGAAGGTCGGGGCATTATCCGGAAGCGGAAGATCGTTATCGATGGTCTTTGGAACGGTCGCTACGCCGATCGTTCCGCGCGCCGCTTCGGCGATGCGCGCGGCTCCGAAGGTGGTGTCGTCGCCGCCGATGCACACGAGATAACGCGCACCGAGCTCGTGCAGCGAACGAATGCTTTGTTCGAGCTGCGCTTCGGTCTTGGCCGGGTTGGTACGTGACGTTCGCAGGATCGAGCCGCCCATCGTGTGGATGCGCGATACGTCGTCGAGGCCGAGTTCAATCGTTTTGACGGGCGTCCCCGCCGCGAGATCACGGTAGCCGTCGTAGATGCCGACGACCCGAAGGCCGGAGTTGATCGCCTCGATCGCCGCCGAAGCGATGACGCCGTTGATGCCCGGCGCGGGTCCGCCGCCGACAAGAATTGCCAGTGTATCGCTCATTGAGGGAGAATGCACCCGCATCATGGAGCTTTCCTACGATGCGGTTTGCTTCGACCTATTCGGCACACTGGTAACGGGAGAAGGGTCGGCGATCGACGGCGTTCGCGCGGCGCTCGAGATCGTTGCTGCCGGGCGCTGGGCGATCGTGACGTCGTGCGGGCGATCCTACGCGCACCAGCTCTTGCACGCAGCGGATATCGCCAGGCCGGCGGTTCTCGTCACGCAATCCGACGTCGCGCGCGGGAAGCCGGCGCCCGATCCGTATCTCCTTGCCGCACGATTGCTCGGCGTCGAGCCGTCACGTTCGCTTGCGGTCGAAGACAGTCCGAGCGGGGCGGCAGCGGCGCGCAGCGCGGGGATGGACGTGCTGCTGATCGGCGGAAGAAGCGGAGCGGCCGCCGATTTCTCGGCGGGCCGCTTTGCGCAGATTGCCTGGTCGGTCGACGACGCAGGCCGCATTCGGATCCGGCTATAGCGCTCGACGAACTCGCGGGCGGCTACGGTGCCGGCGAAGGGGATGCGGCCGCGCGCCTGGCGGCGCGCATCTGCTGCAGGTTCGACGTAAGACGGCTCTGCTGGTCGGGAGTGAGGACGGCCATGATCTGCGCGCGCAGAGCTTTGCGTGCCTGTGGGTCGGGTTGACTGCCCTTGGGATGCGCCTGGCGGTACTGCTGCATGAGCGAGCGAATCTGCGTGCGTTGCGAGTCGGACAGATCGATGCCTTGAAGCGCACGGGCCATGCCGTGCCCTTTACCGTGGCCGGCGTGGGTGCCGGATTGAGCGGGCGGGGCGGGTGCCTGCTGCGCGTTCGCGACGGCGGTGAAGCCGACGGCGGCTGCGAGCAGCGTGGAGAAGAAGAGTACGGTTGGTTTCATGAACTCATCCTGCACCAGCGCTCGATCCGGCGCGTGAGGCGCCCATTAAAGAAAACGGAGATTGCCTTGAGAGAGCCGATTCTTTACACCGAACACGTTACGATCACGACCGAGCGGCGGTACGAGATTCGCGATATTACCGAGCTGGTCGAACGGGTTCTCGAGGCGAGCGGTCTCGACGACGGCACGATTCTGGTCAGCACCATGCACATCACCTCGAGCATCTTCGTCAACGATCACGAGCCCGGGCTCTGGCAGGATACCATGACGTGGCTGGAGTCCCTCGCGCCGCGGCGCCCGGAGTACCTGCACCATCGCACCGGCGAAGACAACGCCGACGCGCATCTCAAGCGCATGCTGCTCGGGCATCAAGTGCTGGTACCGGTTACGCGAGGGCGTCTGGATTTCGGCCCGTGGGAACGCGTGCACTACGGCGAGTTCGACGGGCAGCGTCCGAAGCGAATCTTGCTGAAAGCGCTCGGTTTTAGCCCCGACCGATGAGCTCGAGTTTGGTCCCCGTCGGGTCTTCGAAAAAGATCGCCGGGTACGTGTCCATCTGTTCGCTCCACTCCATCGACCGCGCGCCAAGGCGTTCGAGCAGCGTGTAGAGCAGTTCGAGCTGCTCGCGCATCACCCGAAACGCGATCCGCGTATCGTTGTTTCGATGGAGCGGGTTCTCGATGATGCCGAAGAAGCGCCGCGGTTTCGTCGGGTGCTCGGGCTCGTAATACTCGACCGCGTTGTAGCTCTCGAACTCGTCGTGCCACACGCCGTCGGGGTCGACGTAGGCGTAGCGCTTCTCGGTGAGGCCGAGTACGGGGAGCAGATCGTCATAGAACGCTTCGACTGCCGCGAGCGAGCGCACGCGGCAGTCTACGTGATCGAAACCGAGAAAGTCGATGATCACAACGAAGATTTCGGTTTGATGGCAATGGCCTTTACGTTGTCGGTTGCGTGCATCTCGAAGCGTTTGAAGTTATCGAAGAAGAGCTGCGAGAGCTTGTGAGCTTGTGCGTCGTAGGCGTCCTTGTCGGCCCAGACGTTGCGCGGGTTGAGCACGTCATCCGGAACGCCCGGAACGTGTTTGGGAATCATGAGTCCGAAGAACGGTTCGTGCTCGAAATCGGCGGGGATGCGCCCTTCGATGGCGGCATTGACCATCGCGCGCGTGTGCGCGATCGACATGCGTTTGCCGACCCCGTAGGCACCGCCGCTCCAGCCCGTATTGACCAGCCAGCAATCGACGTCGTGTTCGTCGATCTTCTTGCCGAGCAAGCGCGCGTAGACCGTCGGGTGATGCACCATGAACGGTGCCCCGAAGCAGGTCGAGAAGGTTGCGGTGGGTTCGGTCACGCCGCGCTCCGTACCGGCGACCTTGGCGGTGTACCCCGAGAGGAAGTGATACATCGCTTGCTCGCGCGAGAGCTTCGAGATCGGCGGCAGCACGCCGAAGGCGTCGGCGGTGAGCATGATGATCGTATTCGGATGCCCGCCCTTGCTACCGGGAACGATATTCGGAATGAATTCCAGCGGGTAGGCCGAGCGCGTGTTCTCCGTCTTTTCTTCGGAATCGACGTTGAGCTCGCGCGAGCGGCTGTCGTAGACGACGTTTTCGAGGACGGTCGAGAAACGGTTGGTAGCAGCCCAGATCTCGGGTTCGGCCGTCGGTGAGAGGCGAATCACCTTCGCGTAGCAGCCGCCTTCGAAATTGAAGACGCCGTCGTTCGACCAGCCGTGCTCGTCGTCGCCGATCAGCGGGCGGTGCGGATCCGACGAGAGCGTCGTCTTCCCCGTTCCCGAGAGCCCGAAGAAGATCGCGACGTCGCCGTCCTTTCCGACGTTCGCCGAGCAGTGCATCGGGAGCGTTTCGCGCAGCGGGAGCAAGTAGTTCATCACCGTGAAGATCGACTTCTTGATCTCGCCGGCGTATTTCGTCCCGCCGATGAGGATGATGCGCTTCTCGAAGTTCACCAAGATGAAGGTGGAGCTGGGAACGTGGTCGCGCTTCGGATCGGCCTCGAAGAGCGCGGCGTCGACCACCGTGAACTCCGGCTGGAACCCCGGAACGGGTTCCTTCGGAGTGATGAAGAGATGGTGCGCAAAGAGGTTGTGCCACGCAAACTCGGTGTACACGCGGATCGGTACGCGATAGCGTTCGTCGGCGCCGACGAAACAATCGAGCGAAAAGACTTCGCGCTCGGAGAGATACGCCTGGACGCGCTCCCAGAGGCCGTCGAAGACGGCGGCATCGACGGGCTTGTTGGTGTCGCCCCAATCGATGTGTCCCTCGCTCGAGGGCTCTTTGACGAATGCTTTGTCCTTAGGCGACCGGCCCGTATGTGGGCGCGTATCGACGATGAACTGGCCGTCGCGGCCGAGTACGCCCTCGCGCAACCGCAGAGCGTGCTCGACGAGTTCCGGGGGAGTCAGATTCTCCCAGAGCTTCGCGGCTTTCAGTTTTTGTGGAGCGGTAAGAATGGTGGCAACCCTCGTATCGTTGATACCGGAAAACAGCACAATTTTTCACTTTCACAGGCCGCGCCTGCATGCAGGCCCCCCCCAGAGATGGTTCCAATGCAACTGCCCATGCCCAAGCGATTGATTCTGGCATCAGCGTGCGCCCTAGCGGCCCTGCTGGCCGCCGTCGCGCCCGCCGGCGCCGTCCTGCCCTTTCACACCGGGGTCTACCCCTCGGGGCCGCTGGACGGCATTACCGACGTCCCCGGCGTCCGGGTCGCCAATCTGACGCTCGTCGAAGGCGAGGGCATCCGGACCGGCGCCACGGCCGTCCTGCCGAACGCCGACCCCTGGAACGTCAAGGTCTCGGCGGCGGCGTTGCCCTTCAACGGCAACGGCGAGATGACCGGAACTGCCTGGGTCAACACCTCCGGGTACCTCGAGGTTCCGGTCGTCCTGACCAACACCCTGAACGTGGGGCGCGCCGACGACGGCGTCATCGACTGGATGATCGAGCACTATTCCCAGGTCGGCATCTCCGACGACGTCCCGCTGCCGGTCGTCGCCGAGTGTGACGACCAGTTGCTCAACATGATTCAACTGCGCGCGGTGACGCCGCACGACGTACAGAGGATGCTCGACTCGGCCAAGGGCGGCCAGTTCGATCGCGGCAGCGTAGGCGCCGGCACCGGGATGCGCGCCTTCGGCTTCAAAGCCGGCATCGGGTCGGCATCGCGCGTGCTGCCCAAGGAACTCGGGGGCTACACGGTCGGCGTCTTGGTCAACGACAATACGGGCAGTTCGCGCGAAGCGCTGACGATCGCCGGCGTTCCGGTCGGTGAACGCCTCAAAGACGAATATCGCCCGGTCTACCCGCACCATCTCGCCGAAGCCTCGCTCAAGGGCCGGATGGAGAGCGGAAGCATCATCATCGTGATCGCGACCGACGCTCCGCTCGACAGCCGGACGCTGCATGCGGTCGCGTTGCGTGCCGGCATCGGCATGGGGCGCACGGGACTCACGAGCGACGTCGGCAGCGGCGACCTGTTCATCGCTTTCTCGACCGGCTATACGTTCGATCGCACGGCCGATTTCGACGTACTGCCGCCCAAGGGGCAGATCATCGAAGACGACGCCACGCTCAATGCGCTCTACCGCGCCACGGCCGAGGCGACGCAATCGGCGATCTACGACGCGCTCTTCGAAGCGACGACGATGACGGGGCGCGGGGGCTCGACGGTCTATGGGCTGCCCGTCGCGCGCGTGATGGAGATGCTGCGCACCGCCGGAGCGATCAAGTAACGCCGTGGCGTTCGTCGAGACCGAACGCTTGATCGTGCGTACCTGGATGCCGGAGGATGCGCCGGCCTGGTTTGCCATCGTCTCCAAGCCCGCGGTCAATCGCCTGCTTCCCGCGAGCGCGTGCCCGCCCGATGTCGAGGGCATCCGCGAGTGGATCGAGCGCCAGATGGAGATGCAGGAGCGCGAGGGCTTCTCGATGTGGCCGGTGCTGCGCAAGAGCGACGGCGCGCTCATCGGGCTGTGCGGGTTCTTTCGGGCGCCGGACGGCGGCGTCGAGATGGGCTGGGCCTTCGACGATGCCGCGTGGGGGCACGGCTATGCGACTGAAGCCGCGGCCTCGGCACTCGCGGTCGCATTCGGTACCCTGGGCATGAGGGAGATGGCCGCCTTCATCGACGCGCGCAACGCCGCCTCGATCAAACTGGCGAACCGCATCGGCATGCGCTTCGACCGCGTCGTCCGCACGCGCCGGCGCGACCTTCTCCGCTACACGATCTCCGCGGGGTAAACGAGCGTTGACGGCAACGGCTTCTCTTGCTATTCTAAGTGTATTAGTGTATTGAGACACTAATACACCATAGCAACGTGAAGAGGCAGCATGAATCTGTCGGGGCTCTTCGTGGACGACGCATCGCCGCTACCGGTCTACGTGCAACTGCGCGAGCAGTTCATCGCGGCGGTCGGCCGCGGCGATCTGGTGCGCGGGGAGCAGCTGCCGAGCGTACGCGACGTCGCCGCTGCGATCGGCGTCAACCCGAACACCGTCAACCGGGCGTACGCGGAGCTCGAGCGTACGGGCGTCGTCGCTACCCGGCGCGGACGCGGCACGTTCGTTGCCGGCGGCAAGGCGCGCCCGGATGCTCGGCGGCTGGTGCAGATCGCCGAGCGGTTCGTCGCCCATGCGCGATCGCTCGGCTACGAGGGTACGCAGATCGTCGGCACGGTGCGGGAACAAGTGCAGCGCGCGGCAGCGCGCGGAAAGAGTGGAGTATGAACGCGTTCGTCGTCTTAGGTATCGCCGCGTTATCGTTTTGGTGGTTCAACCGGTCCACCGAGGTCGTCGTGCTGCGCCGCAAGCGCCGCCGGAGCGACGATACCGCGTTCAGCCACGCGCTCTTGCCCACGAGCGCCTCGGGTGGCCGCGAGAAGCTCTAGCGCTAGCCTTGCATGGCGAGCAGCGCAACCTTGGTAGCGGCGAGCATGTTCGGGTTCACCTCGAAATCGACGAGCGCTTCGCCGACCTGCGCCGCCATTTTATTGGTGACGAACCACGGCGGCTTCGGCAGCATCGTCGCCCCGTATCCGAACATGCTGCGCGGGAATGGTGCGAACGGACCGTAGATCACGCTCTTCTGCGCCTTGTCGAAGAGATGGCTGTTGTGTACGACGCCGATGCCGCTGCGCACGTCGTTGCGCCGGTGGCCGGGGAACGCACCCCAGGTGGTTTCCGTCAGCAAGAAGCCCACGCCGGTCCATGCGTTCACCGCGACGCAGCCGTACCGTAGCGCCGCGACCGCGGCATCGAGTTCGGTTTCGTACTGCTTCATCGTTTGCGGGTGCGCGATGACGTTTCCGCCGAGCGTGCCCCAAAGTTTGTCGTTGGCGAAGCTCACCGCATCGCGCAAGAACGTCGCGGTGTCGCCGGGCAGCCTCGTGATCGTGAGGAGGCTCGAAAATGCCTCGATTTCGAAGTTCGGCGAGCCCGACTGCGCGTCGACCGTCACGATCGTGCGCGCCGTGAAGCCGTCGCCGGTGCGACCATACCGCACGGCCGTTCCCGGCACGCTGCTCAGCCGCTCGCAGCGGTCGGCGGCACCGGGGTAGTATGCCGGCCGGTCGAGCACTTCCGAGAACACCTCGTTGACGGCGTCGATGAGCTTCTGCGTGCCGTCCCAATCGGAGGGAAGAATCAGCACCTGCGCGGCGATGCAGTTGAACCCCCCGTTGTGCATTTTCTGGGTGACGATCTGTTCGGCTTGGAAGCGGAAATCGGCGTCGCTCCACGGGCCGGGCACGACGATGGTCGGGCTCACGTTGCCAAGTTCGGAAGTGATCAGCTTGTCGAGCACGGGATCGTCGCGACGCTTGCGATCCTCGGCGTCCGGTCCGTCGCCGAAAACGATGCGATCGTGCGTCTTATCGCTTCCGGTGATGTGGATCTCGTCGACCATCGGGTGCGCGCACAGCAACTTGCCGGTCTCGGCGCCGCCGTACGCAAAGCGCAGAAAGCCGCCGTCCACCAGGGGCTTGAGCGCGTCCTCGAGGATCGGGCCGAGATATTCGTTGACCGGGTTCATCTTGAGAATACACACGGCGCCGTCGGCCAGCAGCTTGTAGAGCACGTCGAGGGGCGCGATCGCCGCGATGTTGCCGGCCCCCAACACGAGGGCCACGCGCGGTTGCGGGTCGGGCGTGCGGTACCAGACGCCCATCGTGTCGCCGAGGTTCTCGGGGGTCACTCCCGGCTGCATCCAGACCTCGCCGCGCACGCCGGAGAGCAGGAGCTGGTCGAAGACGCCGTCGGGAAAGACGTCGACGACGACCTGACCGTCCGGGCGGGTGCGAACGCGGTTTGCGGGGATCTCCGGCCCGCCTGAGCGGGCGATCTGACGCATCGTCACCACGTACCGGTTGATCGCGTAGATCAACGCCCAGGGCCCCGAAATCCACTCTTCGCCTGCCAGCGGCGTGCCGGCCAGGCCCTTGGCTTCGACGGCGGCCGCGGCCCACCGCGCTGCCTGTGCGTAGGTCGAGGCGCGGACGGCCTCGAGCAGGTCGGCTTTGGCGCTTGGGGAGAGGGCTATCCAGCGCTGCGCCCCGAGGCGCAGCTCCTCCAAATGACGATCGATCTCGTTCGGCGTAGCTACGGATGTCATGGTACGCACGTTCGACGTTTGTCGCTCCGCTCCGGTCGTCCGATGATTCCCTTCGCCGGCACGCAAACCGAATTGCGGGCGGTCGAGGAGCGGCTGGCCGCCGCCCCGCAGAGTGCGCACTACCGGCTCCAGCGCGCGATTCTGCTCGACTCGCTCGGCCGGACTGCCGAGGCCCGCGACGCGTATATCGACGTGCTCCGGATCGATCCCACGAGCCGCGATGCGCTCAACAACTTGGGCACCCTGCTCTTCAACGCACGCTACCGCAGCGCGGCGCGGCTGACGTACCGCGAACTGCTCAAGTATCATCCGCGCGACGTCGTCGCGATCGTGAACCTCGGCAACGTTGCACACGAAGACGGCGACCTCGAAGAAGCGCGTCAATTGTACCAATCGGCCGTGGACATCGACCCGTCGTGCGCCCTGGCACACCAAGGTTTGAGTTATGCGCTCGGGCGTTTGGGCGATGCGGAAGGCGCGCGCCGGCATCGCGACATCGGCTTTCGGCTCGCACCGATCGTGCTGGCGCCTTACCGCGGCGCGAGCGCACCGGTGACGGTGCTGTTGCTGCTCTCCCCGCTTGCGGCCAACATCGCGACGCATCTCTTCATGGACGACACGACCTTTCTGGTCGTCAAGGTGTTCGCCGAATATTACGATCCGGCGTTGCCCCTCCCGCCGCATGACGTCGTCTTCAATGCGATCGGAGACGCCGATCTAGCGGCGGCCGGATTGCTGGCCGGCGCGCGCCTAACGGCTGCGTCGCAGGCGATCACGATCAATCCGCCGCAAGCCGTCGCACGAACCACCCGCGAATCGGTTGCGCAGCGGCTTCGCGGTATCGAGGGCGTCGTCGCCCCGCGGGTCGAGCGCGTCGCGCGAGAGAACGCCGCAGGGCTCGATTGGCCGACGCCCTTCCTGTTGCGTTCGCCCGGCTACCACACCGGCGAGCACTTCGTTCGCGTCGACGAGCGCGAGTTGCTCGGCGAGCGCCTTGCCGAACTTCCCGGCGACGAGCTGCTCGTCATGGAATTTCTCGACGCGCGCGGTGCCGACGGCGCGACCCGAAAGTATCGCGTGATGTTCGTCGACGGAAAGATGTACCCGCTGCATTTGGCGCGCTCGACGCACTGGAAGGTTCACTACTTCAGCGCAGATCTGGTCCACGAGCCGGCGGCGATGGAAGAGGAGGCGGCGTTACTTCGCGACGCGCGCGCGGCGCTTCCGGAGAAGGCCTTGCGCGCGCTGGAGTCGATCGCGGCTGCGCTCGATCTCGACTACTGCGGGATCGACTTTGCGCTCGATCGGGAGGGCAACGTGCTGCTCTTCGAAGCGAACGCCACGATGAAAATCATTCCGCCGGTAGCGGGCGAAGAAGAGACCCCGCGGGGGCGTGCCGCGCGGGCCGCGCTCGACGCTGCCCGGGCCATGGTGCTCGACCGCGCGCGCGAGCCCTTCGATGCGCTAGAATGGTCGGCGGAGGTATCGGATGACCAAGAAAAAACGCCGTAAGTTGCCCCTCATCGTCCCGCCGCGCGGCCCTGCGACGAATCTGCGACCCGCCGGGGCGCACGAGATGGCGACCAAATACAACCGGAAGCGCGCGAAAGCCGCCCTCAGAGGTGAGGACGGCTATTCGCACGAGGTCGATCTGTCGGTAGACTAGCGGATCAAGCGCAGGTGGTCGCTCTCGTACCAGCGGACGTGCGAGTCGAACGTCTTACGCGAGCCGTCTTCGTACCGCACGTGCGTGCGGATGCTGAAGTCTTTGGTCCCGTCGAAGTTATTGCAGGCGCCCAGGAAATGAAGCGGCGCGCGCCCGGAGCGCGGCTTGGTAAGCCGCCCATGTTCGATCAGGAAGTTCGCCAGGCGCTCTTGCATCGCGTCCTCGATGTTGGGCTGATGGCGGCGCGGATGCTGGTGGTGGGGGGTATGGGGCGTATCCGGGGTCCGCGGCTTGGGTTTGGTCTTGAACCAGGTCATGCAGCTATTCTGCCTGGCTCCCGTCCACGAAGCGTCCAGGCGCTTACCGGACCAATTTCAGGCGCCCGTCGGCAAAAATCCGCACATGTGATTCGTGGTTCCGCTCGTGCCCGTGCTCGTTGTGGGTCCGCGTGCGCACCAAGTAATCGACGCTACCGTCGTGGTTGTGGGAGCTGGCCGAGAAATGCATCAGGAAGCGGCCGCCGTTGCGCCGGTACACCCGCCCATGCTCGCAGAGAAAATTGCCGATTTTCGCTTCCACGTCGTGCGAGACGTGGACGGGCGGTTTCGCAACAGCCTTGCGTTCGGCGGCCGGCTTGACGGCGTTCTCTTTGGTAAACCACGACATGCGTCAATTAAAGCACATCGTTCGGCGCGTATGGTTTCGAGAAGGTAAAGGCCGGATCGATTTGACCCGGCCTTTACGCTTATCGTTTTTACGTGGACTTAACTGATCAGTTCCCGCTCGACCATGATCGTACGAGGGTCGATGAGATGCTTGTTCAGGCCGAGTTTCTCGGCGGGGACGCCGAGCGCGAACGCGACGAGCTGCGGAAGATGGAACGTCGGCAGATCGGTGCGGCCCCACCGCGACGCGGCGTCTTGCTGGTAGCCGTCGAGAGCCAGGTGACACAGCGGGCACGGTGTGATGACGGCTTCGGCCCCGTGGTCTTTCGCCATGCGCATGTTCTGGCCGACCATGTTCGCGGCGATGCCGTCCTTCTCGAGCTGGACGTGGAATCCGCAGCAACGCGTCTTTCCGGCGTAGTCGACGGGCTCGCCGCCGATGGCTTCGATCACGTCTTCGAGCGAGTGCGGGTTCCGTGCCGACTCCCAGCCGTTCACGTTCTCGGGGCGAATGATGTGGCAGCCGTAGAACGGCGCGACTTTGAGTCCGTTGAGCGGGCGGACGACCATCGAGCGCAAGCGGTCGAGTCCGATGTCGTCGATGAGCAGCCAGAGCAGATGGCGCACCGAGACGCCGCCGCTGTATTTCGCTCCGAACTTGCCGAGGATGCCGTTGGCCTGGTTCATGTGCTCTTCGCTCTCGAGCAGCTCTTTGTTCGCGGCGCGCATGTGGCCCGTGCACGTCGAGCAGATCGTGATCACGTCGTTCAGCCCGAGCGCCTCGGCCTGGGCGTACGTGCGAGCATTGAGCACGCGGGCAACGTCGCGGTTGACGTCGTTGACGACCGAGGCCCCACAGCAGGATGCCGCGGTGAGTTCGATCAGCTCGATGCCGAGCTTGTCGGCGAGCAGCATCGTCGAATTGAAGAGTTCCTTGCACGACTCTTTCGCGACGCAGCCCGGGAAGAAGCCGTAACGCTTCGTTGCAACAGCCGTCATGGTTAGACCGGAACCTCCAGCGATTCGAAAATAGTACGCACTTCATCGATCTTTTCGATCGGCTTGAGGAAGGGCGGCGGCAATTTGCCGCGGGCGGCCATGCGCAGGCCGAGCGGAGCGACCTTGAGCAAGCCGACGATGTTGAAGCGTCCGACCGTTCCTTGGATGACCTCGGTTTCGGCCAGCATGCCGGTCTGCTTGATCGTTTTAGCGACGACCATCGCGTGGCGCGGCCCGCGCTCGTCCATCATGACCTTGTCGGTGATGGCCGCGCGTTTCACGTCGACGATACGGTTGTTCGGGTCGACGTGCTTGGGGCAGTACGAGCATGCGTAGCAGTGCGCGCATAGCCAGAGGTAGTCTTCGGAGATCTGTGCGATGCGCTCGTCCCGCTTGGCGTCGCGGACGTCTTCGATGAAGCGGTACGCGTAGGCGATTGCGGCGGGGCCTGCAAACGCCGGGTCGACGCTGACGACCGGGCAAAGCGCGTAACACGTCGCGCACATGATGCAGTTGGCGACGTCGACGAGTTTCTTCATATCGTCGGGCGAGACGCGCCGTTCGGTCGCGTGATCGCTGTCTTTGTCTTTGGGCTGCAGGTAGGGTTTGAGGCGCGCGTATTTATCCCAGAAGGGATCCATATGCACGACCATGTCTTTCATCGGCTGGAAGTTGGGCATCGGATCGACCGAGATCGTGCCGTCCTCCTTGATGACGTCCTTGCAGTTGGTCTTGCACGCCAGATTCGTAACGCCGTTGATGTTCATGGAGCACGAACCGCAGATCGCCGAGCGGCACGAGCGGCGGAAGGAGATCGATCCGTCGACTTCGGCTTTGGCGGCCTCGAGCGCGTCGAGCACGGTGATGGTCTCGGGAACGTCGACCTCGACGATCTCGCGGCGGGGAACCACGTCGACGGCCTCGTCGAAGCGGAATAAATCGAGTTTGATCTTAGCCATGGTTTAGTACGATCTCACCTGCGGCTCGAATGTAGTGATCGTCACGGCGCGCGAGTAGTCGAGCCGCGGCGAACCGTCGGCTTGGCGCCACGCCAGCGTGTGTTTCATCCAGTTGGCGTCGTCGCGCTCCGGATAGTCGGTGCGCGACTGCGCACCGCGCGATTCGCGCCGTTCTAGCGCTCCCTTGGCGAGCGCGTACGCAGCGTCGATCAGGAAGTCGGTCTCGAACGTCGAGACGAGATCGGTGTTGAACGTCGAGGACTTGTCCATGACGTAGACGCCGGCGTCGAACTCCTTGCGCACGCGGTCCATTTCGCGGACGGCTTCAGAAAGGCCGGCCTCGTCGCGGAAAATGAACGTGTTCTTGCTCATCGTCTCGTTCATGGCGTGGCGCAGTTTCGGCGCGCGCGTGCCGCCGGGCCGCGCGAGCAGTTCTTTGACGCGGTCTTGCTCTGCCTTGAGCGTGCGCTCGGAAGGCCGCACGTCGCCCACGGACTTGATGTACTCGACGGCGTGGCGCGCGGAACGGGCGCCGAAGACGATCGTTTCGAGCAGCGAGTTGCCGCCCAACCGGTTAGCTCCGTGCACGCTGACGCACGCGCACTCGCCGGCCGCGTACACACCGGGGACGCGGGTCGCGCCCCACTTGTCGGTCTCGATACCGCCCATCGTGTAGTGGGCGCCCGGAAGAATCGGAATCGGCTCGTTGACCGCGTCCTTGCCGGTCGCATCCAGCGCCAGTTCGCGAATCTGCGGGAGGCGCTCGAGAATCTTCTCGCGGCCGAGGTGGCGCAGGTCGAGCAGCACGCAACCGTCGACGCCGCGGCCCTCGAGAATCTCGGTCCACTCCGCACGGGAGACGACGTCGCGCGAGGCGAGTTCGCCCTTGTTCGGCGCATATTTGAACATGAAGCGTTCGCCGGCCGCGTTGAGCAGGTAGCCGCCCTCGCCGCGGGCGCCTTCGGTCATGAGGACGCCGTTCTCTTTGAGCGTCGTCGGGTGGAACTGCATGAACTCCATGTCCATGAGCGGGATCCCGGCCTTATAGGCGATCCCCATGCCGTCGGCCGTCGAAGCATAGCCGTTGGTCGTCTTCAGGTACATGCGTCCGGCGCCGCCGGTCGCAAAAATCGTAGCCTTGGCGGTGATGAGTTCGAGCTCGCCGTTGCGCATGTTGTACGCAACCACGCCGCTGCCGACCCCGTCTTCGATGGCCAGCGCGGTGCAGAAGTACTCTTCGTAGACCTTCACGCCGAAACGCTCGAGCTGCTCCCAAAGCGTATGCAGAATGACCAGGCCCGTGACGTCGGCCGAGTAGCACGTGCGCGGAGCGCCTGCGCCGCCGAAGGGGCGCTGGGCGATGCGGCCGTCGGGCAGGCGGGAGAAGATGCAGCCCCGGTGCTCGAGCCAAATGATCTGCTTGGGCGCGTCTTCGCACATCGCCGCAGCCGCGTCCTGATCGCCGAGATAGTCCGACCCCTTGACGGTGTCGAAGGTGTGGGCT
>Ga0326727_10016025_pt1 | contig 15930 bp, 7 predicted proteins | sample MB2enrmetagenome_FD_207643 | JGI IMG/M metagenome (GOLD analysis project Ga0326727, IMG submission 207643) | Lab enriched peat soil microbial communities from McLean, Ithaca, NY, United States - MB29MY | ecosystem: Environmental > Terrestrial > Soil > Wetlands > Peat | place: USA: New York... | reverse complement strand
ACTCCACCGGTACATCGAATTGGAACCGGAGCCACGGACAAGGTCGATTGCCCAGGCCAACCTGCACGCACTTTCCGGAGAGAAAGAGCAGGCGAGGACCCTCCTTCGGCGCGAGGAATCGATCCCGGGATCCCCGCCCGACCTACTGAGTATCGCGTATGTCTATGCCGAACTCGGGGACCTTGACGACTGTTTTCGGCTTCTCGATAGGACGGTGGCGGAGCACACGATCGCCCTTCAGCGATGGCGGCTGGATCCTCAACTCGAGAGGGTACGCACCGATCCGAGATTCCCGGTTCTGTTGAAGAAGATGAACCTTGTTTGAGGGCCGTTCGAACGGAAGACCGTGCCCCCTTCATCCACGTCCTCGGTCCGCTCCTCCGATCCCCCCTTGCCCGAGAGGCTGGGCGGCGTCGGACACTCATATAACCCCCGGGTCGATGGAGGTGCCGTCCTTAGATGACGACCGACGCGACGCCGTCGGAACTGGTGGCGATGCTGGGTGGCGTCCCGTTGCTTTCGGGGTTGACGCGGAGCCAACTCGAAAGCATCGTTGCGGTCGGACGCACTCAGTCATTCCGCGCCGGGGAGACGATCGTCCGGGAGGGAGAGAAGGAGCTGAGGCTCTACCTGCTCCTTGTCGGAACGGTCGAGGTTCGCCAATCCGGACGGGCGGTCGCCTCGTTGGCCCCGGGCCAGTTCTTCGGGGAAGCGGCGCTCTTGGTCGACCAACCCCGGACCGCGGAAGTGCGGGCGACGTCCGAAGCCCGGTGCCTGGTTCTGGACCGATGGGACTTCTGGGGAGCCATGGGAGTCGACCCGGAGCGGAACCGAGCTCTCTACGAAGGGACCCTTCAGCGGCTCCGAACGGACCTGAGCGGGCCTCCCCCCGCTACCGGGGATGGGACCGCGACTCCCGAGACTCTTGCCGCTCCGGTTCTCCGGCGGTTCCCGGAGCGACTCCCGACAGGCACCCCTCGGCTCGACGACCTCCTCTTAGGTGGCCTACCGCCGAACGGCCACGTGGCGCTCCTCGGCGACGCGTTGGTGGGGAAAGAGGTCGTCCTCTACGCGTTCATCGCCGAGGGTCTGAAACGCGGGGAGCCGGCGATCCTCGTCACGGCCGTGCGATCTCCTTCCGAGATTGCCCAGAGCCTCCGCGTCATTCTGCCACAGTTCCATGAGTACGAGCAGACGGGCATGGTTCGATGGGTCGATGCCTCGGAACCTGGAAGAGCCTCAGAAGTCCCTCGGACGGTCGTCCCGGAATCGGACGAGCGAGCGACCTTACTAACCAAGTTGGTCCAAGTCGTGGACTCCCTCGAGGAAGGCCGACCGCGGACCCTCCGGGTCGGGTTCCTCGGGCTCTCGTCGGTGCTCGTTCACGGCGACGACCGGTCCTCGTTCTCATTCCTCCAAAGTGTCGTCGGTGCCCTCAAGCCTCGGCTTGCGCTCGCGATGTACTCCCTCGAACGCGGAGCGCTTTCCGAGACGCTGGTCGAGACCATCCTGAGCCGAATGGACGGCGCGATCGTCTTCCGACAGGATCGCGACCACACATTCCTATCGGTGAAGGGATTCGGAGAAGTCCAGACCCGGGACTGGGTCGAATGCCGGACGACCCCCCACTCCCTCATCCTCGGTTCTTTTTCGCTCGAGCGGATCCGCTGAACTCGAAAGCGGCGGGACTCGGTACCCGCAGAACGTGACCTCCGTCGGGGCGTGCCTTGGCCACTCACTCGTTGCGATGAGAACGCAACGTGTTGGGCGTGCTGCCTTCTTCGATCCCGCGACGGGGATTTCTGGAGGGACAGCCAAAGCTCACGTCGAAAACCCGGCCGGACCCGGGAACGGGGCATTCGGTCCCACTACGGGTTGAATCGCGTAGGCGAACACGTGGAACATTTCGCTTGCGCCGCTGACGAATCCCCACCCCGCGAAGAGGAGAAACCCGTCGCCAAAGAGGTTGCCCGCGTCGATGAGATCGCCCGATAAGAAGATGAAGAAGGCGAGGACCACGAGGATGATTCCAATGGTCAACAGGACGCGGTCGGCCACTCGCGTGTAGACTGCGATGCGCTGGAACATTTCCTTCCGCGGAATCCGACGCTCACGGGCGCGCAACTCCGAGAGGAGCGACCGACCGATGACGCCGAGCACGCTTCCTACGAAGAGGCAGAGGAGGATGGATCCAATCGAGAATTGGAGCGCCGGGAACCCGACGCTGGGCGCGGTCGAGTTCGATGAGCTCGCGGTGATGTCCCCCGCGACGGACCCGATAAAGAGGGCGCTCAAGAGCACTGCCACGCCGAGAATCACACGACCCGCCACGATGAGCCCGCCACCGGCGTACTCCTTCGCGGTCTTCGACTTTTGAAGATACGGGAGGAAGTTTCCCGGGCCGGCGAGCAGCACCGCGACGCCAATGGCTGCCACTCCCAGGCCGCCGGCCGTCAGGATGGAACTGAACGAGGAGGCGGAGCTCGCACTGGTCGGGGGCGAGCCGGAGAGGATGCTGGACAGGAGGGACGAGAGCGCGAAGGCCTGGAACGCGATTATGAGGAGACCCGACCCGAGCAAGATGCCGGTGACGAGCAACACGACACCCCCCGAACGTCCCCACCAAACGGATCGCTGACCCGTGGAGGTCGCGACCGACTCTGGCGAAGAGGGCGGTGGAGGGGGATAGGGAACGGGGGGAGGACCCAGGGGCGGGGGCGGCGGTGCTCCCAAAGGTGGGGGCGGGGGAGCGGCTACCACCACGACCGGAGCACCGCACTTTGCACAGAATCCCGATCCTGCCTGTAGCGGCACCCCGCAGTTGGAACAGAAGTTGACCGCCATAGAAGGGCCCCACGACGGCCACCACTTTCAAACTTGTTCCGAATAGGAGTGCGGACTTGCAAGTCAATATCGGGCGACTGGACCGTGAGAATGCATGCATGGCGCGGGCTGTGAGGACGATGGTTTCTGAGACCACCCTTTCCAACAACGGAGGCGGCTGAGCATCAGGAAAGGTGCTCCCGGCGGGTAGCACCGACGGAAAGGTGGAAACACCCCTCGAATGGCCAGTTCCGACCGCTCCGAAATCGGCTCTGGGGGACGTTAGAGAACCCCCTCCTTTGAGATGGGTTCACGTTGGCCGATGGGTAGTCGGGGGACGTGCAAAGCGCCCGGTTCGAGCGCTCTTGGGCTATCGACGCGTGGACCGGGACTTAATCTAACGGAGGCGAATTCCGGGTCGTGGCCGCGACCCGGCGGCTCGCCGCCATCATGTTCACCGACACGGTGGGCTACACGGCGTCGACTCAGACCGACGAAACGCGCACCCTCCAGTTACTTCGTGACCAGGAGGAGCTCGTCCGCCCTCTCTTCGCGGCTCACCACGGTCGGGAGATCAAGTCGACCGGGGATGGCTTCCTGGTCGAGTTCGACAGCGCCCTGAAGGCCACCCAATGTGCGGTCGACATCCAGCGCGGGATCTACGAACGGAATGCCCAGGCGGGCGTCGCACCATTTCAGGTTCGCATCGGAATCCATCTTGGGGACGTCGAGGAGCGGGGTTCTGACATCCTTGGCGACGCTGTGAACATCGCCGCTCGGATCGAACCCACGGCGGAGCCCGGGGGCATCTGCGTGTCGGGCGCGGTCCACGAGCAGATCTGGAACAAGCTCCCCGCCAAGCTCGAGAAGCTCCCGCCGAAGGCGCTCAAGGGGTTGCAGGTCCCGACAGACATCTACCGGGTCGTCTTGCCCTGGACTGTTGGGGAGCGGCCCTCCGCGACCTCCGGGCCGACTCGCTTGGCTGTGCTCCCCTTCGCCAACATCAGCCCGGACCCGAAGGACGAGTACTTCGCGGACGGCCTCACGGAGGAGATGATTACAGTGCTATCTCAGCTGAGGGAGCTTCGAGTAATCGCTCGCACATCAGTGACACCATACAAGTCCACCTCCAAAGGAGTCTCCCAGATCGGTACCGAACTGGGGGTCGATGCGATCCTGGAAGGCAGCGTCCGAAAGGCGGGGGATGAACTCCGTATCACCGTGCAACTCATCGATGTCGACACCGAGGAGCATACTTGGTCAACCACCTACGATCGGAAGCTCGAGAAGGTATTCGCGGTCCAAGCGGACGTCGCGAAGCAGGTTGCAGAGGCTCTCGAGGTTAGTCTGCGGGCCGCGGAAGAGGCACGTCTCGAAACGAGACCAGCGGTGCGGCCCGACTCGTACCTCGCCTACCTGAAGGGACGGACCATGCTCCACACCACCTCAATAGACTCGCTCAAGGAGGCCAAGGAGCAATTCGAACTCGCGATTTCCTTGGACCCTAACAACGCTGCCGCCCACTCGGGCCTGGCCGACGCCACTCGGTTGATGGGGTGGTGGCACCCGGACGCTCCCCATGCCGTATGGGATGAGACCAGTCGACGTTTGGCAGCGCGAGCGGTCGAGCTCGACCCGAATCTCGCCGAAGCCCACGCGTCGCTGGCTTTAGTTCTCTGGGATGACTACGATTACGTTGCTGCCGAGAAAGAAATCCAGCGGGCCCTGTCGCTCAACCCGAGCTACTCCTTGGCGCACAACGCCTACGCAAACATCCTCCAAGATGAAGCCCGGGTCGACGAGGCTCTTCGGGAATTGACGCTGGCCGAGGCAGCTGACCCCCTTTGGTTCCACAATCTCGGCCACTTGATCGTGTTGCTTCTCTGGATGGGAAAGTTTGACGAAGCGCTTGTCAAGATCCAAAGAGTCGGCGAACTGAAACCCTCCAGTTCGGACTACTACCTGGACCTGGCCTATTACTACCTACAGCGATCGGATCTCGAGGCGTGCGCCAAGGAATACAATCGGTACATGGAAACGGACGCGGAACCGCGGTGGAAGAGGTTGAACCTCGCCGTTCACCTTGCGTTGTCCGGGGAGAAGGAGCAGGCGAGGGACCTTCTTCGGCGCGAGGAATCACTACCGGGATCCCACGAAGTCGATTGGGCGGTCGCCTACACTTACGCTGAGCTCGGGGACCTCGACGAATGTTTTCGACTTCTGGAGATGATGGTGGCGAGGCACGAGGTTGCGTTGCAGCGATGGCGGCTGGACCCGCGGCTCGAGCATGTCCGGAAGGATCCGAGATTCCAGCTGTTGTTGAAGAAGATGAACCTCGCGTAACCTTCGTAAGGTCGGTTCCGCTCCTATTCCACAAGGGACCTTCTTCCAACAGCGCCGTGAACTGGCCAACAGGAATTGGTGCTCCCGGCGGGAGTTTCCCCGGTCGGCGCAGCCGGCCGGTTTTGAACCCGCGTCAGAGGCTCGAGAGGCCTCTATCCTTGACCACTAGACTACGGGAGCGCCACGGGCCCGTAGCAGGCCGTCTCTTTGAGCCTTTCGACGGCGAGGTCGTCACCGGAGCGCGACCGGCTGGGCCGGTGAGGGGTCGGGTTCGACGACCACGGCGGTCCCGTACGCCATGATCTCGGTCATGACCTCGCCCATCTCCGAGGTGTCGAACGCCACGGAGACGACCGCGTTCGCGCCGAGCGACTTCGCGTGCTCCTGGAGCCGGACGAGCGCCTCGTGGCGGGATTGTTCGAGAAGCTGGGTGTACTCGGTGATCTCGCCGCCCCCGAGCGAACGGAACCCCGCGACGATGTTCCGGCCGAGCCCCCGCGAGCGGACGATGAGGCCGAAGGTAAGCCCGATCACCTTCGTGATGCGGAAGCCCGGGACGAACGGGGTCGTCACGATCGGGAAGTTGGTGGGGGGTGTCCAGAGGGAGACCTGAGAGGGGAGCGGTTGGCCCGACATCGCGTCGGGGTCTCCCTCGGGGGGTAAAAAGGAATGCGGGTGACCCCGAAGCCCCTAAGACCTCGGAAACGATTGCGAAGACGTGACTCCCCCGGTGAAGGCACGCAGCGGTCACATCCTGCTCGACCCGAAACGGTCGTACCGGGACCTCGTCCGGGTCTATCCCGAGATCCACAAGCGGGTCGTCGAGATGAACCGCCCGTTCGTCAAGGAGTCCGACCCTCTGCTCCCCGAGGTGCTGCTCGAGGAGAACCTGCGCGACCTCAAGGGGAACCGAAAGCCCGTCGGCTACAACCGGCAGGACCCGTTCGGCCTTCGGCTCATCTTCCCGATCGCCGACGAACGGCGCGCCGAGTTCTACTTCGCGAAGCCGACCCGCTGTCAAGAGGTCGTCCAGATCACCGAGCAGGTCTCGGCCCTCCTGCGCCGCCGCGGGATCAAGCACACCGTCGAGTACGACCGTCTCGCGCTCGGTCCCCCGCGGGGAATTCCCGGTGTCCTTCCCCCCGGCGTCCCGGGGGGGCACTCCCCCTCGGGCTAGCGCCTCACGGTTCCGAGGGCGGCCGGCGGAACGGCCAGAATGGGTTGGCCGCGGGAGCCGCGGCCGGAGCGCTCGCTTCGGGGGTCGTCCCCACGCCCGCGCTCTGGAGCTTTCGAAGCGCTTCGCGCGCCTTGTCGAGCGCCGCCTGGTAGTCGGTGTCCCGTAGGCGGAGCGACTCCGCGAGCAGGGCCCGCGCCTCGGAGGTGTCGACACGCAGCTCGTGGGCCCGCGTCAAGGCGGCGTCGATGAGGTAGTGCAGATTGAGGAGCTCACGGTGAAGCGATTTCCGAAGGTTCAACTCTTCCTCGGTCTTCAGTAGGAGACGGGCCGCCTCGAGCAGCTGACCGGAGCGGTCGAGCTCCTCGACCTGCTGGAGGCGCTCCCGGACCGGGCCGATCCGGACGTGGAGGCCTTCCTGGGCGAAGTTCATCTCCGTCTGGAGCTCGCGCCACCGACGGACGAACGGTTCTCGCACCGCGGGCTCGAGCGCGCTCGTGGCCCGCGCGAGGAGCGCCTCGGCCTCCTCGGGCCGGCCGGCATCGAGCGCCACCCGGGCCTCGCTGAACGTCTGCATGACGGGGGTGGTGTCGAGCGCGAGCCGCTCGCCGACCCAGAGGCGGTCCTTGAACTCCGCCATCTCTCGCTCGATCTCCTCGCGCCGCCGCTGGCGAGCGAGGGCGAGCTCGGAGCGCACCAGGGCGAGGGCCGGACCGAACTCGTGGTGGGAACGGAGTTCGGAAAGCCGCGTGCGGACCTCGGCGCGCCGCTCCCCCTCGGTCGCGGGAGGCTCGGAGGTCTTGAGATACTCGGCCTCGACCTCCCGCCACCGGCCGTCGACCACGGCGTCGAGGATCCGTACGCTGGCGGTCTCGGAACGGGCGACGGCCTCCTTGACGCGGGCCCAGTCCCGGGCGCGCAGCGCCGTCTCGGCCTCGGTGAGGATCGCCTCGATCGGGTCGAGCTCGGCGCTCAATCCTTCGTGCCGGGCCGACTCGAGCTGCTGGCGCAGCGCGCCGAGGGGGCCCGCGAACAGGCGCTCGATCGCCCATCGCGCCTCCTCGGTCGCCTCGCGGGCGATCCGGGTGGAATCGGGATACTGCCCCGTAGCGAGAAGTTGGCGCGCCTGCTCGAGGCGGTCCGAGGCGGCGCTCGCGTCGGCGCCGACGTCCGTGACCTCGCGCAACTGTCGTTCGGCGGCTCCGATCGCGTCCTTGGCACGGCGGTGCCCTTCGCGCGCCACTCCGAGCGCGTCCGAAGCGAGGAGCGTGTGCTCGAGGACCGAAGGGTACTCCCGGCCCTGGAGAGCGAGCTTCGCGGCGGCGAGCTCGTCGGTCGCGACCGAGCTGATGACGCCCTCCGTGGTCGCCCGGCCGACCGACGTTTCCGTAGCGGCCACCGACCCCTCGGCGATCCGGCGCTGGAGGTCGGCCCGTTCGAGCTCCGCTTCGCTCTGCCCGGCGAGCTTCAGCGCCTCGACCGGTCGACCTTCATCGAGGGCCATGCGGGCCCGGTGCAGGAGGTTCTCGGCGAGCGAAGTGTCGATCCCCTCCTTGCGGAGGCGCGTCACGGTGGCCTGGAAGCCCGCGAGCGTCTTCGACACGTGCTGGTAGGTCGCCTGGATCAGCTCCCGCTCGAGAGGGCCCCCGAGCTCGACGACCCGTGCGAACTGCCGTTCGGCGAGCAGCTTGTCGATCCGCTCCATCTGTTCCCGGAGGGTGGGGGTGGGAACGTGCAAGAGGTCCGCTTCCGCGAGCGCTTCGCGGCATCGCTTTGCGACCCGCTCCGCGTGCTCGACGAACCCCCGCGTGGCGATGAACTCGGCGCGCGCGGCATCGAGAAGGGCGGCCGCCCCGATCGGAACGGGAAGCGCGATCCGACGGCGCGCCTCGCCGAGCGGAAGGAGGATCTTGTCGATCTCGACCCCCGCGGACCGTGCGATGTCGAGGTCCCGCTCGAGGGTGCGCAGGTTCTCTTCGAGGATCGGACGCAGGACCGCGATCACCTCCTCGTGAAGGAGTCTCGCTCCGGTCCGGGTAGCTTCGGCGGGGGCCGTCGCCTGCTCGGTCCGCAACTGTTCCCACCGCGCTTGGAACGGTTCCATCGGGGACGAGAGGCGTCGGCCGTCCTCGATCAGGTGCTCGACCTCCTCGAGGAGCCGGGCGGTCTCGCCGCGCGCGGACTCCTCCGAAAGCTTCCGTCCCACCTCTTCGAGGATCCCGTGGGCGCCATCGAAATCGAGCGACTGGAACGCGAGACGCGCGTTCCGTAGCGGCTCGTAGAACGGGTTCGGGTCGAACCCGCCCTCCCGCAAGTGGCCGAGGGTTTCCTGGGCGTGGCCAATCTCCTCGAGGATCGCCTGGCCGGCGGCCCGCGCCCGGAGCGCGGACTCTTCGAGCTTCGAGGCGAGCCGGTACGCTTCGGCGTAGCGGCCCGCACGGGCCGCGGTCTGCGCCTCGTCGAGCTGTCCCCGGAACTTCGAGAGGTCGAAGCCCATCGTCTCGAGCTCGACCAGGGAGAGCTTCGCGTGGGAGACCGCCTCCTCGCTCCGGAGGAGCTGCTGCTGCTGCGCCCGCGTGCGGATCTCCTGCGAGGCGCGGGAGGCCTTGACGAAGTCCCCCATGTTGAAGATCTGCTGGACCTCGTCGATCTGGCGCTGGATCTCGTCGCTGGGCCCTCCCATCCCCGCCAGGACCTCGAGCTCGGCTTCGAGGACCTCGACGAGAGCGGACGCGTGCGCGGCGACGACCCCGCCGAACTCGCGCTCGGCGCGTCGCAGGCTTTCGACCGCGCTGACGAGGTCCTGCTTCACGCGGAGCGTCACGTCCGCGTCGGCGAGCAGTCGGCGGACCGGAGCGACGAGCGCTTCGTCCGGAATGTCAGAGAGTCCCTGCTCCATCTCCTCCACGCGGCGGCTCACGTACGGGCCGGCCGCGCGGCGGAGCTCGGTCTCGGCCCGAGCGATCAGCTCGGCGCCGTCGGCGAGCTCACCCTTATCGAGGCGCTGGCGGGCCTCCGTGAGGTCCCGGTCGGCGTCCGGCGAGAGGAACTGCCGCTCTCGGGCGTACTCTCGCACCTTGTCGAGCGTCGCCCATCGCTGCCCGAAGAACTGGAGGGCCTCGCGGCCCATGTGGACGACCGTCTCCTTGAGGGCGTCGCGCGCCGCCCCCACGTCGACCCGGTCGAGCGAGGCGCGGATCCGGATGAGGGACGGTTCGAACGGCTCCACGGAGAAGCCGGTGGTGCGGAACCGTTGGGTCATCTCCTCGAGGGACTGGAGCTCGTCGCGGGCCATGTCGAGCTCCTCGGTAAGTCGACTCACCTTGTCGAGCGCCTCCTGGCTCGCGGCGAACGCCTCCGAGTAGATCTTGAGACGAAGCGCTTCGCGGGCACGGTTCATCGCCGCGAACACCTCGCTCGGGTCGCGCCCGAGACGTCGGGCGTCGGCGATCCGAGGCCGGGCCTCGTCGAGAAGGCCCGCGACCACCGTGACGATCGGCTCCTCGGCCGCCCTCCGGGCCTCGAGCATGACCGGGAGGATTTCGAGGGGAGGGAGCGTTCGGATGCGGGCGAGGGCGTCCTCGACCGCCATCCGTGCGGGCGTCGGGTCGATCCCGTACTCACCGGTCGACCGCAGGGCCGTGAGCAGAGCTTCCAGCATCTGGATGCTCCGCTCGCGCAGCGCCTCGCCGACCTCCTGGAAGGCGGCCTCGGTGGCGGGGATCACTTCGGGCCATTGATCGGGAGCGGCGTCGACCTCGGCGTCCCGCGCCGCCTCGAGCCGGGAGGTGGGGGTGCCGAACTCCTTCGCGGCCGCGAGGAGCCGGGCGGCGCCCTCCTCGAGGGTGCGCCGATGCTCCGCGACCTCCGGAAGTCCGGTTCGGAGAAGGTTGTCAACGGCCTCGAACGCCTCGGCGAGACGGCCGTCCTGGACCGGGATGAGCGCCTCCTCGAGGCGCTGTTGGAACTCGTCGAGGCGCGGCCCCGCAAGCCCGGCCCACTTCGCGACCGCTATCGCCTGGTCGCGCACGCTCTGCACGTGGGCCATCTCGCTCGAGCGGAGGGCCTCCTCCACCTTCGTGAGGCGATTCACCGTGGTCGCCCATACCTCACCCTCCGGGGGATGGGCGAGTGCCTCGAGCTCGGCCGTCACCTCCGACGGCACCACCAGGCCCAGTCCCGAGAACCGGCGCACCGACTCGGCGGTCCGAGTGCGTCGCTCCTGGATCGTCGCGGGTACCGTCTTCGCGAGGTAGTCGCCCATCGCCTTCGCCTGGCTCTCCACGCCGTTCCAATCGGCGCGGCGGGCAAGTTCCTTGAGCGCCGTCTGGCGCTCGCGGGCCTCGGGCGGGGTGATCCCGAGCTGGTCGAGCTTGGCGATCTGATCGTCGATCTCCTTGAGGGTGGCCTCGGCCGCTTGGCGCTGCTTCTTGAGCGCCTCGGCCTTCTCCTGCAGGATCCGGGAAAGTCGGGAGGAAGAGACGGACCCCAATCCTCCCGGACCTGTCATTCCACCACCTTCCGCTAAACTGAGCCGACCCGAGAGCGGCTTTCGCGCGCTTCGGACAGCGGTTTCATGCTCCGTCTCCCTTATTAATCAAGCGAGGAGCCCGACCCGCGAGTCCTCCGGACGACCCGGGGGGGCCCGTCTAGGTACGGGTGATGCGCCGCTTTCCCATCGCGTCGAGGTATTGCACTTCGGAACCGGGGCTCACCTGGGTCTTGGTCTCGGCGTCCAAGGGGAGACTGAACGTCTCGTAGTTCTCGAGGTCCATGAGCTGAACCTCGGTCTCGGTCAGGGAGATCACCTGGGCCTGGCGCTTCCCGATCATGGGAACCTGGACCTTGTGCTTCACCGGGAACACCACGCTCCGCTTGGCCCCGTCGAAGAGACCGACGGCATCGATCCGAGCCTTCGCCTCTCCGTGCTTCCCCGGTTTCGAGGTCTGGATACTCAGGATTCGGCAGGGCTCCTCATCGATGAGCATGTAGCGCCCCTCCTTGAGCTCGCGGACTTCCTGCTGGGTCCACGCCATCGTGCGGTCCCTCGACGGCGGGGCAGATTTCGGACGGCATAAGAGTTACCCCGGACCCGGGGGCGGCGCAGAAGGGGAGAATCGAACGAGGGTTTATTCCGCCGACCGACATCGCTAGTATCGGGGACGCTCCGTATCCATGGTTGCGGCGTCGGCCGACTACAACCCCCATTCTGTAGAGACGGAGGTCCTGGCGCTCTGGAGAGCACGGCGCCTCCCCCCCATCGGGGGCGTGCTGGGTCCTCCGACCGGCCCGGTGACGCGCCAGCTCGAGGGAGGTTGGAGCGCGGGGGACTTTCCCTCCCTTGTAGCCCATCGAGCCGTCGCGGCCGACGTCGACGCTCGGTGCAACAGCCTTGTCGGCCGAAGGGCGGCCGGCACGCTCCGCTACGATTCCGGCCGCGGGGGCCCCGCGGCGTCCACGATTCCCGCCCTTCTGACGGCGCTCGGAGTGTGGGTCGGTGGAGACGGAAAGACCTCATGGGACTCCGAGGACCGGACGGCCGGCGTCCAGGCGATTGCGGTCCGCCTCGCCCGGAACGGTGCCCTGGTGACGCGGGACGAGGCGTTTCGGGTCTGCCCGAGGTGCGGAGCCCCCCGGTGCCCGGAGCGCATCGTCTACGAGGAGCAGGAGGGGGACACCTACCTCGTCCGGTTCCCGATGCGCCTCCGCGACCTGACGGTGAACGCGCTCGTCTGGGTCGACGCGCCGTGGAAGCTCCTGGGGGCGAGCGCCCTCCTCGTGAATCCCGAGATGCACTATGCGGTCGCGGGGTACCGACGTCGCGACGAGCGCGAGCTGGTGTTCGCGTCCACCGCCTCGCTCGAGCGGCTCCGTTCCTGGATTCCCGAGGCGACCTTCGAGGTCGTGGAGGAGCGACCCGGCAAGACGTTCCAAGGGACCCTCTACGTCTACCCGCTCCGCCACGAGTTCCCGATGGGAGGCGACCTCGCCCCTCCCGCGGGAACGATCCTCTCCGCCACCGACGTAGGAGAGAGCGGAACCGGGGTCGTTCCTCTCGTTCCCGGTCATGGTCCGACCGACGCTCGCATCGCCGCCCGGGCCGGGGTCGCCGGTTGGCCCCTCCTGAACCCGAAGGGCATGCTGGATGTCACCCTCATGCACAAGTACGCGGGACTCGACCTCGAGACCGCGAACGAGTTCGTCCTCCGGGACCTCTCGGAGGCCGGAGCGCTCTTCGCCCACCTTCGTGTGAAGCGCGGGGTCCCGCACTGCGCGGTCTGCGGCACGGCCCTGCTCTGGGCCCCCGGTCGTGCCTGGTGCCTCGAACCGTCCCGCCTCCCGCCCGAGATTCGTGGGACGTTCTCCCGCCTCCTCCCGGGAGAGGCGATCCCGGGACCGAACGACGTGGCTCCCTGGCCGGTGAGCGAGCTCACGACGACCGAGGACCCGAACGCGGTGGCCCTCCTCGAATGCGCCCGGTGCGAGCGGCTCGACGGACCGGATGGTCCGCCCCAGTGCCCTTGCGGCGGCTCCCGCTCCGTCGTTCGTCGACCGTTGCTCGCTTCGGGCACCCGCGCGTTTTCGCTCGGCGCCCGGCTGGACCCGCTTCCCGACGGGGACCCCGTCCACATCTACGTGAACCAGCGCCGTCGCGTGCCGGCGCTCCTGCACCAGCTGGCGGCCCTTTCCGCCATCGAGGGGAACGCTACGAACGTCGCCCTCACGGTGGTGCCTACGGTTGCGGCCGCGGAGATCGCCGAGCTCGTGGCGCAGCATGGCGCGGACGCCGTCCGCGCGACCCTCGTTCGCGGGGAAGCGACCGACGGGGCCGGCGGGAACTTCGCGGACCGATGCCGCCAGGAGGCCGACCGGCTCCGTCGGTGGTGGCTGCTCGCCCGCGAGGTCGCAGCGATGTGCGACCCGGCCTCGGTGGCCTCGTTCGCCCAGCCGATCGGCGGGTACCTCATCGAGCTCGAGGTCGAGGACCGAGCGATCGTCGCTCGGTGGGAGCGGACCCGGGTCCTTGCCCTCGCGCGGTACGATGAGAGCGCGCCGGCGAAGGCGTACCGCTTGGTCTCCCACTTCCTCGATAACGACCTCATCGAGTACCACGACCTCGTGCTCCCTCGACTCAGGCTTCCGGTCCCGTCCCCCGCGCGAAGGAGCGCTCTAAGGACCTTGGTCCACCTCCTGCGGGGCATTTCGGAACTCCTGGCTCCGATCGCGCCGTTCGCCTCCGAATCGATCCACCGGTCCCTTTCGGCCGATCGGTCGAGCCTGTTCGAACGACCAATCCCTGGCGTCGATCGCACTCTGCTGAGCGACGACCTCGCGGGCGCCTGGGACCGTTGGCGCACGGTGGTGCGGTCCGTGGATCGGTTCCGACGGTCGTTCGGCATCCCTCTCACAACGGAGCTTCCGTCCGTCGCCCTGGTGCTCGCCGCCGACGACCAGGGCGAGCGGTTCCGCGCGGAGAAGGAGACCCTGGCGCGCCTCCTTCGGGCCGCGGTCGTGGAGGTGGGGTCCCCGCGCGAGCCCTGGGCCGGCCGCCAGCGAGTGCTCCGCCCAATCGAGTCCGAGATCCAGAAGGCGTACCCGACGGAAGCGTCGCAGATCCTCCACCTCCTGCAGCGGATGCCCGCGCGCCGCTTCGAGGGGACGGCGGCCACCGAGGGGTTCGACGTGGTGATCAACGGGACCCCCCGTCGGATCTTCCCGACGATGATGGCGTTCTCGGAGACCCTTCCCGAAGGAGTGGTACCGTTCCCGTGGCCTCTCGGTGAGATGTACCTCGGACTTCCCGGTGGCACGAAATCGACCGGGGCTCCGCCGTTGCCTCCGCTCTCGTCCGATGCGTTCTGGCTGGTCCGTCGGCTCAGACGGAGACTTCGCCTTTTCCCTCCGGCCCCTGGGGCGCGGCCTCGCGTCGCGATCGTCACGGTCAAGGACCCGCTCGCGTCGGAGCTTCGGTTCCACTCCGGACCGATCGCCCAGCACCTGGACCTCGCGGAGCTCCGGGTGGTCGAGCGGACGGAGGGAGCGGCTCTCCCGCATTCCCTCACGGGGCGGACACGGACCGGTGAGCGGTGGACCGTGTACGTCCCGGACCTCCCGAAGAGCCGACGGCGCGAAAAGCATCCGCCCCCGCGCTCGCGGCTCCTTCGTGTTCCTGCTCTGCTCGCTCCGCCGGAGGTCGAGACCATCGACTTCGCGGACGAGAAGCTGGTGGCCCACGAACAGGAGGTCCGGTCGCTCGGACAAGAGCTCGACGACATCGTGGGAATCCCTCTGCTCGGACCCGCGAAGATCGCGGTCGCCTGGGAGCACGGTCTGCACAGCGTCGAGGACTACCGCCACATCTCCTTCGATGCCGTCGCCGCCCTCCCGGGGTTCGGGGGGCCGGTCGCGGTGGTCGTGGTCACGAAGCTCGGAGGCTCCGTCCCGGTTCACGAGATATGGCGATTCCCGGGTGCGAACCCGCCGGCGACTCGACCTCCCGGCCCGGCGAGAGAACCGCCGCCTCCCCCGCCGCCGGTCGTTCTCGCGGGCGCCAACCCGCCGAAGGAGAGCGCCGCAACGATCGAGGCGCCGGCACCGTCGGCCCCTGCGGCCCACGAAGCGCCGGGGCCGGTTCCCGCTCCTGTTCCCGCACCGGAGATCGAACCGCCGCCTCCTCCTCCCGTTGCCTCCCCACTTCCCCCTCCGACCGCACCGGAGGCTCCGGTGGCTCCCGAATGGGAGGCGGCTCCCGAGGAGCCCCCGGTTCCTGCCGAGCCGATGGAACCCGCGGTCGAGCCGTCTCTGCCGGGAGAGTCGCCTTCGGCGCCCGAATCCCCCGGACCGGAACTCCCGGCCCCGACGGAGGAAGTGACCCCTCCGATGGAGCCGTCCCCCTCCGTGGAAGAGAGACCGAGCGAGCAAGCGACCCCGGTCCCCGAAGGGATTCCCGAAGCGACCGACGCGGGGACCCCGGTGCCCGAGCTTCCGCCGGTGTCACCGGACCAAACCGGTGCGGTCGGATCGATCCCTCCGCCCCCCGAGGAAGAACCCGAACCGGAAGTCGCAGAGGCTCCGGCCCTGCCCGAAGAGACCCCTCCCAGCGAGGAGGCGCCGCCTTCGGCCCCGGAGATCCCCCTTCCGCCTGCTGAGACGCCCGTGGAAGCGGCACCCCTGCCGACCCCCGAGGCGGAGGTCGAAGAGGCTCCGGGACTGCGAGAAGAGACCCTCCCCAGCGACGGGGCGCCTCCATCGGTCGCCGAGACTCCGATCCCACCACCGGAAGAGCCCGTGGAAGTGGCACGGCTCCCGACCCCCGAACCGGAGGTCTCCGCTCCGCCTCTCCCCGAGGAGGCGGCACCGGCCGTCGCTCCGCCCGCGCCCGAGGTGGCTCCGCCGCAGCCCCCGACTGCCGAGATTCTGCCCGAAGTCGTCCCCGAGGTCGTCCCCAAGATCGTGACCCTGCCCCCAGAGGAGTCGAAGAGCTCGACACCCATCCCCGCAGGGAACCTCCCGGCCATCGAACCTCCGACGACGGCTCCGGAAGCTCTGCCGACGCCTCCCGCCCCGGAGCCTCCGGCACCGCCTCGAGG
>Ga0326727_10016024_pt1 | contig 15930 bp, 9 predicted proteins | sample MB2enrmetagenome_FD_207643 | JGI IMG/M metagenome (GOLD analysis project Ga0326727, IMG submission 207643) | Lab enriched peat soil microbial communities from McLean, Ithaca, NY, United States - MB29MY | ecosystem: Environmental > Terrestrial > Soil > Wetlands > Peat | place: USA: New York... | reverse complement strand
AGAACCGAACTCTCTCCGAAATCCGTCACATTTTCTCCAAGCACGGCGGAAACTTGGGAGAGCACGGTTCCGTGGGCTGGATGTTTTCCAAGCGAGGCTACATTGTGGTGGAAAAGGGAAAGGCCAGCGAGGAGACGCTGCTGGAATTGGTGACGGAAGCGGGCGCCGACGACATGAACGATGATGGCAGCAACTGGGAAGTTTTCTCGTCCCCGGCCCAGTTGCCCCAGGTGGTCGACCGCCTGAAGACGGCGCACATCACCCCCGCGGCTGCGGAAGTCTCCATGATCCCCCAGTCTTACGTGAAACTGACTGGCAGACAGGCGGATCAGATGCTCCGGCTCATGGAGGAGCTCGAAGACCACGAGGACGTCCAGCACGTTTTCGCCAACTTCGACATCGAAGAGGCGGAGCTTCATGCCCTAACCCAGGCGAAATGATGGAGATTCATTCTTGGCGGTTCCGGGTCGTCATCCCTTTCTGCAGTCTCGTCATCCTGGCAGGTGGCTACCCGAACTCCATTTTTCCCCAATCGCCCGATGTGCCCGCCAGGCTGACCTATTCCAGGACGTTCAAGGGCAGCACCCCCGAGTACCTCGCCATTAGTGTGGATTCAAAGGGGTCGGGAACCTACGAAGGGCGTAAACTGGACGAAGCACAGATCCAGGGCCCTCGCACCTTTCAGCTTTCCGCCGGCACCACGGGGCGAATCTTCGCGCTGGCCGGGCAACTCCACAACTTCCACTCTCTTCAACTCGAGAGCCATAAGAAGGTGGCAAACCTGGGCGAGAAGACCTTCACCTACCAGCAGGGACAAGACGTGAATCGTGTGACGTTCAATTATTCAGAGAATCGAATTGCACGGCAGCTCGCGGACGTCTTTGAAGCCGTAGGTACGGTTGAACAACACGTTGCGGCGCTCGAATTTGAGATGAAGTACGACCCCCTGGCTCTCTCCCAGGAGCTTTTGCAGATTCAGATTGAACTGAACGAAAAGAGCCTGATCGACCCCGAGGTGCTCCTTCCCACGCTCGAAAAAATCGCTCATGGCTCGCGCTTTCTTCACCTAGCGCAAACCCGCGCTCAGCAGATCTTGGAAAGCGTCCAACCCAGCCCCTAGCGCGAAATTCGAAAATCGAAATTCGTAGCTTCGCCCCCCAGACTTGCAGTAGCGTTTTTGCGAGCTTCTAATTTCGAGTTTCCGTCGTCGGGTCAGGTGGATTGGCATTTCTCACCAGCCGAGATCATTCCCGCGCAAATGGGAATCCAGTGCGAGGACAACACGATTCTGAATGCTACGGGAGTGGATTCCCTCTTGTGCGGGAATGGCTGCGGCTTGGAGCGGCCATCTCTTGCAAACTGTTCCCCGCACGGCAACCCTCGGGCTATCCGGTTCGTCTAGATTAATGTAGGATGTAAGTGGCCCCTTAGTGCTTTCTCAGTGTTTTGGGGAGGTGGTCCATGACACCCAAAAAACAACCCATCGCGTGCATGCTGCTGGGGTTCGGCGCGGCGCTTTTCCTGGGGATCTCTATCGCCTCGGGCCAGTCTTATTCCCGCGCCCGGGTTGTCCGCCTCAGCTTTGTCGAGGGCCAAGCTAGCTTGCAGCGGCCTGATATTGCGGAATGGACCGATGCTCCAGTGAATACCCCTATCGAGGAAGGCTTTAAGCTTGCGACAGCGGAAGGCGGCTTTGCCGAAGTCGAATTCGAAAATGGTTCGACGGTGCGGCTTGGCCAGCTCTCCTTGCTTGAATTCACCCAGCTTGGCTTGGCTTCGGATGGAAGCAAGATCAACCGCCTCACCCTGAACGCGGGCTACGCAACATTCCACGCGACCCCCGAAGGACAAGACGTGTACGAGGTGGTCACGTCCAATGGCACGCTTACAGCGCGCGGGAGAGCGCTGTTCCGAGTAGACGTCGATTCTTCTGAGCAACGCGTCGAGGTCTTCAACGGCTTCGTGGACCTCGCGGGTTCACTCGGTTCCTGGACACTGAACAAGAATTCCGTGCTTGATTTCAGCCTGAATGCCGACCAGCCTGTCCAGCTCTCGGAAGGAATTACGAAGGACGATTGGGATCGCTGGGTGGAGGACCGAGAGGGTCAAGAGCAGGCTGCCAGCAATGCCCTATCGCCTAGTGGCTATACTAATAACGGCAGCGACGATGTCTATGGCTGGTCCGATTTGGCGTATTCCGGAAATTGGTCTTACATGTCAGGTTACGGATACGGCTGGATTCCCACCGTTAACGCCGGATGGTCTCCCTACTCGTGTGGCCGCTGGGTTTGGTATCCGGGTTTCGGGTTCGTATGGATTTCTGCGGATCCCTGGGGCTGGCTGCCCTATCACTATGGCGGGTGGGAGTTCATTCCAGGCATAGGCTGGGTGTGGTTCCCGGGAATTTTCGGCGCTTGGTCTCCCGCCCTGGTTACCTGGTACGGTGGTCCGGGTTGGATTGGGTGGACACCCCGGCACGGCCTACCGAGACCAGTCAGTTCCGGTCCCTGCCCACAAGGACAGTCCTGCGGGACTGCCATGAGTATCAGCGCGTTTAAGAACGGTCGTCCGGTGCGCCCTGGAACTATCCTGACGGTGAATCCGGAATCTGGAAACAGGATGGAACGGCCCGATGTTTTGCCGGACCGCCAAGCCATGCTTCCGGGCCGGGTGGTGTCGTCACCAGTCTGGTATGCTAATCCTAAGGTGAATATAGTAGGCGCACGTAGCGCTTCCTTAAGCTCGCAGACCGGGAACGCACAGCCGGTGACGGAGGTCGCTGGCGCGGGCTCGAGGGTTACTCCCGGCGGGTCGGCGGTGGGAATTGCAGGCCCGCATGCGGCGCCTGGGCCCGAGCCGGGAATAGTCTTTGACCCGGCGGCGGGGCGGTATGTGAACAACCCTCGTTTGTCCTCGAGGGCCACGCAAGCAACGAATGAACCGACGGCCCGTTCGCTGACTTCAGGCTCAGGATCTTTCACAGTGCGTGGGGGTCAGTCGGCACCGGGGATGCAAAAGGGTCAAGCTGCGCCTGCTGCGCAAAGCCAAGGTTCGGCGTGGTACTACCATTCGTCTCTTGGGTCGGGTTCTGGCTCCGGCGCAGCGCCTCGAAGTGGAGCACCAACGGGGAGCGGGAAAGCGTCCGGGGGCAGCGGCTCCGGTGGTGGCAGCTCGGCAAGTGGCGCGGCCAGGGGCGGCGGCGGAGGCACCGGCGGCGGATCCCACGGCGGCGGTGGCGGAAGTTCCGGTGGCGGCGCCAGTGCCGGCGGCGGTCATCACTGAAGGGGTTCCGCGTTACGGCGCGGCAGAGCCGCAACCTAAGAGGGAGCTCACCACAAGAGAACGATCTCACCTTAGCCGCAGCACCATGTACTCGTCGTCAAAGTACTGATCACCGATCTTGAGCGCCTCGTGTTCAACTCCGAATGTCTCAAAGCCAAGCGACCGATAGAGTATCTTGGCTGGGACTTGCCGGGAGGATACGGTGAGATTCACTTGCTCCAGACCGGGCATCGTCTTGATTCTCTCGAGTAGCGCTGTCAGCAGCGCTCGGCCGATTCCTCGACCTCTCAAGTTCGCCCTGACGTAAACGCCCCAGATCCGCCCCTTGTGCCGCGCCTTTAGGTGTTTTTCGCGGAAGAATCCCGCCATGCCCACGAGTTCAGCCTCGAGGAACGCGCCCAAGACAAATTTGGCGTTGTCCTCCGGGCGCAAGCGCGTGACCGTCAACTCCATCGAAGTCGCCCGATGCTCCTCCACAGATTCGGCAAACGACTGAGGTTCCTGCTCGAGAGCCTCGAGCCGCAAATTCCAGTAAGCCGATGCATCGTGCTCCGTCAAGACGCGGATCTGCAAGTTAATCATCGGTTGTCGTAGCGGCGGGCTTCAGCCCGGCATTTTGCATTATGTCCGCGATGGGCGTGACAATTCCATCCCAGGGCCGGGCTCCGTCGCCGGATACAGTCGCAGGCGCAAAAAGAAGAGCGATCAGGAGATTACAGGTTCGGCGGGACATTGGATTCGAGCCTCCCTGAATGCTGTCTATCAATCTTATCACGGAGTCCCATACCTCAACGCCGTCACTCCCGCGCAGGTAGTGGGTCAGTTTGAAGGTGTAGCAGCGAGTTTACCCCGCCAAATGGCGCCTTTAGCGAGGCGCATTTTTCGCTTGCAATTCGCTTTTTATTCGCCTATCATCGAACCCGTGGCAATGAACGTGTGATGTAGGGGCGGCCCTTGTGGCCGCCCGCGCAGAACCACCACGGTTTCCGTCACAATTACAACCAGGGCTATCTCGCACGTTCCGTGCCCGTGGTCAAGGAAGGAGAGGGGGACCGAATTTCTGATTTCGATTCTCGAATCACGATTTTTCGAATTTCAATTTTCGAATTTCGAATTTCGATTCTCGAGGGGGGAACATGGCTTTGACGCGTCGGCAGAAACAGGTTTTTGATTTCCTGGTGGATTTCATTAATCGCCTTGGGTACTCGCCGAGTTTTGAGGAGATTGGCAAAGGGCTGGGGCTGTCGTCACTCGCAACGGTGCACAAGCACATGCAGACCCTCGAGAAGAAAGGCTTCATCCGACGCAGTTACAACCAGAGCCGGTCCGTCGAGGTTGTTGCCGTGCCCGGCTCCGTGCCCTTTGCCAAGACTGCGGTCCGTCCCTTCGGACGGAGAAAAGTGATGGCTGAGACAAGGACTGGAGCCGCGCCGGATGGCGCGAACCCTACGCCCATACCCGCCACGATTTTGGGCGCCATGGAATTTCCGCTCTTGGGGCGAATCGCTGCCGGCCAACCGGTGGAAGCGGTGCCCAACGCCGAAACCTTTTCCTTTGGTGATTTCACCGGCGGCCGTGGAAGCCTCTTTGTCTTGCGGGTCAAAGGCGACTCGATGATTGACGACCACATCTGCAACGGTGACTACATCCTGGTGGAAGGTACGCAGACGGCGGAGAATGGAGAGATTGTCGTGGCTCTCATCGAGGGTACCGACGCCACGCTCAAGAGGTTCTACCGCGCCCCCAATGGCAAAGTCCGCTTGCAGCCCGCCAATGCCCAAATGGACCCCATCATCGTGCCTGCCCGCGAGGTGAAAATTCAGGGCAAGGTGGTTGGGGTGCTGCGCAAGTACTAACTCATGCCTCGAGGGCCGAGAGTATTTAGCCCTGGGCGTAAGCACTGCCGATTAATCCTCTTAGGAACAAATGGGCTCTCCTCGGCAATCGCAGTGCTTCGCTCTGCGCCAGCGCGTGGGGAAACCTGCTACTTACTTAAATGCAACCGGTCCCAGATTTGCCACACACGATCGGCCCACCCGGTGTTCCCCTCATAGCGATCCACCCAGTACTGGCGCTGCACCCAACTTTGGCGAAGTTTCTCCCAATAATGGGCTCTCGCTTCGGAAAAGGCCTTCGCACCGTCTGTCGAGGCATACTTGTTATCGACTTGAAATTCGGTTGGAGGGTCGGCAGGCAGTTCGCTGCCAAACGGATACTTCCCCTGCAAACTAACTACCGCCACCTTCCAATATGCCTGTGCCAGCTCTGCTTCCCGGACGCGTCGCTTGGCACTCCAGTTTGGACTTTGATCGATGAATTCAGCGGGAGCCTCAGCCCGCAGTTGCATCACGGGGGCTGTCGAAAGATATACACCCAAGAGAGTGGCCGCTATCGCCAGAAATAACCCCCCCACCAGCACCGTTTCCAGTACATCCCCGCGCCTCCTTGGACGCTTGCCACGCTCAAGGGACGCGGGAGGCAGTTCAGCCCGGCGCTTCGTTGAGGGGTCTTCAAATCCTCTTCGAGAGGTCTCATACCGACTCTTTACCTGCCGTTGCTCCGCTGCAAGACCCGCTGTGGCGTTGGCAGCAACTTGGATGAGGGAGGCCGTTTTCGCCTCGGCCAGGCTGGCGAGTTGTTGCTTGCTCTCCTCCACGGCTCGCCCGAAATTCTTCAGTTCTTCCCGCAGCCTCTCCACTGCTGCCTCGGCTTGCTCCTGAAACTGCTGGGCCAATCGCCCTCCCAATTGCTGCGCGATCTTCTCCAAATCCTCCGCCTGCCGCGCCTGCTTCCCCTGGAAGTCCTCCACTAGCGCTCCCATGCGTTCCTGTAGCGCTTCCACCGCCAAGGACACTCCCGTCAGGCGTTCCTCGGCAGCGCCGGCACGCGCCAAGAAACTCGCCTCTTTTTCCTGCTCGGCAGCCTGCACTTGTGAGATCGCCTCGTCGGCGGCTTGCTTGATCGACTTCACCTCGCCGTCCGCCGCTGCGTGCATCACCTGCGCTTGCTCTCGAAATGCTTCCGCCATCTGCTGGAAACTCGCTTCCCTCGTCTGCCCGGCAGCTTGCAGTTGCGCGATCGCCTCGTCGGCGGCCTGCTTGATCGACTTCACCTCCCCGTCCGCTGTTGCGTGCATCACCTGCGCTTGCTCTTGAAATGCCTGCGCCATCTGCTGGAAATTCGTCGCCCTCGCCTCCTCGGCAACCTGAAGTTGCCCGATCGCCTCTTCGGCGGCCTGCTTGATCGACTTCACGTCCCCGTCCGCTGCTGCGTGCATCACCTGCGCTTGCTCTTGAAATGCCTGCGCCATCTGCTGGAAATTCGTCGCCCTCGTCTCCTCGGCAACCTGAAGTTGCCCGATCGCCTCTTCGGCGGCCTGCTTGATCGACTTCACGTCCCCGTCCGCCGCTGCGTGCATCACCTGCGCTTGCTCTTGAAATGCTTGCGCCATCTGCCGGCCGTATTCGTCTCGGGCGGCTTGGATGAGGGAGTCCAATTTTGCCTCGGCCAGGCTTGCCAGTTGTTGCTTGCTCTCCTCCACGGTTCGCCCCAAATTCTTCAGTCCTTCTCGCAGCCTCTCCTCTGCCGCGTCGCCTTGATTCTGAGCCTGCCGCGGCCACGGCTCCCCCAATTCCCGGGTGAGATTCTCGAAATCCTCGGCTTGCCCCGTCACACCACGGGTGAGGACCTCCTCCACAGGATGCTCCTCGGCGCGCGTATTGCAGGGTGCGGCGAGCACGGGTTCAGGGTAACCGTCAGGGGAAGGCGTCGTCGGCAACTGAAGATCAAGTTCACCTAGATAGGGCTGCCGTTGCCGTCGCACCCTGAGGACGACTCCTGTTACCAGGACAATTGACGCCATGACCGCCCAACCAAGCCACGCTATCTTCCTCCCCCGTACTTCCGCACCTCCCGGCTTGTCGGGCAACGACTCCGGCAACTGCTCCGCCAATGCACGCTCCTCGAGGTCCACGTTGACGTAGAATTCCTGGCTCTGGCCCGTCTCATCCCACACAACCAGAGAGACGTCGCCCGGCGCCTTGCCATTGATTTGGACCTGGTGGGGATCTTCCTCCACGGCATCGATAATGCCGGGCTTGGCCACTGAGATGCGCTTGATGGGCGCTGGCGAGCTGACCACCAGCGACTGCCCCACCAGCACGTGCAAAGTCTCTGCTTCGCCGGGCGCTTGCTCTGTCTGGGACTCCTGTGCCGGCGGCTGCGGAATCTGGTAGCGGGTCAGCGAAGCCTGCGGCGGCTGCTGTGCCTGCTGAGCTCGCGCAAGCGCGCCTGTCGACACGAGCGCCAAACCCATGCCGACGAGTAATGCGTAATGCCACTTGCCGGTCGTCACGCTTCTCATTTGCCACCGTCCTTGGACGGACCTATGGACCCGCAAAGTTCTGGCTCTCGAGCTTGTCTCCGCGGATCACTGTGATTACTTGGACCTCCGTTGGCTGGAGTTACAGGGATCTGCTGGCACGACGGATTTCGGACGCCGCGGCCGGAGGTGGCGGAATTCTTGCTCTTGCCGTGCTGGACACAGGTGGCGTTAGCCTCCCGTCTTTCCTCTAGGTGCGACTCGGATTCTAGCCATCGAGGGTACTAGTACTCAACAGTACTAAAGTAATGGTGTAGCTGACCCACTACCCAAAAAAGCATGCTACCCGCTGCAATTTCCGCTACAGTAGAAGCTGGCGAAGTCGAAGGTATTAGGCAAGTTCTTTACGGTCAGTATGCGGGGGTGGCGGAACTGGTAGACGCAAGGGACTTAAAATCCCTTGTCCCTCACGGGACGTGCCGGTTCGATTCCGGCCCTCCGCACGACATTCCAAAGCAGTAAGAACTCCGGCGTCGCCCACTCCAACCGACCGTCGCCTCTGGGGTTCTGATTCGTCCCGCTTATGAAAAGCGAGCCCGAGCGGAACTTAGGCTGAGGTATCCACGTACCTTTTACAAAGGATTGCAAGATAGATCTATCTGCATGGAGGATGACCTATGGGGAGTTTGGGGCAGCATCTAAGGTTTGCCGGGCGCCAGTTGAGGCGTAATCCCGGGTTTACTGTAACCGTCATCATCACACTGGCACTCTCCGTGGGCGCCAACACAGCGATCTTCTCCTTAGTGAATGCGCTCATGCTGAAGAGCCTGCCCTACGCGCATCCGGAGCGGTTGGGCACGATTTACGCGCGGGTGACTGGTCCCGCGAGTTCCGACGGGCTCGCCGGTATCGATGGCGAGAGGTGGGAACTGCTGCGCGACGGTGTCCCGGCATTGATCTCCGCTGTTTCGGGAAGCATCTCGGGCGTGAACCTGCAGGCTGGTTCGCGCGCGCAGTACGTGCACGACGCGCGTGTCTCCGCCCACTACTTCGACGTGCTGGCTCTTCCGCCTATCATGGGGCGCAATTTTTCTGAAGACGAGGACCGTCCCCACGGGCCCAAGGCGGCAATTCTCAGCTACAACGTGTGGCGCAATCTTCTTGGCGCGGACCCGAGCATACTTGGGCAGTCCATCCTGCTGAGGAGCGAGCCCTACACGGTCGTCGGCGTGCTGCCGCCGGGCGCGACGACTCCCTCGAACGCCGATGTGTACACCGCGCTCCAGCCCAGCCGCGAGGGCGAAGGAGAGGGAACGAACTTTGAGGTCATCACCCGGCTGCGCAATGCCGCGACTTGGCAGGAGGCGAATGCCGAGATCAACCGCGCCTGGGCCCCCCTTGCCCAGCGCCTCGAAAGCCGCAATCCAGGCGCGCGGGTGACCTATTACTCTGTGCCGCTCCAGAAAGGCGAAACCGACTCGCTGCGTCCCCAGGTGCTGGCGCTGATGCTGGCAGCCGGCTTCATCCTGCTGATCGCTTGCGCAAATCTGGCCGGGTTGACGCTGGTGCGTATCCTGCGCCGCGCCCCGGAAGTGGCCACACGGCTGGCGCTGGGGGCCACGGGCTGGCAGATCCAGAAGCAATTCTGGATCGAAAACTTGCTATTGGCCCTGGTGGGCGGAACGGCTGCTATATGTGTGGGCTTTATCTCCCTGCGCGGCCTCTTGCTGCTATTGCCCGAACACTTCCTCCCCGTTGCTAGCGTGCCCCTCGACGGCCGTGTGATGGCCTTTACATTAATGGTCTCGATGTTGACCAGTGTCCTTTTTGGCATGCTCCCGGCGCTCGCCACGCGGAAAGTCGACCTGCGCTCATCCATGGCCGGCCGCGGCGTGGCCAGAGCCGGCAGCGTGCGACTGCGCCAAGCGCTGATTGCCGGCGAGGTGGCCCTCACCGTCGTGCTGCTGGCCGCTTCCGGCCTGCTCATCCGCAGCCTGATCCACTTGGAGACGCTGCCGCCAGGGTTCAATCCCAACGGTGTAATGGTCGCCAAGGCCTCGCTCGACGACGCCCGATACCACGATCCCGCCACCTTCCGAAAGCTCTTGGACGAGAGCACGGCCGCCATGCGGCAGATTCCGGGCGTAAAGAATGCCGCAGTCGGATTGAGCCTGCCTTACGAGCGCGCCCTGAACGACGCGGTCACCCTCAGCGACGGCAAAGAGGCCGGGCGCCAGGATGGGACCGATGTGGTCTACGTCACGCCCGGATACTTCGACACCTTGCAGATGCCTCTCGTTGCGGGCCGCGCCTTTACCGATGCTGACGGTCCAAACGCGCAGCACGTGGCCGTCGTCAACCAAGCCTTCGCCCGAAAGTTCTACGGCGGCACCAATCCCGTGGGCCGCTACATCAACAAAGACACGGTGATCGTGGGCGAGGTGGCCGATGTCTCCGTCTCCTCCGGTCTATACGAGGGCGCTCCGCTTATGAGCGAGCAGGCGATGTACATTCCGGCCGCGCAAGTGAACGCGCAGTACCTCTCGCTGGTGCACGTGTGGTTTCAACCAGACTGGGTGGTGCGCACGGCAGGGCCCGTGGAAGGATTGACGGCGGCGATGCAACGTGCGCTGGCCAGCGCTGATCCCAACCTGCCTGCCTCCGGCTTCTACGGCATGAAAGATCTCCTTGCCCGGACGCTGGCGACACAGCGCATCGAAGTGGCGCTGCTGGGCGCCATGGCGGTGCTGGCGCTGCTGCTGAGCGCGGTCGGCATCTTCGCGCTGGTGGCTAACATGGTTGCGCACAGAACACGCGAGATCGGCATCCGTATGGCCCTGGGCTCGACCATCGGCCAGGCAATGGTCCAGATCGGCCGCTCGGGCGCGGGCGCCTCACTGCTGGGTGTTGCTCTGGGGATGGTCCTTTCCGCCGGAGCGTTGCGAGTGATGCGCAGCGTGCTCTATGGCGTGGGCGTCTACGATGCGCCGACCCTGGCCACCGTGGTGCTCACCCTTGTATTGGTGACGCTGCTGGCCACAGCCCTGCCAACCCTGAAGATTGCCAAGATCAACCCGGCCAATACATTACGCGAGGAATAGAACGGTCTTAGCTACCGCGAAGCAACTGCAATCGCCCAAGGTGATATAGCGGACTGCCTTTCGTCAGAACCCCATAGGTGGAAATTTGCAGGGGTCCAGGACGCCTTCGGGGTCTGCAGTTCTTTCCGGATACCAGCTTCGTTCCGGCAGTTTACAGAATCGCGCCTGCCACAACGGACTTTTTGGCCGCATCGATCCCCGCCCGCATCTGGCGGTAAAACATCGGCTGGCGCTGGCTGCTCTCCTGAATCCTGAATCCTGAATCCTGCTTCCTTTGTTTTCATAGACATTCCCGGTTTGTTCCGGCAGTTTCCAATATCGCGCCTGCCACAACGGACTTTCTGACCGCGTCGAGCCTGGCTGGCATCTGGCAGTAACACGTCGGCTGGCGCTGGCTCTACTCCTGAACCCTGAATCCCGAATCCTGAACCCGTGCTTCCTTTGTTTTCATAGACATTCCTGGTTTGTTCCGGCAGTTTTCAATATCGCGCCTGCCACAACGGACTTTGTGGCCGAATCTAGCCTCGTCGGCATCCGGCAGTGACACGTCGGCTGGCACTGGCTCTACTCCTGAACCCTGAATCCCGAATCCTGAATCCTGCTTCCTTTGTTTTCATAGACATTCCCGGTTTGTTCCGGCACTTTTCAATATCGCGCCTGCCACAACGGACTTTCTGACCGCATCGAGCCTCGCTGGCACTTGGCAGTGACACATCGTCTGGCACTGGTTCCTTTCGTGAATCCTGAATACCGAATCCTGAATCCGTGCGCGTCTTGCTGCCAGGCATATCCGACCCCCGCCGCGATCTCGGAATCCTCTGCGCCGCCCCGGGGCGGCGCTCTGCACAGGTCAAGTATTCTAGCCTATTAAGGTTCGGATGTCAAGTAGAAAATGCGCCGCCTGAAGAATCGGACTTAGTGTCAGGATTCGGGGGCGAAAAGGTGGGGACGCGTTGACGCGTGGCGAAGCCCTTGGAGTGCGGCAGCGGAGCCTGCGGAGCTGCCGCCTTCGCTTCCGTCTCCAACGCCAGAACAACCTTATCGTGGGTTCCTAACTCAAGGCGGCGGCTCGGCGGACTCCTTCCGCTGCCGCCTTCGCTTCCGTGCCCAACGCCAGAACCACCTTATCGTGGGTTCCTAACTCAAGGCGGCAGCTCCGCAGGCTCCGCTGCCGCACTCCAAGGTATGTTGGGCGGCGGATCCCAGTTGATGCTCCGAGCGGGCAGCGCGGACCACCGCTTTTGTGGTCCGCGTCTTTTCGGCCCCGTGATGGAGCGATCAAATTCGTGCGCGCGGATCGGAGGGCATTCGCATGCGGTTGACGATCAAGCCGCAGCGCTCGTTTTGTTCGTCGGCGCTCATGCCGGCGTATTCGTTGTAGCTTGACCATGGCCCATCTTCCGGGCGGCTGACCAAAGCCGCCCTCACCGGGTTAATGCGAATGTACTCGACCTTTTCGTAGTATTCCTTGATGGTGCGCAGGGCGCGGTCGAAGAACCTGGGTCGCCACAGTTCGCCGCCGGCGCCCCGGCGCTGGTTGACCGCGCTCATCGAGCTCTGCTTCACCGACTTCATTGCCAGTGAGATGGTTACCGGATACACCGGCGCGCAAATGCAGTGCCAGTGGTCGGGGAGAAAGACGCAAGCCGTGAGGAAAGGGTGCAGTGCCCGCGCTGGGTTGAAGGCTCGCGCCAACAGGGCGAAGTCAGGCTCGGTGAATTTCCCTCGCCGCCTGAGCAGGCGCACGGCGATAAAGAAATATCGATCGGAAAGAAAAGGAAAGAAAAGGACGCCGGAGTTTCGACACCGCGATAAAATACGGCACGGTGGCGGCGATAGGGAAAGACGCGGACCGCAAAATCGGCGGTCCGCGCTACTTGCTTGCTTTGCCCCGCGACCACAACGTGGGCCTTATCTTGGCGGGATGGTCTCGACGGGTTTGGCGTTCAGATTTGATGTGACTTTATGGCAGTCTTTATTCTACCAAACTCATCCCGGATTCCCTTTGGTAGGGTAGACAGTTTAGCCACGAACTGGTTGATCATTCGAGGTCTCAGGGCCGCTTCAATTGGACGATCCTGAGCCTCCCTTTTGTCGCGACTCAGCGCCCAACTGAGAGTTTCACGCTTGGCTGATTCCGCGTCGACTGGCCAACCAAATCTGCTTGTCATTGCTATTCGTAACCAGTGGAGTATTTCCTTGCCCGCCCAATCGATACGCCAGAAGTTATCGCGCCACTGGCAGCTTTTCCAAAGCTTGAACTTCGCGTCGAAATCGCCGACAACGTCGCATTCGATCGCGTTCATGTGCTCTTTCCAGGTCTTGCTATTTCGGTCCAGACCAGTGCGGAAGGCGCTTTCATCTGGCGGCACGGGCCTACGTTCCCTATCGTTCCATTGCGGCCTTAAGCTTAGCCCCGAGAGCAGTGCACCTGCGGGATCAGTCAGCAACCACAGGCGCCGTGCCCGAGACATCGCATACTGGCCCGCCTGAAACAAGGCAAGTGAGGGCAAAATTTCATCTATTGCACTAATAATGTCCTCGTCACCACAACCAAACGCCTCACAGAAAACCGGCAGAAGCACATCAGGTTCCAATAGGTAGTTCTCAATTTCGCATCGATCCCATGTGGACCATCCGATGACTCGAATGCTTCGGCGTTCGCGGTCTTTCTGATTTCGTGCACAGTCCTCGCGCGATTCGTCAGCGGACCGAAAGTCACGATCTTCGATGACGAATATAGGGCGGCTCCGACCAACTGCGTCGCTTACACCATGGATGGAGGTGGCAGTTCCGCAGGGCCAGATATCAACAAGCGGTGCCGTCCCCAATTCTGTGCCGGTCCACTTCTGAAATAACGTCGCCTCATACCCAATAAGGTCACCTTCGCACAGCAAGGCAATCTGACCAGCACGAGGGTAGGCGGAGAGATATGGCATTAATTTGCCTCAATTAGCTGCCCCATCTCGATTAGAGCTTGGTCCCTCGCTGCGGCAGCGTATAGCTCAGTTGAATGCGTCGTAAGAATGTACTGATTGCCGACACCGATCTTTGGAAGAGCTAGATACAGCTGCCGAATCCACCCTGGATGCAAATGTATTTCAGGCTCGTCGATGAGAACGATGCTGTGATTCATGGGGCTCGGATACGTTAACCGGGCTAGATATTCAATGATGACTTGTTCGCCTGAGGCCGCCATGTCAAGTGGGTACGTGCGGCCGTTGTCCTTGAAATAAGGAGCACCCAAAGGATCGTCGCTTCGATACATGAAGCCAAGGTATTCCTTGGGCGCACAGATCTGATTAAACCCGTCACGAATTCGCTGCTCCCAGTTTTCTTCTGGTTTAACATGCTCAGCGCTGCGCGAGTAGTTGCTCAGATACTCCAATACACCCCAAACAGAGGAGGTGTCCCTGCCCTTTCGTTCTGCTGGGGCCGTGGACTCCTCATCCTGGCTCACCCGTTCACCCATAACACGAGATCGCAAACTTCTGTCTTGAGGAAACAAGTAAATGCCGCCAATCTTATCAAGTAGCGCTCGGTCCCTAAACTTTCGACTGGTCCATCCGGTGATAGCATTCTTTCTTCCGTGAAACCAAGGCACTGCGTCTCTCGGTTCAGTGCGATTCAGATACCAAATTGGCTTAAGCGTCCCGTCTGGGTATCTTTCGGGCGGATATTTCCACACTGCCCGCACCTTCCCGTTCGGAAGATCTCCAAGCCTCTCCTCGGGGCTCACTTCAGCCATGACTCTGCGGATTGCAACTCTCTCTTCTTCATCAAATTCGATATCGAGAGTGACGGAAATCGATGGAGGTATTGGCGACAGGCCACCCATTGAGAGTGGGCTGTGAATGTCGAGCTCCTCCGGCTCCGGGACATCGTTTGTTCGATAGCCCATTACACCTCGGAGGGCTTGAACGATAGCAAAAAGAACCGATGTTTTGCCCGAGCCATTCGGCCCAGCAAGAACTGTCACGGGTCGAATCGCGCCTAGCGCGTCAGCAAAAACAATTTCGCTTTCCTTGATCGCGCGGAAATTTTCAATTCGGACTTTTCGGAGCTTCATTTATGCCTGCCCCCAAGAATGCCTTAATGCGTGTACGTTCCTTCATTGAATACTCAAGCATAACCCGGATTTCCTAATCCTCATAAGGACCATACCATTGTTTGCGGCTTTTTCAACACATCGTTAGGAGATGCGCACACCCGCACCGGAACGGGTTTCGGACCCAGGGGAGTATATTACCAAGAATTGTGACCTCCCTCGTGGTTTTTCCTGACTCGAAGAGCGGGAGCGCGGACCACCGCTTTTGTGGTCCGCGTCTTTTCGGCCCCGTGATGGAGCGATCAAATTCGTGCGCGCGGATCGGAGAGCATTCTCACGCAGTCGCGGATCAAACCGCAGCGTTTCTTTTGTTCGTCGGCCCTCATGCCCGCGTATTCGTTGTAGCTCGGCCATCGCCAACCTTCCGGGGTGGCTCACCAAACCGGCTACCGGTTTAAGCAGGTGGCAGGGACCGCCACCCGTAGCCCAAACCGCCGGGTTTGCGGTCTCCGGCTCTTCGTTGACGACGGTTATCCGAGGGCACAGGATGACCACTGGCACGGAAAAGACGCGGACCGCAAAATCGGCGGTCCGCGCTACTCGCTTTCGGGGAAGAAGCCATATCAAAGAGTTTGTATCAAATGTTTATTGAAGGCATCGTCATCCCAAGACATACTTTAGACTCCAACAGAACAGTATGAGATGCAAGGCGGCATTCCGGAGGCGCGGGCTCCCGCTGGGGCTGGCGATCACTTTCAGTCTGGGGTCGCTCTATGGGCTCGCCTGCCCGATTCTGTGCTCCGCCCAGCATGGTATGGAGCAAAGTGGCGCATCCACGATGCCGGACATGCCCAGTTCTCATTCCTGTTGCCCTGCCCGCTCGAGCGGAAAGAACGGCGCACCCTGTTGCGCTCCAGCGCGCGGCTGCATGGCGCATGCTCAACCGGATAACTCCCCTCCTTGTTAAGGAGGGGTTAGGGGTGGTTGACTGGGACGCGACGCGGCCACCCACCACCCCCTGCCCCCTCCTCCCGCTGAGGAGGGGAGTTGTGTTGAGCGTAGATTCCATGATTCTTGGGCTTACCACTATTCATGAAAATACGCGAAGCGCCTTGGAGTGCGGTAGCAGCAGCTACCGCCTTGCATGCTTGCCGCATGAACCGAAGGCGGTAGCTGCT
>Ga0326727_10016023_pt1 | contig 15931 bp, 14 predicted proteins | sample MB2enrmetagenome_FD_207643 | JGI IMG/M metagenome (GOLD analysis project Ga0326727, IMG submission 207643) | Lab enriched peat soil microbial communities from McLean, Ithaca, NY, United States - MB29MY | ecosystem: Environmental > Terrestrial > Soil > Wetlands > Peat | place: USA: New York... | reverse complement strand
TCCGCGACGGCGCAGCTCCTGAACCGTGTACTTTGCCTCTTCCACGGTCGAGCGGGCAGGGCTGGGCACGTTGAAGAATTCATCGGCCGGGTAGCCCTCGCGCACCGCCATCTGAATCGCCAGGTCCCCTTCATTGACCCCATAGCAGGTACCGGCGCCGCTTACCAGAATCTCGGATGCCCATCCTTCTTTCACCAGTTCTCCCGCCTTTTCAATGCGAAGCCCAAAAAAATCACCGGCCAGGACGACGATCATATCGGCTTTGCACGGCGCCTCGGTGTAAGTGAGGGACTCACCGATCCAGGGCATCCAGAGGCTGTGGGTAGCCACCAAGGCGCCGGCGACGACACCGACGAAGAGCAGCAGGAAAGCGAGGCGGCGAATGGGTCCTACTTATCCTCGCCCGTATTCTTCGGGTCGAGGTGTCCGACCGTCTTCAAAAGCTGGTAGAGGCGCTCGACTTCCGCCTCGTCTTCCGGCAGAAGCAATCGGTATCGGGGAGGATTAGCGGCTGCTTTGGCCGAGGGAGGAGCCTGTACCTCGCCCCAGTATTGCCGGTAGGGGATGCCATCGATTAGCGCGTCATGAGCCATGCGGCGGAGGGTGCGCAGCAGACTCTTGCAGGACTCAAGGTCGCCGGGATAAATCAAGGTGACGCGAGAATCATCGTACAAGGTCAGGCGGACGATTAGAGGAGATAACCAGCCCGTACGGTCAATGCGCCGGATGTCCATCCAAGGAATACAGTTGCGTCCCACTGCCAGGTACGCATCCTGAACATCGATGGGCGGACGGAACGCCAGAATCAGCAATACGGCCGCTGTCAGGACGAACAAACCGGACGGGATGAAGGCAGGAGACCATTCGACGCCCAGCCAAGCGGAAAACATACCCAAGGCCAGTGCGGTGATGCCAAACGTGATGTAGTGGCGAGCAGGCAAATAGCGCGTCATCGACAACAACCCCGACACCTTTAGACTACTCCCGCTAAAATCCAGCGTCAATCATCGACCGGTGGAAGATTTTTCCATGCCTCGCAAGGGAGCCCCGCGGTGCCCCACAGTCGGGATAATAAGCCTTTGCGTTTGTGGAACTTGATGAGGCCCAGGAGCGCGGCAAACGCGCTCAGGACAAGCAGTTCAGTAAGAACGTGGAAGAAAAATAGATGCCGGGCGGTCTCGGTAGCGTCCAGCAGCACCGCGAAGAGGAACTCCAGTACCCCGCTCAACCCCAAAACCAGCACTAGCGGATAGAGCGGCCAGCGGTCAGCCCATTTCCGCTTCGCCAGGCACAGTACCGCGCCGACCCCCACGACGCACCAGAAAATCACCACATGGGCAGGCAGTACCCATATGAACCACGCCCGCCAGTGGCTCCACCAGGCGAAACGTTGCGACAGGGTGGAAGGGGGAAATCCATCCTCGCGTCGGTAATTGGCTAATTCGCCCGGCCGCATGGCGGCAGCGTAATAGGTCAAACCGCGGCTAACGACCTGTATGGCGGTCCAGGGATGCCGGAAGTAGTACGACAGAATTTGCCGATAGCCGATCCGGCCGACAAAGTCGGCGCGCCATGCGGGTTGCGTGACCGGCGAATCGGGTGAGTAGGCATGCGTGCCGGCCAGGGGCAGATCCGCCGCGGGAAGTCCCAATTCCGCCAGCGCGCCGGCCGGATTGCCAGACGCGGGAAGCAGATTATAGAAAGTGACGCTATAGAACGGCTCTGCTTTATAGTCCCTGGGCGCGGCCGCCAGGGTGACGATTGCTCCCGCCAGGATGGCGGCGGCTGACGCGCTCCAGCAAGCCGCTGGCCCTCGATGTGCGCCGCGAAACGCCCGTACCGCCAGCCATCCGGCGAAACCGCCAAACAGCAAGCTGGTGCACACATGTTGGGTCTTGGATAGCGCGAGCAACACGCCGAAAACCCCGAAAGCGATGGCTGCCCAGATGTGCGGGCGCAGGAGCGCGGCCACGGCCAACGCGGCTGTCATCAGCAGAAACACCATCGAGGCAGCGTCCATGTAAAAGGAGTTGAGATACGAGACATACATCACATCGGAGAAAACCAGAATGGCAAGCGGAGGAATGAGGAAGCGGAAAATCGCCTGCGAAGCATGCAAAGCCCACAGAAGAACCGCGAGGCTGGCCAGCATCACCGCGAGATGCGCCTTGCCCGCGGCAGTAATGCTGAAAGAAGCTCTGCCGCTCCAGTCCGTGACGGCCCGTATCAGTTGCACAAACAGCTTTTCTGAAGAGGTCAGAGGGCTGTCCCAATGACAGCGTGCGTCAATGATGTATCGAGCCCGGACGTACTTTGTCACACCAAACTCCTGGTTGGGATCACAGATGTTGTAGGGCGCCAGGACCTTGGGAAAATCGCCGTTATCCGCCAGGCCCGTCACCGGCTGCATGAACAGCTGATTCCCCGCCAAGGCGAAATAGGCCGCCAAACAGAGACCTTCCCACCACCAGTTTCTTACCCATCGAACCAGCACAGGAGCAGTCTATTATAAGCACAGCGCCACATGGGGTACCATTCTCTCGATGCTTCTTTCTTTCCCGCGCGCGATGGCCGCCTGCGTGCTTTTCGCGGCGGCACTGCCGGCGGATGATTCGCCTGCCGTCACCATTGACCTGAAGTCCACCTTGGTCGAGCACTTCATGGGACTGGGTGTGCAGTGGGATCCGTACGAATACCCTGCTTCCGACGCGGCATGGAAAATGACCCTCACCCGGCTCGATTTCATGCAGCCGGCCTTTTTGCGGGTGATGTGGACAGCCGATCCGTACTGCCTCGGTTTTGATGCAGCCGGCAATCCGCAATACGTGTGGGACCGCGGCGACGCCGAGGCGCGGGAACGGCTCGGACCCTTATTCAAGATCCTCGATTATGCGCAATCGCGCGGCATCGACGTCATGCTGGGTGAGTGGAATCAACCCAAACGCCTGTCCGGTCCGCATGACCCGCGCTGGGCCAGGATGGTCGCCGATTTCGTGCAGTATCTGGTCCGCCAGAAAAAATACACGGTCATCCGTTATTACAACCTCTTCAACGAGCCCAACGGCAATTGGATGTGGCCGCGCGGCAAGGTGGACTACGATGCTTGGGCGACGGGAATCCGCTCGCTTCGCCACGAGTTGGACGCGCGCGGCCTGGAGTCGCTGCCTATCGCCGGCCCCGATAACTCCGGCAATTGGGAATGGCTCGACCGCTGCGCGCGGGATCTGCACGCTGAGATCGGATTCTGGGAGATGCACTGGTACGTCAAGGACCAGGAATTATTCGACGGTGAGATCGAGAAGCTGCTGGCATCCAAGCGCCAGATGTTACTCGCCACCGATCCCCAGGCCGGCGCCAAGGGGCTGTATATGGGAGAAGCAGGAGTCATACAGGGCCGCGTGAACGGAGATCAGCAGCCACGCGTGAAGGATTATGACTACGGCGTGCTGATGGCCGATTTCGTGGCCCAGGTGGCGCGGGCCGGATGGATGGGCGCGTCCGCCTGGGATCTCGACGACGCCATGCATGTGGTCAACGGCCGCCGCCATCCCCCGGTTCCCGACGATTTGACGCTGAAAGTGTGGGGATTCTGGAACACGCAAGGGAGCGCCATGGGACATCCGGAAGATGAGAAGACGCGGCCGTGGTTCTACACCTGGTCGTTGATGTCGCGGCTGTTTCCCAAGGGCGCGCGGATTACCGCCGTCGAGGAGACAGGCGTGGCTCCAGGCATGCGCGCCATCGCGGCTCAAGGTGGGAACGGCTTGAGCGTGATGCTGGTCAATGACTCCGGCGAGGGCCGGACGGTCAGCTTGCGCATCCCGGGATATGGCGGGAAGAAACTGGTTCGCTGGGACTACTTCGAGCGCGACCGTCCGGTGAATCATGAAGGGTTTCCGGTGGCTGAAAAGAAGAAGTTGAAACTTGATCGCGCCGGCGCGGCGCAGTTGCAATTTCCTGGGCGGGGCGTGCTTTTTCTGCGCGAAAGATAGACGGGCAGTCTCGCGGCTGGCCGAAGGCCAGGCCAAGAGCCTACTCCACAATGCTCCGAAGTGGTCATTGGCGAATGTCCCACTAATAGTCTGGATCTTCTCCTGCCGCGAAGAATTGTCTGGAGTAGGCCTTTAGCCGGCTCGTGGGGCAGATGCCACATAGTTTTTGGCAAACGACATGGTTCTGCACCAATTGTGGGGCAGCCAATCCTGGCTGCCGCCGGCTTTTAGCCGGCACTCGCCGAGCCCGAAGACCCGCGAATAGGCCTAAAAAAGCCGCCTGAAAGGCGGCTGCGGGCAAGATTGCCCGCCCCACAGTTTATGCAACAGACCCAAAAGGGAAAAATCATCTGGCATTGGGCTGTTAGCCTGCGTGCCGGATGTCATCCGGCACGGCGACTTTGTCGCCGCCTCTCTCACCGAACAGTGAAGCCTTGGCCGCGGCTCGGCTGGGTTATCCCCGGTTATCCCCGGGGCGTCCCCAATTGTCCGTCTCAATGTGCTACAACAGTTGCCATGCCTGACTCTGCGTCAGATGGGCACGAGGTGACGGCGCTGCTGGGGCGGTTGAGCGGCGGGAATCCGGAGGCCGCGGATGCACTGGCGCCCCTGATTTATTCGGAGTTGCACCGTCTCGCCGTAAGTTGCATGCGGCGCGAGCGGACCGGGCACACGCTCCAGCCGACCGCGCTGGTCAATGAAGCTTACCTGCGCCTGGTGGGCCAGCGCGAAGTCCAGTGGAAAAGCCGCGCCCACTTCTACGGCATCGCGGGACAAATCATGCGCCGCATCCTGCTGGATTTCGCGCGCAAACGGCTGAGCGCTAAACGCGGCGGCGCGGGTTGGAAAGTGACGCTCGACGAAGGCATGGTGATCGCGGAGGACCGGCTGGACGATATCCTGCTGATCGACGCAGCGCTCAATCGTCTGGCTCAACTGGATGAGCGGCAGAGCCGCATCGTCGAACTGCGCTTTTTCGCCGGACTTTCATTTGAGGAAACCGCGGCGGCCCTCGAGCTTTCAACCATCACCGTAAAGCGCGATTGGAATTCGGCAAAAGCCTGGCTCTATCGCGAAATCGCGAAGGCGCGGCCCAATGAGTCCGGAACTGTGGCGGCAGGCTAAAGACGTATTCGAGCAGGCGCTGGGCCGCGCACCCGCCGAGCGCACTGCGTTCGTCCGCGAAGCCTGCGGCGAAAACCAGGAGCTCTATGAAGAGGTCACGTCGCTGCTGGCCTCGCACGATGAAGCGGGTGATATTTTCCTTAGTCCGGTAGTTGAGCCGGTGGACGCCGATCGGTTGGAAGGTCGCGAACTCGGTCCCTATCGTATCCTGCATCGCCTCGGCCACGGGGGTATGGGCGCCGTTTATCTTGCGGAACGCGCCGATGACCAGTTTCGCAGACGAGTGGCCGTCAAACTGGTGCGGCCCGGTTATGACGATGGACATCTGATGCGCCGCTTCAGTAATGAGCGCCAGTTGCTGGCGGTTCTGGATCATCCCAATATCGTCAAGCTGCTCGACGCCGGCGTCACCGAAGATGACATTCCCTACTTCGTGATGGACTATGTCGAGGGCCAGCCAATCGACGAATTCTGCCGTGCGCGCGGCCTCTCCATTGCCGAACGGCTCGCCTTGTTTCGCGAAGTGTGCGCGGCGGTGCACTACGCCCACCGCAACCTGGTGGTCCATCGGGACCTGAAGCCGAGCAACATTCTGGTGACGCCCGACGGCGTGCCCAAACTGCTTGATTTCGGCATCGCCAAATTATTGCGTCCCGAGTATGGCGCCGGCGCCATCGGCCTCACCCGCACCGTGCAGCCGATGACTCCGGAATACGCCAGTCCGGAGCAGGTGATGGGACAGCCGATTACCACGTCGAGCGATGTGTACTCGCTGGGAGTGCTGCTCTACCGGCTGGTGGCCGGGCGTCATCCGTACGAAATGAGCACCAGTTCCGCGGCGGAAATGGAACGAATCGTGTGCGAGACCAATCCCCAGCGTCCCAGTGCGGCGGCCAAGCCTGAAGCCGGACGCAAGAGGCTCGCCGCGAGCGACGTCGACAACATCGTGCTGATGGCCATGCGCAAGGAGCCGCAGCGCCGCTACCCCTCCGCCGAGCATCTTTCCGAGGACATCCGGCGCTATCTGGCCAAAGAGCCGGTGACGGCCCGCCCCGACACGCTGCTCTACCGGAGCAGCCGGTTCGTCAGCCGGCATAGGCTGGGCGTGAGCGCGTCCACACTGGCGTTGACTGCGCTGATCGCCGGGGCGATCGAGGTGGTGCATCTGAAGAACGTCGCCGAAAAGCGCTTCGCCGATCTGCGCCACACGGCCAGCTTCATGCTCTTCGATCTGGATAAGGAACTGCGGAAAAGCGTCACGGCGGCGCGCAAATTACTGGTCAACGAAGCCACCACGGAGTTCGATCAGATGGCGCGCGACGCCGGACACGACGACGAGCTCAAATTCGACGTGGCCGACGGATATCATAAGACCGGCGATATTCAGGGCAACCCGGCGCGGCCCAATCTGGGCGATTTCAAAGGCGCGAGGGAAAGCTACCAGAAAGAGCTGAAACAGGGCCAGACGATGGAGCCCGGCCCCAGAGCCAGCCTGGTGATCGCGCAGGCCCACGTGGATCTGGGCCGTCTGGACGAGTTAAGCGGTTCGGGGCAGGAGGCCCTCGGGCATTTTCAGATCGCGCTCGAAAATTACCAGGCTGCGGGAAATTCCATCGCCGTCAAACAGGGCCTCCTGAACGTCGAGCAGGAACTGGGAGAATTGCAGGAAGCTCGTGGGGATGTTCAGGGGGCCTGCCGGCATTACGCCCGGAGCCTTGCATATGCCCAGGAGTTAGACCGCGCCAAGCCCGGCGATCTGAACCGCAGTACACTTCTGGCGGAATCCCTGATTGCCGCCTTCGCCATGGCGAGGGCCGGCCGCATCGAAGAATCTCTCAACACCCTGCATGACGCTCTTGGCATGGCGCGCGAACTGGCCGCCAGGAATGATTCCAACCTGCGGGACGAGGCCGCTACACAAGGGCTCCTGGGTTACGTGCTCAACCGCGCGGGACGCAGCGCGGAAGCCATTCAACCCTACCGCGACAGTATCGGGATTCTCGAACAGCTGGCGGCAAAGGATGCAAAAGACCAGCGCGCACGCATAGACCTGGGACAGATGGAGGGAGAAATCGCCGATGTGCTGTGGGCGGTGAACCGCAAGAGCGAAGCGCGCGAAGCAACCGGGACGGCGCTCGAGACTCTGCAACCCGTGGTGGATTCGAAGAGCGCCAATCCGTACGTGCTGGCATCCTACGCCAGGTTTCTGCTGGCGCCCTCCAATGACCGCCGGGAGGATGCCTTCGCGCTGCGCTGCGCGAAGAGGGCCGATGCGGCCGAGAAGCCTCCCAATCCTGATACGCAGGAAGTTCTCGCCGCCGCCTTCGCCGCAACCGGCGACATGGTGCACGCCCGGCAAACGGCCAAGAAGGCGCTCGACTCGCTGCCGGAGGGCGCGGACCAAATCCTGCGCAAAAAGCTAGAGGGTTGGGTGCAGGCGGGCGCGGGGCCGCGCTAGCGCAACGAGCAAGAGCCCGAAAAAGCCCGAGGTGGCCAGAGCCAGAGCGCCAGGCTCGGGGGTAAACACGGTCTCCGAGAAACTGGTAATTTCCGAAGTGCCTCCTGCGAGGGTGCTGAGCGTAAGCAAGCTCTGCGTGTCGACCACCGCTGACGGCGGGAAGGAAGTATCGGCGACCGGTATCGATGTAAGGCCATTGTTCATGACGAACAAGGTGTTGGTTGGAGCGCTGCACGTGACGCCGAACAGTCCTCCCGCGCACAAATTGGTGGTCACGCTGGCCACCCCGGGAGAGGTTGGCGGATCGGAATCGAGGCCATCCTCCGCGCGGACCACCACCGGATCATCCCAGGTGAAATTGATCTGATACCCGACGGACTCGCCGCTGGTGGTCAGGTTGAATCCGCTGGATGCAAAAGTCAACGTGTAACTGGATCCTGTGAACGTGGGAGTCACGTTAATCTGCGATGCCGACACCGGCAGGTAACCCGAAGGGGAAAACGTGAAATTAGCGACGGGCTCATCGTTAATCAGGCAGGTAAAGCCGGCCGTCAGGTAAACGTTCAGCGTGGCGATGGGACACGCCGACGCAAAAACTTTGGGCACCAGGATCAGGGTGAGCAGGGTACCGCGACATAGTAAAGCTTTCATGGAAGCCTCCGAACAACTTAGGCACATGCTACCACTCCGCAACCGCGAATTCCTGAAGATACTTTTTTCCCGTAACCCGCGCGTTAGTGAGTGAAGGCAAGGTTAGAGCCTTTTAAAAAAACTGGAACGAGGAGAACGACGATGAAACAACAGACTTTGATGAACTTGCTTCGCACCGCGGCGCTGGCGGCTTTAGCGGCTATTCCGGGCCTCTCGTGCACTTACTCCGTCTCCGTACCGGCCATTCCGGCCAGCGGCGGCTATGTTTACGCAACGGTCAGCACGCAGGCTGGCTGCGCCTGGATGGTCGATACCAGCGGATTCCTGAGCTATTACTCGCGCAGCGGAGTCGGCACGGGCGCCGCGATTTTTTACGCGCAACCGGACCGCGGAGCGGCTCGTAGCGTGTCCGTCCGGGTGCTGGAGTCGGTTCAACAGGGGTGTCAAGTCTCGCTTGGAGGACGGAGCTCTACCGGGTGCAACCCAGCCTACTTCACGAAAGTAGTCGCCATCACCACGGCAGTCCAGTATTGAACCTGCCGATGCTGCCCCCCACCTGACCGGCCGCGCCTCCTCCGTGGCTCGTGCCGGTCAGTCACCATGCCGGAAACAGCCATGAGGCCGATGATTGCCATTTCGATATTGCTGCTGACGCCAGGCGTCGAGAACGTTCTGCTGGCGCAGCCGGCCGCCACCGCGGCAGCTAAGTCCCTCCTGATTCTGCTCCGCCAGCCCGAGGGAACTTTGGGGAAGCGGCTGGCTGAGCTTCCTTCCTCGACGCCGGTGCCTGAAGAAGTGCGGGCCGCCGCACTCCGCGAACAGACGTCGATGGCTCAGGCCCAACAGGAATCCTTTGATCAGCGCATGGCGGCCGCGGGCGTGACGCAGGTGGTTCATTATCCCGAACTCAACATGGTGCGCGCGGAGGTTCCTCCGGCCGCGTTGAGTTTAGTGCAATCGGATCCGGCCGTGATATCGGTGACTCCCCTCTCGGAGGACGCACCCGCGATTGCAGGTGTGAAGAGCCCCCCGGCCGGACTGGCGGCTGGACTGCGAGGACTCAGGTCCGACGCACTCCAGCCGCCGTCTTTTGCGAGCGCACTCCCGCCAGCCGCGCCGCCGATGTCGATGCCCAGCCTCTCCAGCTCGATGTTGCCCGGGATGCCGATGCCGGGACTGCCGGGCTCCGCAGGCATGTTCCAATCGCTGCTGGGAGTCGGCGGGCAGATGGGCATGCAAGCCGGAAGCGCCATGCCTCGTGCCGCCGGGTTTGCCATGCTCTTCTCCGGTACGGCGCAGATCACCCAAGCTATTCTGGCTAATCGCAAACCCGCGTGCAGTGTCACAATGGCGACAGCAGCGACCCAGCTTCCAGAGACCGGCGGGCAGGGCGTGATCGCGGTGAGCGCACCGCCATCCTGTCTATGGCAGGCGAACTCGGATGCCGCCTGGCTGCAAATCAATACTGAGGGTCCCATGATGGGCCCGGGAATCGTAAGGTACACGACTGCGCCAGCCACCCCTGGAATGCTGCGGACGGGAGTCATCAACGTGGTGGGCGTCGACAACAGCAAAGTGAAAGGCAAAACGTCAATTACCGTACGTCAGGGACAATGACGGCAACTAATTCTCGGAAGGAACTCTTTCGGCTGCATCGACCACCAGCAACTCAACCGGAGCCTTGCGCGGCTCCAACGACAAGCCGTAAGTATCCAGGGCATCGCGCATCGAGGGCATCGCGGAATCCATGCGCCCGGTAAACACCAGCGTGAAATTGTACTTGCCCTGGAGCCCCGTCATGTCCACCACGGGACGATCGGTAAACTGCGAAAGCCGTTCCGCCAGGCTGACCGCCGGTCCGGTTACGTCCAGATGGACGCCGTCCGCCAGCATTTGTCCCCTGTAAGTGCCATCGGTATCGGGGTCCAACGGCTTCACCTTCGCGCCCCGCTTGCTGGCGACCAATCCGTAGACAGCCGCATCTTTGTGTTCGCGATGGATCTTCAGCTTGAACCGGTCCTCCAACAGGCATTGCATCATTGCGGGAACTTGTCTGCGGGACGCGCCGGCCGGCAATTTCGCCGTAATATCGAAGCGTGCACGGCCCAGCCAGTCCGGCCCCTGGATCTGAAATTCACTCACGCCATAAGCTGCCCGGATGCAGTCTTTGAGCGAGACGTTCCCATAGCGCAGCATGCCGGCGTCCGTGCTCATCCGGCTGCTGACCTGGTCGGCCGGCGAAGGTTTTATCGACGCCACTTCAAACTCTAGCTTCCCGGCTGGCTGCTGGGCGAACGCCAGACAGGCCGGGAGGAAGACTGTGCAGATTCTCCATGGCTTCATACCACCATGCTATGACGCGCGATGCGATATAACGTCACATTATTACTGGATGTTGATGGTCGTCATATTGGATAACTTGCCGTCGGCCACTAAATACACGCTGACTTCTCCGCTTCCTGCCAGTGCCCGTGGAATCGCCACATTCACCTGGTCGACGCCGGCAAACTGGCCTTGCGGGCCCGCGTACGCCACCGTCGCGGACTCGCCCTGAGCGGCTGCCGGAAGCGAGAGGACCCCGGTAGCCAAAGCGAGCGCGGACCAGAACTTCATACGCGCAGTCTAGAACAAGTGGGTGCGAAAGCCGGCAGCCGGAGATAAGATGATGTAGTCCACAATCCAATGACTCAACTCAGACCGTCGCTCCTCTTCGCCGGCGCCCTGCTGCTAACCGCGCCTTTCCTCTCCGCGACCGATGCCAAGTTCTCCGACCGCGGGCAGGTGCTCTTCAGTGATGACTTTTCCGGCACTGCCATGGCCCAAGGCTGGCTTGGTAAACCCGGTAAATGGGAGATGACGGATGGAGCCGTCCAAGTCTCCGAACTGCCGGAAGACAAGCATGCCGCCGTCCGCCGCCATCCCTTGCAATATCACGACGCCATCTTCGAATTCTCTTTCGAACTCGACGGCGCCAAGACCATCGGACTGAGCCTCAACAACAAGGGCGGCCACGTTTGCCGGGCCATGATCACGCCGAAAGGTATGATTCTGCAGGTCGATCAGCCCAATCCGAAAAGCGATTTGAAAGGCGTTCGCCTGGCTGCCTCCACTACTCCCGTGGAATCCGGTAAATGGCACAAACTGACCGTGGAAGTCCACGGCCCCATGATGATCGCGCAAATCGACGACAACCCTCCTATCGCGGGCGAGAATCCGCGCGTGGATGTCGATAAGACCGATCTCGGAATTCCGGTGGGCGGGGTCAGCGCGAAGGTGAAGGGCCTCAAAGTCTACGCCGTGAAGTAAGCCATGAATGCCAAGCCGGTGTGGCTCCAACCGTTGTTCCCCTGGACGCAGCATTCGGTCCGCGTGAACGGCCGCAACATGGCTTACATCGACGAAGGCGAACGCTCGCGGCCGCCGGTACTCCTTCTTTCCGGCAACCCCACCTGGGGCTTCCTGTATCGCGACTTCATCGATCCCCTGGTGCACGCGGGATATCGCGCCATCGCCCCGGATTGGATCGGCGCCGGCTACTCGGACCACCCCAGAGTCGACGCGGCGCTCACCCTCGCGCATCACATCGCCGATCTGGTCTCACTCATCGATCAACTAGACTTGCGCCGGTTCGTCATCGTCGGGCAGGATTGGGGCGGTCCGCAAGGCGTCGGCTCGGCGTTGCAGCGTCTCGACCGATTAGGCGCGATCGTGCTCATGAATACCTGGCTCTTCACCGGTTTCCTGAGCAAATTCCACACCTCGCCCAAACCCTGGACCACCTGGCACGCACCCCTCATCGGCCAGTACTTCATGAAGCGTCACAAAGTGCTGTCGCAGCACGGCCCGGCAGTCACCAGCGTGCGCGGCATGACCCCTGAAGAAGCCCGCGGCTACCATCATGTCTTCGATGAACCCGATTCCGATCACGTGGCGCTGACCTGGCCGCGCACCATCCCCATGCGCGAAGGCGACCGCGGCTGGCAGGATATGCGCATGATCGAAGAGCGGCTGCCCGAATTGTCGCGCACTCCCATCCAACTGCTCTGGGCGCCTGGCGACGAGGTTTTTCCCATCGAAACCTGCAACCGGCTCAAGCAACTGCTGCCGCATGCCGAAGGGCCCATCCTTTTCGATCGTGCCCGCCATTTCCTGCAGGACGACCGCGGTCCCGACCTGGCCGCCGCTATCTGCACCTTTCTGCGGAGCGTGCTGCCATGAACTTCATCGTTCCCAGCGAAGAAGAACTGCGCAAACTGCGCGCCGACCCGCTGCTCTCGGAGCAGGAGCTGGACGTGCGTCCGGAAGTCGCGGAATCCATCGAGCGCGCGGTGGGCAAGCGTGCCGGACGCGTCTACTGGCGCTCGGCTAACCAGCACCTTTACGCGCTGGAATTAGGCGACCTCGGCCGCGGACGTCCTTCGACAGCCACTGTCTTCGGCTTCTGGGACCGCTATGAACCGCGTCCCGCCGAATCCGAGATCGACGCCGATCTGCTGGCGTTCTGCCTCTGGGTCGCGGAAATCAGCGACGGCCTCAATCCGGAGGATGTCGCCAAGGTTGCCCGCCACGCGGGGATTGGCTAGTTTCTGGTTGCGGCTAATGCTGCTCCGTGGGGCCTCAGGCGCCCGCTCCCTGCCAATGAGACACGCCTTTCATGCCTTACGGCGGCCGGCCCGCCGGCCATGAGGTTTTTCTTGGGAGCAGGACGCTTGCATCGCTCATCGCGTCGGGAATCTTGATTCGCAGTCCCGAGGATGGACGCACCGCCCGCTACTCACTCGCTACATAATAGTCCTGAATGAAGATCGATCCCCAACTCCGGCCGGCCGGCTTGCGCGCGCCCATTGACCGGCTCTTCGCTCTCTCGGCGGAAAAGATCCACTCCCTCGAAGAATCCTGGACGCCTGGCGCGAGCGCGCCGGTGTTTACCGCCGCCGGAAAGTATACCAGCCGCGGCTGGACCGAATGGACCCAGGGCTTCCAGTTCGGCGCGGCCATCCTTCAGTTCGACGCCACCGGCGACCGCCAATTCCTCGATATCGGCCGCACGCGCACCGTCGACCTGATGGCCAGCCACGTCACCCATACCGGCGTGCACGACCACGGTTTCAATAACCTCAGCACCTACGGCAACCTGCTGCGCCTCATGAACGAAGGCCGTATCGAGGAGAACGCCTGGGAGCGACGCTTTTACCAGATGGCGCTGAAGTGCTCGGGCGCGGTGCAGGCCGCGCGCTGGTCGAATGTGCGCGGCGGGGGCTATATCTATTCGTTCAACGGCCCGCATTCGCTTTTCGTCGACACCATCCGGACCATCCGTTCGCTGGCCGTGGCCCACCGCCTGGGGCACGCGCTTTTCGCGGAAAACGACAGCAAAATCTCCCTGCTCGACCGCCTCATCCTGCACGCCCAATCGACCGCGCGCTATTCCGTCTTCTATGGAGAATGCCGCGATATCTATGACATTCGAGGCCGCACGGTCCATGAATGCGTCTTCAACCTGAACGATGGCAATTTCCGCTGCCCCAGTTCCCAGCAAGGCTACTCACCATTTTCTACCTGGACACGCGGCCTTTCGTGGGCCATGTGCGGCTTTGCGGAAGAGCTCGAATATCTTGAAACGATACCCGATCCCGAACTCGAGCCTCATGGAGGCCGCGCGCAGGTGACCGCATGGATGCGCAAGGCGGCCGAAGCCACCTGCGATTTCTACATCGAACATGCCACGGCATCCGACGGAATCCCGTACTGGGACACCGGCGCGCCGCAACTCCACAACCTCGGCGATTGGCAGTCCCGCCCCGCGCAGCCGTTCAACGATTACGAGCCGGTGGACAGCTCAGCCGCGGCTATCGCCGCGCAAGGTTTGCTGCGCCTCGGCCGGTATCTGAAAAATGAACGCTACTGGCAGGCGGGACTCACGGTCGTGCGCTCGCTTTTCGCCGAGCCTTACCTGAGCACCGACAGTGGGCATCAGGGACTGATCCTCCACTCGGTTTATCACCGGCCAAACGGTTGGGATGCCATCCCGCCTGGAGCCAAAGTCCCAGCCGGCGAATCTTCCATGTGGGGCGACTATCATGCGCGCGAACTCGCTCTCTATGTGAAAAGAGTGATCGAAAACGGCCCCTATCTGACCTTCTTCTGAGGGTCGCGGATGGCGCTACTGGATCGCAATCGTAGCCGGGGGACTTGCCTGCCCGGCTACGGTTACCACCACAGGCACCGTATTACCGAAAACTCCCGCCGGTACCACCGCTGCGACGGAATAGACGCCCGGCTGTCCCGCGACCAACGTTCCGGCCATAGCTTGACCATCCTGTCCTCCGATCGTTACCGCAACCGGATTAACGGTGGTCGAAACTGGCGATGCGGGTGGCTGCGTTCCAGCAGGGACGGGAGGTGTTACCGTACCCAGGCCCGTGCAGTAGATCGTGATCATCTCACCCGCCGTCGCCGGGGTGCCTGGTTGCGCCAGGGTGACTCCGTCGCTCTTATAAATAACGCCCTGCCCCATCCCGGAGGAGTCCGCCGTGAAGATGCCGGGTTGTGCCGCCGCAATGACCAACTGCTCCGGCAATGACTGCTCGCTATCCCGCTGCACGGTTACCTGGAATTGCGTATCCACCGGCACATCATACGGCACCTGTACATTCACCTGGCCCGAGGCGCTGTACAGCAGAGGCAGTGCCTCCGTACCCATGAACACTTGCGTTCCATTCCATAGCGTGGGCAGCGGCAGACCGGAAGTTGCCGAGGCCGCGTCCGCCAGATTCAATCCCTTAAGCGTAATGAGAGTCCCCGGAGCAATGGGTGCGCCTAAAACGTAGCTGGCCGCCTGCTGCACACCCCCGGCAGTGACCAGCGGCGTGTCGCTCGGCAATACCGTGGCCGCAAGTGCCGTCGACTGGCCGCTCTGTAGATTCTGCCCGTTCGAATTAAAGGCCGTGGCAATCACGGTCACCGGTCCCGTGGACGGATTCACCGGCTGCCAGGTGCCCGTCCAAACACCGTTTCCAATATGCACCAGCGAGAGATCGGTATCCCTGTTGGAGAACGTCGCCGTTACGGATGCTGACCGCGGATTCGATGGCCCGATCAGATTACCGCAACTGTCTACCACCTGGACTTCCAGCGTCTGGCCGCGCCCTTGCAAAACCGAGAAACTCGCAGGCGACGGCGTCCGCCACTGTAGATTGAGAGTGCTGCAATCATTGGCTGTCCGCGGTGCGACCCTGGAACTGCCGGTCGGGTCCGGAGCAACCACGGTCAGCAAGCTGATGGTTCGCGGCGTCCCATCGTTGAATTGAAGAGTGATGGTATCCCGCTTGATGTCGAGCGGGTTGAGGGCGCTGAAGTCGGGAACCACCTGAAGATTGATCGGTTGATTCGGCTGCACCGGCGAAATCGCAGGCGAATAGGTGAATGGCGCGCCGGGAATATGAGACGAAACAAATTGGTCTCCCACAGCTTTGCGGATCCCGACCGCGACGCTCTGCGGATTCTGTGTGCTTCCCGGCGGTCCGGTAAAGATCAGGCTGGACGGGCTCACCTCCGGCCCGGGATCCGAGCCCGGCGGCAGAACCGTGAGAATCACCGTCACCAATTGGGGCGAGTTAACGGCCGGCGGACACGCAATCTGAATCTGCCCGTAATAATCGCCGGGGGCCAGCATAGGAGCGACTGTCGGATCAATCGTTACCTG